>Ga0160427_10000441_pt1 | contig 25326 bp, 13 predicted proteins | sample SolpanmetagenomL_FD_108194 | JGI IMG/M metagenome (GOLD analysis project Ga0160427, IMG submission 108194) | Solar panel surface microbial communities from Lawrence Berkeley National Laboratory, California, USA - L | ecosystem: Engineered > Built environment > Solar panel > Unclassified ...
CGCCGTGGGCGGTGAGGGTTCTATTTGCCCGCTGGGGCCGGGGCTAAGCCGGCTTTCGTTTGCACAGCTTCGAGGGCTGCCGCCAGGTACACCAGCGGGGCGTTCCAGTTAATGGCGATTTCGTTGGAGGCGTAGGAGCACACCGTGTCGGAGTACGCCAGCGGGGGCAAGGCCGAGGGGTAAGCGCACTTATCCTGGCGGCCGGGGTTGGGGCCGCCCACCAGCAAGCCGGGCACCGGTGCGGCCACCCCGTCGGCTTCCGAGAGGCGGTGGTGCGGGTGCTGGGGCGAGCGGGTGCCCGCGCCCGTCACGAAGCAGTAGCCCATGGCGTTGCGACCCAGCAGGTAGTCGAGGTTGGCCAGGGCGGCGCGCAGGTAGCGCGGGTTGTTGGTGAGGCGGTAGGCCTGCACCAGCACCAGGCCTTGGTTGGCCGCTACCGAGCTGCTGCCCCAGGTGTAGTCGGCGGCCCGGTGGCCCATGACGGTGCCATAGGCGCTGGCGGCCTGGCCAGCCAGCAGGCTATCGGCCAGGGCCAGCAGGCGGGGCCGCACCTGCCGGGCCGCCAGCTGGCCCTGGGGCCCTAGGGCCTCGGGGTGGCGCACCAGCGTGTAATAAGCCAGCGTGCGCACCTGGGCCCAGCTGGGCAGGGGCGCCGCCTGGGGCCCGGTGGCGGGCAGCGCGGCGGGCAGGTAGGTGGCCTGCCGGGTAGTGGCGTACAGCTCGGCGGCGGCCCACTGCCACTCGTCGCGCAGGTCGTGGTCGCCGTACTCGCCGGTGCTGATGGCAGGCTGAAACTGCCGGTTGATAGCCGCCTGCTCGTAGTACACGGCCGGGTGCTGCTGGGCCCAGCCCCACGCCTGGGTGGCGGCCCGCTGGCACGAGTCGGCCAGGCCGGGCAGCGGGCGCGCGAAGCCTTGAAACACGCGGCTGGCCTGGGCCATAACGGCCGCGAAGTCGAGCGCGGCGGCCGTGCTTTTCTGCACCACGTAGCGCGGGGTGGTGCAGGCGGTGGGCATCACCATGCCGTCGAAGCTGGCGTTGGTGAGCTTATGGTACACGCCGCCGTCGGCCGGGTCTTGCATGGTCAGCAGCCAGCGCAGGTTGTAGAGTGCCTCATCGAGCACGTCGGGCGGGGCGTTGGTACTTTCGGGAATGCGCGTGGTGAGGCGAGTGCAGTAGGCAGGAAAGTCCTCGTAGAGCGCCAGCAGCGTGCCCAGGGTAATGCCCGAGTTGACGACGTACTTATTGTAGTCGCCGGCATCGTACCAACCGCCGGGCGAGGCCAGCACCGTGCCCGCTGGGCGCCCCGGCCCGGCTGCCGAGGGGTGCACCAGCACCTGCCGGTCGGGGTGGCCGGCCGGGCGGCTCCAGGCGCCGGCGTAGGCGGGCGGCAGCGCCACCGAGGCCCGCTGAAAGTAAAAGCCCTTGAGAGCCGCCTCGGCTACTTGCCGGTGCACCCTAGGGCCGATGCGGAACGGGGCCGACGTGCCCGCGCCCGGCACCACCAGCACGAAGGTGCCCGTATCGTGGCAGGCCGTAAAATCGGCCACTTGCACCGGCTGCTGGCTCAGCGAGTCGTAGCGCACCGGGCCTAGCTTGCCGGTAAACACGGCCGCCGGCCGGCCGGCACGCCTGACGGTAAACGCGCTGCCGCCCGCCCCAGTCACGGCCGCCAGCTTAGGTGCCAGCGGATAAAATCCTACCTGGTTGAGGTGAATAGCGGCCGGCTGCTGGGCGTGCAGCGGCAGGCAGCTGGCTAGTGAGAGCCAGGATAAGGTACTGACAAGTAAGTTCATCTAAGAAAAGGGGGCGGTAGTTAGCTAACGTGATAGCCTAAAGTAGTGTACCCTCACCTTAACGCCGCCACTACTGGGCTTGCCGAGCTAAGGCAGAAAGTTTGGATGCGCGGTAAGTAGTAGCAACGCTGGCCGGCCCGGATTACTGCGTAATAACCACCCGCTTCGTTACCGTTGGCTGCCCCGCCAGTTGCATCGTGAGCAAATACAGGCCGGGGCGTAAGTGGCTGATAGGTAGCCCTAGGGTATTGGCTCCGGCTTGCAGGCTAACGGCTTGGCTAAGGACTGACTGCCCCAGCACGCTGCTTAGCGTGAGCTGGACCACCTGCGCGGCGGGCACCGTGAGGGTGGCCGTGAGCGTGGCACCGTGCGCGGGATTGGGGTGCACCCCTAGGGCCTCGGGGGCAACGGCAGGGGGCGCGGTGGCCAGTGCGGCGGAGCGCCAATTAGGTAGTTCGTCGCGGGTGATGATGTCGGCGTCGGCGTACACGCGCCGCAACAGGTCCAGCGGCTGCTGTCGGATGAAATCGCCCGACCACACCGAGAACCACGACCACCAGGTAGCGTAGGCGCGAATAGTGTTGGGGTCGGGCAAGTTGCCGGTTTCGGTAAGGGCCACCAGCTTGCGCCCGCCCACCTGGGTTTGGTAGCCGTTCCAGTCGCCGCTCATGTTGGCCGAGGCCGCTAGGTAGAGGTCGGGGCCGGCAATGTCCACGTAGGCATCGCCGGGGTACCAGTCGAGGGGCGGGTTCTGGGTGGTCGAGTACACCCAAATCAGGTTGTGCAGCTGGTGATGAATAGTCAGGCGACGGTACAGCATGCGCCACAGCGCCTTATAGGGCGTCGAGCCGTGGGCGCCCCACCAGAAGAAAGCGCCCGGTGCCTCGTGCAGCGGCCGCCACAGCACCGGAATATTGGCCTGCTGAAACTTCTTAAGCTGGGTGGCAATCGAATCGATGTCGCGCACCAGCAGCCCGTAGCGCAGGCTGGTGGTGTCGGCCATCACCGTTTCAATATTGAAGGTGCTGGCATCCGTGTAAAAGCCGCGCCACCAAGGGTTGGTGGCCGAGTTGATGAGGTCGGCGGGCGCGTTCCAGTGCCACATCAAGCTCACAATGCCGCGGCCTTGGTCTTTGGCGGCCCACCCCAGAAACTGCTCGGCGTACCCGGTCGGGTTGGAGCCAAACTGCCGGCGCGAGGGCGAATACTCAATCAGGTCGAAGCTGCCTAGCGCCGGCTCCTTGCCCGTGTTGCGCATGATGTAGCGGATATCGGCTAGCGTATCCTGCGGGCTGGCGTGCTGGCCGGCCAGCACCTTGGTGCCCTGCTGGCTGCGCAAGTAGGCAAACAGCGCTTTGGTGCTGGGAGTAGCCCTAGGGTCGCTGAGGGTGCCGGGCACGGCGGCGGGCAGCGTGGCGGTGGTGGGCGTCAGCTCCAGGTAGTCCACGTTGTAGTAGCCCCAGCCGTTTTTCACTACAATGGTGCTGCTGCCGGCCGGCAGCAGGAAGGTGCCCGCGTCGACCTGCCCGTAACTGGTGCCGTTGCCAGCGAGTATGCCGCTTGCGGCGGCGCCGTTGATGCTCAGTTCAAAGCCCTTATTGCCGTAGGGCGAGTTGTAGCCGATGCTGACCTTGTAGAGCCCGGCCGGCACAGTGAAGGTGAGCGTGACATTGTCGGCCGCGTTGTCGAAGCCCGTTACCACGCCCGTGCCCGAGTAGCCGGGGGGAGTGGTAGCCACGGTTACGCCCGTGAGGGTGCCCGCTTCGGCTTCTAGGCGGGTGGGGGCGGCTAGGGCCAAGGCGGGCACCAGCGCCAGCCAGGCCGCCAGCAGCCGGCAAGAGTAGAGATGTTGCATAGGGGGTGGGAAAAGGAAAGAGTAAAAAAGCAGGCAGGGACGGCGCACCCTGGTCGCTGCGTTGCGGCAGTTAGGGAAGCGGCCAGGGTGCCGGGTGCCGGGTTACCCGCCCCGTACTGCCGCCGCTCAGCACGCAGGCCGAGGACTGCAAGTGGCGGCAGCTTAAGCGGCCGCCGTATTCGATGAGGCAGCTGATGCCAGGGAGCCCCTAGGGCAGCTACCTAAAACGCCTCGGCCAGCGTGCGCACCACCAGGCGCTTGCGCAGCTCGTCGAGTGAGGTGGCGCCTTCGCTCTTGAAAGTCAGCGTCTTGGTCTCGCCCGGCAGCAGGTCAAAGTAGTTGTCTTCGAAGAAGCCATCGCCCTGCGCCAGCGACAGCCACACCTCGCGGGCCAGGCCCTTGCTGCGTAGCGTTACTTGGTAGGTGCTGTCGGTGGCTTGCTGCCAGGTAGCGGCAATGCTGGCCTTGGGCAGGGCCATGTCTTTGGGCCGGGCAAAGTAGTAGGTGTTGGTGCTCAGGGCCTGGCCACCGGCCGTCAGTGCGCAGCTCAGCACTACCTGCTTGGCGTCGTGGCTGCCCAGCAGCTTGACCTTGGGAATAGCGAAGTATACCTTGCTGGTCAGCGGCTCGACTTGCAGGGCAGCGGTTTGCTTCGCCAGCACCTTGCCCTTGAAGTCGAGCAGGCGCACCTGCAGGCTGGCCGGGAAAGCTGCCGTGCGGTCCGACACCACGTAGAAGCGCACGTTGTCGCCCTCCTCGTGGGGGCTCACCAGCACCGGCGAATAGAAGCGCTTGGCGTAGTACTGCAAGGCCTTCCAGCGGCCGTAGTAGTCGATGCTCGACCACGAGGCCACGCCCCAGCAGTCGTCGAGCTGCCAGTACATCGAGCCCATGGTGCGGGGCCGGCTGCGGCGCAGGTGCTCGGCGCTCAGCTTAATGGCTTGGGCTTGCAGCACCTGGCTCACGTACAAGAAGGAAGCGAAATCTTTGGGTTCCCGGTAGTCGCGCAGCAGGTATTCCTTCAGGCGGGGGTTGCCCACGGCGCTGCGCTGGTGCTCCTTCATCACGGGCGAGGCAATATCCTGGTCGCCGGGCTGCGTGAACTGCTGCACCGATTTCAGCTCCGGAAACGACTGGAAGCCGTACTCGCTCATGAAGCGGGGTATCTGCTTTTCGTAGTCCGAGATGGGCGCCGTGCCGCCCCACACGTCCCAGTAGTGCATGTCGCCGTTGGTTTGCGAGCCGGCCATATCCTCAAAATCGGCCGAGGGGCTCGACGACCAGTAGGGGCGGCTGGGGTCGTTTTGCTGCAGCACGGTGGGAATGAGGTCGCGGTAGAGCTGGAGGTAGTTGCTCCACACCTCCAACTTGTGCGAACCCATTTTCTCGGGTACGCCCCACTGCTGCCAGGCCACCTCGTTCTCGTTGTTGCCCACCCAAATAGCGATGCTGGGGTGGTCGCGCAGGCGGCGCACCTGGTAGGTCAGCTCCTGGCGCACGTTGTCGGTAAACTCGGGGTTGCCGGGGTAAAACGAGCAGGCGAACAGAAAGTCTTGCCACACCAGCAGGCCCATCTCGTCGCAGGTGTCGTAGAAATACTGGTTTTCGTAGATGCCGCCGCCCCACACGCGCACCATATTCATGTTGCAGTCCTTGGCCGCTTGCAGTAGCTGGTGGTAGCGCCTAGGGGTCACGCGGGTCTCGAAGATGTCGGCCGGAATCCAGTTCACGCCCTTGGCGAAAATCGGAATGCCATTGACCACGAACTCAAACGATTTACCATAAGTGTCTTTTTCCCGGCGCAGCGCCAGCGTGCGCAGGCCGGTGCGGGTGCGGGCGGCATCGAGCGGGCGGCCGTTTTGCGCCAGGCGCGCCCGGAAGGTGTAGAGCGGCTGGGCCCCGTAGCCGGCCGGGTACCAGAGCTGAGGGCTGGGCAGCTGCACGTCGGCCACTACTTCGTGGCGGCCGGGCTGCAGGGTCACGGCTTGCTCTAGGCGCGGGCCAGCCTCGCCGTCGGGGCCAGTGGTTTCGAGCACTAGCGTGGCCGGGCCGCTGGCCGTGGCGGCGCCCTCTACCTCCACCACCAGCCCTAGGCGCGCCGCCTGGGCGCTGAGCGCTCGCTGCACCACGTGGAAATCCGTGATTTTGGCCGCATCCCAGCCCTCTAGCTGCACCGGCTGCCAAATGCCTGCGCCGATGAAGCGCGGGCCCCAGTCCCAGCCGTAGTGGTAGGGCGCCTTGCGCGTGTAGGGGCTCAGCACCGGGCCCTTGTCGCCCACGTAGCCCATGGCTTGCTCGTCGTTGATGGCGAACAGGTTATAGCCGTACTTGCCGGGCAGGTTGGCCACCTCGTTCAGGGGCGAGCGGAGGTGCACCAGCAGGCGGTTGGCGCCGGCCTTGAGCAGGGGCTTGGCCTCGGCCCGCCACTCCCGAAACATGTTGTCGGTATGCAGCAGGGGCGTGCCGTTGAGCGTTACGTCGGCGTAGGTATCGAGGCCCTTGAACACCAGCTCCAGGTGCTGGCGCTGCAGGAGCGCGGGCGTTACTTCAAAGGTGGTTTCGTAGTCCCAATCAGTCTTGCCAATCCACTGCTGTTTCAGCTCGTTGTCGCGGTAGAGCGGGTCTTCTATTTGCTTGGTCGCCAGCAGGTCGGTGTGTACGCAGCCGGGTACGGTGGCGGGCTGCCAGTTGTCTTTGCCAGCCTGGCGAAAGCGCCAGTTAGTCAGAATAGGCTGCGTGGCTTTGCCCAGGTCGGGGGCCGCCGGCTGCGCTGCCACGGGCAGTTGGCTTAGCAGCACAAGCAAACTAGCAAACCGCAGTGTCAGAATAGAAAAAAAACGCACGATACGAACTTCGAGAAACTTAAGAATGGAAAAAAGAGGCACTTGCCGCCCAAGGTAGCAAGCTGCCGCAAAGCGTTGGCTGCCTGGAAATTACTTAATAAAAACCAGGGTGGTACGGCATACGCCTTCCGGCTAGTCGCTACGCAAGTAGCCTAGGGGGCAGGTGGTGCCGCAAAGGTCTCGTCATTCTGCACCCACGAGTAATAGTTTACCAGCATTTGCTAGTACTTATTTGCCGCATGCCTAACGCGGCTCCGCTGGGCGCGCCGCGAGTCGCTTTGCTAGGCCGCCAGGAGCTGCTAGGTACAGCGTATTGAAAGCCAGTAGGCTACCGGGCGGCAAGCCGGCGCACTGCCCCACGTAGCTGGCCCGCCATGCTGGCACTAGCCGCCGCGTTGCCCGTGCGAGGAGTAGCCGGGCGCCAAGCCGTGCAGCCAGGCAAACAGCTGATATTTGCCCGCTAGTTGGCTGTCGCATTGCGCTTAGCAAGGACCAATGCCGCCACCCTCCCCACCCAAATCTAAGCTTATGAGAAGCAAACTCGTGCTAGTGGCCGCCGGGCTGGCCAGCGGCCTAGGGGCCCACGCCACGGTGCGCCTGCCCGCGCTAGTGGGCGACCATATGGTGCTGCAGCGCAATGCTCCCGTGCCCGTGTGGGGCTGGGCCGCGCCGGGCGAGCAAGTCACGGTATCGTTCAGGGGCCAGCGCTACCTGGCTACGCCCACTGCCACGGGCCGCTGGCAGGTGACGCTACCCGCCCTGCCGGCCGGCGGCCCCTACACCATGACCATCCAGGGCCAAAACACCCTCACGGTGCAAGACATTCTGGTGGGCGACGTGTGGCTAGCCTCGGGGCAGTCGAATATGGAGCTGCCGCTGCGCGATAGAAATGCGCCCGCCCCCGGCGCCTACCCGCTGGTGCTCAATGCCGAGCAGGAAGTAGCGGCGGCGACTTTTCCGCAGATTCGGCAGTTTACGGTGAAGAAAGCGGTGGCCTACCAGCCCCAGGCCGAGAACGAAGGCAACGGGTGGCAGGTGTGCTCGCCTGCTACGGCGGGCAGCTTTTCGGCCGTGGGCTATTTCTTTGCCCGCGACCTCTACCAGCGCTACCAGGTGCCCATTGGCCTGCTTAGTAGCCCCTGGGGCGGCACCCCGGCCGAGGCCTGGGTAAGCGCCGAGGCCCTAGGGCAACTGCCCGACTTTCAAGCCAAAGTAGCCAGCCTGGCTGCCCCCGCTACCCCCGAGAAAGACGCGCAAAATATCCCCACCGTGCTCTACAACGGCATGATTGCGCCCCTGCTGCCCTACGCCCTCAAGGGAGTAATCTGGTACCAGGGCGAAAGCAACGTGGGCCGCGCCGCGCAGTACCGCTCGCTGTTTCCGGCGCTCATCCGCGACTGGCGCGCCCGGTTTGGGCAGCCCGACTTGCCGTTCCTGTTTGTGCAGCTAGCCAATTTTACGAAGGCCCTGCAAGTGCCCGCCGAATCGGCCTGGGCCGAGCTGCGCGAGGCCCAGGCCCAGGCGCTAACGCTGCCCCGCACGGGCATGGCCGTAGCCATCGATGTGGGCGAAGGGGAAGATATTCATCCGGCCGATAAGCAGGACGTAGGCCACCGCCTGGCCCTGGTGGCGCGCCAAGTAGTCTACGGCGACAAGCAAGTGGTGGCGGCCGGCCCGGCCTTCCAAAGCATGCGCGTGGCCAACGGGCAGGTGCACGTGAAATTTAGCAATGCCACTGCGGGCCTGCAGCTGCGCACCGGCACTACCACGCTCAGCGGCTTCGCCGTGGCCGGCGCCGACCACCAGTTTCACTGGGCTTCGGGCACGCTGGTGGGCTCGGAAGTGGTGCTAACCTGCGCTGCCGTGCCCACGCCAGTGGCCGTGCGCTACGACTGGGCCAACAATCCCACCGGCAACCTCTACAACCGTGAGGGCCTGCCCGCCGCACCCTTCCGCACCGACCAGTGGGTGGCCGGCGCCGGGCAGCCCTAGGGCCCAACCGACTGCTCGGCCCACAGTAGCGCGGACTTTGTAGTCCGCGTCCGCCAATGATTACTCCAAGTTGCGCACTGCGAAGTCCGCGTAGCCGCGCGGTTCTGCCACTTACCCAACCTCTTCAAACTCAACGCCAGCCCCTGTACCTTTTTCGTGGAACAATTCAACTCGCAGCAAAACCTCTGGGGCATCGACCTGGGCGGCACCAAGATTGAAGGCGTCATTCTGCGCTCGGCGCAAGAGCCAGAGGTGCTATTTCGCCACCGCGTGCCCACCGGGGCCGACCAAGGCTACGCGCATATTCTGGGGCAGCTGCAGCAGCTGGTGGCGCACATGGAAGCCGCCGCTGGCTACCGCCCGGCCCGCCTGGGCATCGGCACGCCCGGCACCATCATCCCGCGCACCGGGCTGATGAAAAACTGCAATGCCACGGTGCTCAACGGCCAGCCCATGCCAGCCGACTTAACCCAGCTGCTGGGCATGGAGGTGGTGATGGCCAACGACGCCAACTGCTTTGCCCTGGCCGAAACCCGCCTAGGGGTGGTCCGGCAGCAGTTTCCCGAGGCCGAGGTGGTATTCGGCATTATCCTGGGCACGGGAGTGGGCGGGGGGCTGGTGGTGAACGGCCGCGTGGTGAAAGGCTACCACGGTATTGCCGGCGAGTGGGGCCACAACTACCTGAGCGAAACGGAAGGCGCCGCGTGCTTCTGCGGCAAAACGGGCTGCAATGAAAGCATCCTGGCCGGGCCGGCGCTGGAGCGCTACTATGCCGCGCACAGCGGCCAGCCCCTAGGCCTTAAGGAGATAGTGAGCCGGGCCCAGGCCGGCGACGATGCCGTGGCCACCCAGACCATGCGGCGCCTGACTTCCCTCTTTGGCCGCGCGCTGAGCAACGTGGTGAACGTGCTCGACCCCGACGTCATTGTGATTGGCGGCGGCGTGGGCAACATCGACTACCTGTACGAGGCCGGCGTGGCCAGCGTCAGCCAGCACGTCTTCGACCAGCAGTTTGAGGCCCCGGTCGTTAAGCCACTGCTCGGCGACAGCGCCGGCGTGTTTGGCGCGGCTTACCTGGTGGCCTAGCCTTGTGCAAACTGGCCGCTTAAATAAATATCCGGCTGCCCACGAAGTTGCTGCGGAACTCCTTGGGCGTGCACCCCTTGCGTTTTTTAAACGTGCGGTTGAAGTTAGAGATGTTGTTGAAGCCGCACTTGTAGGCCACCTCCGTTACGTTGTGCGTGGTGTCGATGAGCAGGCGCGTGGCGTGGCCCAGCCGAATCTCGTTGAGGCTGTCGGTGAAGGTGTTGCCGATGCGTTTCTTAATGAAGCGGCTAAACGAGGTTTCGGGCATGTTGGCCACCTTGGCCACTTCGGCCAGCGTGATGGGCCGGCTGTAGTGGGCATTGAGGTAAGCAAATACTTTTTCGAGGCGGCGGCTGTGGTGGTTGAGTTGCTCGTTGTCGGACGAGATAGTGGACAGCATCCGCATATTGCGCGACGTGGACAAGTCGTGCAGGATGGAAAACAGCTCCAGCACCGAGTCGAAGCCGTGCTTGTGCTCTAGGCTCAGCAGGCGCGGCAGCAGGCGCTCGATGGTATCGGGGGCAAACAGGATGCCCCGCTGTGCCATGTCAAACATGGCTTTGATAAAGCTGAGCTGGTTGCGCCGCAGCAGCCGGTCCTCAAACAAGTCGCGGTGAAACTGGATGGTCAGCTCCCGAATCTGCTTGCCCTGGCACCGGTGCGTAAACCAGGCGTGGTACAGGTTGGGCCCCACCAGCACCAGTTCGGCGTCGCCGATTTCCTCTACGTGGTCGCCCACGATGCGCTTGGCCCCGTCGGCGTTCAGAATGAGGTTCAGCTCGTATTCTTCGTGGTAGTGCAGCGGGAAATCGAACTTCTCTTTTACCCGCGAAAACAGCGTGAAGCAGTCGCTTTGGGTAAGCGGCGTAATTTCACGCATGATTTCCTGTTTCATAAACCAAGTAATTAGCTGCTACCAAAATTACTGCCAGTTAGCAAAATACTACTAGCACCAGTCTTGCTTACTTACCTAAGCAAATGCAGCTGTTGCGCAAGTACACAGCTAATTAAGCAAGAAAATAGTTGCCGCCTTGTGGGATGCTAGCTAATACAGTACAAATAAACGCTATAATAGTATTGCTGGCTGGCGAATAATCGGCGGACCTTTGCGGCGCCTTAGTTCCCACCTCCGGCAGCTTGCGTGGCCCCTAGGGTGCGCGGCAAGCCTGCCTACGTTTGTGCATGAAGCTTCACTTCCTTGACTTTCTGCTTATCGCCGCGTACCTGCTCACGACGGTAGGTATTGGCCTGTATTACCGCAAGAAAGCCAGCCAAAATAAAGACAGCTACCTGCTCGGCGGCAAGACCCTGCCTTGGTATAAGCTGGGCCTGAGCGACGCCTCCGACATGTTCGACATCAGCGGCACGATGTGGATGGTGAGCCTCTGCTTCGTGTATGGCCTGAAAAGCATTTGGATACCCTGGCTGTGGCCGGTGTTCAACCAGGTGTTTCTGATGATGTACCTCTCGCGCTGGCTGCGCCGCTCCAACGCCAGCACCGGCGCCGAGTGGCTGGCTACGCGCTTCGGGCAGCGCGGGCCCGGCGTCACGGCTTCGCACCAGGTGGTCATTGCCTTCGCCTTGCTTAGCTGCCTGGGGTTTCTGGCCTACGGCTTCGTGGGGCTAGGCAAGTTCATCGAGATTTTCGTGCCCTGGAGCCTGGTGAAGCCCTACGTGCCTTTCGCAGTGGCGCCGCAGTACGTGCCGCACGTGTACGGCATCGTATTCACGCTCTTCGCCATGTTTTATTCCATCCTAGGGGGCATGCACAGCATTGTGCTCGGCGACATTATCAAGTACGCCGTCATGACGGTGGCCTGCCTCGCCATCGCCGTCATTGCGTATCTGCGGCTGCGCGGGCACGAGCTGGCGGTGCCCGCCGACTGGTTCAACCCGTTTTTCGGCTGGCGGCTGGGGCTGGATTGGTCGCGGCTCATCCCGGAAGTCAACAGCAAGATTGCCAGCGACGGCTACTCGCTATTCGGCATCTTCTTCATGATGATGGCCTTTAAGGGTGTATTTGCGTCGCTAGCCGGGCCGGCGCCCAACTACGACATGCAGAAAATTCTGAGCACGCGCTCGCCCGAGGACGCCAGCAAGATGAGCGGCTTCGTGTCAATAATTCTGCTGCCCATCCGCTACTCGCTCATTGTGGGCCTCACCATCCTAGGGCTGCTCTACTACCACCAGATGAACCTCAAGGCGCCCGATGGCAGCATCGACTTCGAGCGCATCCTGCCCCTTACCATCAACAACTTCCTGCCCACCGGGCTGGTAGGGCTGGTGCTCACGGGCCTGCTGGGCGCGTTTATGGGCACCTTCAGCGGCACGGTGAATGCGGCCCAGGCCTACGTCGTCAACGACATCTATATCAAGTACATCAACCCGCACGCCAGCACCCAGCGCATCATCTCGATGAATTACTTGGTAGGGGTAGGGGTCGTGACGCTCGGCGTGGCCCTAGGGTTTCTGGCTAAAGACGTGAACACGGTGCTGCAATTCATTGTGTCGGCGCTCTACGGCGGCTACATCGCGGCCAACGTGCTGAAGTGGCACTGGTGGCGCTTCAACGCCACGGGCTTTTTCTGGGGGATGACGGTGGGCATTGTGGCCGCGATGGTGCTGGGCGCTTTCGCGCCGGCCAGCCAGCTGCTGTACTGGTTTCCGGTGCTGTTTGGGGTGTCGCTGGCCGGCTCGGTGGCGGGCACCTACCTGGCTCCGCCCACCGAGGCCGCGGTGCTCCAGCACTTCTACCGCACGGTGCGGCCCTGGGGCTTCTGGCAGCCAGTACTAGCCCAGGTGCAAGCTCAGGACCCAGCCTTCCAGCCCAACCGCAACTTCGGGCGCAACATGCTCAACGTGAGCCTAGGCATCGTGGCGCAGCTGGGCCTCACCATCCTGCCCATGTACCTGCTGCTGCGGCAGCACGGGCCGCTGGCCATTACGGTGGCCCTGCTGGTGGTGGTGGGCTTCATCTTGAAAAAGACGTGGTGGAACCGCCTGGGGGATGACTAATTGTAAATGAGTTGTATATGCATTTTAAAGGAACGCCCTGCTCATCTGGCGTTTGCGCAGTCGAAGCATCTCTAGCGCCTCGTTGCTGGATGCGATGCGGCGCGGCAGAGATGCTTCGGCTGCGCAAACGCCAGATGAGCAAGACATTATAACTAGTTTATTAACCTAGAACTGACGCTATTTTCCACATGGCCTCCTTTATTCATCGCCTGCACCAACTGCAAGCCGCCCAGCACGAGCTGCTGCACCGCCCCAACCAGCCCGAAGCGCTTGGCAACGGCATCTTCACGCGCTACCAGCACCCAGTGCTGACGGCCGCTCACGCCCCCCTAACCTGGCGTTATGACTTCAACCCCGCCACCAACCCCTTTCTCCAAGAGCGCATTGGGGTAAACGCGGTATTTAACGCCGGAGCCATCAAATGGCAGGGCAAGTACGTGGTAGTAGCGCGGGTAGAAGGCGCCGACCGCAAGTCGTTTTTCGCCGTGGCCGAAAGCCCCAGCGGCATCGACAACTTTTGCTTTTGGGAGCGCCCCATCACGCTGCCCGAAACCGGCGAGCCCGATACCAACGTGTACGATATGCGCCTGGTGGCTCACGAGGATGGCTGGGTGTACGGCCTGTTTTGCACCGAGCGCCGCGACCCCGCCGCCCCCGAAGCCGACCAGTCGGCCGCCGTGGCCCGCTGCGGCATCGCCCGCACCAAGGACCTCGTGACCTGGGAGCGCCTGCCCGACCTGACTACCACCTCGGCCCAGCAGCGCAATGTGGTGCTGCACCCCGAGCTGGTGCAAGGCCAGTACGCCTTTTACACCCGCCCGCAGGATGGCTTCATCGAGGCGGGCTCGGGCGGCGGCATTGGCTTTGGCTTGTCGGCTTCCATCGAGCAGGCGCGGATTGAGCAGGAAGTCATTATTGACAAAAAGCAGTACCACACTATTGCGGAGGCAAAGAATGGCCTAGGGCCCGCGCCGCTCAAAACCGAGCGGGGCTGGCTGCACCTGGCCCACGGCGTACGCAACACGGCCGCTGGCTTGCGCTACGTGCTCTACCTGTTCCTGACCGCGTCCGACGACCTCACGCGCATCACCCACAAGCCGGCCGGCTACTTCCTGGCCCCGGAGGGCTCCGAGCGGGTAGGGGACGTGTCGAATGTAGCCTTCGGCAACGGCTGGATTCTGGACGACGACGGGCGGGTGTTCATTTACTACGCCTCGTCCGATACGCGCTTGCACGTGGCCACTTCCACCCTGGCCCAGCTGCTCGACTACGTAACCAACACGCCCGCCGATGGCCTGCGCTCGGCCGCCTCGGTAGAGCAAATTAACCAGCTGATTGACCGAAATCTCGCGGTGCCCGCGCCTTCGGTGACGGAACTGGTGGCCCAGGCCGCGCAGGTGGCTGCGCGGTAGGCCGGCCACTAGAAACGAAATCAGATTGTCAGGCGGCGCCGGTCGGAGCATCTCTCTCGAACGAGGCAAAAGAAATGCTTCGACCGGCCCCGCCTGACGGTTGGCGTGACGTTGAGTTCCGCAACTGCCCACGGAAGCCCGCGCCACCCTCCCCGTCCTACCCTTTCCCACGCCATGCTACAAGCAGCTGAATTCGAGCAGGAGCTAGCCAGCATCCTGCGCTACTGGGCCACCCATGTGCCCGACCCGGTGCACGGCGGTTTCTACGGCCAGGTAAGCAACAGCAACGAGCCTAATCCGCTGGCGCCTAAAGGCTCGGTGCTGAACGCGCGCATTCTGTGGACGTTTGCGGCGGCCTACAACTACACCCACGACCCGGCGCACCTCGCAGTGGCCCGGCGGGCTTACGAGTACCTCGCCGCGCACTTCCTCGACCCGGCGCACGGCGGCGTGTACTGGACGGTGGACTACCTGGGGCAGCCGCTCGACACCAAAAAGCAGCTTTACGCGCTGGCCTTCAGCCTCTATGGCTTGGCCGAGTACTACCGGGCCAGCGGCGATGCCGCGGCCCTAGGGCAGGCGCAGGCGCTATTCGACACTATAGAGGCGCGCAGCTTCGACCCAGTGCACGGCGGCTACTTCGAAGCATTTGCGCGCGACTGGCTACCCCTGGCCGACGCGCGCCTGAGCGCCAAGGATGCCGACGCGCCGAAAACGATGAACACGCACCTCCACATCCTGGAGGCCTACGCTACCCTCTACCAGGTGTGGCCCGACCCTAGGCTGCAGCAACAGCTCAAAGCGCTGCTGCTGGATTTTGCCAACCATTTTCTCGGGGCGGGCAGCCACCACCTCACGCTGTTCTTTGACGCCGCCTGGCAGCCTTGGCCCGACGTGGTTTCCTTCGGGCACGACGTGGAGGCTGCCTGGCTGCTGCTCGAAGCTGCCGAAACGCTCGGCGAACCGGACCTTATCAGTCACTTCCGGCAGGTGGCCGTGCAGCTGGCCCACGCCGCCGCCGAGGGCCTGGCTTCCGACGGCAGCCTGCGCTACGAGCAGGCCCTAGGGGGCCAGTGGGATGCCGACCGCCACTGGTGGGTGCAGGCCGAGGCCGTAGTAGGCTTTTACAATGCCTACCAGGTAAGTGGCGACCCGCAATTTCAAAGCCTGAGCGAGGGCGCATGGCGCTTTATTCAGCAGCATTTGCTCGACCGCGCCCGCGGTGAGTGGTACTGGGGCGTGCGGCCCGACTATTCCGCCATGCCCGGCCAGGATAAGGCCGGCCTCTGGAAATGCCCCTACCACAACAGCCGCGCCTGCCTAGAAATGCTGCGCCGGCTGGGTGCGTAGCCCTGCCCCCGGCCCGCGTCAGCCCTTCTCCCCCATGCCTGCCAAGCTCTACCTGCTCGCGTGCCTACTGTCGGCGCTAACGGCTTCCGCCCAAACGTATTCCATCAGGAACTACGGCGCCACTGGCGACGGCCGCACTGTGGTAACCCAGGCTCTACAGCAGGCCGTCGATGCTTGCACGCGCGCGGGCGGCGGCACCGTGGAGGTACCAGCCGGTACGTATGTTATCGGCACGGTTTTCTTGAAAAGCAACGTGGAGCTGCACTTAGCCAGCGGCGCCACCCTCAAGGGCAGCGCCAACCTGGCCGACTACCACGGCTACACGATGCCCGAATACGGCCAGAACTACTACGGCCTGCTCTTCACCGAAAACGCCGAGAACGTAGCTATTACCGGCCAGGGCACCGTCGATGGCAACAACCCGGCATTCTACGATTTCACCCAGGCCAAAACCCTCGACACGGCCACCACGCGCTACACCCGCCAGCGCAGCAATTACCGCCGCGTTGCCCGCGGCATCGGCGACGGGCCGGTGGTGCCCCGCGACCGGCCGCGGCAGATGGTGGTATTTTCGGAGTGCCAGCACGTGCGCGTCAGCAACGTAAGCCTGCTCAACTCGCCCTTCTGGACGCTGCACTTCGCCGACTGCACGGGCGTGGCCGTAACGGGCGTGCGGCTCTACTCGGGCCTGCTGGTGCCCAACGCCGACGGCATCGACTTCACCGATTGCCAGAACGTGACGGTAAGCGACTGTGACATCCAGGCCGGCGACGACGCGCTGGTGGTAAGTGGCTACAACCACCACTTTGAAATTCCGGGCTTTCACCACCTGCGGCGCCCGTCGGAGAATATCGTCATCACCAACTGCAACTTGCAGTCGGCCAGCAGCGGCATCCGCATCGGCTACCTCGACCAGAACTCGGTGCGCAACGTGACGGTAAGCAACTGCAACATCACCAACTCGACGCGGGGTATCAACATCTCGCTGCGCGATGAAGGCTCGCTGGAAAACCTCACGTTCAGCAACCTGCGCATTGAAACCCGGTTGCGAACCGGCGACTGGTGGGGCAACGGCGAGCCGATTCACCTCTCCGCCATCCGGGGCAACGCCGATAAGAGCGTGCGCCTAGGGCAGATTAAGAACGTGCAGTTCAACAACATCACCTGCCGGGGCGAGAATGGAATACTGGTTTACGGTAGCGACGAAAGTATAATCAAAGACGTGACGTTCAGCAACGTCACTTTTGACTTTGTGGACAGCAAGCTCAACGATGTAGCTGGCGGCAACGTGGACTTGCGCGGCAACCTCGACCCTAGGGTGGGGCTTTTTGCCCGCGCCATTCCGGGCCTACTGGCCGAGCACGTGGAGGGGCTAACCATCCGGGACTTCACCCTGCGCTGGCTAACTCCCCGCGCAATGTTCTTGAGCAGTGGGATAGAAGTTAATCACTTCAACGGGCTGCGCATTAGCGGATTTGAGGGCAGCGGGGCGCCTACCAATTTGGGGGCTAAGGCTGTGGTGCTGCGCGATGGCACTGGGGTTACGCTGTCTGGCGTGCCTAGGGCACAGCTAGGGCGCACCAAGGTGCAGTGAAGCACCACCGGTACTAAACGACCCAGCTGCGCCGTAGCCTTTCTAAGGCTCCACAACCCGAATCGGTTGCAGAGGATGCTATAAAATTATCTGTTTGTGAGCAGCTGTTGTTTAGGTGAATTATGGCTAATAGACCACTACTAAGCAATAGCCTGGTGGTACGATGGAGGGAATTATCTACATTTTAATACAAGCAAATGCTAAAATCTCATTATAAAATACTGCTAACGGCCTGCCAACTTTGATTACTTAATTATCACCTAACTTTTACGAAATCCTATGAGGACTTTTCTACAAACGGCGGCAGTGCTGATGTGCAGCACTTCACTGGCGTTTGCGCAGCAGCGGGCCGTGCGCGGGGTAGTGACGGACAGTAAAGGGGAGGCCCTGCCCGGCGCCACCGTGCTCGTGAAGGGCACTTCCGTAGGAGCCACCACGGGCGCCGATGGCACCTTTCAGGTAGCGATGCCAAACGGCGCTACCACGCTGGTAGTGAGCTTTGTGGGCTCGCAAACCCAGGAAGTAGCGGTGGGCGACCAAACTAATCTGCGCATCGCCCTGGAAGCCTCTGCGCAAAGCCTGAACGACGTGGTGGTGGTAGGCTACGGCACGCAGCGCAAGAGCGACCTGACGGGCGCCGTGGCTACCGTCACCGGCACCCAGCTGACGCAGGTAGCCACCGCCGACCCCGTGCAGGCCCTGCAAGGCCGCGCCGCCGGCGTGGACGTGACCGCCAACAGCGGGCAGCCGGGCGCGGGCACGCGCATCCGCATCCGGGGCGTGGGCACCATCAACAACGCCGACCCGCTGTACGTGGTGGATGGTATCCAAACCAGCGACATCAGCTTCCTGCTGCCCACCGACATCGAGTCGACGGAGATTCTGAAGGATGCCTCGGCCACGGCCATTTATGGCTCGAGGGGTGCCAACGGCGTGGTGCTCATCACCACCAAGCACGGCAAGGCGGGCGCCACGCAGTTCAACCTGTTTGGCTACACTGGCTTCCAGCAGATTCGGCGCGAGCTGCCCCTGGCTAATGCCCAGCAGTACGCCACCTTGGTGACCGAGGCCTACGCCAACGGCGGCACGCCCATCCCCACCGACTACGCGCCCATCCTGCGCAGCGCCCTGCAGGCTGGCGCCGGCCCCGGCACCAACTACCAGGACCTGGTAACCCAGAAGGGGCTGATTACCAACTACAGCCTGACGGCCTCGGGGGGCACCGAGCAAAACCGCTACCTGGTAAGCGGCAGCTACTTCCAGCAGAACGGCATCATTCAGGCCTCGGGCTTTAAGAAGTACGTAGTGCGCCTCAACGACGATATCGTGCTCACCAAGCGCATCAAGGCGGGTGCCTCGGCCACGTTCCAGGCCACCAACCTGACGGGCGCGGGCGACGGTACGGGCAACGCCTTCTACAGCACGGTGCTGCAAAACGCCATTCAGGCCAACCCCATCACTGGGCCCTACAACGCCGATGGGTCGTACTCCTACAACAACATCACGAGCTTTACGCCCAACCTGGCGCGCTACCTCGTGGAGCAGCAAACCAACAAGACCTATAATACGTCGCTGTTTTCCAATGCTTACTTGGACGTGACGCTGCTAAAAGGGCTGGTTTTCCGCTCGACCTTCGGCATCACCTACGGCAACAACCACCCCAAGCTGTATCAGCCAAAATACTACCTAGGCCCCAATGACCAGCGCTCGCAGAGTGACCTGGTGGAAAGCCGCAACGAGAACGTGGCCTGGGTGTGGTCGAACTATGTGAACTACAACCTCGACCTGGGCAACGGCAGCTCGTTCTCGGCGACCCTAGGGCAGGAGGCGCAGCGGGCCTACGGCAACGGCATTTCCATCACGGCCTACGACGTGCCGGCCGATGCCACCTTGCAATACGTGTCGGCGGCGCGGGCAGCCAACGCGTCGGTGCGTAGCTCGCAGTACGACAGCGGCTTGCTTTCTTACTTCGGCCGGGCCAACTTCAACTTCCGCGACCGCTACCTGGTGACGGGTACGTTGCGCTTCGACCAGACTTCGCGCTTCCTGGGCAGCAACCGCACGGGCACGTTCCCGTCGGTGGGGGCAGCCTGGAACCTCTCGAACGAGGAGTTTATGAAGAGCATCACGGCGGTGACGCAGATTAAGCTGCGCGGCAGCTACGGCGCGGTGGGCAACCAGAATGCCGCCCCCAACTACGGCTACGCCTCGGTGGCCACTAACAACCAGAACTACGTGTTCGGCCCCGACCAGAGCCGGGCGCCGGGCCTAGCCATCGCGACCCTGAGCAACCCCAACTTGCGCTGGGAAACGGCCGTGACCACCGACGTGGGCCTCGACGCCTCGTTCCTGGATAACAGCCTCACGTTCACGGGCGACTACTTCGTGCGCAACACCGAGCACATGATTGCCCTGCTGCCGGTGCCCGACTACAGCGGCCAGGCGCCGGCTGCCGCCAACGTGGCTTCGCTGCGCAACCGCGGCCTGGAACTGGCCCTTACCTACCGCAACCAGGTGGGCAAGCTGCAGTACAGCGCCAACGTGAACTTCACGCGCATCAGCAACGTCATCACCGACCTAGGGGGCGCCACGCCGATTTCGAGCGGCAACGTGCTCTCGCAGATTGGTAACACCACCCGCACCGACGTGGGGCACGAGATTGCCTACTTCTACGGCCTGCAGGCCGACGGCGTATTCCACTCGCAAGCCGAGATAGATGGCTACAAGAACTCGGCCGGCGCGGCCCTGCAGCCCGGTGCCCAGCCCGGCGACGTGCGCTACCGCGACATCAACGGCGACGGTAAAATCGACGCCTCCGACAACACCTACTTGGGCAGCGCCACGCCGCGCTTCACCTACGGCGCCTCGCTGAACCTGGCCTACGGTGGCTTCGACTTCAAGATTCTGCTTTACGGCGTGCAGGGTGCCGAGGCCATAAACGCCGCCGCCTTTAACTTGAGCAAGTCGAGCAACTTTGCCGGCCTGTGGACTAACTTCTACGCCGACCGCATGGACCGCTGGACGCCCAGCAACCCCACCAGTAACCAGCCCCGCGTGACTTCCAATGATACCAACAATGGCGGCGGCTACAACGACAAGTTCAGCAGCCGCTACGTGGAGGACGCCAGCTACCTGCGCGCCCGCAACATGGAGCTGGGCTACTCGCTGCCCAAAGACTTCCTCGGGCGCTACAAGGTGAACGGCCTGCGCGTATTCGCTTCGGTCGATAACGTGTTCACCATCACGAAGTACCGCGGCCTCGACCCCGAAATTTCCTCGACCGGCTACTACGGCAACCCGCTCGCTTTCGGCGTGGACTTTGGTAACTATCCCCAGCCGCGCACCTACCGCCTCGGCCTCAACGTGCAGTTCTAATTCCCTTCCTGCCCCGCTATATTTAAGATGAAAACTACGCGCGCAACGCGCCTACTGGCGCTTTCAGTAGCCATGGTTTTTGCCCAGAGCTGCAAATCATTTCTGGATAAAGACCCTATCGGTACCATTACGCAGGGCAACCTGTTCAACGACCCCACCAACGCCGTGCAAGCCATCAACGGCGTGTACGACGTGGCCAGCTGGGACCAGGGCCCCAAGTTTGGGGTGGGCGACTACGTAGGCCAGACCTACGAGTGGATGTTTGGCGACGTGATGACCGACGACGCCGAGAAGGGCAGTACGCCTAGCGACTTCACGCCGCTGAATGAGCTGAAGACCTGGACGATGACGCCCGCCAACTCGCCGCTCACGACCCTCTGGGTGCACAGCTTTACGGGGGTAGCTCGGGCCAACACGGTGCTCAGCAACATCGACGCGGGCACCATCGACGCGGCCCTAAAAACCCGCCTCAAAGGCGAAGCCTACTTCCTGCGCGCCTACTTCTACTTCAACTTGGTGAAGTCGTTCGGGGGCGTGCCGCTGTTCAGCCAGCCGGTGCTACCGGGCGCGTCGGCCAGCGTGAAGCGCGCCAGCATTGCCGAAACCTACGCCTTCATTGAGAGCGACCTGAAGAACGCCGCTACCATGCTGCCCGAGAAGAGCGGCTACACCAGCGCCGACCTGGGCCGTGCCACCAAAGGGGCCGCCAACGGCTACCTGGCCCGCGCCATTATGTACCAGCTGGGCACCGACAACACCAACAAGCACACTTGGCAGGAGGTGTACGACCTGACCAGCACCATTATCACGTCGACCCAGTACAGCCTGTACCCCAACTACGCGGCCATCCACCAGGACATTGGCGAGAACAGCAGCGAGTCGTTGTTCGAGATTCAGTTCGGCACGTCCAACGATACGTACGGCCCCATCTCGGTGGGTACCACCAACAACGTTTTCCAAAACAACCGCAAAACCTTCGGCTACGGCTTCAACAACCCCACGCAGAACTTGGTAGACGAGTTTGAGGCCAACGACCCGCGCCTCGAAGTAACGATTATCAAGAATGGCGACGTGGTGCTGGGCGTGAAGAACGTGGTAGACCCCTCGGAAAATGCCACCGGCTACCTCAGCCGTAAGGTGGCCATTTTGCCGCCGGCCGCTGTGCAGTCGGGCCCGCAAAACATCCGGAAGATGCGCTACGCCGACATTCTGCTGATGAAGGCCGAAGCTGCGGCCCAGCTTGGCAAGAATGGCGAGGCCGTGGCCCTGGTAAACCAGGTGCGCGCCCGCGCCCGCCTGTCGACCCGCCCGCCGGGCACCACCGTGGGCACCCTCACCTACGACTCAGCCAATACGCCCGCTGGTACCCTGCCCGACCTAGCCGCTGGTCTCTCGGGCCAGGCCCTGCTGACCGCCATCTGGCACGAGCGCCGGGTGGAGTTGGCCGAAGAGTCGCTGCGCTTCTGGGACTTGGTGCGCACGGGGCGCTACTTTAGCGTGCTGCCCGCTGCCGTGGCTGCCCGCGCCCAATCCCACAGCATTACCACCGGCGTGGTAAATCCCATTCCGCTGCTGCCCATTGAGTTGAACGATGCCCAAACCTGGGGCCTGCCCCAAAACCCTGGTTTTTAAGGGTGTAACTGCTGGCATGCAAGTAAAATACCGGAGCGGCGCAAGCGGCTCCGGTATTTTTTTGCGAAACGGCGGGCGACTAAGCCCTAGGGCCTCGCCGCTGGCTATACCCGCTCCCTCTTTCCACCAGCCTGTGCTATGTTTTGTATGCTTATTCGTCGGCTAGTTGCGGTGCTCTTGCTACTCGGCCCTGTTTTGTTGGCGCGCAGCCAGGGCAGTGCCCCCGCCGGGCGCGAGCGCCTGCTCATGGACTTTAACTGGCGCTTTGCCCTAGGCCACCCCTACGACCCCAAGCTGGACTTCGGCAACGGCGTGGGCTACTTCTCCTACCTAACCAAAACCGGCTACGGCGACGGGGCCGCCGCCACCTTCGACGACCGGGCCTGGCGCCAGCTCGACCTGCCGCATGACTGGGCCGTGGAGCAGCCCTTTGCCGAAAACGCCAGCTTCAGCCATGGCTTCCGGGCCATTGGCCGGCCGTTTCCCAACGCCAGCGTGGGCTGGTACCGCAAGGCATTTACGGTGCCGGCCAGCGACCTGGGGCGCCGCATCAGCCTGGAGTTCGACGGGGTATACCGCAACTCTATCGTGTGGGTGAATGGGCACTACCTGGGCACTGAGCCGAGCGGCTACCAGAGCTTTACCTACGACATTTCTGACTACCTGCACTACGACGGCAAGCCCAACGTGATAGCCGTGCGCGTGGATGCTACCCTGGAAGAAGGCTGGTTTTACGAGGGGGCCGGTATCTACCGCCACGTGTGGCTGACCAAGACGGCCCCCGTGCACGTAGCCCCCAACGGCACCTTCGTTACCACGCAAGTGGCCGGCAATGCCGCCACCCTCACCGTGCAAGCCACCCTGGCCAATGGCGGCCCCCAGGCCCAAGCCTGCGAGGTAGTGCAGGAGGTAGTGGATGCCCAGGGGCGCACCGTAGCCACCGGAAGACCGGCGCCGCTGCACCTGCCTGGTACCGGCCAGCAGACGCTCACCAGCCGCCTGCCGCTGGCTGGCGCGCACCTGTGGTCGCTAGAATCGCCCTACCTCTACACGCTCGTGACGCGGGTGCGCCAGGGCGGGCTGGTAGTAGATGAGTACCGCACCCGGTTTGGCGTGCGCACCATCCGCTTCGACGCCAACGAGGGCTTTTTTCTCAATGGCCAGCACGTAAAAATCACTGGCACCAACAACCACCAGGACCACGCTGGGGTAGGAGTAGCGGTGCCCGACGCCCTGCTCGAGTGGCGTCTGCGCCAGCTCAAGGCCTTCGGCTGCAACGCCTACCGCACCTCGCACAACCCGCCGGCCCCCGAGCTGCTGGACCTTTGCGACCGCTTAGGGATGCTCGTTATCGGCGAGAACCGGCTGATGGGCTCCACCGCCCAGCGCCTGCACGAGCTGCGCCGCCTCATCGAGCGCGACCGCAACCACCCGAGCGTTATCAGCTGGTCGGTAGGCAATGAGGAGTGGGCCATCGAAAGTAATGAGGTAGGCGCCCACATCGGGGCCACCATGCAGGCCTTCGCCAAAACGGTGGACTCCACCCGCGCAATTACGGCGGCCATTAGCGGGGGCCTAGGGCAGGGCATGTCAGCGGTGATTGACGTGGTGGGCTACAACTACATCGGGCAGAGCAACACCGACGCCCAGCACGCCAGGTTCCCTAACCAGCCCGGGTGGGGCACCGAGGAGGGCTCGACCCATGCCACGCGCGGCATCTACGTGCGCGATGATAAACAGCATTACGCCGCCGCCTACGACCAGAAGCCTAGCCCCAAGTTTTACAGCATCGAGGGCGGCTGGCAGTACTACGCCGCCCGGCCGTATTTGGCGGGCCTGTACATCTGGACGGGCTTCGACTACCGGGGCGAGCCTACGCCCTTTGGCTGGCCGTCCGTCACGTCGTATTTCGGGATGCTCGACGTGTGCGGCTTTCCGAAAGACAATGTGTGGTACCTGCGCTCGTGGTGGACCAGCCAGCCCACCCTGCACCTGCTGCCCCACTGGAACTGGCCCGGCCGCGAAGGACAACCCATCGACGTGTGGGCCTACAGCAACTGCGACGAGGTGGAACTGTTTTTAAACAAGAAGAGCCTCGGCCGCAAGCCCATGCCGCGCAACGCGCACCTGCAGTGGCAGGTGCCTTACGTGCCCGGCACCCTGGTGGCCGTGGGCTACCGCCGGGGCCAGCGTATTCTCACCGACGAGGTGCGCACCACTGGCCCGGCCGCCGCCATCCAGCTGCGGCCCGACAAGCCCACCGTGCTGGCCAACCGCGAAGACCTGGCCGTGGTGACGGTGCAGCTCGCCGATAAAAGCGGCCACCTCGTGCCCACCGCCAACCAGCCAATCACCTTTAGCTTGCGCGGCCCCGGCCGCCTCCTAGGGGTAGGCAACGGCGACCCGACCTCCCTCGAGCCCGACCGCTACGTGGATACCACGCGCATCATTGCCCTAAACAACCTGCGTGAGCGCCCCACTACCCCCGACCTGCCCAGCGGCCCCGAGGTGGCCGCCACTTATGACGATGCCAACTGGGCGCCGGCCTTCACGGCGCGGCAGTACGACTCGACCCAACTGGCGCCCACTGCCAAAGCCTACGTGACGCGGGGTACCTTCGAGCTACCGCGCACCCTAGGGCCTGGTACGCAGGTAACGCTGTTTTACCAGCCCATCGGGAGCGAGCAGTCTATCTACATCAATGGCCAGGCCCTGGCCCAGCACCTGGCAGCTGGGCAGGCGCCGCCGCAGGGCTTTGTAGTGGCGGCCACGCTGCTCAAGCCTGGGCGCAATAGCATTGTGTTTGTGGCCACCCCCTTAATCAAAAACAAGCCCTGGGACGTACTCAATACCTTACCTGGTACCATCCAGGTGCGCACCCCGGCCCCGGCCTGGCAGCGCCGCACGTTCAATGGCCTAGCGCAGGTGCTGGTGCAAGCCACCGGGCAACCCGGCGAGATTATCCTCTCGGCCCAAGGACCGGGCTTGAAGTCTGGCGAGCTCAAACTAAAGGCGCTATCCACCCAGTCGCGGCCGGCTAATTGAACCGAGGAGGAAGTGAAACCCAGCCCACGATACTCGGTTGCGTAGAATATTCCGGCTGAGTCTAGTCAGAGCCTATAGGCGATTCTACCTACTTCTTCGAAGCCCTTGATTCTCCGTGCCAGGGGCTTCTGCTTGCTGGGGTGGCCGGGCGGTGGGGCGGAATAACCGTGCGGCCGAGCAGAAGTAAAGGCGCTTATTCTCAGTAATTGTGTACGCTTCCCCGTCTGATAAGCCAGTGGTAGGCAGAGATTAAGCTGCTTGTTTAAATTCGAGAGGGGTCATAAAATTCAGGGCCTGGTGGGGCCGCTGCGTGTTATAGTCGTGCTGCCAC
>Ga0160427_10000443_pt1 | contig 25296 bp, 27 predicted proteins | sample SolpanmetagenomL_FD_108194 | JGI IMG/M metagenome (GOLD analysis project Ga0160427, IMG submission 108194) | Solar panel surface microbial communities from Lawrence Berkeley National Laboratory, California, USA - L | ecosystem: Engineered > Built environment > Solar panel > Unclassified ...
GATGCTCGGCCAATTCCCGCCGGAAATCCGGCGGGTCGAATGCTCCTCGACGACCGGGATGCCGGCGGCCTCGGCCTCGGCGCGGCGGGCCTGCCGCCCGGCCTCACGGATCTCGTACTCCGCCTGACGCTCGGCCTTGAGGCAGGCCATCTCGTCGCGGGAGAACGGCAGGTAGGCCGCGGCGAGATCCTCGAAGTCGTGACGCTCGACGTCCGCCCAAGACGCCGGCCAGACCAGCCGGGCGACCTTGCCCGACTTGCCGTTGTACGATCCGGCCAGGCGCAGGACCCGGGCGGTGTCGATGGCCGCGCGGTCGATGCCGGTACCCTTCCAGACGGCCGCCATCATCGTCTCGTGGGCGATGACCTCAGGGTCCTGGAGCCGCGTGCCGCCCTTCGTCCGGACGGTCGTGGAAGGCTTGCCGTCCTTGGGACCGACGAGCCAGCGCTGGACGGCCCGATGGCGTCCAGCGACCCCCGCCGTCGCCATGAGGGGCTGATGAAGCCAAACGAGGTGGAGGCCGCGCCCGCTGAAAACGATGTACGACGGCAGCGGCTTCCCGGCAGCCCTGAGGCGCTCGATCAGGATGCCGGCCATCTCCTCCGGGCTGAGCCCGAGGAAGGCTGCCTTGTCGTGGCAGTCGACGTCCGCGATCAAGGAGTTAACCTGGACGAGCGAGGTCGAGCCCCGGGCGCCGTAGAACCGCTGCATGCTGATGTGCGTCGCCCAGCGCAGGGCGTCAGAGGTGGCGAGCTCGCCGACGGAGACGACCCGGGTCTCCCACCGATCCTCGCCGTCGACGTTCTTTGACTGCCGCATCAGCGAGACCTTGCCCTTGGTGGTGGCCAGGTCGGGGTGGAGGGCATGGGCGTGGGCGACGCGAGGGCCGGCATTGACGCGCGCCTGGAACTGCTCCCGCAGGTCCGCGAGCTTGCTCTCGGGCAGCAGCAACTCGCCGTATGGATCAAGGCGAGCGAAGGTCTGGGGCGCGGAGTGATACAAGGCGGCGACGGTCCATAGGCGGCGACGGGGCAGCACGACCCGACGCGACTTAGGAATGCTCCCACTGGACCCTGAAAACCGCCAGGGGCACCGCTCGGCGCCGATCCGTTGTCTACCTGTGCCTGCGGCCCGTCACCCTAGGTCAGGGGCTCGATGCGGCCCTGGACCCAGCCGGACAGAGGCGCGGCCAGGCCGTTCGCCGGCGGCGATAGCGAAACCGCAACCAGGGCTCGAAATCTGCCCACCGGTCGCCCCTGCCTCGCCCGGCCGGACGCATCGTTCGCTATTAAGAACGGGCCCGATGACGCACAAATGTTAGGCACCTCTGATCACGGTGGTTAATCCTTGTGCGATCATGACTGCCGAGCATTCAAACGTCAAAAACAGGTGCCGGCTATCTCATAGAAGCATGGCAAGGAAGCGGCACTCTAACATTCGAGGCTCGTACCCTGGAACCGCTTACGTTAAGCGGGGCAGCCTTTTTAACATGACTATCGACCTCACATCGGCCCTGCACGACTATGATACTGCTCACCAGTAACCCTGAAAGGAGCGATTACCAGTCTCAGCGCTGGCAAATGCAGGCACCTGAACGGAAGTATCTGTAAGGAGAACAAGCTAGCGCCTCCCCACGCAATTGAGAGCACCGCTCATGATGGCGTCGATTGCGGTCTCCTCGCCCAAGATTTTGGAGACATACACGAAATGCGGATCGAGGCACTGCTTCCAAGCTATGACAAGCGCTGATCCAATCCACGATTTAGAGGACATAACCTTCCAGGATCAGGTCGTGCCAAAAGAGAAGCGCTGGCGCCCTGAGCTTGGGCCGGTTCACGACCGGCTCGATCACGCAAGCGCGATCCACTCCGTTTATGGCGCCCTGTAGCAGTTCAGCATTAAGGACATCTTTTTCCCAGGAAGCAGGACATGAAAATTCAGATGCGCACACCTAGCAATTCGCATAATGCATCCAAAAGCCTTTTTGGAAGATCAGGCTCATGAATCTTTCTATTGAGCCAAACTGCAGACCGGCTATGCCGGAAGTACCTCCATTCTCCAGAGAGTGTGACGCCCTCTACAAACAGATACGTCTCTCCCTTACGGATGAGGAACCGTGTCGTCGTGCATTCGTGCGACCGTCGCGCTCTTACGATACGTCGACGAACTTCGCGACTGTCAGACCTATATCCCCATCCCATTTTCTCGAAGTTGAGTAGATCCGCATCGCAGATGTTTGACTTGGCCGTTTCCTGCATCCATTCTTGGTCACAGGAGTTGGCGAAGCCGTCGCGGAACCGCGCTATAACGCGCGTGAGATGATCGTCAGTATCTGCAATGCAGCAATCGACCGCCTCTGCATTGAAGGCTTCCAGGATATCATTGACATGCCTCAATGCCTCAACACCGAAGATGTAGGTGGTCAGCTTCTCTCGGAGATTAGCTGAGAGGCAGCATAAGCTCCGGGCAACGCCCTCCAAGATACTACCTTCCGGCTCATGGATGCGTCCGGAAGGATCAAAAAGATCGGTCCTGACGACGCAAACACCCAATCGCTCTGCGACGGCGGCAGCTTGTCCGCGATCCTCGCAAGCATCGGCTCGCCAGCGCGCAAATGCATAATAAGCAACATCTGGTAGCTCATCCCAGTATTTTCTCTGCAATTGCTTCAAGGTAAGGCCTGCACTTCTGCTACATCATGCTTGCAACCTTAGTGGGACAGCGATCCGAGATAAAGGACATGTAAGGACCAAACCCGTCCTCGAGCCGAGCGGGTGCTGCGGGGTCGCGTTGATCCTTTTCGACCTTTTAGGGTGGAATATGCAGTTGGCTCAAACCAAAACGATTGACGTTACTCCCGCAGCGCCGGTACAGACCGGTGAGCCTGCTAAACGAAGTCTTCTATGCCGATGGACCGGTACTGGGCTGAATTTGATCGAGGTCCATTTCGACTACCGGGTGTCCATCGGGATTGACCATCTGGAGTGGCGCTGAGACAATCCCCGAGCGTCATCCATCGCGCATTGGCAATCTAAGCAAGCTTCTCATGTATTAATACCATCTAAATATTTGAGATATTGTCGATTTCTCTGATTGTTGCAGCCCGCGGGCACGGCAGATTGGCTCAAAGCATCAAAACGATGTTGTGGCAAGTACGTGTTAGCATCTACGTTCTGAAATGATTGAGCCCTTAAACCATCATTACGGCTTGATAACCAACCGGTTCATAAAAACGTTGGAGATATGATTGCTCAGGCGATTTAGTCGCCGACCGCTGTTAAATACCAGCTGTCTAGCTGAGGAACAAGTTCGATGTTAACGTACTCCGTTGGGCAAAATCTGGGCCCTAAACCTCGCGAGGGAATGCAGGTCACCCCAGGGCCGCACGGACTTAACATTGAGGTTTTCTGCAGAAAAGACTCTGACCTGGCTCGATGTATCGCAGCCGGCGGGCCGTTTCAGTTTGCTTTCATTGATGCCAATCCGTTTTGCTGGTTCTTAATGAATGCTGGACCTGCTGGTTACTTAGACGCCTGCTGGTCTAGATCACGGGTACCGTTGCATGTTCAAGATGTGATGCAAGGTAGCTTTCACACGATGAGGGAAAGTAGCGCCAGGGAGCCTGCTGCCGAGGATGTAGCAGCAGTTTTGTTACTCGCCGAGCTTTCTGGTACCGTTTTTGGAGTTCGGCCAATTCATCTTCCAAATTCCGCCTGGAACCTTCTTGCAACAACAATCCTTAAGCACCCCACTGCACTCGGCGAAAAAGAGATACTCAAACACCAAGAACGTCTAGAGCGGCGGTATGCACGATTGGACGACTTTCGGAGGGCGAATATAAAATGGGTAAAGAATGTAAATAGAAGCATTTCTGATGAAAGTGCAAATTTTATATAAAATGCTCACGCTTGACTTAAATTTTGCTTACGCAGCTGTCTTTGGCTGCCTTCACGTCCCGGATCTCTTCGACCCGTATTGTGTAACGCGGTGACCGTATTTTGAACTTCGTGGACCATCCCCGGTTCGGGGAGGGCCCGCATAACTGGGAACGACCACTCCAGGCCCAGAGCGTCGATTGCAGGCGTCGAGCGCCTACATCGGGGCCGCGCCCATTTTGCGGTCCAACTGGCCCAGGCCCGGCATCGCCCGCTGCGAGGCGGCCATTGGCGTCAGGTCGGCGGTGACGACGCCGGCCTTGAAATAACGGAACCCATCGCGCCAGGTCTTGCGGACACCTTGCGTCGCGGCCTTCACCACCGCCAGGGTGTCGTTCGTCGCCTCGGGCAGGCTTACTACCGTCGAGAACGAGCGTTGCGACTGGTCACGGTCGTGCTCGCTCGTATGAAAGAAGACGGTGACGTGGTTGGTCGCCACCGTACCGACGAGTCGAGAATCCCGCCATGGAAACCACGTCATCGACGCCCCGTTAACGGGCCTGCTCCATCATGGCCCGTCGCGGGCACGTGGGCGATTGGCCGAAGTTTTCGGATGCGGCCTCGCATCACTGTATCCCGATGACATACCCCGCGTCGTACCGTGCCGGCGAACCTGACCGGAGCCATGGGGCGATGACAGGTATGGTGCCTGTGGTCCGCCACCGGGTAGGCCGAAGCAGGTGAGGGATAGGGTGCCAGAGACAAGCATCATGCTTCGGGTCGCGTTGCGGGCCGAAGCCCTTCTCGGGCCAGGCAAGGCGGCACTCCTGGAAGGCATCCGCGATACCGGCTCCATCGCCGCCGCCGGCCGGCGCATGGGCATGAGCTACAAACGGGCCTGGTACCTCATCGACACCCTGAACGGTGCGTTCCGCGAGCCCATGGTGACAACCAGCAAGGGCGGCAAGGCCGGTGGCGGTGCCAAGCTCACCCCCACGGGCGAGGCCGTCCTCGACGGCTACAGGCGCATGGAGGCGGCGGCAGCCGATGCCGTCACGGACGACCTGGCACGACTTTCGGCCTTGCTCCGACCCACGGGTTGATCGTACGACCGTGCGATATAGCCGACGGGCTATAGCGAGGCTCGCATGACCATTCGGTTCCCACGCCGCACGCTGATGCTCGCCGCCGCGCTAGGCCTCGGCCTCGTCACGGCCTCGCAGGCGGCGGACCCGGTGCGGATCGCGGCGGCGGCCGACCTGAAGTTCGCGCTCGATGCCGTGGCGGCGCAGTTCAAGGCCGACACCGGCCGCGAGCTCTCCATCTCCTACGGCTCGTCGGGCAACTTCGCCCGCCAGCTCCTGCAGGATGCGCCGTTCGAGGTGTTCCTGTCAGCCGACGAAGGCTTAGCCTTCAAGCTTGCGGACGCGGGTAGGACGTTGGACCGTGGCACCCCCTATGCCGAGGGGCGCTTGGTCCTGTTCGCGCCGCACGGCTCGGCGCTCACCCCCGACGACCGGTTTTCGGACCTGAGGGCCGCTCTCGCCGACGGCCGCGTGCAGAGGTTCGCCATCGCCAACCCGGAGCACGCTCCCTACGGGGTCGCCGCCGAGCAGGCGTTGGCGGCGCAGGGCCTCTGGACGACCGTGCAGCCCAGGCTGGTCCTTGGCGAGAACGTCGCCCAGGCCGCGCAGTTCGCCACCACCGGCTCGGCCCAAGGCGGGATCTTCGCCTACTCCCTCGCGCTCTCCCCCGAGGTCGGCAAGCTCGGCACCTACGCCCTGATCCCGGCGGCGTGGCACCAGCCTCTGCGCCAGCGCATGGTGCTGATGCGGAACGCAGGCGACACGGCCAAGGCGTTCTACGCCTACATGCAGGCTTCTCCGGCCCGTGCCGTCCTGCGCAGGTTCGGGTTCGTGCTGCCCGGCGAGGCGCCGTAACCCGATGGACTGGACGGCGCTTTCGGTCTCGCTGCGCCTCGCGGCCCTGACCTCCCTCCTCCTCCTGCCTGTCGGCGTGTGGGTCGGCCGCTGGCTCGCCTTCCGTCGCGTACGGGGACGTCCGGTCATCGAAGCCCTCCTGGCGCTGCCCCTCGTGCTCCCGCCGACCGTGCTCGGGTACTACCTCCTCGTCGCGTTCGGAGGCGGCTCCCGTCTCGGGCAGGCTTGGAAGGCCGTGTTCGGGCACCCGCTCGCCTTCAGCTTCGAGGGACTTCTGCTCGCCTCGTTGATCGCGAACCTGCCCTTTGCCATCCAGCCGATGCAGCGTGGCTTCGAAGCCGTTCCCACGGACATCCGCGAGGCGGCCGCCGTCTCGGGATTTCCGCCGTGGCGGGTCCTGCGGGCCATCGACCTGCCCTTGGCCTGGCCTGGAATCGTCACGGGCATGGTCCTCACGTTCGCCCATACCGTCGGTGAGTTCGGCGTCGTCCTGATGGTGGGCGGGTCCATCCCCGGGGAGACCCGGACCGTCGCCATCGCGCTCTACGACCGGGTCCAGGCCTTCGACATGCGAGCGGCCGGCGTCATGGCTGCCTTCCTGCTGCTGCTGTCGCTCGCGGCGCTCGCCATGACCTACACGCTGTCGACAAGGATCGGGCGACGTGCCTGAGCCGGCCGGCCTCTCCGTCCGCCTGCGCCAAGCCGGCCCGATCCCGCTCGCGGTCGACCTCGCCTGCGGCCCATCGGAGCTCCTCGCCCTCGTCGGGCCCTCAGGCGCCGGCAAGTCGACGGTGCTCCGGGCCGTGGCGGGGCTCCACCGGTCCGGCACAGGTCGGATCGCATGCGGGGGCGAGACCTGGTTCGACACCGCCGGCGGCATCGACGTCCCGCCCCATCGACGGCGGGTCGGGCTGGTGTTCCAGTCCTACGCCCTGTTCCCGCACATGACGGCGCTCGGCAACGTCACCGCGGCGCTGGGGCATCTGCCCCGGTCCGAGCTCCTGGAGCGGGCTCGGACCCTCCTGCGACTGGTGCGCCTCGACGGCCTGGAGGATCGCCGTCCGTCGGCGCTGTCGGGTGGCCAGCAACAGCGGGTGGCCGTGGCTCGGGCATTGGCGCGCGATCCCGGGGTCCTGCTGCTCGACGAGCCCTTCGCGGCGGTCGACCGGCGCACGCGGCGCCTGCTTCAGGAGGAACTCGCAAGGCTGCGCGCGTCCTTGCGCATCCCCATCGTGCTGGTGACCCATGACCTCGACGAGGCCGCGGGCCTGGCCGACCGCCTGTGCGTGCTGGACCGGGGCGAGACCCTCCAGGCCGGTCCGCCGGAAGAGATCCTACGTGCGCCGGCCTGCGAACGGGTCCGCGAGGCGCTGGATCTGCGGGAGGGGGTACGGGGTGGCCTAGCGCGTGAACCGGAACCTTCGCCGGATCGCCCCGGCCCTTAGCCGATTGGCCTTGGCGGCCCAACCCCCGCAATCGCCCGTGGTCCCATGGGTTCGCGACACGTTCCCTCGTCCCTACGAACGTGGATGACCCAAGTCTCACGACCGCCTAGCGAGGCCTCCCCGGCCTCGCCCCCGTTCGCAAGTTCATTGCCGGCACGGCCAGCGCTGGCGGAAGGCGAGGCTCGCTCCCGCCAGCATGTCGACGCCAAGCAGGCCGTCGTTGGCCCGCGACCATGTCAGGAACGTCTCGGCGAGGGTCTCGATGGTGTACTCGGCATCGCAGATGCCCCCCTTGTGGCCTCCCGTGCCAAAGGCCGCCAGCGTGTCGGCGACGCCCATCAGATAGGCGCTGCACCAACCCGACGCCGCCCCCTGTTCGGCGAGGCAGGCCGCTCGAAGGTCCCGGGTCCTACGCGACGTCACGTCCACCGCCTCCGCATCCGGGGCGGGTGCCTCGGCCGGGACGACGGCGGACGTCGCGCCTCGTGCCGGAGCCGCCGTAAGCGCGCTCGCGCAACTCAGGCCGGCCAGCAGCCCCGGGAGCAGCACGACGCGCGTGAACCAGGGCTTCCTCATGCGGCGCGGCTGGCCTCGTCGTAGAGGCGGTCCGCGGTCTCCCAGCGGATCACCTTCATGAAGACGTCGACGTAGTTCGCGGCCTTCGCGCCGAAGTCCATCTGGTAGGCGTGCTCGTACATGTCCATCGCCAGGATCGGCGTGCCGCCGGCCAGCGTCGTGGTGTGATCCGCCGCCCAGGCGTTCACCAGGCGCTTGTCGCGCGGGCTGTAGGTCAGGAGCACCCAGCCGGAACCGCCACCCTCGGCGCGACCCATTGCGGTGAACTGCGAGCGCCAGCGCTCGATGCTGCCGAAGTCGCGGATCAGCGCCGCTTCCAGGGTCGGCCCCGGCTTGCTCTGGTCGCCGAGGTTCGAGAAGAACAGCTCGTGCAGAATCATCGAGTTGGTGGCGATGAGCTCCTCGCGCTTGAGCCCGTTGACCACGAACCCGGGCGTCTTCTCGTAGTCCAGCGTCGCGAGCTGGTCGGCGATGGAGTTCAGCCGCTTCACCGCCCCGAGATAGTTGTTCTCGTAGTGGCTGATCATGATGCGCTCGCTCATCCCGGCGATCTTCTGGGGATCGAGCGGCAGGGGCTTGGCGGTATAGGGCGGCAGCTTGATTGCGGGCTGCCCGGGCGCAGGTCCGTCCGCGGCGGCGGCCGAACCCGCGCCTAAGCCGACGGCGGCAAGGCCCGCGCCGGCGAGGAACAGGTTGCGGCGGTCGATGTCGTGGGACTCGGACATAGGTTTCTTCCTTGTGGTGGAGGCTGCCGCTAGCGGCGTGCTTGCGGCCTCTGCAGAATGGCGTCGTCGGGGAGCATCCCATCGCGCCTGAGCTCGACGCGCCGGCCCGCTTTCCAGACCTCGAAGCAGCGGGCGCCGTCAGGGCCGCCGTCGAGGCAGAGTTCGTCGTTGCGCACGCGCCAGGTGCCCGCGCCTCGGGTGCCGAGGGAGACCGACGTCATGTGCCCGCCCTTCCCGAAGACGTAGGTCCAGTGGACCTCGTCTGTGAGTTCCATGCCGGTCAGCCTGCCGGCGATCTCGCCGCCGGAGAGCTTGCGAAGCGGCTCGCCGGCACAGGCGGCTCCCATCAGGACCACCGTGAGGAAGAGCGCGACCGCGATCCGTTCGGCCGGTGCCACCGAGCCGTTCATGGCAGCGGACGCACGCTGAGCGCATCGAAGCGCGTTACGCTGTCGGCCTTGGTCCAGAAGCCGACTTTGCCAGGGGCGGCCATCGTGGCGTCCACTGTCGTGAACAGCTCGCGGCCATCGAAGGACACCGTGAAGCGGTCTCCCTGCGCATCGAGCCTGAGGTCGTGCCAAGCATTTGCGGTGACCGGCAGGTCGGCTCCGCCCAACTGCTCCCGCTTGCCGCCCGTCACTTTGTAGAAGCGCACGTTGCCTTCGAGCGCGTTGGCGCGGACCACGTAGTAGTTGTTCGCGTCCTGCAGGCGCACGACGAGGCCCCCGGCCTGGTCGACCCGGCCCGAGATCGGCTTGATCCGGGTCGCGACCGAGACGTCGGCCGGCGCCCCCGCTGACTGCACCAGGACCGGGAACCTGCCATCGGTGGGATCCTGGCTGGTCTGGTCGAGTGCCCGGCCTCCGGGGGCCGATCCGTCCTCGACGACCTTCCACTCGCCCGGTTTACCGCCCCCGGTCTGCATCGGCTCGAAGTCGTAGGGGACGCCGCCATCGGGACCACCGACGAAGCTGACGACCTTGGCAAGTGCGCTTGTCTGGCCGGCGCCGCCCATGAGAAGGGCCAGCGAACCTAGCATCAGGATGCGTTTCAAAGGACCACTCCGGCGAGGTGAAGAAGGACGCCTGCCGCTGCGCAGGCCGTCAGCGTCGGGATCATGCCGACCTTGAACCGGAAGACGGCGAGGATGGCGGCCGCGGAGAGGAGCAGGGCCCAAGGGTTCAGACTCGCCAGCACCGGCACGTCGAACCTGAGCGGCCCCGCCACGAAGGGCGTCACCTGGGCGAAGATGGTGTGGAGCGCGAACCACACGGCCAGGTTCAGGATCACCCCCACTACGGCGGCGGTGATGGCCGCGAGGGCTCCGGCCAGGGCGCGGTTGCCGCGCAGACGCTCGACGTAAGGTGCGCCGACGAAGATCCAGAGGAAGCAAGGCGCGAAGGTCACCCAGGTGGTCAGCAGGCCACCGAGCGTCCCGGTGAGGAGCGGTGGGAGCGCGCCGGGATTGCGGAACGCCGCCATGAAGCCCACGAACTGCGTGACCATGATCAGGGGGCCGGGCGTGGTCTCGGCCATGCCGAGGCCGTCCAGCATCTCGCCGGGCCGAAGCCAGCCGTAGTGGTCGACCGCCTGCTGGGCCACATAGGCCAGGACCGCGTAGGCGCCCCCGAAGGTCACCATCGCCATCTGCGAGAAGAACACCGCGATCTGGCCGAACACGTTGGCAGGTCCGAGCAGCGCCAGAACCGCGAGGACAGGCACGAGCCAGAGCGCGCCCCAGACTGCCAGCGTCCGTAACGTATGGCCGTGCGCGGCCCTCTCCTGCGGGAGTTCGTCGTCTGCGAGGAGGTAGGGGCCGCCGTCCGCCTTCCCGGACGCGCCATGGCCTCCGCCGGCCTGGAACTGCGGAAGGCCGGCCCGGCCCCCAAGGTAGCCGATCACCCCCGCTGTCAGGACGATGACGGGGAATGGCACGTCGAGGAAGAAGATGGCCACGAAGGACGCCGCCGCCAGACCGACCATGGTCCGGCTCTTCAGGGCCCGACGACCGATCCGCAGGACCGCCTGGGCGACGATGGCGAGCACGGCCGCCTTGAGCCCGAAGAACAGGCCGGCCACGATCCCGACGTTGCCGTAGAGGGCATAGACCCAGCTCAGGGCCATGATCGCAATCACGCCGGGCAGGACGAACAGGCCACCGGCGACGAGCCCGCCGCGGGTGCCATGCATGAGCCAGCCGACATAGGTGGCAAGCTGTTGCGCTTCGGGCCCCGGCAGCAGGGTGCAGAAGTTAAGGGCGTGGAGGAAGCGGTTCTCGGAGATCCAGCGCCGCTCCTCGACGAGGATGCGGTGCATGACGGCGATCTGCCCGGCCGGTCCGCCGAAGGAGAGCGAGGCGATGCGCGCCCAGACCGGCACGGCCTCGCGCAGAGTCACCGGGGCTGGCGTGTCGGAGGCGTCTGGGCTTCGTGCGGCGACGTGGCCGAGGGTGGCTCCTGCCATGTCAGGACCTCCCCTTCGGCTTGTTGGTCGGCCAGTTGTGGGTTTCCTCCGAGGCATCCCGGCACCAGCGGTAGAAGGCGTCGTAGAGCAGCATGCCGGCGTCGAGCTGCTCCAGGTCGTCGGCGTAGATGCGCGACAGGCCGAGCGAGGCGGCGAGGAGCCCGGCCGCCTCGGGTGCCAAGTCAGGACGGCCCGTGTCGGCGCCCCGGACCAGCGTGGCGAGGCGCAGGAGCGGGTCGGTGGCCAAGCCCAGTTCCTGGACCATGACGTCGAAGGTGCAGAGTTCGCCGCGATGGCTCCAGAACACCCCGGCATCGTCGATGTCGAACGCTTCGCCGTCGAAGCGTTTGGCGACCTCGGCCACTTCGGAAGGCGGCACGAACAGGAACACGGCGTCGGGGTCGACGAAGCGGCGGATGAGCCAGGGACAGGCGATGCGGTCGACCTTGGGCCGCGACCGGGTCACCCACACCGTTCGGCCCTGCGGGTCACGGTTCCGCAGCTTGTCCAGCGGCACCATGGGTCGCTCGGCAGCAACCCAATCCGCGATCCCGCCTTCCAGGGTCTCGGCGGCCACGCCCTGGGTCCGCAGCCAGGCGGCGACACCCTGGCTACGAGCGTGCCCTTCCTGGCAGATCACGACGGCGGAGCGACCGCGGAGGGTGTTTCCCCACTCCGAAACCCGTTCCCAGGCGTACGGCTTCGAGCCCGGGATCAGGCGCGGGTCCGACCGCAGGTCGGCGGCTGAGCGCACATCGATGAGCACCGAGCATGCCGGGGTGCCGATGAGGCGAGCAAGTTTGTCGACGGAAATCGAGTTGGGTAAGGCCACGGCGCGTCCTTGCAGGGATATGCAGGTTGGACGCGATGCTTCGGCCTAAGCCTCGTCGGGAGATCGCATCCCGATGGCGCAATACATGACCCAACACCGAGGAGTGTCAAGCCAGATCATCATCGCGATCCGCAGCCGCTCAGCGTCCACACGCCGGATGGTGGGGAGATGCCCGCCCCGGAAAGGCGCCCCGCCCGCTCGCGATGCGCGATGAACCCTTGCGCGAGGTGGAGGAAGGAAAGCCTGGCGACACCGTTGCCGTCCGCGGCAACCGCGCCGTCCTCGCGACGCGGCGTCATCGGCGTCCTGACACCGGGGTCGATGCCCTGGGTATTGGCCTCGGAGACGAGCACCCACTCCGTTGCGGGCGATTCCACCTCCGTCCGGAAGGGGTACGTCTCACCGGTCGCCGTGACGACGAGATCCCACCCGATAGCATCGCCTGCGCGTCGGCTGCGAAGCTCGAACTCGGATGCGCCGCGGAGGGGCCTGAAGCTCGCCTCGCCGAGACGACAGGAGGCCGGTTGGGCCACGGCCCCTACGGGACCCAGCGTCAGGACCATGACGGCCATCAGGACGGGGTGCGTGCGCATGCTCAGTTCACCCGGCTGGCGAGGATCTTGTCGATGCGGCGGCCATCCAGGTCGACCACCTCGAAGCGCCAACCTCCGGCCTCGAAGGCATCCCCGACCGCCGGTATCCGCCCCAACTGGAAGATCACGTAGCCGGCCAGGGTGGTGAAGTCGTCGGAAGCGGGCACTTCCGAAAATTCGAGGCGTTCGAAGGCCTGGCGCGCCGGCATCATGCCGTCGATGAGGAGCGATCCGTCCGGGCGCTCGACGACATCCGGCTCCTCGCCCGCCTCCGGGATGTCGCCGGCGATGGCTTCCAGGAGGTCGGTCTGGGTGACGATGCCCTCCAGGCTTCCGTACTCGTCGACCACGACCGCCATGCGCATCGGCTGGCTCTGGAAGGTCTCCAGCACCGCCAGGATGGTCATGCTCTCGTGGACGACGATAGGCGGCTGAATGGCCGCTGCGATGTCGATGTCCTTGCCGTCGAGCACTTGGTCCAGGAGGTCCTGCTTGCGCACGACGCCAACGATCTCATCGACCTCGCCGCGGCTGACCACGACCTGGGCGTGCTCGTAGGTGCGCAGGGCCTTGAGCACCTCGTTGCGCGGGTCATCGGCGTCGATCCACTCGACCTCGTGGCGCGGGGTCATGATGTCCCGGATCTTGCGCTCGCCGATGGAGAAGATGCGTTCGACCGCCTCCTGCTGGACCTCGCGGATGAGCCCGGCCTCCTGGCTCGCCTGGATGAGCAGGTTGAGCTCGGCGGTCGAGTGCAGCGAGCCCTCGCCGTGTCCGGCCTGCAGGTTGAACAGGCGAAGCACTCCATTGCCAAGCCCGTTCAGGAACAGGATGGCTGGACGGAAGACGAGCAGGAACAGGCCGAGCGGACGGACCACGGCGAGCGCCGTATGCTCGCTTCGTTGCAGGGCCAGGCTCTTCGGGGCGAGCTCGCCGAGCACGATGTGCAGAGACGTGATGATGGAGAACGCGATCACCACCGCTACCGTGTGGGACGCCACCGTCCCAAGGGTGCCTGGCAGCCATTCGAGCGCCGGCTCGATCAGGTGCGCGAGCGCGGGCTCGCCGACCCAGCCGAGCGCCAGGGACGAGAGGGTGATGCCGAACTGGGTCGCCGCGAGGTAAGCATCCAGGCGGTCTGTCGCCCTCTGCAGGGCCGTAGCGTTCGTCCGCCTCTCCGTGACCAATTCGGCGACGCGGCTGCGGCGTACCGAGACCAGGGCGAACTCGGCCGCCACGAAGAACCCGTTGGCGAACACCAGGACTAGGACCGCAACCAGTCCCAGTGCGGTCGACCATGCGTCGTCGGAAATCGGCTTATCCCCACTCTATCGATCTGGTGAACGTCGAGGCGCCACCCGATATTCCGTTGGTACGGACACGGCTTGAAGGCGCCACCGCGGCAATCCCTGCCGTGTGGAGGCGTGCGTCGCGGTTGCCTGAAGGCTTAGCATGGCTAAGCTTGGGCATCGCCGCGACGCCGGCGTCCACCTTGGGACCCCATGTCCATCAAGATCAAGACGGCCAACGACGGGACCCACACGCTGGTCCGTGACGGTGCGGTCGTCAGTTCTGGCCTCACCCTCGACCAAGCGCATGAACTCGCCTCGGTCCTAAGATGCCTGGGCTGACGCGAAGGCACCGTCGTGGGACGCGGGCCGGGAATGTTCTGCCCGCGCCAGGGTCTCACTTCTCGACGTGACGGACCTGGATCGAACGCCCGTCCGCGGTCCTGGCCGAGACCACGACCTTGTCGCCCTTGGCGAGAGGCTGCGAGAGGGGAGCCGTGAGCTTCTCCGGGGAAGCCGGCGAGAGCACCAGCGTCTCGGTCTTGCCGCCCGACAGCACGGTGGCCTTGCCCGAGGCGCCCTTGGCCGTTTGCGGCTTTCCGTCCTCGTCGCTGAAGTAAAGCGCGATCTCGTTCGGAGTGTCGACGAACTCAGCATGCCCGCCGGTCACGTCGATGAGGGCGCCACCATTCGGGCCCTTGTGGGAATGCCCGCCGCCGGCCGCGAGGGCCGAGGTCGAGAGCGCGAGGGCGGCGACGAGGGTAAGGGTCGTGTTCTTCATGGGTCAGTTCCTTTCCGTAGTGGTCAGAAGGCTTCGGCGGGGGTGAGGCCGCCGCTCCGGGCCGCTTGCAATCGCTCCAGGGCCTTGCGGCCGAACGCGAGGAACAGGACGGGCGTCAGAAGGGTGTCGAGCACGGTCGCACTCACGAGGCCGCCGAGGATGGTCACGGCGACCGGATGCAGGATCTCGCGTCCCGGCTCGTCGGCGCCGACCACGAGGGGCAGCAGCGCCAGTCCGGCGGAGAGCGCGGTCATCAGCACAGGCGTCAGGCGCTCCAGGCTCCCGCGAACGACGAGGGCCGGCCCGAACGCCTCGCCCTCGTGGAGCGCGAGGTTGAGATAGTGCGAGATTTTGAGGATGCCGTTGCGGGCCGTGATGCCGGCCAGGGTGATGAAGCCGACCATCGAGGCGACGGAGAGCGGCTGTCCGGCAAGCCATAGCGCTGCGACGCTGCCGATCAGGGCCAGCGGGATGCTGGCCATGACGATGAGGGCCAGGGGTACCGAGCGGTACCGCCCGAACAGCACCGTGAAGATCAGGGCGAGGGCCACCAGCGACAACAGGCCGATCCGCGTGGAGGCTTCCTCCTGCGCCTGGAAGGTCCCCTCCAGCCCGACGCGGTAGCCTGCCGGCCACCGGGTCTCGTCGACCGCCCTGCGCACGTCCGCCACCACCGCGGCGAGGTCTCGCCGCTTGTCGGTGTTCCCGAACACCGCGATCCGCCTCTGGGTGTTTTCGCGGTTGATCTGGTTCGGGCCGTCGGCCTCGGTGACGTCGGCAACCCTGCGCAAGGGGATGCGTCCGGCCGGGGTCGAGATCAGGAAGTCGCCCAGGCCGGTGGTCGAGCGGTCCTCGTCCCTGAGCCGGATGACGACGTCGAAGCGGCGATTGCCCTCGATAATCTGAGAGACTGTGCGCCCGTTGCTCAGGGTCGCCAGGGCATCCGTGACGGAGGCTGGCGTCAGGCCGTAGAGGGCCGCCCGCTCATGGTCGACGTCGACCCGGAGTTGGGGGATGCGGACCTGCTTCTCGACCTGGAGGTCGGCCATGCCGTCGATGCCGGCGACCTTGGTCCGCAGGGTCTCGGCGAGGCTCCTGAGCGTGTCGAGGTCGTCGCCGTAGATCTTGATCGCGACCTCGGCCCGGATGCCGGACAGCATGTGGTCGAGCCGGTGCGAGATCGGCTGTCCCACATTCAGGACGGCCGGCAGCACCGCGAGGCGGGCACGAAGGTCGGCGAGGATGGTCTCCTTCGGCCGGCCCGGCTTCAGGTCGACGTCTAGCTCGCTCGAATGCACGCCCTCGGCATGCTCGTCCATCTCGGCCCGCCCGGTGCGGCGGCCGACCGAGACCACCTCGGGCACCTCGCCGATGAGGCGCTCGGCGACAAGGCCGAGGCGGTGGCTCTCGCCCAGCGAGATGCCTGGGTTGTAGGCCAGCCCGAGGGCGAGCGTGCCCTCGTTGAAGGGCGGCAGGAACGCCCGGGGGAGCCGGGTCGCGGCTACGCCGGCCACGATGACGGCGACCCCGGTCAGCCCAAGCAGGATCGCGCGGTTCCCGAAGGCCCAGGACAGCAGGGCGGCGTTGCCGCGCTTGAGGTGGCGCACGAGCCAGGTGTCGGCGGCCTTATGGCCGGTCCTCCCGGCGAGGAGGTACGACGCCAGCACCGGCGTCAGGGTGATGGAGACGATCAGGCTCGCCAGGATCGAGACGATGTAGGCCACGCCCAATGGCGCGAAGAGCCGGCCCTCGATGCCGGAGAGGGCGAACAGGGGCACGAACACCAGGATGACGATGAGGGTGGCGTAGACGATGCCCGAGCGAACCTCCTGGCTCGCCGCCGCCACGACCTTCAGTACCGGCCGGGGGGTGGCGCTCTCACGGTTCTCGCCGAGGCGCCGGATGATGTTCTCGACGTCCACCACGGCATCGTCGACGAGTTCGCCGATGGCGATGGCCAGCCCGCCCAGGGTCATCGTGTTGATGGTCAGCCCGAGGACCTGGAACACCGTCACCGTGACGAGCACCGAAATCGGGATGGCCGTCAGCGAGATGACAGTCGCCCGCACGTTCATGAGGAACGCGACCAGGACCATGGCGACCACGACGCCGGCTTCGATCAGGACGCGCTTCACGTTGCCGACCGAGGCCTCGATGAAGGTCGCCTGCCGGAACTGGATGTTTTTCGCGTTCACGCCCGCCGGAAGGGTTTTCTGGATGGAATCGAGGGCCGCCTCGATCTTTCGGGTAAGCTCGACGGTGTCGGCCCCGGGCTGTTTCTGGATCGAGACGATGACGGCCGAGCGACCGTTGAAGCCGGCGTCGCCGCGCTTGACCGCCGGGGCGAAGTCGACGCCCGCGACTTGCCGCAGGAGCACGGGCTGGCCCTGGCGGTAGGTCACCACGGTGTTGCGCAGGTCGTCGAGGCGCTTGGTGAGGCCCACATTGCGGATGAGGTACTCGCGCCCGTGCTGGTCGATGAAGCCGCCGCCGGTGTTGGTGCCGAAGCGCGAGACCGCGGTCTCGACCTGCTCCGGGGTGACGTCGAGGTTCTGCATCGCGGCCGGGTCCGGCGAGACCCGGTACTGGCGGACCTCGCCGCCGATGGGGATGACCTGGGAGACCCCGGAGATGCTCAGGATCTGCGGACGGATGGTGAAGTCGGCGAGCTCGCGCACCTCCATGGCGGGAATGGCGTCCGCCGTGATGGCCACGAGCAGGATCTCGCCCATGATCGAGGTGACCGGCCCCATGTGTGGGCTGACCCCGCGCGGCAGGGCCTCGCGCACGATGGCGAGCTTTTCCGAGACGAGTTGCCGACTGCGGTACACGTCGGTCGACCAGTCGAACTCGACGTAGACGATGGACAGGCCGGGGCTGGAGACCGAGCGCACGCGGGCGACGCCCGGCATGCCATTCATGGCCGCCTCGACCGGGTAGGTCACGACCTGCTCGACCTCCTGGGGAGCGAGCCCTTCGGCCTCGGTCATGATGGTGACCATGGGCCGGTTGAGGTCGGGCAGCACGTCGACGGGGAGCCGGGGCAGCACGAAGCTGCCGTAGGCCACCAGGATGACGGCCGCGGCGAGGACGAAGAGGCGATTGCGCAGGCTGGCGCGGACGATCAATCCGAACATGGCGGCCTCACCGGATCTGGTTGATGAGGTCGGCGCCGCGCACGACGACGCGGTCACCCTCGGCCACGCCGGCCCGGACGATCAGGCGGGTCGCGTCGAGGGGTTCGATCCGGACGGGACGCGGCTCGAACCGTTCGGGCTCGACGTGGCGCCAGATCATGGCCTCGCCGTTGCCGGACCGGACCACGGCGTTGCGCGGCAGGACGATGCCGGTGGCGCTGGCGCCGGTCCGGGACAGGACGGTCACCGGCTGGCCCACCCGCAGGTTGGCCGGCGGGTCGATCACGGCGAACTGCACCACCGTTGCCTGCTGCTGCAGGGCGCGGCTTACGCCTTTCGGAGACAGCTTCAGGGTGATGCCCTCCACGGTCAGGGCGGTGGCATCCTCCGGCAGGGGCGGCAGGGTCTCGAACGCCAGGGCCTCGACCCAAAGGTTCTTCGGGTCCACGACCTGGAATAGGATGTCCTGTCCCTGCACGACCTGGCCGGCGACGACCCGGCTCGACGCGATGACGCCATCGGCCGGCGAGGTCAGGGTCTCCGGGGTAGTGCGGATATCGCTGACGGCGGCGCGACGGCTGCGCATGCCCTCCAGTTCGATCTCCAGGTCCGACACGGAAATCGTCGTTCCCGCCCCGGTCGCCACGAGGCGCTTGGCCCGGGCGAGCTTGGCCTCGGCCAGCCCGATCATCTGCTCGATCTCGCCGACCTTCTCGACCACGATGGCCTGGTCGGCCTGGATGATGGGGCGCTCGACATGGGCGAGGACGTCGCCCTTGCGGACGGCCTGACCGAGTTGCGGCATGCCGGACGGCGGGGCGATGACGCGGCCGCCGCCGATGCTCTGGACGAGACCACCCCGGTTCGGGTCCGGGATGACCTTGCCGATGAGGCGAGTGGCGGCCTCGACGGTGGCCGGCTTGGCGACGGTGGTGCGGACCTCCAGGATGCGCTGGGAGGGCTTGGGCACGAAGACCGCCCCGTCGGGCATGCGCTGGGGCGTGTTGGTCCCCGGTACCGCGACGGGCGCGTCGTGGTCGTGATCCTCGCCACCATGGGCGAACGCGAACCCGGTCGTGACGAGCACCAGGATTCCGGCGGTGACGAGGGCCACCGGGCGCGCGCGACGGCTTCGTAGGAGGAGGCCAAGCCCTAGACCAGCGGCGAAGATGCCGAGAACCCAGGTCTGGCCCCGATGAAGCGGCGCCACGGCTTCCCGGGCACGGTCGACGATGGAGCCATGGTCGTGGCCCGATAGGGCTTGGGTCACCGCATCGCCTTCGAGGCCCGGGATGGCGAGCGATCCGATGAGCAGATCGTCACCGGCGGGGGCGGAGATGGAGACGACCACGTCGACGGGTCCCGGCTCCGCAAGCCGGGACGAGGCTACGACGTAGGTCCCGCCCGGGGTCGGCGTCGCGTTCACCGGGACGTCCCCGAGGGTCACGGTCACCGTGGCGTTAATCACCGGCTCGTTGTCGTCCGTCTGGTCGACGTGAAGCGTCAGCCGCAGGTCCTGCAGCGTCCCCACGACCTCGTAGAGGTCGGACTGCAGGGCGATGCGGGGCACGCCCTGGGTCGCTACCGCGACCGGCGCGGTCGCGTGGGTATGGTCGTCGCCGCCCCCGGCGCGGGATGGCAAACCGGTGAGGCATAGGCCTGCCGAGGCCAGCGCGAGCATGGCCCACCCGAGGATACGGCTGCGCAGCCGCCCGCGGGCGTCGTTCAGATGTCGGGTCACGTTGTGAGGTCCTGTCGAGCGAGCGCATCGTGCGGCCGCGCCCGTGGGGCACGTCCGCGTCTAGGCGTCCGACAGGGTTCTCGGAGGTCGTCGCAAGTCGTTCGGGTCGATGCCGAAGGGCTGGAACTGGGGCGGCAGGGCAAGGGACGCCGAACCAGGGACCGGCCCTGTTATGCCAACGTCTCCACCGAGAAGGGCGACCGGCTGGAGCAGATTACAGCAGGACGCCTTCTGATGCTCGTGGTCGCCCGGATCATCGAGCGGGGGGAAGTCAGGCCAGTCACCTTCATCGGTCGCGACCGATGTCGCGGCCAGATGGGAGTGCACCGACCCGTCGCCGTGCATGTGCAGGTTCGCGGGACCCGCATGGGCGAAACGCTCCGCCGGTGCCGATGCGGTAGCGGGGACGATCACGTTGCCAACCACGAACGCCAACAGCGCCACCAGCATGAGGCTGGTGCCGATCCGGCGCAGAAGGGGCAGCAGGTCTCTCAACAAAAGGTCTCCTGGGTCGAGGATATCATCGACCCGGTTCCGCTACCAATGGCGGTGACACCTACAGTGTCAGGGAATGCCTGCATGACGGATGAACCGTTCACCGGAGCGCCAACCGGGTTGCCGAGGGCGCGGCCAGGGTCGTGAGCTGCGCATGCTGGTGATGACGGTGGTGGATGCCCTCCCATCCGAGCCAGCCCGTGTAGAGGCCGACGAGGACGATCAGCCCGGCGGAAGCATAGGGTGCGCGTCGGGCGAAGGCGCCGAAGCGTGACCACCGGCTCGCGACGTGCTTCACACTCAAAGCAGCCAGCACGCCGGCCGAGACCATCGTGACCGCGAGGCCGATGCTGAAGCACACCACCAGCACGAACCCGAGGCTCAACTGCTTCAGCTGAATGCACAGAAGGAGGACGGTGATGGCCGCCGGGCACGGGATGAGCCCGCCCGTGAGCCCGAACATCACGATCTGACCGGTGGTGACGCTGCGCCCGGCAAAGCGTTGGCGGATGTCTTCGGCGTGCGCCCTGGCATGGGCGTCGTCCTCTTCGCCCAGGTTCATGTGGTCGTGATCGTGATCGTGCTCCTCGAAGCGGACCTCGTGGGTCTCGACACCGGCCGAGCCGCTTAGATTGAGGCGCGCGGTGAAGGCGTGCGGCTCCGGGATCTCCTCAAGGCTCTCCAGGTAGCCGTCCTTCGCAGCGAAGCCGAAGGCTTGCGTCACCCCACCCTCACGGACGATCTCGACCGTCAGTGCGCTCGCCTCCGGCAGGGGGCCGCGCTCCGAGCGGATGCGCCAGCGTAGCGGCACGCCATCCTCGAAGACCTCCAGCGTCAGCAGGCCAGCGCGCGTCGTGACGTGCTTCACCTCTTCGCCGTGATGGTGGTGGTCATGCCCGTCGTGCTGCTCCCGCCAGGTGCGCCAAGCCATCCAGAGTGCGATGCCGACGATGAGAAGGGCCGAGACGAGCTGGAAGTACGGCTCGCTTGCTTCCGTTCCCCATTCCTGCCCAAGGTACTGACCCCCAAGCGCGATCAGCCAGACCACCGCGGTGTGCGAGAGCGTCGCCGCCAAGCCCAGCAGGACCGCTTGGGTGACGGTGCCGCGCACCGCGATGATGAAGGCCGCCATCATCGTCTTCGAGTGGCCGGGCTCCAGCCCGTGCAGGGCCCCGAGCAGGATCGCGCTCGGCACGAACAGCCAGGCGTGCGCGGTGCCCTGTTGCAGCAGGTCGGTGAGCGGGGTCATCGGGCGGCCTTCGTCATTTCAGGTAGGTGCGGACGACCTCAATCAGGTCGGCGGCACCCTTGGCGCGGTCGGCATCCGGTTCGTTGTCCGGGTTCACGACATGGTGGCGGACATGATCCTCGATCAGCTCGGCGGTCAGGCCGTTCACGGCGCCCCGCATCGACGCGACCAGCATCAGCACATCCGTGCAGCCGATCTCGGCTTCCAGGGCGCGCTCGACCGCCTCCGCCTGTCCCTTGATCCGACGCACGCGGGCCAGGAGCTTGGACTTGTCCTTGATGGTGTGGGCCATGGGTCAGGCGCTCCGTTCCTCTGGTAATATAGGGGGCTACCCTACATATGTCGAGATGTGACGAGTTCTCGACGGAAGGAGATGGCCTACCATGCGCAAGGACGACCCCTGCATCTCGGTCTGCGAGTTCGACGGACGGACCGGCTGGTGCCTGGGCTGCGGCCGCACCATCCCGGAGATCCGGGAATGGAAGAAGCTGACGCCTTACCGGCGAACGATGCTCGTGCGGGAACTGCCGCGTCGCGTGGCGCAGGTCGGTGGCGCGGTCCGACCTGCCAAGAAGCGCTCCTGAGGTGGCTTGCGGCTAACCCGCCCGCGCTGGCCATTGGTGATGCAGGTCGTCGATGACGAACGCATGGGCGTGGAGCCGGTCCCCGTGAAGGTGCGGGTGACCAGGGTCCAGGTCGGCGTGGGCATGCTCGATCACGTCGGGATCGGAAGCCGGCCAAAGCCAGGCCGCGGCGGCGACGCCGGCCAGCGTCAGGGCCCCGAGGGTGGCCAACGTCACAGACATGCCCACCGACGCGCCAAGCCAGCCCGCCAGTGGGTAGGTCACCAACCAGGCCGCATGCGACAGGGCGAATTGGGCAGCGAAGACGGCCGGCCGATCCTCGGCAGTTGCAGAGCGGCGCAGCAGGCGGCCTGTCGGTGTCTGGGCGGCGGAATAGGCTACGCCGAGGACGAGCCAGGTTTCGAGCAGAAGCGGCCAACCTGCCGCCCCACCCCAGGTCATCGCGGCCACGCAGAGCAGTACGCCACCGAGCAGGGCGGCCGCCGGGATCATCACGGCCCTGTCGGACAGCCGGTCGAGGACGCGTGGAAGCGTCAGGGCGGCGATCATGGAGCCGCCCCCGAACAGTCCGAGTGCCATCGCGACGTCCGTCTGCGGCCGGTGAAGGAGGCCCTGAACGATCACCACTGTGTTGACGATGACCATGGCACCCGCCGCTGCGACGGCGAAGTTGATGGCGAGGAGCCCACGCAGGCGCGGGGTCGCAAGATAGATCCGGAGTCCCCGTGTGGTCCGGTCATAGATGCCGGCCTTCCGCTCCGCACGGATTGCCGCCGGAAGCGTCACGGAGACGACCAGGGCCGCGGAACCTAGGAAGCCCACCACCGTCCCACCGAACAGGGCGTTATAGGGCACGACGGTCAGAAGGATGGCTGCCAGCGCCGGACTGAGCAGGTTCTCCAGGTCGTAGGCGAGCCGCGAGAGGGACAAGGCCCGGGTGTAGTCGCGCTCGTCCGGCAGGATGTCGGGAATGGTCGCCTGGAAGGTCGGGGTGAACGCCGCCGACGCCGACTGGAGGACGAAGATCAGGACGTAGACCTGCCAGACCTGGTCGACGAAGGGCAGCAGCAGGGCGATGGCGGCGCGGACGAGGTCGGTGGCGACCAGGAAGGCGCGGCGGGGCAATTGCCCGGTAAAGGCGCCGGCGATGGGCGCGAGCACGACGTAGGCGACCATCTTGATGGCGAGGGCAGTGCCCAGAACGGCGCCGGCCCGCTCGCCCGCCAGCTTGTAGGCGAGCAGGCCGAGGGCGACGGTGAGCAGCCCGGTGCCGACAAGGGCGATGACCTGGGCGGCAAAAAGATGCCGGTAGGTCCGGTTCGCAAGGACGCTGAGCATGGTGATGGGTCCTAGAGGTACTTCGCCATGGCCTTGAACTCGGAGAGGGCGTCCTTGGCGGACTTGCCCCCGTGCCCGACGCCGTCCGCGAGGCAGTGCTCCATGTGATCCTCGATCAGGACCCGCTTGGCGTTCGTGATCGCGCTCTCGACCGCATGGAGCTGCTGGGCGAGATCCACGCAGGGGCGGCCCTCCTCGATCATGGCGATGACGCCGGCGAGGTGGCCGTGGGCGCGCTTAAGGCGCTTGACGATGTCAGGGTGCGACGCATGCTGCATGTTGACATCCTATCCCCCCGGGTAGGATATGGGAAGACGGATTTGCGGTCCCGGTGAGTCCGCATGGGTAAGCGGTGGCGTCGGGATTGGGTCGGATCGTACGGTTCCTGGCGGTGCTCATCGCACTCGTGCTGATCGCGACCTCGGTCATGCCGCTGGTCGCGGAAGCGCGCGGCGAGAGCTCGGCCGCCCATGCACACGCCTTTCACGGGATCGACCACGGCGACCACGACGATGACCAGGGTCCCGACGGTTCCGGCTTTGGAGACCTCGCCCATCATGCGCAATCCCACGCGCAGACCCTGGCATCCGCCCAGCCGGCGGGCGTGACGGCCACGCTGGCCGGCGCCGACGTTCGGTTCCGGGTCGTCCAGGACACCTTCCCTGTTCGGGGGCAAGGACGAGCGCCGTTCGAGCCCCCCAGGGGCTGAGGCCGGGCTGCCCGACCACGTCGGGCCCTTTCCTCCAACGGCACCCGCGCTCCCCGGACCCGCCTTCGCGGGCTGACGGCGGCGAGGGCTCATGGCATCGACATGTTCAAACGCATCCTCATCGTCCTGGGAGCCGTCGGCGGCGGCTTCCTGATCGCGACCGTCTGGCCGAGCGCGACGGACGCGCTCCGCGCGCGGCTTGCCCAAGGCGGCTTTCCGGCCTTCGGTCGCGTCGCGTCAGGCAGCCCCGCACCGACGCCGGCGGCCGCCTCGAAGCCCGAGGACGCGCACCGGGACGAGCCCGGCCTCGTCCGGTTGACCGCTGAGCAGGTCGCCAAGGCCCGTATCCATGTCGACGCCGTCCGGGGCGGCCGGCTCTCCCGCCACCTCCACGTGCCGGGCACCATCGTTCCGAGCGCCAACAACACCGCCCGCATCGCGGTGAAGACCCAGGGCACGGTGGCGGAACTGCGAAAAGGCCTCGGCGACCACGTCGCCAAGGGCGAGGTCGTCGCGCTGCTCGACAGCCGCGAGATCGCCGACACCAAGGGCGAGTACCTCGCCGCCCGCCTGTCCGCCGCCTTGCAGAAGACCCTGTACGAGCGCGACCAGTCGCTCTGGGACAAGCGCATCTCGTCCGAGCAGCAGTACCTGCGCTCCCAGGCCAGCTACGAGGAACTCAAGGTCAAGGTCGACGCCGCCCGGCGCAAGCTCACCTTCCTCGGTTTGAACCCTGCCGAGATCGAGGCGCTGCCGACCCTACCAGCAGCGCAATTCGAGCGGCAGGAGATCCGCTCCCCCATCGCCGGCAAGATCGTCGAGCGCCGGGTCGACCTCGGCGCCGCGGTCGGTCGCGACAACCTGGAGACGGAGCTCTACAGCGTCGTGAACCTCGCCCAGGTCTGGGTCGACCTCGCGGTCTCGCCGGGCGACCTGCCGCTGACCCGCGAGGGCCAGACCGTCACCGTGCGGATCCAGGCGACCGGCGAGGAGGCCCAGGGCAAGATCGTCTTCATCGGCCCGATCCTCGACCAGAATACCCGCTCCGCCCGGGTGGTCGCGGAGTTGCCCAACCCCGAGGAGCACTGGCGACCTGGGTCCTTCGTCTCGGCCGAGATCGCGGTCTCGGACAAGCCGGTGCGCGCCCTCGTTTCCTCGGACGCGATCCAGACCATCGCGGGCAAGCCGACCGTGTTCGTGAAAGTGGAGGACGGCTTCGAGGCGAGACCCGTGGGAATCGGGCGCTCCGACGACGGAAGCGTGGAGGTCACGTCGGGGCTGGAGCCAGGCGACGTCATCGCCGTCGCCAACAGCTTCATCCTGAAGGCCGAGCTCGGCAAGTCCGCGGCGGAGGACTGAGCCCATGATCCGCCCGATCCTCGCGTTCTCCGTCACCAACCGATACGCGGTCATCCTGGTGACGCTCATCGCCACCGCACTCGGCGCGTGGTCGCTGGCACGGCTGCCCATCGACGCCGTGCCCGACGTCACCAACAACCAGGTCCAGATCAACGCCGTCGCGAC
>Ga0160427_10000444_pt1 | contig 25263 bp, 12 predicted proteins | sample SolpanmetagenomL_FD_108194 | JGI IMG/M metagenome (GOLD analysis project Ga0160427, IMG submission 108194) | Solar panel surface microbial communities from Lawrence Berkeley National Laboratory, California, USA - L | ecosystem: Engineered > Built environment > Solar panel > Unclassified ...
GCAACGCGTACATTTTCCCTTGGAAAATGTTCAGCATCACATTTTTCAAAGGAAAATGTTAGGACTTGCTCCTTTCTTTTTTGCAAAGCAAAAAACACTAAAAAGAAAGATGCTCAACATTTTTCTTTACAAAAAGAGATTTTTACACTAAAAAAAGAAAGAAGTCAAAATGCTTTTTGGCAGTGCATCGTGTAAGAAGCATTTCTTTTTTCAGCTTCTTTTTTCCCAAAACAAACTTACTTATTTGACTTAGTCAAATTTCCTTGCCAAAATGGATTTTGGCATCAGGTAATTTTATTTTTGATCAAATGAAAATAACAAGAACGTAAAAAACATATACGAAACATTATTTTACTAAGATTTACTTTATGAATTTTAGAAAACCGTGGCTCGCGCCAGGCATTTAATTTGAACATTTCTATGAAATAAAAATAAATGTATTAAAATTTGCATTTTGCTATGCAAAATGCAACCATGGCGGCCTTGCCACAATTGTGCTTTCGGCACCATGTGTGACAAGCAAATATTTTAAAAAATTTTTAGAATAAGAACTTAATAAAATTGAAATTTGACATCAAAATAAAAATAAAATGAAGTTCTTTATATTTTATTTTGTAAAATATTTGGTTACTACATAATTAATTTTTAAATAAAAAATATGATTCAACCTCAATCATACCTTAACGTGGCTGACAATAGTGGTGCAAAAAAATTAATGTGTATTCAAATTTTAGGCGGGAGTCAAAGAAAATTTGCTAATATTGGTGATATTATTATTGCTGTTGTCAAAGATGCAATCCCAAACATGCCTTTAAAAAGATCTGAAGTCGTAAGAGCTGTAATTGTTAGAACCTGTAAAGGCTTAAAACGTGAAAATGGAATGACAATTCGGTTTGATGACAATGCAGCCGTAATAGTTAATAAAGAAGGAGTTCCCAGAGGAACCAGAGTTTTTGGACCAGTAGCTCGAGAATTACGTGATCTTGCTTTTACTAAAATCGTTTCGTTAGCCCCAGAAGTTGTTTAACTTTTACAAAGTGAAATTTTTTTTTTAATTTTTATCTACTTACTTTTTTGTTTATTTTGTAAAAAAAAATAATACATAAAATTTCAAACTTTACTTGACGTAAAATTGCTTCGCAGAAGGTGTTGCATTTTGCTATGCAAAATGCATACACGGGTTTTATGTGAGCAAGACTTATTTTTTCTGACATTTGAATTTTTTTATTAAATCTTTGTCTTACAAAACAAAAACTTAAGAGTAAGTCTTTTTATTCTGCATAAGTAACAAAGAAAAAAAGAAAAATGGCAGTACATTTTACACTTCGTAAAAATTTAAGATCTTCGATTTATAATTTTTATACTATGGAAAAAACATGGTGGCGAAGCCACAATTATAGCAAAAATGCATATTATGCAAAAATAAATTTTTGCAAGAAAAAACTTTTTACACCCATGGTACCGTAAGCTATAGTGTTAGCTGCATTTTTGTATCAAACCTATTTTTGCACAGCATTTTGGCAAGAAGTCAAAAATACCATAAAACTTGCAAAATGCAGGTGCTGTGTTTTTGACAAAAGAACCATGGTAGCTTCGCCACAATTGTATTGCATTTTGCATAGCAAAATGCTGGATCATACGTGCAAAGCAAGATTAGGCGAAGCGCCATGGGAAACTTAGAAATTCAGTGTTAGCGTAATACTATAAAAAAATAATAAAACGTAAGAAAAGAGAAGTTTTTATAACTAAGGAAAATAAAATGATACAGAGACTGAAAAACATATATATTAATGCAATTGTGCCAAAAATGATAACACAATTTGGATACCAAAATAAATTACAAGTTCCCAAAATTGATAAAGTTATTATTAATCGAGGTTTGGGAAATGCTTCACAAAATACAAAATTGCTAGACTCAGCTTTCAAAGAACTTAACATTATAGCTGGGCAAAAAGGTATTATTACTTATTCAAAAAAAGCAATTGCGGCGTTTAAACTTCGAGAGAAAACGGCCGTTGGTGTTTCAGTAACACTACGAGGCGATCGTATGTATAGCTTTTTGGATAGATTAATAAATCTGGCACTTCCTCGGATTCGGGATTTTCAAGGAATCAATGCGAAAAGTTTTGATGGACATGGCAATTATAGTTTAGGCCTTAAGGAACAGCTTATGTTCCCTGAAATAGACTATGACAAAATTGATCAAATCCGGGGAATGGATATTTCTATAGTTACAACCTCTAAGACAGATCAAGAAGGTTTAGCTTTACTAGATTTTTTTGGAATGCCTTTCAAGAAATAAAAGAAAGTTTAACTTTGCCTTATTTAGGAATTTTTTTTTTACTCTCCTTTTTTTTGATAACTACCCTAAGTGTTTTTAAGTTTTGACTTCGTCAAAACTTAATAAACAATTTTTGTTAATAAATTTTTGATTTTGTTTAACAAAATTTACTACTAACTTTTTCAGAAAAAGTCTATTTTTAGTACGTTTATTACACCAAACTATGGTGTTGCAAAAATGCATTTGATGCAAAAATGTATTTTTGCAACGCACAGCCACAACTGTGCTTTGCATGTGTTTTGCACGCATAGTTTCCATTTTTCCTTGAGCAGTAGAATCTATTAAAAAAAGCTTAATTTCGGTGTAGTTAAAAGTAAAACTTGTCAAAATTTTTTCTGATAAAAAATACGGTTTTAATGAAAGCAAAAAATGTACCACTTATATTTTATTTCGCAAAAATTTAAAAATTGTTTTTTTACATTTTGCTTTGCAAAAACTTAGGGTTTTATTGCATAAAACGTAAATGGTGTTGTATTTTTGATTTTGCTTTGCAAAAATGCATTTGATGCCAAAATCCATTTTGGCAACGCACCACAAAGATTTCATAAAAAAACAACAAAAATGCCTTTTTTGTAAAAAAATTTAAGGTGTTATTTACAAAATACACAAAAAAAGGGTAATAAAATAATATTTTTTTACATTAAATTTTGAAAATTGAAAACAATGGTTAATGATACTTTAAGTGATGTGTTAACTCGTATTCGAAATGGTTGCATGATAAAAAGTGACACTGTATCGATACCTTTAACTAAAATGAGTGAGAAAGTGAGTAATATTTTGGAAAAAGAAGGATTTATTAAAGGGTGTCAAAAATCTTCGATTGAAGAAATTATTTTGTTACTAAAATACCGTGACCCCAATAAAAAATCTTGTATTACTAATCTAAAAAGAATTAGTAAGCCTGGACTAAGAATTTATGCAAACCATAAAGAGATTCCAAGAATATTAGGGGGAATGGGTATTATAATATTGTCAACATCTCAAGGTATTATCACAGATCGTGAAGCCCGTTTTCGAAAAATTGGAGGAGAATTATTATGTTCGATTTGGTAAAATATAAAAATGAGCTTTTTTTAAAAAGTGTTTGTATACCTTATTTTATATTAGAGTTAAAATTTATGGTGTTGCAAAAATGTATTTTTGCACAGCCATAATTGTGGTTCGCACGCATGTTTACAAAAATTTTCAAATATAATTTTTTTTATCAATTTTGCTGCTTTTCTTCTTATAAAATAAATAAAGATAAAGATGAGAAGAGGGGAATGAAATTGACTTTGTAAATCGGTCACAATCGATCTTTGATACAATAGCCTGCTTCTAACGGGGCACGGGAATTTGTCCAAAAAAATACATTAGTCTAATATTTTACGAGCAAAAATATATTTTTGCATGTAAAATGTAAGCTTCGTAAAAAGGTGCTGTGCGTTGCTTTGCAAAAATGCATTTGTAACATTTTGTTGGTGCAAAAATATATTTTTGCACCAACAAAATGTTACAAATGCATTTTTGCATCAAATGTACTTCTGCAAGTAGTTGGCTTAACATTGCAAAATAGTATTGATCTTTGACCCACAAAGATTTAGGCTTTTTTAACTTTTTGTATGTTTTTTATAAGATATAAATAGAAAAGATCAAAATGTAAATAAAATTTTTATACGTGATTTTAAGTGACGATAAATTTATTACTTGTAATTTTGAAAAATTGTATTATAAATTAAAAAAATGTATATTTTCTTCTATAAGTCAAAAAAATAAATGAAAAGCTTTATTTTTATTTTTAATACAACTTTTGCATTTTACTGATGCGTTGCAAAAATACATTTTTGCATCAAATGCATTTTTGCAAGTAAAATGCAAGTAGCTAGTCAGTTCTTAGCGAAAAATCTATTTTTATGAGACCTATTTGTTCAGCAAAAATGGGGTTCCCCAAGTTTTTGCTTACATTTTGTTTTGCAAAATGTCTAAAAACCTACATTTTGCGAAGCAAAATGTAAGGACTTATTTTACATTTTAAAGTCTGGTTTTGACTTTGCAAAAAAAATATTTTTTGTTAACATCTTTATCTGAAAATATTTGATGCTAAGAAATTGTTTACAAAATGTAATGCTCAATTTTGAAGAGGTTTTTTATAGAAACCATTTATACAGACCAAAAGCGGGCTATTGTTTTTTATTTTATAAAAAACAAAAAGTGGGTCATTTAGCATTTTAAAAGTACGTGCAAAATAAATTGAAAACATATTTGCACAAAGTAATGAACAAAGTAATAAAATGTGTAGATAAAAGTGTCTTCTACACAGTAAAAACCAAGTTTTTATTGTGTGAGCTGTGTTTTTTGCTATGCTTTCTTTTTTGATGCGTTTTTGTCCCTACCCGTCCTTTTGCACGTAGGAGATACACCAAAGAATATTTTTGCACAAAAAACAAAAACACAATTGCCTTCTATTTGATGTAATAAAATGTAAAACAATTTGTGCTTGATTTAAAAGAGTGTGCTTACGACACCATAAATTTTACTTCATAAAATAGAAACGAAACCTTAGATTTATTAAATTTATCTTAAAAAACTTAAAAAGCTCTCTATATTTTCTAAATTTTATAGTGTAAAATGTAAAGGTAAACCCTTTTCGTTTTTATAAAATCAAACAAAATCAAGGCTTCTTCAAGACTCTACTGGAGGTATTTTGAAAGCAAAAAATTTTATTAAGATTTTATTTTATGGTTTGCGAAGCAAAGGTTTCGGAGAAGCTCTTGTGTTGCTTCGCAGAAGGTGCGAAGCAGGGATGTGTGGCTGTGCTGAACATTTTGCTCCTTTGTACGCAAAAATGCATTTTTGCAACGCACAGGCACAATTGTAGCCAAAATGCATTTTGGCAACCATGGCGCTACGCGCAATCGTGCGCAGCACGCATGCTTACACCAAAGATTGTGCTTTCGGCACGATAATTTTCATTTTAATTTTACAAAATAAAAACAAAGAAGCGTGGTGGCAGTGCCTCTTGCAAAGCTTTGCAAAAATGCGTTTGATGCAAAAATGTATTTTTGTAACGCACAGCAACACAACTATTTCTTTGTCACCACGGAAAAATAGCTTTTGAACATTTTTACCAAATAAAAATGTAAACAAAAACTGAGAATAAAATGTGATGCAAAAATACATTTTTGCACAAAATAATGAGAACAAATAAAATTTTCAAAATAGAAACAAAAAAGGCTTCGCAGAAGGTGCGAACCACGAGTTTTTAAATAATAAAAATATGGTTTCTAACTCAGCATTAAAAAGAAACAAACTTACACCTACATTTGTTTCAGAAACAGACCGTTTTCAAAATTTGTATCGTTTCGTTTCTTATTTTCGCATTTCCTCAAAAAAATCAGTGGATACAACCATTCAACAAATGATAAAATTTGATGTGTTGTCAGCTTCGTTTATTTTTTTGTTAACCCTTTTTTATTCTTTTAAAGTGCGTTATAAAAAAGAAATCTATTCTTTTTTAATAGGTCAAAATTTACCTGGTATAACAAATTTGTCTCAAAAAGAATTTAAAGAAACTTCACAATATGTACTTCCTTTTCAGGGTGAACCTTTTTTGGAAAAATCTCAGTTTTATTTTAATACAGGTCTTGCAAAATATGATTTAACTCGTGCTTCGCACCTTCTTGCGAAGCAATTTGACCAAAATGAGCCAATTAAATTAAAAAGAAAGCAAACTTTTTCCAACAAAAGTTTACTATTTAATGGTCCTTCTATTTTGCAAAGCAAAATGTCAGACAATTATTTTGCCAATAATAGGACCATTCCAAATTTTTATTACATAAAGCATAATAATCACTTTGAAAAAAATGATAAATTTATATCATCTATTTCTGACAAAATCAAATTTTTTAGCAAAAACAAAACAGAAACGACTCGTGGCTTTACCACAATTGCGCGAAGCGCCAATGCTTCTAATAGAGATTTGTTATCACCTTATGATTTAACTTTTCAATCTTTTGCTGCCCAAAATTTTTCATTTTCCATTATAAAAAAACTTGAAAGAGAAGGGACTCATTTTAAATTTTTAGAATTACCATTAAATTACAATTCATATTTTGGTATTTTCCAAAAAAAAGATGAAACAACTAAATCAGGTCGGGTAAAGCAAAATATTTTTAAGTTTCCTCAAAGAAAAGATTATATCCTGCAAAATAAAATATATGGTGGCGAAGCCACAATCGTACAAAGCACGCATGATAAAAGTCAACCTGTAGTTGATGCCCTCTCGCGAATTAAAGTTAGAAATCAAAATTGGGCTGAAATTTATAAGCAAAATAAAGTAATTGCAAAAAAAATATTTCAAAAAAGTCAAAAAAATTGGTTTTATCTAGGTCAAAATGAGGCATTGCAAACTCAATACGTGGTTGACCATTTGCCGCAGGCACAATGGTTTTCTCTTTATAAAAACAATCTACCTAAAAAGCATTGGGAGAAGTTAAAAGACGAAAAAAATTTTAATAAATTCAAAACGCAACCAACTTTATTGAATAAATTTTCTTCTATTGTTCATAATGTCAACAATTTGTCTAAGTCTTTGTTTTTACAAACCGCTTTCGCGGGTAGTCAAAACATAGCTTCAAATTCTCAAATTACCTATAAAAATGATTTGGCAAAACTAAGCCACTTTGTGAAACAAAATCTTTCTAGTATCAAAACAGATCCTAGCAAAAGGCAGCCAGAAATAAACGCTGTAAAAAGAAATGAGGTTTTTTCAAAAAAAGAAAAGACTGCTTTTACTTCTGCAAATTGGTGGCATCTTATTTTTGATGGAAGTTTTAGCTTAAATTCTAATTTTATTTTTGAAAACGTCGATTTTCGCCCTCCGGGTTCTTATGGTGTTAAAACTTCTCTTTTTACAAAGCAAAAACAAGAGGCTTTTTTAGCAAAAAAGAAAATAAAGTTCTCTTATGTAAAATTTAGACTAGACCCAAAATGGAAAGAAAAAATTTATCAACATTATCTACAATTAGATGAATTTCCATTAAAACTAGGTTCTATAATGGTTTGCAGTAATTGTGCTAGCACTATACCTCCAAGAATATTAACTAATCAGTTTTCTGCAAAAACAAGGGATACATTAATAAAAAATGTGGTAGAGACGAAAAGTGAAATACCAAATTCTAGCGAAGCAAGCTTCGCATCTTCTCGCGAAGTCTTTCAAAAAAAGGGTAAATCTTTTGCAATCAAACGGAAATTTATCCTACGAGGATCAAAATTTGTTTTAAATTCTTCTAAATTGGGTTTTACAGAAGAAAACAGCGTAAATTTACTTGGTAAATTTACCACATCGCCAAATTCTACGTTTTTTGACGGTTCTGCTCTTGGAGATCTAAACCCTAAATTTAAGCAACAACAGAAGGTAGCTGCTACCCCTGACAAAGGGTTCACATCAAAAACAAAAAGGGAGGAAGAAACTTTATCTTCACAAAAAAGGGCAAACAGTAGTGGTTCACAAGAAGGTGCTGTCCATTTTGCAAACAAAATGCAAAATAGCGTAAATAAAAATTCAGATAAAAAAATAAATTTGCCAAAAGTTGCCCTTGTAGAAGAAAACAAAAGAAATATTTTCTATTTATCTCCCAAATTGAGTTTGTTAAAAAACGAAATAAAAGCTCTTTTTTCTTCTTCTAAAAATCATTCTTATTGTATAGAGAAGGATAAAAAAACTTTTAATTTACTTTCAAATGGTGGCTTTGCCACATTAGATAAAATTTTATTAAATAATTCTTTAGACACTTTACTCGATCAAAAGAAATCTTTTACTAATCAAAATATTTTGCAAAACATTGGTGAAAACGGTGAAATTTTATCTTATAACAATTCTGTAAAACAAAATGGTAAAAATGCTTCATTTTTAACACAAGAAGATGTGGCTTCGCACGAAAGTGCTCCTGCATTTTGCTTGCAAAATGCTAGTGCTGCGCACGACTCAGTTGCCGCTGATGAGACCAAAATCAAAGAAAAAAGAAACTTAAAGTCTAAATATGTAAAGACTTCGCAAGAAGGTACGAACCGTTTTCGCGGGGAGCACGAGTTAACTCAATTATTACAAAGTTTTTGGTCACAAAAAAAAGAAATTTCTTCTAAAGATATTTCAGGAAAACAGCTTGTTGAAAAGACAAAAGATAATTGGTTTCCTTCTTTTATAAGCTATTTGAGTACGCAACCTAGACTTATGTCTGGTTATCAATTTCCAGATTTAAATGAGAAAGAAATAAATGAGTTGATTAAATACTCAAACTCTAAAAAAGCTTTAACCAATAAAATTCAATTTGTAAAAAAAGGAACTTTTTTTGTAAAAAATTTTAGAAAAAAGACAGTTTATAGGTTCCAAAACTCAACGCCGTCTAGTTTTTTACAAAATTCAAAAAAAGAAAATTGTCAACAACATCCTGTTGATGTCTATTTACCAACCAATTATATTCAAAGACTTCCGCAAAGTAAGTCTACATCCTTACAAAAAAACTTGTTTTTAAAAGAAAATACCGATTTAATCGAATTAAATAAGGTTTTGAAAAAATTTAAAAGCAAGGCACCGGAGATGGTTTGTGCTGTGCACGGCACCCCTATTGAGGGTAGTGGCAAAAACACCAAGGCTTCGCAAAAAGGTGCAAAAGACGAGTCCGAAGTTTATCAAATAGAATTGGATAAAAATTTAATTTCGCAAAACAAAATATCAGATCTGAATTTTGATAAGGCAAATCTTTATCCGAAATCTTTAAAATTTATCGCTAAATCTTTGAGATTAGAGAATAGCACAGAAAAGCAATCCTTTTTTGTGTCTCAAATACCTGCTCTTCTAAAAATACCGTCTATTTGGAACCCTAAATTGCAGAAATTGCAAATAGCAAAAACAATCGAAGCGCCAATAAATAAATCTAAATATACGACACCTTCTCTAGACTATTCAAAAAATATTTTCTCTTCAACAAATTTTTTGACTGATCGTAAACAACATTTTTTTGCAATAGGCAATCAAGTAGAAAAAGAACAAGAAAATTCTCTTATTCAAAGACCTTTTTTTGGTGTGCTTTTTGGTTTATCTAATAACCAAAATAAATTTTTGGGAGAAAAAACACAAATAACTAAAAATTCATTAGGTAAACCTTTATTTAAAGCTGAATTACAAAATAAAGGCGAGCAGAGTAAAAACTTTGCTTTGCAGGGAGGTGCTGTGCATTTTGCAAGCAAAATGCAAAACGATTTTAGAAAAAAAGATTTTTCAATTTTACCCTTATTTTCTAAAATTAACGTAAAGGCTTCGCGAGAAGATGCGAAGCTTGCTTCGCTAGAAAAAGATTCTAAAGGTAATTTACAAGAAGCAAACAAAACATCTAGAACTTTGTTGAAATCTTCTAAGATTTATAAAACTTGTCCTAAATCTATTAAATTAATTACTGGGATAAATTTTTATTCTTTTTTTGATATATCTGCTTTTAACTCCCCAAAAACAGCAAATCCTCAAGTAAAAAGCCACGAAACCTTTCTAGATTTCACTCAAAACAATGAGAACTTTGAGCGATCTCCCTTGACTAAACAAATTGTAGAAAATGGCAAACTAAACGTAAAACGAAAACAATTATCAGATAAATGTGACAAACAAATTAATAGCTTGCATTTAGTTCTTCCTTTGTTAGAAACAGATACTTTCGCGACAATTTGGACAAAATGGTTGTCATCTAGGTACAAAAAACCAGCAATTCCTTATCGTTTTCAAAAAAAGGTTTTTTATTTGCCTTCTAATAAAAAAGTTGATTTCTTTTTACAACAAAAAAATCGTTATCAAGAAAATAAATGGGGAGAAGTAGAACAACAAGAAGATAGAAATAAAAAAGGAGAATCTGCAAATTTTTCAGAACAAGTTTTCCTACCAATAACAATTAAAAGATCTATACATTTTTCTAACACATCAAAAGTTTTGCCAAGTAAAAATGTCAAATTTTCTTTCTTTACAACGAAACCTTTACTTTCACAAAACAATAATAAAAATTTAAGGCTAATACTAAAATCCACTTTGGCACCTTCTTCCATTTTAGAAAATAAGAAATGGAATGTGACTACCCCCGATAGGGGACTTTGTGAACAAACCGCTAACGCAGGTAGTGTAAAATTACAAAACAAGCAAAATGAAGTATTTTTTAAAGATTTTAACAAACTAAATCTATCTTCAGCCCAAGCTTTTGCAGAGCAAAAGCCAGGTTTTCCAAAGGAAAACAATTTTCAAAAAAAAGGTAATACTCTTACTTTACCATACAAAAGATTAAGTTTTATTCCAAAAGACATATGGCAAGAGCAAAAAAGAGCGGACACTCTTTTTTGGCAAAAAGATGCTGTGCTATGTTTTTTGCAAGCAAAAAACAAGGCAAGCAAAATGCAAAACGAAATACCACCTCTTTCTCACTTTTTATTTGATACTAGACAAAGGGGACAAATGTCTTTATCTTATTTAAAAAGACTTGATACTAATTGTGATCGTTTAGACTGGCAATTTTCTCAATGGCATCCTTTTTCACATGAAAAATATACTTATTTACCACCATCACAATCTACTATAAATGATAAATTTTTAAATAGTTTTTTTAAAAATAAATTAAAAAAAAGAAATACTATTTATAGATATAGTAAGCATCTTCCTCTTTTAAAGTTTCATTATGTAAAATCAAAACGGTTCAAAGATCTACCTTTTAATGAGAACCCAAATACATTTAGAAGAACATATAGTTTCTCTCATTTACAAAACAAACAATCTTTTTCTAATCTTCTTTTCCCAAAAAAAAAAAGAGCAAGTATTTGTTGGGAACCAATTACTATAAGATCGTGGATGGTTATTACACAATATTGCTATGCTTTCTTTCTTATCCAATCTGCTCTTTACGTCTATGAGAAGCATATGAAAAAGGTGTTGCTTTCATTTGCTCCACTTCTTTCTGGTAGAGGAATTCTTAGTGGAATGCCTTCTTTTGGTGAAAAACTTCAAGATTTTTTGGGAGGTAGCACAATTGACAAAAACGTGCTACTTTTTAGGAAAGTTCCAAAAAGATTTCAGGATATTGTTGCTATCGACAACAAATTACCACAATTAAGTGAAATTGTTTGGTTTTTAAGAAATTTTGGTCGAACCGCTAACGCGGGTACGGCTAACATGAGTAAAATTCAGGGTGTTCTTTTTGTCGGACCACCAGGAACGGGAAAGACCTTGTTAGTTCAGGCAATTGCAGGAGAAGCTGAAGTTCCTGTCTTGGTTTTATCAGGAAGTTCGTTTGCAGATGGTAAAAAAGGTAAAAAAGGGGGACAACTTTTAAAAAGAGTTTTTCAACGAGCACGAATACTTGCCCCATCAATTTTATTTATTGATGAAATAGACACTTTAGGTGAAAGTAGATCACAGTTTGCTCAAGATGAACGAGATCAAAAAAATGAAAGTAGTAGAATTATAGAATCTATTTCTTATACTGAAAGAGAAATTCAGGGTAAAACTTCTTCTTCGCAAAGTAAAGAAAATAAGTCAGTAAAACAAGTAGGTCTTTTAACACAATTTTTGGTAGAAATGGATGGTCTAGCGAGACAACAAAAAAACTCTTATTTTTTGAATAATAAAATAACTTTCGGGAAACCTGGAGGGATTTTAGTAATTGGGAGTACAAATAGACCTAAGGTTTTAGATCCAGCTTTAACCCGACCTGGAAGATTTGATCAAGTTTTTTATTTATCTAATCCCGGAAAACAAAAACGTATTGAAATTTTAAAAGTTTATACAAAGGATGTTGGAGTTTCTTCTTTTTTACCTTGGGATTATTTAGGAGATCGAACTTTAGGATTTAGTGCTGCAGATCTTTCTGCATTAGTTAATAAGTCAACTATACGAGCTGTTCTTTCACATACAATACACACAATACAAAGCATTGAAGAGGGTATTGAGTCTTTACCAAAATTTTCACAAAACCAAGCCAAAATGAATTTTGGCTTTAGAGAAGAGAATATTTCATCTTATTTTTTATCTTTAGAGTCAAAAAAATATAACAATAAAAATACGATACTTTGTAAATCGATTTTTACTTCTCTTCTGATTTGTACAAAACATTTGTTTTTACAAAACAAATACAAAAATTTTAACTTTTCTACTGACCAATATACAATTTATCCGAATTCGATTTCCAAATTTTTGCAAAAGAAAAGCACAGAACCTCAACTTGAACCTTTATCGGAGGCAACTCTAGAACAATTTCAAAACTCTTTGCAACGATCTATTGATGGTGGCGTAAGCCATGATTTCAATTTACAAAAAAATAAAAGTCATATAGAGTTTGATCATTCCTTAGGAATAGGTATTTCTTTTTTAAGTAGGTTATCTTTTTATCAAGCAGGAAAAGTTTTAATTCAAGTGCTTGTTTCAAAAAATCCATTGATGAAACAACTGTCCCAAGGACCAATCACCTTAGTCGCTACCCTTTGGCCTAAACAAGAGTTGTCTTTTTCAAATATGTTTGAAGAGTTGATTCACGTGAAAGAAGTAATAAATCGTAACCAACTTGAAACAAGATTGATTAGTGGATATGCTGGAAAAGCTGCTGAGACTTTATTAGTGTCTGGTTTACAGTTTTATAAAAATCAAAGTAATAAAACTACAGTAACTTGGCAATCTACTTTAGGTGTTGAAGAATGGAAGCTAACAAACTCCTTAGCTTCTTTAATGATTTCTAAATATCATTTTTATTCACAAAAGAGTATTACCCAAAAAGAAAACTTAATATCTTTATCTCAAAATAGCAACGAAATCTTAGAAACTGAAAACTTTCAAGTTTTAGAAAATATTTTTTCCAAAGAGGAACTAAAATTTTCTCAAGAAAAACAGGACTCGCAGTTATCAGAAGGTAAGAGTGACGCTTTCAATACAATTATAGAAAATAGATCTTTTTTAAATCCAATAATTTGGGTTTCTAACCTCTATCAACAGTATGAAATATCTAAGATTTTTGGACATATTGAAGAAAATAATTGGTATCAAGTCTATCTGCCTCCTCTTGTGAAAGATGAACAAAACAAAGAATGGGTACCTCTAGATCAATATTATTTTGGTCGAGAAAATTTGATTGAATTAGTTTGGAATACTTCTAAAAAGAAATCTATAAACTGGAATGAAATTTCTCAACTAGATTATGACTTTACTTACCAAGGATTAGTGTTGTATCATTTTAATAAAGCTCTTTCTTTATTAGATCAAAATAGGGAACTTTTGGATTTATTTTCTAACTTATTACTTTCTTTTCGAACCATTCGAAGACATGAAATATTAAGAATTCTTTCCTATTTTAAATATCATAATTAAGATTGCGTTGCAAAAATGGATTTGATGCTTTGCAAAAATATATTTTTGCATCACATTTTACTGTGTAAAAAGTTACAAATGTATTTTTGCAACGCATCAAATCCATTTTTGCTACAATTATGGCATAGGCATCAGGGTCTGCGCACAATTGTCCGTAAAACACATGGTGGCTGTGCTGAACATTTTGCGTACAAAAGAGCAAAATGTTCAGCAACACAATTGATCTTCGATTCGTAGACGTTATTTTCATTTTTAGATGTTCTGAAATCTATATTTCACAAAATCAAAACATAAATATCACTTCAATTTCATGGGCATTAACAAAAAATAGATTTTTTGTTGATGCCCAGTTCATTTTTGTTAAAGTCGAAACTCATCACGCTTCGCGCCATTGTGCAAAAACCATGCGCCCTACGGATGGATTGCGTAAACACAATTGTTTACCTGTTTGCAAAGCAAAATGTATAAAATGTATCCCTTGTTAAAAGTAGCAATCGTGCTACGTATAATCGTAGCAAAAATGCATACTATGCAAAAATAAATTTTTGCAAGAAAAAGCTTTTTGTAACCATGGCAATTGATCTTCAATTTATAGGTGTTTTGAAAGGTTGTGCGTAGCACGATAAATATTTTTGGCAGGGTCATCTTTTAATATTTTACAGAAGACTTTGCTTTCTATTTTTTGTAATTTATGCACAATGCACAGTAGTAAAACAACTTCTTATTTTATCAAATGTAAGAACCATAGATTGATACAATAAAAAATATAAAAACCATTTTAATAAATAGTGTTAAACAAAGTTATATCTTTATAATTATGTTATACTAAATAAAAAAGATATAACTTTGTTAATTTTTATATTTTTTTTATTTTAAAAAACATTATTTTTATTCAAAATATATTTTAACTAATTAAAATAAAATAAGAATTTTTTATGTAGATTTTAGGTTTTATTCTAAGTTTTTCATGGTGTAAGTATTTTGCTATGCAAAATGCAACACAATTGCAGCAAAAATGGCCTGAGGCCAAAATGGATTTGATGCAAAAATGTATTTGGTGCAAAAATATATTTTTGCTATTTTGGTGTATATTTTGCTTTGCAAAATGTTCAGCTGTGCAAAAATGGATGTGATGCAGAAATGGATTTGATGCCTTGCAAAAATGTATTTTTGCAAAGCACAGCCACCATGCGTCTTAAAGACGATTGCAGCAAAAATGCATTTTTGCAGCCATAGGAAAACTTATTTTTTTGATTTTGTTTTTATTGTAAAAATTTTTGTTTCTTATACACATTTAAACATTTGTTCGGCAGAAGGTAATGTTACCTCCAATAAGATATTTTCCTAAGAAAAAATAAAGAAGCACAAATTTACAAAATTTAAAAAAGAGAAGTGAAATGGTCAAAAATTTTGAGCTTTTTTGGGTTTGTAGCTCAGCGGATTAGAGTGTGTGTTTCCGAAGCACAAGGTCGAGGGTTCAACTCCCTCCTTGCCCTTATAATTATTTCTCTTTATAAAATATTGAGGTCTTTTTTTAGTAAAGAGTTGAACTTTTTATTTTTATATATACCTATTTAGTGAAAACTCGTGTGTGCAAAACACGATTGTGCATAGCACCATAAATTAGTTAAAGATTCGTTGAAACTAACCTCCTTATTTTTTAGAAATCACTATATATTTTATTTTGTAAAATGTAAGGTTTGTGGCAAAGTAAGGAGCAGGGGTTGTTAAAAAAAATTGCTTGTCATAGATGGCCTGTAGCTAAAATATATTTTGGCAACCGTGACGGCTTTACCGCAATTGTGCCGTAGGCACCATTTTATTTTTTTATTGAATTTTAATAAGGTTCTCACGTTTTATAAACTAGAACTTTAAAGACTTAATCCACTTTTGTTTTTTTTCATAAAAAAGTTCAAGTTTAAGTTTTTTCTTTTTGCTAAACATTTTGCTCCTTTGTGATGCAAAAATGTATTTTTGCACAGCCAAACTACATTTTTGTATCTTTCTTTTTAGTGTTTTTTGCAAAGCAAAAAAGAAAGGAGCAAGTCCTAACATTTTCCTTTGAAAAATGTGATGCTGAACATTTTCCAAGGGAAAATGTACGCGTTGCAAAAATACATTTTGGCACTGCCTTTGTTTTTTGCTGCGCAAAAAACACAGCAGCATCAAATCTATTTTTGCGTACATTTTACTGTGTCAAATCTTACAAATACATTTTTCAAAGTACTAAATAGATTTTTGCTCGTCAAATGTTACAGATCCATTTTCTTTCAAAAACCTAAATTTTCCGTAAGAAAACAAATGTTCATTTTTTTATTGCGTAAAAACCTAATAAATTTTTATTTTCACAGAATAAAAATTTACATTGGAAAAAAAGAAGAAAACCCATTATTATAAAGTGTAACTTGATATTTCATTTAGAAAATGAAATTAAAAAAGATTTTTTTCTAGAACAAAATTTAGGTTTCGTGCTTCTTTTTACTGCTCTTAGACGTACTGTGTTTTTCTCTGTTTTTTGTGCAGAAGTAGATTTGGTGTACCTCCTACGTGCAAAAAGATGGGTAGGAACAAAAATCAATTTAGTGCTGCTGTGTTTGGTGCAAAAATGTATTTGTAACATTTTCCAAGGGAAAATGTTACAAATGCATTTTTGCACCAGTAAAATGTGATGCAAAACAAAGAAGCAAAATATTCAGCACCACATTTTGCTTACATTTCTTTTTTGCAAAGCAAAAAACACGTAAGCAATAAAAATACCACATTTTTATAAAATTAAAATGTTAGTCCAAGCTTTTGCAAAGCAAAAGCTAGGTTTTCCAAAGGAAAACAAATAAAAAAAACATTTCTCTTTTTCTATGAAAAAAATTTGATAATAAAATAAAACTCTAAGTTTTCCGTAGGAAAACCTGTTTTATTAATATTTTGACAAAAAATTTAGACTTCTTTGGCATATTTACATTTTTTAAAATAAAAATATATAGATTAACTTTCTTGCCTTACAACTTATAAAAGTTTTTGTTTCAATTTTGATATTGACTTTTTAAGTTCTTTTTGCAAAAAAAGCCAAGTTTATAATTTTACACCATAACCTCATTTTTCACGGTCCTGTATCTTGCAAAGCTTTGCAAAAATGCATTTTTGCACAACATCACATTTTATTTTGTAAAATTTTAGTGAAACTTTTTATTTTTACAAAATTTATTTCTTATAAAATTTTTCTGAAAAGCTTGGCAGATTGCAGAGAGAAAATCTAGAAAACTGATTATAACTTACATTTTATTTCATAAAAATGTTGTATTATTGTATTTGTGTTGGTGAACATTTTGTAAACAAAATGTACTTGTGGTGGTTGTGTTGTGTAAAAATGCTGTGTTTTTTGCTTTTTTCTTTTTTGTAAACCGCTTTTTAAAATTTTGTAAACAAAATGTAAGCTTCGCTCTAGTAGCAAAAAACACTAAAAAGAAAGATGCTAAAATGCATTTTGGCAGTGCAACGCTCGTCAAATAAATGCACTATCAAATAAGAAACAATACAAGTAAAAAAAAATTTTTAAAAAAGCAAAAAATAGAAACCCGTGCTTTTTTGTTTTTTATAAATAAAAAAACATTACCAGCGTTTTTATTTCATAAAAACAGCGCTTACATTTGACTTTGTAAAATATTCAAATTCAATTTTTGTCCTGATACGTTTACATCTTGTTGCACAAAATGAAAATTAAAAAAGCAAGTTTGACACTTTACTTTTTTGATTAAAAAAACTAAAGGTTTAAATGTATAGCCTGCAGCAATCGTCTTTTGGACGATTGTAGCGTAGCCGCTATAATTTGTTTTTATTTCTTGCATTTTTACACTGTAAAAATGTTCAAAAACGAAATCTAAGACAATTTTCCTCATTTGCATTATTTGTATTTTTGTAAGCTTAAACATTTTCTGAAATAGAATGTGAACAAAAAATGTATTTTTTGTAAACATGAGTCTGCGGCAAATTTTCGTGATACATTTTGTATAGCAAAATGTAAAGCATTGGTGCTGCTGTGTTTTTTGCTTTGCAAAAAACAAAGGCAGTGCCAAAGGCATAATTGTAGCAAAGATGCATTTTTGCAACCATTGGACTGATACAAAAATGCATTTTTGCAAGGCAAACGTCCGCAGGACCATTGTATTTTATTCTTTGTATTTAATGCTTTTTACAAAATAAAATATAAGAGGTAAAAATAGAATAAATCTTTAAATGTACTTTAAATTTTTTTAAAAAGTTAAATACTTATGTCATTTGTTCCAGCAGTGCGAGATTATATTGGACTAATAAATAATCTTTATGATTCAACTTCTACGGACCCTAGTATAGAAATCATAATTAGAAATACAGTTATTTATCTATTTGAAACTATACGATACTTTGTTTTTTATTTGTTAACTTTTCAATGGTTTCGGGATCTCTGCTATTTACCAATAATTACACCGCAAATTTCTCTTTCTTTGATTAAGGAAAAAATTTTCTTACAAGATCCGCTCACACCTTTTTTAACTTTTTTAGAAACTCCGGCTCTTTCGAACAATAGATTTTTGATTGGGTTTTCAAATAGTTTTTTTACCTGCTTGCCTATTTCTTGTTCTTCATTAATTTGTATTTATAGATTAATGATAAATGGAATTCCTGCGGCCTTTTTCTCTCTCTTAGGAAATATTTTGGGTCAATCTTGTTTTTTAATTTGTGTCTTATTCGGGCTAAGATCTTTTATTATTCCGTGGTTTTCTTTAGAACCTTTAAACTATATTATTGGTTTATATATTGTTTTAAATATAATTTTTCAAAGTTTGCAAAAAAGATCTTGGAAACAAATTCAATTTTCCGAAAAAAACAGGCTTTTCTTTGTTTTTTTAACACATTTTTTACTTATTTGGACAGAACAACCGTCTATTTACCAACATATCGGAAATCTTACCATTAGTAGCGACTCAACAATTTTAGAAACGCTAACTTCTAATCAAAATATCAACTTTTTTATAAGTCATAGTTTTTATCTTTTTGGTTTTATAGTTGGAAGCTTTCTTTTTTCAATATTATTTGGTGTTGGAATATTAAAAATTCGATCTTTTTTACTAAATAGGTTTAATATCAGATATAGTGTGTGGCTTACTCGATTTCATACAATCTCAATTTTATGGATAACTACTCTTACCTTTGCTTCTATGCCTTACTATGGGTTTGACTATTTATTTACTAATTGTTTTGGTTTTGTCTCTTATGATACAGCATTAGAAAAAACTCTGTTTCATGCCTCGTCTTTTAGAGAAAATTTATTACATAAAGACACCGGAAACAACGAAGGGTTGGCTGAGAAACGAACAGGCTCTTTAGCAGATCTCGCATCGTTTGACAAAAGTTATTATCTTGTTTCTAGAAAACAAGTATTACCTGACGATCCAGCTCTTTCAATTGATAACTTTGAAGAGCTAAACTATCAAGGCGAGTATGCTTGGACAAGTAGAGATAGACGTAGAAAACGATATCAACGTAAGCCCTTTTTGTCCCAATCATCTGCTACAGGTACTCGAGACGATGATATAAAAAAACTTTCTTTTTCGGGAATAAAAAAAGATGTAGAAAATAGATTTTCTTTTTTCTCTTCTCAAAATTCTTTAAGAAAAAAAGATAATCAGTCAAGTTTAGATCACCAAAATAAGAAGAATCTTTTCGTGCAAGGCACAAAAGCTTCTTCGAAGCCTTTGAATTCACAAGAAACTGAACTAAAAATTTTACAATTATTATCTCCTTTTTCTTTGCAAAATGATTGGTTAACTAACGTTTCTAATCGACAAAACGAAGAAAGAGAAAAGATCAATCAAAATAAAGAGAAAAATGGATTAGTAAATTACGAGAAAAAATTAAAAGGAGAAACTTTAGGACCTAAAGATTTATTTGATTATCGAAATGAAGAAAATTCTCTATCTAAGTTTTTTTATGAAACATCTGGTTATAGTTTTTTACCATCTCCATCCATAACTTTAGGTAACTCCATGACCAAACAAGAAGAAAAGGCAAAGAATTCATTTTATACAAATCCTCTTTATCGTTTTTTACTTGAAAAAGATGTGGATGCTTTTCTTTCTAGACAACCTAAGGATCATTTTTTAAGTGTTTTTGAAGAAAATCAACTTGGTCGTAATAGAGTCGTTTTAAATGATTATTACAACACCCTTCGTTCTTATAAATTATTACCTTCTTGGGATGCTTTTCAAGATGAATTTAATGGCTCTCTAAGTTATGCAAATAAAATCTATAATCAACAATTTAAAGGAACTTTATCTTTAGTTCGTCGATTATTTTCTATAACAGTAAACCCTTTGGATGTTGAGTCTAATAATCTTTTGGACATAAATAATTCCTCTAACAAAACAACAACCCCTCCTGCCATAGCAGCAGACAGCCATGGCGGTTTTGTTACAATCGCCCAAAGGGCGCATGATCGTATATTAAAATTGGACCAACCACTTTATAAAACAAATGTTGGAAATACGTCTTATTTGTTAAATTTAGAAGATAATAAAAAGAACCAATCTAAAGTAAAAGAAAGTGTAGATCAAAATTTACAGAGCAAAATAAAGGGGAGTAAATTAGAAGATTTACCAAACTTATTAATGCATGAAGAAACACAAAACATTGTGCCGGCTACGTCTACACAATCTTTAGCTAATGGGTCCAAAATAGGAAATCTTAATCAAAAATCTAAGGCATCTAAGGTACTTGATTTTCCAGAAACTAACAATTCGAATGTCTTACTATCTGAAAATTCCTTTTTTTCAGATAAAAAAAAATCTCTTTCTTTTCCTTTAATAGAGTCTACTAATCCAACACCATTTTATATAGGATGGGATGAAAAATCTAGAAAAATGGTTATAACAAATCGACTACTTTTTTCGCTCAATCAAAATGTTCCAATTAATAAAGAATTTTTTGTATCGGATGGAAAACAACCCAACCCTAAAAGAAAAGACGGCAGATTTACTGCATGGCCAATTCCTAAATCTATGTTGAGAAATACAAGAAAAGAAGGATTAAAATCATCTCTTCCTTATCTCCCATATAGGGTACTTTTTGACTTACTTGACACTCCAGAAAAAGGGAAAGCTTTTGAAAATGCGTTAATGGTTGAGGTAAATGATTTAGAAAGAATTAAGGAAGAAAAAGAAAAATGGAAAGAAATTCCAGCCAGTCTTCAATTTGACCCTAATGAATCTTCTTTTCATAAAGTATTATCTCCCAACAGAGGAGGGTTTGTTTGGCCGGGGACAAAATCTTTGATGTCACACTAAAAAGAGAGATCTTTTAATTTTTAAACTTATGTCAGTTACAAATTTAGAATTTTGTTTGTTACTGTAAATTGTGTTTTTTATGCAAAAGTGCTATGTTGTTTGTTTTGCAAAGGAAAATGTACAAATGCTTTTTTGCAAAACAAACAACACTACACCACATTTTACCAAACAAAATGCCAGTTTGCTTTGTTTTTTTACTCATGGTGGCTTTGCCACAATTGCGCGGAGCGCCATTCGTGCAAAGCCACCATGCATTTTGCTATGCAAAATGCACCAATTCCGAATTATAAAAACATCAAGAACAAAGAACATTTTAGTACATAAAAGATAAAAAGCATTATTACCTTTTTTTACAAAAATAAGTTTTAAATTCAGAGTTAAGCAACATTTTTTATCAAATAAAATGTTTGCTAAGTTTTGACTTTGTAAAAACTTAGCAAACCTGGCTTTTGCAAAGCAAAAGCTTGGAAAGTACCTTTTGTAAAATGAAAGTACCTTTTGCCTTGCGTTGCCAAAAAGCATTTTGGCATCAAATGGATTTTTGCACAGCAAATACATTTTTCTTTAAAATAAAATCTTACATTGTAACGATAAGGTTTAGTTTCAATTAATTTTGACTATGCCCAACATTTGCTACATTAAATGTTTTTCTCTTTTACATTTTGTAAAATAAAATGCATTAAGATCCCGTAAATCAACCCTAAATCCATTTTTTAAAAAATATGATGGAAAAGAAGTTATAGATTTTGTTTTTTTTTGCAAAAAAAGTTATAGTTAAATTATGATATGCTTCTATTAATAATTCTATTGTTTTATTAAAACTTAAGAATCTCCAAAATACAGCGGCGGGAACCGTCGCAGTGAAAGCACTGCCGAGGCGACGCAGTGCCTGCGGTAATTGCCGTAGGCCAAATACGCGGCCAATGACGTGTGTATCCCAACTGCAGCTAGGTCTTATCAGACAGAGTCTGAAAGGATTTTCTCTGCGGTATAGAAATTTATCTAGACTTTGCATGAAGGACAATCTTTATGCGAAGTCTAGAAGAATTTCGGTCCTTTAGGGCCGGGAGGTTCAATGAAATGTCTTGCACTTTGTCTACAAAGTGTTTAAAAACGGGTAGTTTGTATGATCGTAAAAAATTTGATTATTTTTGTAACTAATGGCTCCACAAACTGAGACCAAAACGGGTGCTGGATTTAAAGCAGGGGTAAAAGATTACCGACTAACCTACTATACTCCAGACTATCAAGTAAAAGATACTGATATTCTTGCAGCTTTCAGAATGACACCTCAACCAGGTGTTCCGCCTGAAGAAGCTGGTGCTGCCGTGGCAGCAGAGTCTTCTACAGGTACATGGACAACAGTATGGACTGATGGATTAACTAGTTTAGATCGTTACAAAGGTCGTTGCTATGACCTTGAGCCGGTAGCTGGTGAAGAAAACCAGTATATTGCTTATGTAGCGTATCCTATGGATCTTTTTGAAGAAGGATCTGTAACAAACCTTTTAACTTCTATTGTAGGAAACGTTTTTGGATTTAAAGCTTTACGTGCTCTACGTCTAGAAGATCTTCGTATTCCTCCAGCTTACTCAAAAACATTCCAAGGACCTCCTAACGGAATTCAAGTTGAACGTGACAAATTAAACAAATACGGTCGTTCTCTTTTAGGATGTACTATTAAACCAAAATTAGGTCTTTCTGCAAAAAACTACGGTCGTGCATGTTACGAATGTTTACGTGGTGGTTTAGACTTTACTAAGGATGACGAAAACGTAAACTCTCAACCTTTTATGAGATGGAGAGACCGTTTCCTATTTGTTGCAGAGGCTACTTATAAAGCACAAGCAGAAACTGGTGAAATTAAAGGACATTACTTAAACGCTACAGCAGGTAACAGTGAAGAAATGTTAATACGTGCTGAATGTGCTAGAGATTTTGGTGTGCCTATTGTAATGCATGACTATCTTACAGGTGGTTTTACAGCAAACACAACTTTAGCAAAATACTGTCGATACAACGGATTGTTACTACACATTCACCGTGCAATGCACGCTGTTCTTGACCGTCAAAGAAACCACGGTATCCACTTCCGAGTTTTAGCTAAAACTCTTCGAATGTCAGGTGGTGACCACTTACATTCAGGTACTGTAGTAGGAAAACTAGAAGGTGAACGTGAGGTTACTTTAGGATTTGTAGACCTTATGCGTGACGACTATATTGAAAAAGATCGTAGTCGTGGTGTTTTCTTTACACAAGATTGGGCTTCTCTTCCTGGTACTATCCCAGTAGCTTCTGGTGGTATTCACGTTTGGCATATGCCAGCTTTAGTTGAAATTTTTGGAGACGACGCTTGTCTTCAATTTGGTGGTGGTACTTTAGGTCACCCTTGGGGAAATGCTCCAGGTGCAGCTGCTAACCGTGTTGCATTAGAAGCTTGTATACAAGCTCGTAATGAAGGTCGTGACTTAGCACGTGAAGGTGGAGACGTAATTCGTGCGGCTTGTAAATGGAGTCCAGAATTGTCTGCTGCTTGTGAAGTTTGGAAAGAAATTAAATTTGAATTTGATACTATTGATAAACTTTAATCAATTTGTACATTTTATTTTTACTTTTTTTATATTCTAAACCTTGCAAAAGCAAAGTTTTCCTGATGCAAAAATACATTTTTGCAAGGAAAACCTAAACATTTTATCTTACTTGATTTTACTTTGTAAAATTTAGGCGTTGTTTTTATTTTATGAAATAAAATGTAGATCAATTTAAAAAAAATTTTACGTAGATTTTGTAATACAAAATCTACGTAAAATTGAAAGAAGGCTATACATTTTATTTTGCAAAATATGTAAAATTTTTTTAAAAAAAAATATATCAAAAATACTTGGTTTTTTATTTAATTTTTCCAAAAATACAAATCTATATGTCGTTATAATTTTGTTTTACAAAATATTACTGTAGAATAAAATCTTTTGATCAAAGTAAATCATTTATACGGTAGAAACGCCAGGGTGAAGGTGGCTGTGCTTTATTTTTTACCAAGTAAAAAAGAGATGCAAGTAAAATGTGATGCAAAAATGCATTTTTGCACAGCTGAACCTTTTACAAAGTAAAATGTTACAAATACATTTTTGCACTGCTGTGCGCAGCACAAAAAACAAGAACACAATTTTCCAAAGAAAGCATGCGTGCAAAGCACAATTGCACGGAGCGCCATGGATTGAAGATCAATTGTGCCATGGCATGCGGCCATCGTCTGTAAGACGATGCGATCGAAGATCAATTGTGGCAAAAATGCATTTTTGCAACCATGATGCTTACAGCGTAATTGTACGAAGCACGATCACTATACACTTTATAAACCAAAATGTAAGGCAATTATGTAAAACACATTTAGAAAACTTACTGATTTGATACCTTTTAGTGATCACAGAAAAGTCATGGTGTAAGAATACAATTATCCACAGAATTATGACCTATGGCAATTGTGTTGCAAAAATACATTTTTGCACAGCCACCATCGATCCAAAATCAATTCCTTTTTTTTGCTTTGCTTTGCAAAAAACACAGCATTTTGGCATCAGGCCGCTTTGGTTAAAAGGGTTTTTCTCATTTTTAAAATAAATTCTTTGTTTATGGTTTATGACTACTTCTTATCACTTTAAAAGACTTTTATCAAAAGTCTCTAAAGAGACTTCTTTATGGTAATTAAAAAATTTGTATAAATAAAATAAAAAATAGAAAAGGGTTGACAAAAAGAAAAGAAAAGTGTAATATTTTAAATATTGAATTCAATTTTAAAAATTGAAAAATTAACTAAAAAAATTAAAAAGGCGTACAAAAAAGTATTTTTTGTTCACCTTTTAATTCTTATGGAGAGTTTGATCCTGGCTCAGGATGAACGCTAGGGGCATGCTTAACACATGCAAGTCGAACGATTCTAACATTTTGTTTACAAAGTGTAAGGAAAGTGGCGGACGGGTGAGTAACGCGTAAGAACTTACCCCTAGGAGGGGAATAACTGCTAGAAATGGTAGCTAATACCCCATAAGCTGAGGAGTAAAATGGACTATTCCGCCTAGGGATAGGCTTGCGTCTGATTAGCTAGTTGGTAAAGTAATGGTTTACCAAGGCAACGATCAGTAGCTGGTCTGAGAGGATGATCAGCCACACTGGGACTGAGACACGGCCCAGACTCCTACGGGAGGCAGCAGTGAGGAATTTTCCGCAATGGGCGAAAGCCTGAC
>Ga0160427_10000445_pt1 | contig 25243 bp, 21 predicted proteins | sample SolpanmetagenomL_FD_108194 | JGI IMG/M metagenome (GOLD analysis project Ga0160427, IMG submission 108194) | Solar panel surface microbial communities from Lawrence Berkeley National Laboratory, California, USA - L | ecosystem: Engineered > Built environment > Solar panel > Unclassified ...
CGACCTCCCCCTCATTTCCACCCCAACCGCCGCCGAAGCGGCGCTGGTCGAACGCCTGCGGGCGCGCGACCAGTCGGCCATGACCGAGTTCTACGACCGCTATTCGGCGGCTCTCTACGGCGTCATCAACCGCATCGTGAAAGATGAGGAGGAGGCGGCCGACGTGCTGCAAGAGGCTTTGGTCAAAATCTGGCACTCGATGGCCAGCTACGACACGGCGAAAGGCCGGTTATTTACCTGGGTGGTAAATATCAGCCGGAATTTAGCCATTGATAAAATCCGCTCGCGACAGCACCGCGTAGGTGCTAAAACCCAGGGCCTCGACGATAGCCTGGCTGCGCAACGCCAGGCCGCCCCGGATACTTTTCGCCCCGAGCACGTGGGCTTGCAGGAAATTACCAGCAAGCTCGTGCCCGAGCAGCGTCAGGTTATCGACCTACTCTATTTCGGCGGCTTCACCCAAAGTGAGGCGGCCGAAGAATTAAATCTACCGCTGGGCACGGTGAAAACCCGCGCCCGCACTGCTCTGAAAATACTGGCCAAACTTATCCGCTAATAATATCTACGTCCGTGGAAGATTTCCAAACCTATATCGAATCAGGCCGCCTGGAGCAATATGCGCTGGGTGAGCTAGACCCCGCCGGTCAGGCCGAGGTAGAGAGCTGGGCTGCCCGCTCGCCGCAGGTGCGCCAAGAGCTGGATGAGTTACTGTCGGGCCTCGGCGTGTATGCCGAAGCCCACGCCCAAACGCTCCCCACCGGCCTGCGCGACCGCGTGCTGAGCCACGTGCTTGCCGAAATAAGCGGGGCCGAAAAAATGGCTCCGGCTGCCGTAGCGCCCGCCGCTGCCCCGGTGGCGCCCACCATGCGCGTATCGGCCTCTAATCCGCGCCCTGCTGAAGCTTACGTCGCCGCTGCCCCGGTAGCACAGCATGGCGGCTGGGCTATCGCCGCCTCGGTGGCCCTGCTCGTGAGCCTGGGGGCTAACGCGTTGCTATACAGCCGCTGGCAGCAAACCAGCTCCGAATTGGTAGCGGCCCAAAACAGCCAGGCCCGCTTTGCCCAAACCTCGCAGGTGATGGAGCGCCGCCTTTCCTCCACGCAGGAGCAGTTGCACGTGCTGCGCTCGCCCCAGGAGTTTAAGATGGTAGCTCTGGCTGGCACCCCGGCCCACCCCACGGCCCGCGCTCGCGTGATGTACAGCCTGGCCGCCCACCGCGTGTACGTCGATGTGCAGCAGCTGCCATCGCTCCCCGCTGGCAAGCAGTACCAGCTCTGGGCCCTGGACAAGGGCAAGCCCGTCGATGCGGGCGTGCTGGCTGCTAATACCGCCGCCGGCGACAGTATCCAGCAGATGAAGGACATTGCTAGTGCCCAGGCATTTGCGATGACGGTAGAGCCCACCGGCGGTAGCGCCGGCCCCACGCTCACCACCATGACGGTTATCGGCAATATCTAGCCAACCGGTAGCCTGCAACCCGTAAAAGCGCCCGCGCTGCCTTTGCTGGCAGGCGGGCGCTTTATTTAGTATGGTGCAGGTTTAACCTTTCCCGGAGCCCGCGCGTTGTATGGGCAAAACGCTACTTTTTTTATGCACGGTACTATTTTTACACTGCTTAAGCGCTACGTGCAAACGCAATACGACCACAGCACTTGGCTGAAGCTAGTGGAGCGGTCGGGCCTGGAATCGGGTGACTTTAGTCACAAGGAAGTGTATCCCGACGCCCATATTTACGCCCTCGTAGGCCAGGCCGCCGAAATGACCGGCTTGCCCGCTGGCGAGTTACACGAGAAATTCGGTGAATACCTGGTGCCTGACTTAATGTACATGTATCAGAAGTATGTGAATCCTGATTGGCGCACCCTCGAAATGCTGGAAAACACCGAATATTCGCTGCACGGCCAAGTGCGCCGCGAGCACCCCGAAAATTCGCCGCCCGTGCTCCAGGTAAAGCGCCTCAATGAAAACGAGGTACTAATTGATTACGTGTCGCCGCGCCGCATGGGCGGGCTGGCTGTGGGTATTGTGCGCGGCTTGGCCGCTTATTACGACGAAGCCGACCGCATCGACGTTATGCCCACTACCAGCGAAGACGGTGAGCGCGTGCAAATTCACGTGCGGCGTACTGCATAAGCAAATTAATTACCTCAATTAAAAAGGGTCGTAATTACCGGTGGTAATTACGACCCTTTTTAATCGTTAGAATAGCCGGGGCTGCGTGGGCCGGCCGGGCCCGCCGGGGCGATAGTCGTCGGTATCGGCTTCCTCGTCTTCGTCGTCAGCCTCTTCCTCATCTTCTTCGGGCTGGGCCGCCGCTTCTTCCGGCATTTCCTCCTCATCAAGCGAATCGAATACGCGGTCGAGCGAGGCTTCTGCGTGGCGGAGCTTGTGGCGGCAAAGCCGAATTAATTCGGCTGAGCGCTCGGCGCGGGCCGTAAGGTCGTCTACGTCTACCTGGTCGGTTTCGAGGCTGCGCAAAATGGTTTCTAATTCCTGAATGGCTTCGTTGTACGTCACGCTTTTTTGAATTGAAAATTTAAAGTCGAAATAAAAAGGTGCCTTGCCGCAGTGAGTTACTGCATTAAAGTAGTCGCCGCAACTGATGGTTCTCAATGCGCAGCTGCGAGGTTTCTACCGTCGCTATTTTTAATTTATGATTTATAATTTTTAATTCAAACCCTCGCTGCGCCGCAAATTGCTGTTTCAATAATTGCTCGCGCTTGCGCTGGTGGTGACGCACGAAGCGGCGCAGTACCGTGCGTGAGCGGTGACGCAGGCGCTGCGCTTCGTGGCCCAGGGCGCGGCGGCCAGCCTGGGGCAGGGTGTAGCGGTAGCTTTCGAGGTGCTGGCCCAGCTGGCGCAAATGGTGGCGCGGCGCGTGGGCGGCCTGGCGGCTGCGCTGGGCCAGCGCCGCGTGGGCCTGGCGCACCTGCTGGCGGGCCGCCTCGCGCGAGTGGTCGGCCAGGTGCTGGAGGTGCTGGTGGTGGCGGGCCAGGTGCTGGCGGCTGCGGTCAGCCACGCGCTCCATCAGGTTGAATAGCAGGCTTTCGAGGCGGGCCAGGCGGTCAACCAAAAAGGCGGCTACGGCCGTGGGCGTTTTGAGGGCGCGGTGGGCCACGAGGTCCACCACGGCCTCGTCGCGCTCGTGGCCGATGCCGGTGAGCACGGGCAGCGGAAACGAAGCCACGGCTGCCGCCAGCCCATATTCGTCAAAGGCCAGTAGGTCGGTTTTGGCGCCGCCCCCGCGAATGAGCACGACGACCTCAAACTGCCCCCGGCGCGCCCGCACCTGGTCGAGGGCCCCGCGAATACTGGCGGGCGCGCCATCGCCCTGCATGAGCGCCGGAAAAAGCGTAAGCGCAAAGTCATACGGCGCCTCTTCGAGCTGGCGCACAAAGTCTTGAAAGCCAGCAGCGGTGGGGGAGGAGATGATGGCCAGCCGCTGCGGCCCCAGCGGCAGGGCCAGCGCTTGCTGGCGCTCCAGCAGGTCTTTTTCCTGCAACTTGCGTAGCGTGGCCAGGCGCTGGCGGGCCAACTCACCCACGGTGTAGCTGGGGTCGAGGGCCAGCACATCGAGTGAGAAGCCGTACTGCTCGTGAAACGTCACCTTCACGCGCAGCAGCAGGCGCAGGCCGGGGCGCAGCTCCTGGCCGGTGGCCTCAGCAAAGGCGGGCGCTAGCTGTGCGTAGCGGCTGCCCCAAAGCGTGGCCCGCGCCTGCGCCGTAAAGCCCAGGCCCTCGGTGCCGGCGGGCTCGGTGAGGGTGAGGTAGCAGTGGCCGCCGGCCTGGCGCGGGCGGGTCATTTCGGCCACTTCGGCCACCACCCAGTAGCTGTCGGCAAAGCGGTGGGTGAGGGCGGCGCGCACCTGCGTGAGCAGTCCGCCCAGGGTAAGCGGCGCGGCCGGCTCGGCGGGCGTAGGCGCGGCGCGGCGGTTGTATAAGGGCATAGCACGAAGGTACGGGAGAAGAAAACGGGCCGGGGCGGCCCCCTGCCCATTCGACACCGGCCGGCGCGCTTTTTCTAGCCATTACGAGTGCCTTCCCTATCATGCTGCACGGCCTGTTGGGTATGCGGGACACTTTGGCTTAGTAAAAGCCACTCAAAACAATGAGTAAGCTGCGCCGAAGGGCAGTAGCTGGGTTGGCAACCTGCGCTTAACTTGCGGCCCATAATCCCAACCCCTCAACCCATCCACTTTTTCGTTTTCATGGCTAATATTTCCCGTTATCAGCGGGGCGCGGCGCTGGCTGTGGCCGCGCTGGGCCTGGCTGCCGCTAGCCCCGCGCTGGCCCAAACTGCGCCGGCCAAGGGCGTGGGCATCAACCCCGCCAACATCGACAACTCGGTGAGCCCCTGCGCCGACTTCTTTCACTATGCCTCGGGCAACTGGCTGAAAAACAATCCGGTGCCGGCCGCCGAAAGCCGCTGGGGTAGCTTCAATGAGCTGGCCGACCGCAACAACGCCACCCAAAAGGCTATTCTGGAGGAGCTGGCCAGCAAATCGGGCACTGCCGCCAAGGGTACCAATGCCCAGAAAGTAGGCGACTTCTACGCCGCCGCTATGGATACGGTGGCCATTGAGAAGGCCGGTACTACCTACCTCAAGCCGTACCTCGACCGCATTGCGGCCATCAAGACGCTGCCCGAAATGCAGAAGTTTTTGGCCGACCCCAAGGCCCAGGCCGGCAGCGTGTGGTTTAACTCGGGCGTGGGCCAGGACGAGAAAATCAGCACCCAGTATGCGGTGCAGTTTTACCAGGGCGGCCTCTCGCTGCCCAACCGCGACTATTACCTGAAGGACGATGCCCGCTCAAAAACCATTCGGGCCGCTTACCAGACGTACTTGGTAAACACCTTCAAGCGCCTCGGCGACAGCGAAACGCAGGCTACGGCCAACGCGGCTACCGTCATGCGCATCGAAACGCGCCTGGCCAAGGCCAGCAAAAGCCCCGTGGACCTGCGCGACCCGCAGGCCAACTACAACAAGATGACCGTGGCTGAGGCTAGCAAAGCCTACCCCAACCTGAACCTGCCTTTGCTGCTCAAAGACAACCACCTCGGCATGGCCAAGGAGGTAATCGTGGGCCAGCCCGAGTTTATGAAGGAGGTGAGCACGATGCTGGGCAGCGAGCCCATCGCCGACCAGCGCGAGTACCTGCGCTGGCACCTCGTGAGCAGCGTGACGAGCGCCTTGCCCAAGGCCTACGGCGACGAAGCTTTCCGCTTTTCGCAGGTGCTGAGCGGCGCCAAGCAGCAGCAGCCCCGCTGGAAGCGCATGCTGCGCTCGACGGACGGCGCGCTGGGCGAGGCCTTCGGCCAGCTCTACGTGGACAAAGCCTTCTCACCCGCCGCCAAGGCGCGCGCCAAGGAAATGATTGAAAACCTGCGCAAAGCCTACGCCGAGCGCATTATGGCTACCGACTGGATGAGCGCCGCCACCAAGAAGGAGGCCTTGGTGAAGCTCAACGCCTTCACCGTTAAAATCGGCTACCCCGACAAGTGGAAGGACTATTCCAAGCTCAACATCAATCGCCAGAGCTACTTGCAGGATGTGCTGGCCGCCCGCACCTGGGCCGCTGAGGACAACCTGAGCAAGTTTGGCAAGCCGATTGACCGCACCGAGTGGGGCATGACGCCGCCCACGGTGAACGCCTACTACAACCCGCCGATGAACGAGATTGTGTTCCCGGCCGGCATCCTGCAATCACCCTTCTACGACCCTAAAGCCGACGACGCGGTGAACTACGGCGGCATTGGCGCCGTCATCGGCCACGAGATGACCCACGGCTTCGACGACCAGGGCCGCCAGTACGACTCGAAGGGCAACCTGCGCGATTGGTGGACCAAGGAAGACGGTGACAAGTTCAACGCCAAGGCCGCGATGGTGGGCAAGCAGTACGACGCCTTCATGCCCCTCGACTCGGTACACGTGAACGGCAAGCTCACGATGGGCGAAAACCTGGCCGACCTCGGTGGCCTGACCATCGCCTACAACGCCTTCCAGAAAACGCCCCAGTATAAAGCCGGGCAGAGCATCGACGGCTTCACGCCGGCCCAGCGCTTCTTCTTGGCCTGGGGCCAGATTTGGCGCACCAACATCCGACCCGAGGCGGCCCGCCAGCAGGTACTCACCGACCCGCACTCCCCGGCCCAGTTTCGCACCAACGGCCCGCTCATGAACATGCCTGAGTTCTACCAGGCCTTCGGTTGCAAGCCCACCGACAAGATGGAGCGGCCCACCGCCGAGCAGGCCCGCATTTGGTAAAATAGTAGTGTGCGCTTTCTGAATGACGCACGCGCGGCCTACAAAGTCCGCGCTACAGAAAACCCGCTCCGGCCTCGGAGCGGGTTTTTTTGTGCCGGAAATCAGGGCCCGGCATTAGCCTTTACCCGGGCGTGGTGCAACTGTGTAGCGGCGGTTACATCTATTGGCGTTAAGTTCGCCTTCTGCCTTTCCTCCTAACCAATCTTTTCTATGTCCTCCCTTACCATCTCGCGGCTGGCGCTGGCTACGCTGGGCCTCGGCACGCTGGCCGCTACTACTGCCTTTGGGCCGCCCACCAAGCCCACCCCGCCGCAAAAGGGCGTCGGCATCAGCCTTGCCAACATCGACCAGTCGGTGGCGCCGTGCGAAGACTTTTACCACTATGCTAATGGCAACTGGCTGAAAAACAACCCGGTGCCGGCCGCCGAAACCCGCTGGGGCGCCTTCAACGAGTTGCAAGACCGCAACATTGCGGTGGAAAAGCGCATTCTGGTGAAGGCCGCTGCCGACCGCACCGCCAAGCCCGGCACCAACGAGCAGAAGGTGGGCGACTTTTACGCCGCCGCCATGGACTCGGCCGCCATCGAGGCCGCCGGCCTCAAATACTTGCAGCCACGCCTCACCCAGATTAACGCTATCAAGAGCCTGGGCGACGTGCAGAAGTACATGGCCGACCCCAAGTCGTACGGCACCGGCTGGTACAGCTTCGGCGTGAGCCAGGACAGCAAAAACAGCACCCAGTACGCCGTGCGCATGGGCCAGGGTGGCCTAGGCCTCGGCGACCGCGACTATTACCTGAAGGAAGATGGCCGCTCGAAAACCATTCGCGCTGCCTACAAGGCGTACATGACGAGCGTGTTTCAGCTGCTGGGCGACGCCCCGAGCCTGGCTGCCACCAACGCCGACGCCGTGCTGGCCCTTGAAACCAAGATGGCCCAGGCCAGCCGGAGCCGCGTGGACCTGCGCGACCGCCTCAAAAACTACAACAAGGTGCCCGTGGCCCAGGCCACCAAGGACTACCCCAACCTGAACCTGCCCCTGGTGCTGAAGGAAAGCGGCCTCGGCAGCGCCCAGGACCTCATCATCGGCCAGCCCGAGTTTCTGGCGGCCGCCAACGAGCTGATGGCCAACACCCCCATTGCCGTGCAGCAGCAGTACCTGCGCTGGCACTTGGTGGAAGGCGTTACCTCGGCCCTGCCCAAAGCCTACGGCGACGCCAGCTTCCGCTTTACGCAGGTGCTGACGGGCGCCAAGGTGCAGCAGCCGCGCTGGAAGCGCGCCCTACGCGCCACCGACGGCGCACTCGGCGAGGCCTTCGGCCAGCTCTACGTGGATGAGGCGTTTTCGCCCGCCGCCAAGGCCCGCGCCAAGGAAATGGTCGAAAACCTGCGCAAAGCCTACGCCGAGCGCATTATGGCTACCGACTGGATGAGCGCCGATACCAAGAAGGAGGCCATTCAGAAGCTCAACGCCTTCGCGGTGAAAATCGGCTATCCCGATAAGTGGAAGGATTACTCCAAGCTGAAAATCACCCGCACCAGCGCGCTGCAAAACCTGTTTGCCACCGCCGAGTGGCGCACCGACGACAACCTGAAGAAATTCGGCAAGCCGATTGACCGGGGCGAGTGGGGCATGACGCCGCCCACCGTGAACGCCTACTACAATTCGAGCATGAATGAAATCGTGTTCCCGGCCGGTATCCTCCAGCCCCCGTTCTACGACCCCAAGGCCGATGACGCGGTGAATTACGGCGGCATCGGCGCCGTCATTGGCCACGAGATGACCCACGGCTTCGATGACCAGGGCCGTCGCTCGGATGCTAAGGGCAACCTGCGCGATTGGTGGACCAAGGAAGACAACGAGAAATTCACGGCCAAGGCCGATATGGTAGGCAAGCAGTACGACGCGTTCTCGCCCCTCGACTCGGTACACGTAAACGGCAAGCTCACGATGGGCGAAAACCTGGCCGACATTGGCGGCCTCACCATCGCCTACCAGGCGTTCCAGAAAACGGCGGAGGCCAAGGGCGGCCAGAAAATCGACGGCTTCACGCCCAACCAGCGCTTTTTCCTGGGCTTTGCCCAAATCTGGCGCGGCAACCAGCGCCCCGAGGCTATGCGCCAGCAAATCCAGACCGACCCGCACTCGCCCGGCCAGTACCGCACCAACGGCCCGCTCATGAACATGCCCGAGTTCTACGAAGCCTTCGGCTGCAAGGACGGCAGCAAGATGGTACGCGCCACCGCCGACCGCTCGCGCATTTGGTAAGGTCTTTGCAACTACCTCAAACGACGAAAAGCCTGGCCGTATTGGTCAGGCTTTTTTTGTGTGGTTTAGCCGCCAGCTAGGTCTAGGTCGTGCCAATAGTTGGAAAACTGGTACGTCGTCAGGTTATAGTAAACGGACCAGTACTGCCAGCCGCCATCAGCTAGTTGCTGCGGCGCCCGAAGCCAGTGGGGTATGTACCCCGGCGGCCGAGGCTGCATACCAATGTCAATGCCATCAAAATCTGTGTTCAAAAGCAGGTTAATAAACAAGCAGGGCTGGCGCTGCATATTATAAAAACCAAAATACTGCCGGTGGTATTGCCCAAGCCGCTGGGTGATATTGCGAGCGTAAGTCGAATCCTGATTGGTCTTAGCGCCCGAATTTACGCGCAGCAGTTGCACCGTAGCTAGCGCTTTCTCGGCCGCTGCTACCTGTGAGGCGGCCGGTGTGAAGCGGCGGTGTGCGGTTAGCTTTTTTTCTGGTAGCCAGTCCGGCAGCCTTGCTGTCGCTGGAAACAGCGCGCAGTCGGCCCCCGGTAACTGGTAGCGCGTGGCAACAGTGCCCTTGGGTGCGGGTAGTACCTGCGCAGCAGCCGGCCGGCAACAAGCACTACTGAGCAATAGCCCAAGGCTGAATATCCGCATGGATTGAGGAGGGTAGGGGAACTGAATAAATGTAATAGAGACTCCACGAAAAAGCCCGGCCTCCTCGCGGAAGCCGGGCTTTGCAGTCGCTACAGCCAGGAGCCTCGCGGCTCCGAATCGAAGATAAGCAAAATTATTTGTCGCTGTGGTCGGCGGCGTGGTTTTTGGCCGCGCGGCGCGAGCTGGTGGTGGCGTGGGCGGCGTGGCCGCTGGCCGTTTGGGCGTGGTGGGCGGCCGTTTTGTGGTCGCCCGAATCGGCGTGCTTGGCCGCTTCGGTGTGGTGCTTAGCGGCGGCGGTGTGGTGGGCGGCGGCAGTGCGATGGTGGTCGCTGGTATTGCCTTTTTTGGCGGGGGTCGTCATGAGTGAAAAGAGTTGGGTGGGAATGTGAGGAGTATACGCGAAGCTGAACCATAAGGATGAAAAGAATCCTTATAAAATTCAGGCATTTTAGCAAATGAATTTTAGCTGAAGCGGCGGGGCTGTCTAGCCGTGAAGGCCGCCGCTGGAAATGTGGCGGCCCGGCCCGAACTTCGGGCCCGCCGGCCGCGCCCACCGAGGCAGCTGAGCTAGCATTCTTCCCTATGAAAAAAATAGTCTTGAGCCTGGGGCTGGCAGCCCTGCTGCTGGGCCCCGCCGCCCCGGCCGCCCGCGCCTGGGGCGTGGTGGGGCACCGCATCGTCACGCAGGTGGCCGTGTATGAGCTGCCGGCCAGCATGCAGGCGTTCTACTTCCGGCACATGGCCGAGCTGGTGCGCCTGAGCACTGCCCCCGATGAGCGCCGCCGCCAGGACCGCGCCGAGGGCTCCCGGCACTTCATTAGCATGGACCACTACTCCGAGGATAATCCCTTCGCCAAAGTGCCGCGCACCTACGACGAGGCGGTGGAGAAGTTCTCGGCCGACACCCTCGCTAAGTACGGCACCGTGCCCTGGACGGTGCTCGACACCAAGCAGAAGCTGGTCGAAGCCTTTCAGCAGCGCGATACCACGGGCATCATCAAGTACTCGGCCGAGCTGAGCCACTACGCCGCCGATGCGTTTGTGCCGCTGCACACCACCGTCAACCGCGACGGCCAGCTCAGCGGCCAAACCGGCCTGCAAGCCCTTTGGGAAAACCAATTGCCCGAGCGCTTCCTGGGCGTTTATAAGTACGATGGCGAAGAAGCCAAGGTGCTGAAAGACCCGCTGGCAGCCATCTGGGGCGTTATTCAGGCCAGCTATGGCTTCCTTACCGCCACCTACGACCTGGAGACTAAAACGGCCAAGAAGTTCACGCCCCAGACCAAGTACACGTTCTCGCACCGCTTCGGCCGCACCCAGCGCCGCTACTCCGACGCCTTTGCCGATGCCTATGAGAAGGAGGTGGGTGGCATGGTGGGCTTCCGGCTCAAGAGCGCCTCGCCGATGGTAGCCTCGCTTTGGCTCACCGCCTGGCAGGAGGCCGGCCACCCCGACCTGGCCGCCCTCATGGCCCCGCCTAAGCTCGGCAAAGACGAAAAGGAGCAGCTCAGCACCCAGCTCAAAGCCTGGAAAGCCAACACCCTGCCCCAGGACAACCTGCTGCTGGCCCAGCAAAAGGAGCAGAAAGCTCACGACGCCGATGAGATAAAAGCCGCCGACGGCGAAGCCGCCCCGCCGCCCCCGCCCGAGCCCGTGGCCCCCGCCGCGCCGCCCACCCCGGCCGCCGCGCCGACCCCCAAGGCGCCAGCCACCAAAGTGAAGATGAAAACCAAAGGCGCCACCGGCACCACCAAGCAAAAAGCCAAGCCCCAGTCGTCCGACGGCTGGTAGCACTTTCTAAACAGCCTGCCTGGTGAGAGACTACGAAGGTTTTACAAACCTTTGTAGTCTCTGTCGTTATAGTCGTGTCCTGACCTTATGCCTTCTTCCCGGTGAAAAATCTGCTCAAACCCACCTCCGGCGCCCTGCTGCTGCTGGGCCTGCTGGCCGCCTGCGGCCCTGCCGATAAGCCCGCCGCCACCGCCCCGCCGCCCCGGCCCAAGCCGCCCGGCCCCGACATCGCGGCCCTCACCGACAGCACCGCGCCCGCTGCGCTGCTGGCCTACGGCCGCCAGTATCCCGGCTCCGAGGTGCTGGTAAAAACACGCCTCGGCAACATCCGCGTGCGCCTCTATGACGATACGCCCATCCACAAGGCCAATTTTCTGCTGCTGGCCCGGCGCGGCGTCTTCGACGAAACTGTGTTCAACCGCGTGGTCAAGGGCTTTGCCGTGCAGGGCGGCCAAACCAGCGGCGTGCGCAGCATCCACCTGCGCCGCTACCGCCTGCCGCCCGAAATCAATGCCCGGCACTTCCACGTGAAGGGCACCCTGGGCATGGCCCGCTACGACGACGAGCAGAACCCCGGCCACCTCTCTTCCAACACCGACTTCTACTTCGTGGTGGGCGAAAAGCTTACGCCCTACCAAAGCCGCGCCGCCGCCGGCCGGCCCCTCACGCCCGCCCAGGTGCAGGCATACGCCAGCCGGGGCGGCGTGCCCTCGCTCGATGGCAAGTACACCGTATTTGGCGAAGTCATTGAGGGCCTCGACGTGGTCGATAAAATCGCCCAGGTGCCGGTGGACCCCCAGGATAAGTGGCCCATCGAGGACGTGGCCATGAAAGTGGAAGTGGTGAAGTGAAACGACTGGTGCAATGCTAGTAAAATAGCTGATATTGAAAAAATTGCGTGTTATAGGATTATGCTTGATAAGTAATAGTGAGCCTGTTAGTAAACAGAGCAGCTACTTGAAAATCAAGCGATGCTGCATAAGTAATTAACGCATTTTTCTTTGTATGCCAGATACTCATTCAGAAACCTTCGCTGTTTGGCTGACTAATTCCCAACGTGACTGGTGGGGAGTATTATTATTTATTGTCATGATAAGTGCTGGTACAGTCACTGCATCACTGCTCTCGCTGTGGTCCTCCCGCGAGGAGTATATTATTGGATGGTTGATTTTTTAGGCTGTTGGGTTCATTACAGGTATAAGTCGCTTTGCTAAATGGGCTAGCGATAAGGCTTTTATTAACATCGAGGTTGACCAATTAACTTTTGCTGCCAGCTTAACGGATGATGAAACTGTTGTGTCTTTTGTTAAAATAAAAGATTACACCTATGGTAGTTTTAGAGGAAATGCTTGGTTGCGCATTTTTTACTATGATGGCACCGACGTAAAATTTCGCGCAGGTTATGGGCAGCAGAATTTTCTGAAAATGGTGACTGACTTTGAGCGCCGCTTCAAAGCTTACCGACTCCAAGCCTTATTAAGCCGCCCATATCCGCGTCGATAGCACTAGCTAGCGTGGACTGAACGGATTTCACCCTCACAGCAGTAGCGTAGTAATGATAGCAAACTTCCGCGAATCTTCCCGCCACGTTTGCTGTTTTACCTTCGCATTCCCTTAGTCAGTACCCCCGCACGCTTTCGATTTGTTAGTACCCCAGAACTTTGAAGCCAAAATTGGCTTCGCCACCCTGCGCGAGCTGCTGGAACAGCTCTGCCTCTCGGCGCTAGGCCGGCAGTACGTGGCCAACATGCAGTTTATCACCGACCACGAGCAGCTAAGCAAGCTGCTGGCCCAGACCGACGAGTTTCGGCAGCTGCTGTCCGGCGGCTCCGAGTTTCCGGGTGCCCACTACCACGACGTGACGGTGCACCTCAAGCGGGCCGCGCTGCCCGGCGCCTACCTCGACGCGGCGGCCTTTTACGAGGTCAAGATGAGCCTGCGCACCATCCGCTCGGCGCTCACCTTCTTCACCAACGCCCCCGCCAACCTTTACCCCAACCTGCGCCTGCTGGGCATCGGCATTCAGGCCGACCGCAACCTGCTGGCCGCGATGGACAAAGTGGTGGACGACGAAGGCCAAGTGCGCGACGATGCCTCGCCGCTGCTGCGCCAGGTGCGCCAGGAGCTTATTCAGCGCCAGGGCCAGCTTCGTAAGCAGATTGCCAGCGTGCTGCGCCACGCCAAAAGCGAGGGCTGGATTCCCGGCGATGCCGAGCCCACCATCCGGGGCGGGCGCCTGGTGCTGCCCGTGGTGGCCGAGCACAAGCGCCGCGTGCGCGGCCTCATCCACGACGAGAGCGCTTCGGGTCAAACGGTGTTCATCGAGCCCTCCGAGGTGTTTGAGCTGAACAATGACATCAAGGACCTCGAAAATGCCTACCAGCGCGAGCTGATTCGCATCCTCACGAGCCTCACCGACCAGCTGCGCCCCCACCTGCCCGACCTGCGCAAGGCCTACGGATATCTGGGCTTGCTCGACTTCATCCGGGCCAAGGCCCGCCTGGCCCGCGAGCTCGACGCCCAATTGCCCGAGCTCAGTAGCAAGCCGCTCATTCGCTGGCGCGGCGTGCGCCACCCGGTGCTAGCCATCACGTTTAAGGAGCAAAACAAGGCGGCCGGCAAAGACGCGGAGCCGCGCGAAGTGGTGCCGCTGGATATTGAGCTGACGCCCGAGCAGCGCATCCTCGTCATTTCGGGGCCAAACGCGGGTGGTAAGTCGGTGTCGCTCAAAACGGTGGGCCTGGTGCAGTACATGCTGCAATGCGGCCTGCTCATTCCGTGCGACGACTACTCCGAGGCCGGCATGTTTGAGGATATTCTCTTGGATATCGGCGACGAGCAGAGCCTCGAAAACGACCTCTCGACCTACTCCTCGCACCTGCTGGCCATGAAGCAATTCGTGACCGTAGCCAACAAAAAGAGCTTAGTGCTGATTGACGAATTCGGCACCGGCACCGAGCCCACCCTCGGCGGCGCCATTGCCGAGGCCGTGCTGGAGCAGCTCAACCAGGCCCGCGCCTTCGGGGTCATCACCACGCACTATACCAACCTCAAGAACTTCGCGGAGAAAACCGATGGCCTCGTCAACGGTGCCATGCGCTACGACCCCGAGCGCCTGCAACCGCTCTACCGCCTCGAAATCGGCAAGCCGGGTTCGTCGTTCGCCATCGAGATTGCCCGCAAAATCGGCTTGCCCCGCCAGCTGGTGGAGCGCGCTACCCAGCTCGTGGGCAAGGACAAAATTCGCTACGACCGCCTGCTCGAAGGCCTCGAACGAGACAAAACCGAGTTGGAAACCAAGCTGCGCGAAACCGAAAAGCTGCAAAACGGCCTGCGCAAGTTCACCCAGGAGTACCTGGACCTGAAAAAGCACCTCGAAGACACCCGCCTCGAACGCCTGCGCGATGCCAAGCAGCAAGCCCAGAAGCTGCTACGCGATACCAACCAGCAAATAGAGGCTACCATCACCGAAATCCGCCTGTCGCAAGCCGACAAAGACACCACGAAGCAGGCCCGCGAAAAGCTCGACACCTTTGTGCGCGAAAAGCTGCAAGCAGAGCCCCCCAAAGCGCGCCCCACCCGCGAGCTGGCCGACCCTAACACCCTCCACCCGGGCGACCGCGTGGCCATCCTCGGCCAGGAGGGCCACGGCGAGGTAGTGAGCCTGAAGGGCAAAACTGCCGAAGTGCTCTTCGGCGGCATGAAGACCTTAGTGAAAGTCAGCCTGCTCGAAAAGCTGAGCCGGGCCGAGGTGCGCGAGCGCGAAGCCACCGCTCGCAAGGTGGCCGCTGCTAACAGCGGCGGTGCCAGCCTCGACCTCACCGGCCGCATGGCCGGCTTCAGCCCCACGCTCGACCTGCGCGGCGAGCGCGCCGAGGATGCCCTCACCAAGCTCATGGTTTATGTGGACGACGCAGTGATGTTTGGCGTGCCGGAAATGAAAATCCTGCACGGCCGGGGCAACGGTGTGCTCCGCCAGGTAGTGCGCGACTACCTGCGCCGCTCGCGCGCCGTTGCCAGCGTAGGCGACGAGCACGCCGACCGCGGCGGCGATGGCGTGACGCTGGCCGTGCTAAAATAATAAGGCGCACTACGCCAGATGGCCCGGTGGGCCGGCCAGTTTTCGGGCCGGCCCACCGGGCCATCTTATTTTTAAATTACCTACAGCTTGTAGCCTTTGTATCCTTTGCTAAATTCCGCAGTTGGAATAGGCTCATTCGCTACGACGTCCAGAAAGGCATATTTCTCATATAGGCCCTTATCATCGTACACCGTCACGGAAGCCGGTAAATACGTCTTGGCATTTACCACCACAATGACCCGCCGGCCATACGCATTAGGCACCTGCAAAACCTGCCCTTCTGTCAATTTGGTATCCACGCTCAGACTATTACGCTCGATAATGCGGTATTCCCCGCACCCAAAACGGCTGGCTACCGATTCGATGGTTTCACCTTTACCCACCCGGTAAGCCACGTAGCGAAATTGCGGGTAATCGGACCGCAAAATGTAGCCAAGGTGTCCCTGCGCTGTAGTATCGCCCGCGTATTTAAATGACCGGGTAAACTCGCTGCCGCCTCGGCCGGCTGGTCCGCCCAATAAGTCGGCAATCATTCCAAAGCCCGCTTGCAACACTGTGTGGTGTTGCCCCTTGCGCATCAAAGAGCCATTTGGATTAAGGCTGAGCGTGATATAGGGAAAAGCGCCGGGGTAAACGAGTGCTTCATTGTCATTCTGGCCCGTCACGTATAAAATCTCTATCCCCTTATTATTTTTAATATAAGCGCGAAAAGGGCTGAAACCCAATTTCATCAGAGTATAATCCGGGTTGGTCTTGTTGCCGATGCGTTCCCGTGCTTCCGCATTACAGCGCATAGTTTTGAGCGACTGAATAGCCGTAACTAAACGGGTCGTTAACTGCTGCGTAGTAATTGGGTTGTCAGCTAGCAACACCTGCGGCGGTAGAAATAGGGTAGTAGCGAAAAGAGCCGCAATAGAAAGACGACAGGAAAGCACGAGTAGAAATTAATAAAAAGCAAAACCCGCGTAAAAGGCTGGCGGGACTACTGCGAATAAAAAATACGAGCTTAAGAATGGCCAAGCTCCGCTACTGCGGGCAAGCTAGCGTCGCCTACAGCCGGGGCCGCATGTTGAGTGGCTAAGGAGTGCTGCTGTCCTTCCCACTCGCGGAAGCGGACCAATTCATCCTGAAATTTACCTATAAACCAGCTAATCAGGCTTAAATCATCCAGAAATCCCAGGACCGGGATAAAATCAGGAATTAAATCAATCGGGCTCAGCACATAGAGCAACACAGCCAGCCCAGAAATAACGGTTCCAGTTTGAATTTGCCGGTAATCGCCGGTTGCGTAGCTGCGCACGAGCCTTACTACCGTTAGCGCCGCGTCAAATAGCTGCTTAAACTTATTGTCCTTGCTATTCTCATCTGCCAGCTTATCCGCTGCTTCGTTAAGAACAGTAATAATTTTAAATGGCCGACCAAGTAGTTTGGTAGCTCGGCCTATAAATAAGCTGAAAATTGCATTCTTGGAAATTTGCAAGCCGCGTTGCGTGAGGGTTGACATGAGAAAACTGAGCAAAAAACAAAATTTGTTCCCTGATACGCAAATCAAATTCCTTGGTTGATTTACCAGTTTTAGCGCTCAAAAAGGGGCGTAGTGCCACCAACCCAATCCTTATTTTTATTGAAATCTACCCCAATCATCTCGCCCCGGCTCAGGCGAGCCAACCCCGCTACCAGCTTAGGGTCTGCATCAGCGTGTGGCCAGGTATAAAGTAGGCGTATTTCGCACTTCACCAGGCCATCGGGCGACTGCACGACCGGCTCGTAAGCTACTTTGCGCTGAAGTAAATAATTCTTTTTATCGGGTAGAGAATCTAATTCGGCGGCCGTAACGTGCAGCCGAACGCCCGCACCGGCAAAAGAAAATAAAGGCTTTAAAACGTAATTTTCCAAGTCTGCCGGGTACGTTGCTAATTCGTGCAAGTAATAGCTAGCCGGCGCGAAATTGCTTTTAATCAGGGGTAGCGTGTACTTGCTGATTCGGAAAAACCAGTTGGGATGGCCTACCCACGTAACATCTACTTCATCAGTCAGCTTAAACTCAGTTTCCAAATCAGGATACCGCTCCAATTCATCAAAAATAATTCTGTTATAAATGCGCTTTATCTCCGTCTTTTTACCTTCCTTGAAGTAAAATAGCTTCCGGCCTTCTTTTAGTACGTCGGGCAACGAGACAGCCTCAATACCCCAGTACTTTTTTGAGAGCGCAAAGTCAACCCTAGTTTTTTGGCGTTCAGGAAATAGCTCCAGCAAAATGACGTTTTCGGGCTTTTCACCGGCTAAAATCAGCTTTGTTAATTCAGCATGATACGCCGCATTATCAGCAACATCTATAAAGGGCGTTACGGTATCGACGATGGGATAATGCGCTGCAAAAATTTCCGGTAGATAGGCCTGAAAAGCATAGAGCGACGGAAAGCCCTGCATCTCGATTAGCTGGGGCTCTAGCTCGCCGTTTTCATTGCGGCACACGGCAAAGTCGAAGGTTAAAAACTCGGCGTGCGCATCCTCGTTTGGAACGCGCTGGCTGGGTAAAATAGCTCCTTCGGTAAGCTGCTTGAAATTGGGCTGCTTAATAACGCTTATAATATCCTGCCCGGCCCGAATTAATTTATCGCGCAGAACCGCTGGTATAAATACCGGTGTTTCAGCAACCCTAAAATCCAGCTGTCCGGGTAGCTGTTGGTCAATATCGGCCAACATATCCCGATAGCTTTGCGGCGTAAATGCAGCGTTGAAAATGTGGCGTGCCTGAGGAATCATATTAATAGGGGAGGAGGATAAAAAAGCAGCGCTAACATACACGTCGGCGCTGCTTTCAACTGGCGGAAATACAAATCCAACGTTTAAGCCAGTGATGGCTCACGCAAGGCAGTTAGGGCAAGCTGCAAAAAAGCGGGGACAATAATAGATTCTGTCAGCTCAATCGTGCTTGGGTCGGCTAGCAAACGCACCATCTCGTGGTATTTTTCCTCGCCGTACGCAGTGATTACCTGACGCTTACGCTCATCGGTAAGCATGTAGCGCAACATGCCTTCGCCATCGGCTTCGGGGTGAAACTGAGTGCCAATTATTTCGGGTGAAAACCGCAAAGCCATAATGGCCCGCGCAAGCGGAATATGGGGCCGCTCTTTTTCAAGGCATAAAATAGCAATGCCCAACTCCCTGATGCGTTCAGGGTGCAGGTCCGTTAGCTGATAATCGCGGGAATCTACCGCGTAAAAGGGCTCGGGTAACTGCGCCAGTACCGGGTCTTGGTGGCCAGCCTCGGTGAGGTGAACTGGCAAGACGCCAAACGAAGTTGATTTGCGCTGGCTAACTTCACCTATGCCTAAGTGACGGCTGACCAGCTGAAAAGAGTGGCAAATAAGCAGCAAATGCTTCTTGCGCTCAGCTAACTTATTATGGGCAAATAAGCTGTTGATAAAATTGAAATATACAGGCTCCCATGCCTCATCTGACTGCAAAGGGCTGCCGGGCCCACCGCTCGAAATATAAATATCGTAGCTTAAGTCGGGTATTTCAGTGCCAGCCCGCACATTAAAGGTATCAATACTGAACGCTACCTGGTGCGCTAATTCTGTCCGTTGTAACAGTTGCCTAATGCACCGCATCCCCTCATTTGGGGAATTATTGTACATATCCAGAATAGCAATTTTAATCTCGCTCATATCATTAAACTAATTTTATTTCTCTCGGATAAGAAACCTGAAAAAACGTGAAATAGGTTACCGAGTTTCTCACAGACCGTGAGTGGTTTCACTTAAAATATAATCTACGACTTTCGTAAGGTCACCGGTTTGGTGGAACACGGCGAGTTGGCGGTCAGCACCAGTACCCATTTCCAGCATTTTGAGTACGTACTCTACTTCGTGCCGGCTGCCTAAATCATCTAGTACATCGTCTACAAAATCAAGAAGCTCGAGAATAAGCTGCCGAGCTGGCTTTTCTTCCTGGGTACCAAAATCGATGAGCGTGCCGCTGATGCCGTAACGCGCGGCGCGCCATTTGTTTTCTTTAATCAGGGCGCTGCGATACACCCGAAAATTTAGGTTTTGCTCTTTAAGCTTATAAATTTTGGCTACCAGCGCCTGCATAACGGCGGCCACAGCAATAGTTTCATCGGCGCGCATCATCATGTCGCAGATGCGGTATTCGATAGTGTCGAAAAAAGGGTGGAGGCGGATATCCCACCATATCTTCTTGCCGTTATCGATGCAGCCGGTTTTAATGAGCAGCGCAAGAAACTCGTCATAGTCGCTGGCACTGTGAAAAAAGCCTGGAATGCCAGTGCGCGGAAAGCGCTCAAACACTTTGGTTCTAAATGACTTGTAGCCGGTTTCGCGGCCTTCCCAAAAAGGGGAGTTGGTGCTAAGCGCAAATAAATGTGGTAGGAAGTACCGGAGCGCATTCATCATGTACACGCCCAGGTCGCGGTTTTCGATGCCGATATGGACGTGCATTCCAAAAACGAGGTTGGAACGAGCTGCCTCCTGCAATTCCTCCACAATTTTGTCGTAGCGGGCATCGGGGGTGATGGGCTGGTCTTGCCAGCGGGAAAAAGGGTGCGTGCCCGCCGCCGCAATCTTCAGCCCTACACGGTCGGCCAGCTCGATTACCTGCCGGCGCAGGTGCACTACTTCGGTGCGGGCCTCATCAATATTCCTGCAAATATTGGTGCCCACTTCCACCACCGACTCGTGCATTTCGGCCTTCACTTGCTCGTGCAGCGTGATTCTGCCATCCTCCACGATTTTCGACATGTGTGAGCGCAGGTCTCGCGTAACAGGGTCAATCGTCTGAAACTCTTCTTCAATTCCGAGGGTGAAAACTGGCCGTGGCATAAGTGGCAACAACTTAAGGATGAGTGGGCAAGAAACCCTGGAATAGCAAAGGGAGATATTCTAAAAAAAGGCTGCCATCAAGTGGCGATGGCAGCCTTTTTTAGCATGGGTAAACTAGCGGCTGTTACTTCTTAGCGGCTGGCTTCTTAGGCTTCGCCGGAGCACTGGTAGCGGGTTTGGCAGCCTTGGGTACTTCGCCTTCCGGAGCTACCGTCTTGGCCCCAGCCGGCTTTTTGGCAGCTACCTTGGCCGGGGCCGGTGGGTTGGTACCGAGGTCATTGGTTTCGTGCACAGCACTGCCTACTTCCACGGCGCCATCGGTAGCAGCGATGGCAGTCTGGCGCGCCGACTTCTGCACGAAGCTGCCCCAGGTGAGGTTGTCCTGGCCGGGTTGCTGGGCTTGCGCCCGCTCGATGGCCAGGTTAGCGGCGTGTTCTACTACCCACTCAAAATTCTCAGGACCTACCGAGTTGATATCGGCATCGGGGGCGGGGTTGCCAAAGTCGATGGCGATGGGAATGCCACCGCGCACCGCAAACTCAACTGTATTGAAGTCGTAGCCTAGGCCCTGGCACAGGCGAAGGGTGTAGTCCTTCACGGTTTCGAGCAGCTTGGCGCCGGCTTCACCCTGCGTTTTCATTTCTGTCTGGTAGCGCTGGTGCGGGGCATTGCGCGGCTCATAGGGCATGATGAGCACGTCTTTGCCACCAAGGCAGTAGCAGCGGAAATAGTCGTCGAAATCAACGGCCTCTTGGTACAGCATGACGAGCTGGCCGGTTTCATCGTAGGCACGCCAGGCTTCGTCGGGGTTATCAACCTTATACACGCTCTTCCAGCCGCCGCCGGAGTGAGGCTTCATGAAGGCCGGAAAGCCGATTTTCTCAAACGCCTTGTGCCAGTCAAACATCGCCAGGTTGCGAAACGAGTTCTCGCTGGTGTCGTCGGGGCGGGCTTTGCTGGGCAGCAGTAGCGTTTTGGGCACGGGCACGCCGAGCTTCACGGCCAGCGCATTATTGAAGAACTTTTCGTCGGCGCTCCACCAAAAGGGGTTATTAATTACGGCCGTACCAGTAAGGGCAGCGTTTTTGAGGTAGGCCCGGTAAAAGGGCACATCCTGCGAAATACGGTCGATAATAACGGCGTAGTCGGTGGGCACGGCCTGCTCGACTTCCGCAATGTTCACAAATTCAGCCGTAATGCCGTCCACGGCTTTCTGGTTGACGCGGTCTACAAAAGCCTGCGGAAACGTATTTTCCTGGCCAAACAAGATGCCGATTTTTTTCATGATGAAAGCTTGGTGCAAGTACTAAGGAGTTGGGGGAGGGGAGAGCAAAGCCGCTGGCTTGTACGTAGCGGCCCGATTAAAAGATAGTTGAAACGTATTCGGGAAACATAGCGCGCCACACGGGCCAGTCGTGGGTGCCGTGCGGGCGCACGTCGAGGCGATGCGGAATACCCTTGCGCGCCAAAATTTCCGACATGCGGTAATTAGCGTCTTTGCAGAAGTCGTGCTCGGCGGTGCCCAGGATAATATTCATTTTGTAGAAATTATCGTCCTGCGCATTGGGCATGTAATCGGGCGGATTGTGGAAATATGCCTGCTCGTCGAAATGCCCGTTCAGAAACATCTTGATGTCGAAGGCTGCGCCCATCGAAAAGAGGTGCGCTACCTGGTGAGGGTGGCGAAACGCAAAGTTTAGCGCCTGATAACCACCTAGCGAGCAGCCGGCTACGCCAATCTTATCCACTTGGCACTCGCGCTGGATGCTGGGCACCAGCTCCTCGCTAATCATGCGGTCGTAGAGGTTGTGGTTGTGCACGCGGGTGGCGGGAGGCAGGTGCTTGGCATACCAGCTCCACTTGTCGCCGCTGTCGATGCAGTAGAGCTTGATAAGGCGGTTCTCGACGAACCAGCGCACTGAGTCGAGCAGCAAAAAATCCTTGGCCTCGTAATAGCGGCCGTTGGAAGTCGGAAAAACGACGATGGGGTAGCCGTAGTCGCCCACGACCAGCATTTCCAGGTCGAGGCCGAGGTGATGAGAATAGAAGCGGCGATATTCTTCGTGCAAGAGGCAGGAGCCGGCGGGAATGGCACGCGCACCGGAACCGGCCGCAAACTAAGCAGAAAAACCGAACGGCCCAGATTATCTTAGAAATGGGGTGGAGCGTGTTTATTTGCAAGCCAATGGCAGTTTTCAACTTTCAGTCGCCGCGCGGCACTACCGTGGTGGTGCGCCGCGATGAGTACTTGTTTTCGGTGGCGCTGGGTCGCGTGGTGCGCCTGGACGTGGTGCTGCCCCCCGGTTTTTCGGCGCACGCCGCCGTGCCGTACCCGGTGCTTTACCTTAATGATGGCCAGGATTTAGCGCGCCTGCACTTGCCGGCGGTGCTCAACCGGCTGTTTCGGCGGGGTGAGCTGCGGCCGTTTGTACTGGTGGCCATCCACGCCGCCGACCGCTTGCAGGAATACGGCGTGGCCGCCCGCCCCGACTACCTGGGCCGGGGTAGCCGCGCGGGGCGCTACACCGACTTTATGCTCAAGGAGTTGCTGCCCTACGTGCAAACGCATTACCATGCCAGCGCCGCCCCCGGCGAGGCAGCCGTGGCCGGGATGTCGCTGGGTGGCCTCATGGCATTTGACCTGGCCTGGCACCACCCGGAGGCATTTTTGCGGGCGGGTGTGTTCAGCGGCTCGTTCTGGTGGCGCGGGCGCGGGCTGGCCGATGGCTATACCGATGCCGACCGCCTGATGCACAGCCTGGTACGGGCGCGGGCCGCGCGGCCGGGCCAGCAGTTCTGGCTGCAAACCGGCACCAGCGACGAAACCAACGACCGCAACAATAACGGCATCATCGACGCCATTGACGACACGCTGGACCTGCGCGCCGACCTGCTGGCGCAGGGCGTGCCGCCGGCGGCCATTCGCTACGTAGAAGTGCCCGGTGGCCACCACCATCCTACTACCTGGGGCTGCATCATGCCCGATTTTTTGCGCTGGGCCTTTGGTACGCAGCCTGTAGGAAACGCCGACGTGGCGGCTGGCGCGGTGCCGCCCGGCTACCGCCGGGCCGGCGGCCGGCCCCTTACCCGCCGCCCGGGGGGAGCCAAAAAGCTCAAATTTCAGTATCTGCGGCGCTCGGCTACCTTTGCCGCTATGCCTACTGCCACTGCTAGCACCCGCGTGCGCCCCACGCCGGGTACTTACCTGCCGTATACCCAAACGTATATCGACCTAGTGCCCGCCGATGCCGAGCCGCTGGCTCAGCTACGCCAGCAGGCGGCCGACATGCACCGCGAGCTAGCCCGCCTTACCGAAAGCCAGGCGCTTATGCGCTACGCCCCCGGCAAGTGGACGCCTAAGGAAGTGCTCGTGCACATTGCCGATGCCGAGCGCATTTTCACCTACCGGGCCCTGCGCTTTGCCCGCGCTGATGCGCAGGAATTGCCCGGCTTTGATGAGAATGACTTTGCTGCCAACAGTGAGGCCAACGACCGCCCCTTGAGCGACTTGCTTGCCGAATATCACGCGGTGCGGGCCGCCACGCTGGCCTTCTTCGGCGGGCTGAATGGCGGGCAGTTCGACCGCGCCGGGCGTGCCAACGGCGGCCCCGTCACGGTGCGGTCGCTGCTCTACATTATTGCGGGGCACGAGCAGCACCACTTGGGCATTCTGCGCGAGCGCTACTGGCCCGCACTACCCCCAGCTTAGCTGCGCGGGCGCCCGCCAGCCTGTACAACATCAGCCGGCCACCTTGCGTTAATTTACGGCTTCCAAGCCGTTTGTACGTTTCAGTTTTTATTACTTCCACCACCTCCCCCGTTTTCACTCATGGCCAAAGCCCAAGACGCCCGTAAGGAAAAAAAGAAAGAGCCTACTAAAACCACCAAGGAAAAGAAGGCCGAAAAAGACGAGAAGAAAGTAGCCCGCGCCCGCAAGCAAGAATAGCTCACTGATTAGCACGGATTTAAGCGGATTGCACGGATTTTGTAAACGGCGTTTACGCTTTAAACCGTGGTAGTTCGCTTACACCAAGACATACAAAAGGCCACCCAGCGGTGGCCTTTTGTATGTCTTGGATATTCAGCAAAATGCCCTAATGTCACTCATAAAACCTGTGCTATCCAGTGGGCTAGAGGGTATAGTATGGCTCCTTCTCCTTGTCGTGGTAGCGTAGGTAGCCGTGCAGCACCAGCTTGATGAGGGTGCGGTAGGCGCGGCGGCGGCTTACGTTAATAAGCTTGGTGTATTGCGCCACGGTGATGCGGGGATGAGTACTCTTAAGGTAATCGAGCACCCGCAGCTCGTCCTTATTGAGCGGGAGCTTTTCGAGGGGCGTTTCGGATGGCTGGCGCTCCAGCAGCTTTTCGGTGAGGGAGCTGGTTTGCACACTTTCGTCGCGCACGCGCACGTAACCGCGCCATTCGCCGGGGGCTATTTGGGCGCGGTGGGGTTTATGCAAGCTTTCGGGCACGCTCACGATGAGCACGATATGTTCCTCATCGGTTTCGATTTGCTGGAAGTGCAGCGTCAGGGGCGGGTCGATATAATGGTCTGCCGCATCGCGCAGCACAAACATTTCTTCCTCAGCATCTCGCACCCCCACTATGCGGCCGTTATCCTCCACGCCTACCACCACCTGCCCGCCGTGGGTATTAGCCAGCGAAGCCAGCGTGCGCGCAATGCGCGTGGGATGAGTAGTTTTCTTTTTGAATTCGAGCCGTTCGCCCTCGCCTTGGTTAATAAGTGCGCGTAAGTTCATAAGTACTTTAACGTAGGCCCGAACGCAAATGTGCCGCTTCCCAGGCTGGAAAGCGGCACATTTCTTTGATGGGAATTGATTACCGATTAATTCGTGCTGGCTGCTTGCCCGAAAAAATCAACCAATAGTCACTAGGCCATTAAAAAGGCAGGTCGTTGTCGTCGTCGCCCGCGATGGGCTGCGCCGTGGGCTGAGCCCGCAGGGTGGGGTTCTGATTCTGGGCGGCCGGGCGGGCAGCAGGCTGCTGCTGGCTGTACGCAGCCCCACCGCCACCGGCGGGCGTGCCACCCGTGGCCGGCTCAATGCGCCAGGCCTCCAGGTTGGTGAAATACAGCATCTGACCGTTCTTGTTGAAGCCACGGCCGCGCAGGTTAAACGTCACCTTCACTTCGTCGCCCATCTTGAAGGGGTCGATAAGGGCGGTTTTATCCTGCACCAACTGAAACTTAATTTGCTCAGGATACTGGCCATCCTGTACTTCGAGGACGAACTCGCGCTTGCGGAATTTTTCGCTTACCTGCTGTTCGTCAAAGATTTCGTGCAGGCGGCCGGTTACGTCGTATGCCATCGGAAAGGGGAATTTTAAA
>Ga0160427_10000449_pt1 | contig 25137 bp, 12 predicted proteins | sample SolpanmetagenomL_FD_108194 | JGI IMG/M metagenome (GOLD analysis project Ga0160427, IMG submission 108194) | Solar panel surface microbial communities from Lawrence Berkeley National Laboratory, California, USA - L | ecosystem: Engineered > Built environment > Solar panel > Unclassified ...
AAACTTAAGATAAATATAAACTAGACTTTATGTCAAGTTTTACAAGCGTAGCTTGTAAAACCTTGGTTACTAAACGTAGTTTATTTGTTTATTTTAAGAAAACTTAAATCAAATAAGCTTTCTAAACTTTGTTTGTAAAGCACCCTACGGGTTAAGCCTTCCACTTGTAATGGCAAGGAGAAATTGAGGCTGTGTGTCTTTACCCTTTAGTAAACACGAAAAATCGAAGCACACAACTTTGTGTAAAAATGTTTATATTTAGGCCCCTGGATCTACATTTATATTTCATAATGGGGCCTAAGGGTTTTTCAAAAACCTGCTAAAGTCATAATATCTTTGAGAAACAATAGACAAAGGGATTAACAACTAGGTGTCTTACAAGAATGGAAACCTGTTTTCTTTAAAAAAGAGCTCTTTATATAAACTTCAATTTAGAAATACAAAACTCCTGCATTATATTTAGGTTGTAGTACATTAACATAAAAAATTGATTTTAAGACTAAAAATTTGTACAATAAAATATAAAAATATATAAATTTTTCCTCAGTAGCTCAGCGGTAGAGCAATCGGCTGTTAACCGATTGGTCGTAGGTTCAAATCCTACCTGGGGAGATTAAAACCTAACTAAGAAACTGTACTAATTCTTATTTGTGCTAGCACAAATCACTTTGAATACAAAGTCGGTTTTTATTTAAGCAAAACTTTATATTTTTATAATATACTATTTTGTTTCCTTGTAAACTTTACTTTTATATTACTAACTCAGCAAACTTTATTTAAATATGTCTATTTAAACTGAAAATAAAGTATACCTTGAATATTAAATGGTATTTTATTTCCGAAATTAAGGTAGGTATATTAAAAAAAATAAAGTAACCCCGGTAAACATTGTTTTTTAAAAATAGAAAAAACATCTGTTTGTTGTAATATGTGATTTTTCCCCAACTGAGCTGCTTTCAGACCCCATTAAAAAGCCCATTATTCGAAAAAGAGTAAACCACTCACCATTATTTTGCTGCAACTCATACCAAATACAAAAAAGAAGAACTAAGATTACAAAATGACTATTGAGTACATTCTTCTATACGAAGAAAACATGCACAATTTAATTGGTTATTACTTTCTTTCAGATTAAATTCCCCAATAAATGGTATTTTTGTATCAAATAGCATCCCAGAAATATCCGTGAAAATATAAGCATATCCTACCACAAGGCGTGCATTTTCAATTATCCACTTCCAGAAAATATTTTTGTTATCTAGAATTATATCAACAGTTTTCACTACATTTTCGTTAAGAAATTTTTTTCTCAAATTTATTGTTTTATTCAATTTAATTATTCTTTTTTAGTTACTCAAAAATATTCAGTTTTATTTGGATGTTTACTAATATAAAATTTTATATTAGTAAACATCCAAATTACTCAGTAATACGTATAGAATGTTATATTATATTAGTAAATTTTTTTATTACCCGTGACTCAAAAGCCTAAATTTTCTAAATTATAAAATTAGTCCAAAGTTATTAAACGTAGTGTACTAAGGTTTTATAAGTTACGCTTGTAAAACAACCCCCCTTATCGAAATTAAATAATACGGAATTTGTTTCGTATGCTACCAAAGGTAGCACACGAAGGGTATTTAATAAGCTAAGCCCATACTTCTTGTAGTTTCTGATCCTAAATATACTCGAACACTTAAAAAATCAGTAGGACAAGCAGATTCACAGCGTTTACAACCAACACAATCTTCAGTTCTAGGTGCAGAAGCAATTTGACTAGCTTTACAACCGTCCCAAGGAACCATTTCAAGTACATCAGTAGGACAAGCTCTTACACATTGAGTACACCCAATACAGGTGTCATAAATTTTTACAGCATGAGACATAAGTACATTAAACTCCAAAACAAAATTATGAAGTAAGATTGGCTTTTAATTAATTGTATCATACTTATAAAGTTGAAACCAAATTTTTTTATATTTAACGAAATTTAAAGTGAAAATTTATTAACTACCCACTTTAAAAGCATCAATAAAAAAACCTAATAGAATGCCAATTTTCAAAGAATTTAAATTTTGGTAAAATTTGTAAGCTTGGTTATATTTGATTAAAATTGTGTGTACTTTTAAATCATAAAAGCTTTGTTTTTTTTTACTTTTTTTTTGTTTTATCGTTGAAATAATTCCTAGTTGAGATTTCAAATACTTATCTTTAAAATATGAAAAAAAGACCTTTTTTATCCAAATTAAAAACCGAAAACCATTTTTTATTAATGTACTTACAAAAAACTTTCTTTTTTTTGAACTATAGACTAAATAGTTAATTACCTCAATAGTTAGAATAATTGCTATTATAACAATACTATATGAATTTATTTGTTTAGGAAAATTTGGCAGAAAAGTTCCAAACAAGCTTCCTACTAAAAATCCAGTAAATAATAAAAAAAGTTTAGTCGAAAAATTATTTGTTGTAAGAAAAAATTTTTTTTTAATAGTAATAATAAATTTTGTAATTACTCTAAATAACCTAGTATTAGACTCCATAAATAAAAGCTCCTTTAACTGGTAAATCGTATAAAAATTGGTTAGCAATTTTTAGTAATTAATTTATTTAAATTTTAAAAGCTTCACTTTTAAACCAAGTTTTTTCTAAATCTTATCTTTAAATAAGCGAAACTTTTTAAACGATACTATCCAGTTTTGTTTTAAATATTATTGCCATTGCTTAAACTAAGCCCAGATTTTTTGTTTAAAAAAAAACTTAATATAAGTAGCCAAAAACTATTTATATAAAGTTTTATAAGAATAGCTTAGAAAACCTCACTCCTTACCTCATTTTTTTAGAATGGGGGAACAAGGGGCTCCGGAGGCTTGTAGAATACCATACAGTTTTAATACGTTACGCTTATTAAAACCTATGGACAAACTTTTCGGAGAACTTTATGGAGTTTATACGAAGTGAAGCTTTTGTATAAAAGCTTTTTTTACATTTTAAAATTTAATTTTATTATGTAATTTGTTCTTAATACAAGAAATTTTGTTTACAATTTAAAAGGTTTAATGACTAAATTCTCAGTAATTTAACTAAAATTAGCAAAACGGAGAAGGAGGGATTCGAACCCTCGGTAGTTATAACACTACGCCGGTTTTCAAAACCGGTGCATTGAACCGCTCTGCCACCTCTCCAATATAATTTTTTAAACTTTTATATAATTTAGACTTTTATGAAAAAAATTTTCAATTAATAATTTATAGATATTATAAAGAAACTTATACAAATTTGCAATAACCTTTCTATATAAAAATATGTGAAATATTAAAAATATATATTAAATCTATACACGTTTTGCTGGTAAGAAACCGTAAATTTTATTCTCCCATTATAAATTAGAAAGGAAGTTGGTAATAAAGTGTTACAAAGCTATGCTTGTAAACTGTTAGTCAGTAAAAATTGTAATTCGAAAGTAGAATTTAGAGTTATAGAGACAATTAAAGTAAGGTCTTATGATGTTTCCAATAATTAGATACTCTATAGCGATAAAATCTACTTTTGTAAATTTGAAAGTTTAGACAGGCATAAACTTTTAAACTTGGAGAAGGATCTACACTACTCCCGCTTCGGGGAAGGTTGATAAATAAAAAGCTAAGTATAAAACGACTTGGATTTATAAGCTACGCTTATAAATCCAAATTTTCATTATTTTACAAACTTTGTTTGTAAAAAACTTGTTTAAAAGCCTAGCTTTTAAATTTGACAAGTAAAAAGCTTACACTTTTATTTGAAAATAAAAGTATAAGCTGTATTTTGTTCTATCAACAAAATAAAACCTTGGCGTAGCGTTCATAGACCAATACTTAGGGATTTAGGCTTTGTGTGTTTACTCTTTGGTACAAAGGCCTAAACACAAAACTTTGTATAAATATTTTCACACTTTGTGTAAAAACAAGGGGCCGTTGGCTATTTATACTTAGGCTCCTAGGTTACTAAACGAAATTTAATAACTTTGCACTATTCCTCTTTATTTAAAAGCTACACTTTTAAATTCAAATCTTAATTACCAAATTTTGTTTGATAAGTTTAGAATACCTTTTATTTTAATCCTTTGGCTTTTGCCGAGAGGCAAATGCAAGCGTAGCTTGTAAAAACTTTATGTTGTTTTATTGCAAACAAGCTTTGCTTGTTTGAAGCAATGGGAACAATATTTAAGCTTTCTAAATTTGTGCTTAGCACAAACTTAGAAAACTTTGTCTCAATAAAAAAGATAAATTGTTTTTATTTCTATTTAGCAAAACTTGAACAAGCTTCGCTTGTTTTAAGGTAAAGACTAAATTACAAACAAAGTTTGTAATCAAGTTTTACTAAGCGTTGCCATCAATACGGGTATACGTTTACTAAGATCTACGATCTTAGTAAACGTCAACCTTACTACCAACTACGTTGGTAGTTTAGGCAATAGGGATTCCATTTAGACTTCCATTATCCATTGCTAAGTTTAAAAGCATAACTTTAAACTAAGTTTTATAAGCTAGGCTTATAAATTTTTGGCATTGGCAAAAGATGGAAGATTGAAGTGTACATTACCCCAGCGGGGTATTATTTACACAAAGTTTTTATTACAAATAAAAAATATATTTTGGAAAGATTCTTTACGAAACTGCAGATTTGACTAACTTAGTCCAACCTAGACCTTCTAAACTTTGATTTCGTCGCAATGGCCGAGTGATCAATTCTAAAATATCACGTGCATTAGTAAATCCATGAATTTGTGCAAAGGTAAATTCTACCGACCATTTAGTACTAATCCCACGAGCTTCTAGTGGATTAGCATGTGCCATGCCCGTAATTGCTAAATCAGGTTGTAATTCTCTAATCCGTTGTATTTGATTGTAATTATCAGGTTTTTCAACAATTCTTGGAAGTGGCACATTCATTTCATTACAAGTTTTTTCTAACAAGGCTAATTCAGCAGCTTGAAAACGTTTGTCCATATATGGAATTCCCACCTCATAAACGATCATTCCACAACGAATTAAAAAACGAGCTAAAGAAACTTCTAAAAGATTGTCTCCCATGAAAAAAACAGATTTTCCTTTCACTAGGTCCACATAATCTTGTAAACTCTCCCATATTTGACGTTCACGAATATCTAAACCTTGCGGGATAATACCAAAAACAGAACAAATTTTCTCAATCCAAGCACGTGTCCCATCTGGGCCAATTGGAAATGGAGCCCCAATTAGTTTACATTTTCTTCGACGCATTAACGTAGTAGCTGTACGACTTAAGAAAGGATTTACTCCACAAACGTAAACACCATCATCTAAAACAGGTAAATCTATATAACGTTGAGAAGGTAACCAACCAGAAACTTGAATTCCTTGTTTTTTTAGTTCTATATTTAATTGTGTTGTAACAGTACTCGGCAATGAACCAAATAAAACTAAAGGAGCATGATCATAATAATTAGTAGACCCATTTGTCGTAATTTTATTATTAAATTTAAATAAATTATTAACAATTTTATTGTTTAACACTTTATTTAAAGGCCACTGCTCAGTGTTTTCAGAAGTGTGTTCAATTACACTACTAGACTCTTTATTTGGGCAACGATGTGCCATAGCTGCTAATACAGTATCTTCTCCTTGAGTAAATGCATGGTCTAATCCATTTGCTCTAGCAACTACAATAGGAATTCCTATTTCAGCTTCTAATCGAGGAGCCATACCCTCTAGATCCGTTTTAATTATTTCTGTTGTACAAGTGCCAATCCAAACAATAACACTAGGATTTCGATCTTGTTTTATTTGAATACAAAGCCGCTTTAATTCTTTATAATCATTTAATTGAGCTGAAATATCACCCTCTTCTAATTCAGCCATTGCATAACGGGGCTCAGCAAAAATCATAACTCCTAAAGCATTCTGTAGAAAATATCCACAGGTCTTTGTACCAACTACCAAAAAAAAGCTATCTTCTATTTTTTGGTATAGCCAAGAAACGCAACTGATTGGACAAAAAGTATGATAATTACCAGTTTCACATTCGAAAGTAAGCGTTTCCGATAAAATTTCAGACATAATGAAGTTCCTCCAATTTTTTTTTATAGTATAGGGTTTAAATTAAAAATATTTTTAATTTTAAATCAAAAATTTCTCTAATAAAAAGCTTAAGTTTTTAAGCTAAGATATAAACTATACTGTTACAAGTTTAAAAACAAGCTTCGCTTTTTTTAAACTTAGGGAAATATTGTAGATAAATAGAAAAGAACTAAAAATAAAATTACAAATTGGCTTTCTAAGTTTAGGTTTTGCTTAAGCTACTATTCTCCAACACAGAACCACGATTTCACTTTCAGTGAAAACCTTATTTAAAAGCGAAGCTTTTAAACTTGGACCTTAGTTACTAAACAAGGTTTATGAACTTTGGACTTTTTTTTATGCTTCGCAAAGTTGGGGAATAATAGCAAGATTGACATTTTGTTTATAGCAAAACGACTTAGAGTGAGGCTCTAAGATTGTAATAAAACTTCCAATTTTTAAGTGAGTCCAAAGTTACTAAAACTACGTTTAGTAACCAAGCTTTTACAAGCTACGCTTGTAAAACAAGGTAAAATCGAAACCAAATTTGTTTATAGTTTTTTTATTTAAACTATCATAAAATCTAAGCTTTCATTCTGAGCATCAGTTACATTTTCTTGCGGGTTCAAATAAAAATCAGAGAGAAGAGTAAATAGTTCACGATCAGGCAATTCATTGGGTACAACACCTTCTGGGTGAGATAAAAGTTGATCAGCAATATTTAAATAAAAATCACAAACATATGTTAAGCTTGTTTCAGATTCTGCCATTTCAAATAAAGTTTTACCTTTAACTCTAGATACACGAATGTCTTCAATTAATGGTAAGACCTCTAATACTGGCATAGGACAACTTTCAACATATTTATCAATTAAATCTCTTTTTGCAGTTCGATTACCAATTAATCCAGCTAATCTAAGTGGATGAGTACGTGCTTTTTCACGTACAGAGGCAACAATCCTATTTGCAGCAAATAAGGCATCAAAACCATTATCTGTAATAATAACGCAATAATCAGCATAATTTAATGGTGCAGCAAATCCACCACAAACAACATCTCCTAAAACATCAAAAAGAATTATGTCATATTCATAAAATGCATTTAGTTCTTTTAATAATTTTACTGTTTCACCTACAACATATCCTCCGCAACCAGCGCCTGCTGGTGGGCCCCCAGCTTCAACACATTCTACACCGCCATAACCTTGATAAATAACATCCTCTGGCCAAACATCTTCATAGTGATAATCTTTAGATTGTAAAGTATCAATAATTGTTGGAATTAAAAAACCTGTTAACGTAAATGTGCTATCATGTTTTGGATCACAACCAATTTGCAAAACTTTTTTACCACGTCGAGCTAACGCTATTGAAATATTGCAACTTGTTGTTGATTTTCCAATTCCACCTTTACCATAAATTGCTAATTTCATTTTTTATACTCCTTTTTAACTATTAAAATATTAATAAAAAATGCTGATTCTGAGCTTTTAAAAATACTAGATAACTACAAAATTGAAATATTTCAATTTTACTTCACCATGGTCTAGCTTTTTTCTGACTTACTATTTACCTTATTCTAAGTATAAATAAAAGCATTTTATGCTTTTATTTATACAAAGTTTTAGAAGCTACGCTTATAAAACCTGAACTTACTTTTTTCCTTGCTTTACTCAAACAACCGAAGCTTATTCAAATTTTCCCTAAATATTCTCCCTAAACAGAATATGCAGTTTTCCTAAGTATAAATAAAAACACTTTGTGTTTTTTATTTATACAAAGTTTTCTAAGTTTGTGCAAAACACAAACTTAGAAAACATAAATGGTATTCGTAGAACAATATAAAGCTTTGTCTGATTGACAGATAATTAATTTAGTAATTATTTAGTTAGTATACTTCGAAATTTTAAAAACTATAAATTATGTTTTAGTTTTTATTCGTAATTAAAATTTATTAGTAAAATTTAAAATAAGTTGATATAAATTTATATTTAGTATTATTAAAAAGTATCATTTATATTGTTTATTAAGCTCGATAAATGTAAATTTCTTCAATATTGAATAAAAATACGTTTTTTAATTATGCTTTTATGATAAATTCGTTTTTTAACTAACAAAGTGTTTTATTTATAAAAATTAGTTTAATAAAAAGCTGTTTTTTATCTTTTTCCAAACTTACTAAACGTAGTTTAGTAACCAAGCTTTTATAAGCTACACTTGTAAAACTTATAGCAATTTAAATTAAAACAATTTATTCAATTTTAACTTAGTGTTAAAATATTTTTATTACAATTCTCAGTTTTAATTTAAAAAAAAGCTTAGAATTTTTTTGCTTTTAAGTTGCATACTATTTAGAAGTATAATTACCACTAAAACGGAATTAAAGTTCTGTATATCAAATTAGTTTATGAATTTTATGACACATATTAATTTTGAAATAATTTTAGGAAATGTTTCATTCATTTTATTATTTGGAGCAATGCTTTTTTATTGGGTTGAAGCGAGTTTTTCATTTTTTTCTAGATTTCATTTTATTGCTTTTTCAACAACAATTTTTGCTAATTTTAGCATATTACTTTTATTAAGTATAAGATGGATTAATTATGGTCATTTTCCTTTAAGTAATATGTATGAATCTTTAATATTTCTTTCTTGGAGTTTAATTTTGCTTCAAATTGTTCTTGAAAAAATGAGTAAAAATACTTTGTTAGGGGCAATTATCACACCAATTGCTTTTTTTACTAATAGTTTTGCTTCCTTTTTTTTACCAAAAGAAATGCAAAAGGCTAGTGTTTTAGTGCCTGCACTTCAATCAAATTGGTTAATGATGCATGTTACAGTAATGATGTTAAGTTACGCGGCATTACTGGTAGGTTCATTATTAGCAATTGCTTTTTTATTTATTACTTTTGGAAAAAATATTGATTTAACAGGAAATAGTCTTGGACGAGTGTATAATAATTCAACCAATGCGATAGACTCTCGAAGAGAATTTGTAGACCCATCTTCGGAGGTATTACAATATGAGACTAAAAACACAAAACAATTTTTAGCTACTGTTTCTAATAGTATTCCAGAAAACTTTATACAAGAACAGAACTTGTTTCAAAATTCTCTTTTTAGTTCTAATCAAAATATAAAAGGGTATTTTATGAATCAAAAAGCCATTGATTACAAATTGGCTAAACTTTTAGACAATTTAAGTTATCGTACTTTAGGTATTGGTTTTCCACTTCTAACAATTGGAATATTATCAGGAGCAGTATGGGCAAATGAAGCATGGGGCTCTTATTGGAGTTGGGATCCAAAAGAAACTTGGGCTTTAATTACTTGGCTTATATTTGCAATATATTTACATACCAGAATTACTAAAGGTTGGCAAGGTAAAAAACCAGCAATAATTGCAAGCGCTGGTTTTTTCATTGTTTGGATTTGTTATTTAGGAGTCAATTTACTAGGAAAAGGGCTTCATAGCTACGGCTGGGTTCACTTCAATTTTTAGAGTATACTTTTTGATACATTTTATTCTGTATAAAACTTATCGACTAAAATGTATAAAGATGAAATAATTTTCTAAGTTTCAAAGTGAAGCGTTTGACACAAAGGGTTGTGGAAATGTGTTTCTTTTCAAGAAGTTAAATTGAAGTTTTCCTAAATTCCAAGCGAAGCGCAGAAAAAAAGTCCATAATAGTTTTCTAAGTATAAATACAAACACTTTGTGTTTGTATTTATACAAAGTGTTATAAGTTTGCCTTTGCGTTGTAAGGCTTTAACAAGCTACGCTTGTTAAAACTTTATGTTTTATCTACGATAAAACATTTAGCAACGGGTAAATACAAACTTATAAAGCCAAACCTAGCTTGTAAAATCACGTTTAGTCACTTTGAAGCTACGCTCTATTAAGATGTTGTTTTACAAACAGAGTTTGTAAAACCTGAGTTACTAAACGACCTTTAGTAACTTTGGAACTCCGTTCCAGTTTTCTGCGTTTGGAATTTAGAGAAACTTCGATAAAACTTTAATAAGCTACTTTATTAAAAAATTTGGGTAAAGCCAAGTTTGTACAATTTAAAAATTTTTTTATAAAAAGTATTGGCTACTGAATCAAAATTATAGCGCTATTAAGGTTTGTCTTAATTGATCTGTATTCAATAAATTGCAACATCAGAAAAAGTAGAGTAAAATAGATTTATGGGTGTGTAGCTCAGTGGACTAGAGCACGTGGCTACGAACCACGGTGTCGGGGGTTCGAATCCCTCCTCGCCCGCTCATTTATTTTTAAATAATTTCTCCGAGTACAAATATCATATAACATTATTAGCATCTTCTTAATAAAATTAAGGAAAAAACACGTTGTAAAATCAAAATAGTATTTTGACTATTTAGGTATTTTTAGTTTTTTTTAAAATATTAATTTATTTCCCAAATTTTCACATATTAGAGAAAGTATACGAATAAATTTACTAGCGTAAAAAGTTTATATTTAGTGCTAAGTAGTTAAATAATTCGTTGATACCCTTAAATGAGGGAAACAAGGTTTATTTCATAATAAAGGAAGATTTTTCAATAATGTTAGATTAATGTTTTAATAAAAGCTTTACTTAGAAAATAATATTAGTTTAATAATTTCTAAAAAATTGAAACTGCAAAATTTCGACTAGACGAATTACTGTAAGTGTAATAATTAAGCTTTTTTAAATTACAAACGAAGCGCCTTTTGTGAAAAAAAATTCAAAGTTACTAAACAAAGTTTATTAACTAGGATTGATTTGAAAGGGCAAACTTGGGCCTAGCCCCCGTCGCCTAAACTACCAACTACGTTGGTAATAAGGTATACGTTTACTAAGATCTACGATCTTAGTAAACGTATACCCTTACAATGGCAAAGGGATAATCTAGGCTTTGTGTCTTTACCCTTTGGTATAAAGGGCGGAGCACAAAACTAAGTATAAATATTTTTACACTCTCTAAATTACAAACTTTGTTTGTAATAAAGTTACTAAACGTAGTTTAGTAACCATTGTTTGAATACAAAGTATTCAAAATGTGAAAATATTTATACTTAGCCTCCCGGGTTAAAAGCTTAGCTTTTAACCTTAAATCTTGAACTTGGTTCAAGTCTTCTACGTTTGTAATCAAGTTTTACAAGCTACGCTTATAAAACCCTAAACTACCGAAGATAGTAAGGTTGGTGCCGCAGAAGACTTCTCTGAAAGCTTTGTTCTTTGAACAAAATCTTAATATAACCTACGGTTGTATTTTAAAGAAGATCCTAATACAATCCTTAATACAACCTACGATTGTATTAAGATTTTGTGCTTCGCACAAGTCGTAGATTGTATTTTGGACTGTTACGAAGTGACTAAGTGTAAACTAAAAGTTTACACAAAGTTTTATAAGTTACGTTTATAAAATCTAATAAAACCTACGGCGCAGCCCTTATGTTGTTCATAGAACAACATTGAGGGTTTCTAGACGCCCAGGTTTTATTTTAGACTTTTTTTATACGCCCTGGCTTCGCTCACTGACCCATAAGCAACAACTTTGTGTAACCTTCGAATTAGCTAATTTTCACTCATTTTTACTAATTTTAGGATTACACTTAGAAACTAATTAGAGATCTTTTTCGAAAAATACCGAATTTTATTTTTTAGGTTACTAAAATTAATCATTGTTTACCATGATAAGTTCTAAATGTAAATTAGATTCAAATTTAAAACAAAAATTTGAATCTTTTAGAAAGTTAAATTCGTTTGTTTCTTTTAATTTTTTGAAGTCTAAACCAAAATTTAAACAAAATTTTTTAAGATCTGCTTTTAAATTCTCTTTTATTGGAGAGCGACGCTTTTCTTTAAGGAAAAACTTTATACGAAAAGTATCACCTACTAATAATGAAGTAGTGATTTCGGATACTACTGTAGATTCTCGAATTATAGTAATTACTTCTGGTAAAGGCGGTGTAGGGAAAACAACTGCTACAGCTAATTTAGGTATGTCAATAGCTAGATTAGGTTATAAAGTAGCCTTAATTGATGCGGACATTGGTTTAAGAAATTTAGATTTACTGTTAGGTTTAGAAAATCGAATTCTTTATACAGCCATGGATATTTTAGAAGGACAATGTCGACTGGATCAAGCTTTAATTCGTGATAAACGATGGAAAAACTTATCGCTATTATCAATTTCTAAAAATAGGCAACGATATAATGTTACTCGAAAAAACATGGAGAATTTAGTCAATTCTATTTCTTCGCTAGGTTATCATTTTATTCTAATTGACTGTCCGGCTGGAATTGATGTAGGTTTTATCAATGCTATTTCACCTGCTCATGAAGCTTTAATTGTAACAACTCCTGAAATTACTGCAATCCGTGATGGAGATAGAGTAGCTGGACTTTTGGAGGCAAATGGTATTTATAACGTAAAACTTTTAGTTAATAGGGTTCGTCCGGATATGATTCAACGTAATGACATGATGTCAGTTCGAGATGTTCAAGAAATGCTAGGAATACCACTTCTTGGGGCAATACCAGAAGATAATCATGTTATTATTTCTACTAATCGAGGTGAGCCATTAGTATTAAAAAAAAAATTAACACTTTCAGGGATCGCGTTTGAAAATGCAGCTCGCCGGTTAATTGGAAAACAAGATTATTTTATTGATTTAACAACTCCTTATAAAGGTGTTTTTCAAAAGGTTCAAGAGTTTTTCCTAGGTGGTAATGGTTAAAAAAAAAATAAAACAAACCTGAGACTTTACTCCTCATCCCATTTTTTTAAAATGGAGTAAAAAGGGTTATTTGTTTTGCTTATAGCAAAACGTCAATCTTGCTAATATTTTTGTGTTTCCTATAAAACAAGCGAAGCTTTCTTAAGTTTTGCCTAAATATTACTTTTTACCAAGCCCTAAGCTACCGAAAATAGCAAGATTATTTGCTTGCTTACCCGATTTTTTATTTAAACCAGAACCCGGGAGCCCTAGGTTCCCGGGCCACGGCCCTTAACGTTGTTCCACCAACAACATAACGGCTATATAAGTTTGATTAAGGATAATATCCAATTTTGCCTAAAGATTCGGCATAAACAGAATATGAAGTTTTCTTAAGTATAAATAAAAACACAAAGTGTTTTTATTTATACTTAAAAATCCTACGGGCAAAGTTAAAGACTAAGGGAACAATGGCAAAGTAGCCAACTCGGGTCGGGAGCCCTAGGTTGCCGGGCTAAGGGTTAGCAAGCTTCGCTTGCTTACCCAAAAGCTTGAGCTACGCTGTTAGTTTTGTTAAGGATCTTTAAGCTGTGCTCAAAGTTTTCCTGATTAAATTAATATACACGAAACATTTATGTAGTAGAAAATACATTTTTAAGAAATAACATTTTAAAAATAAATTATGAGGATTTCTAAAAATTTTTATAAATTTAACAAAAAATGTAAACTATTCATAGTATATATATTGTAAAATAATATAGGGATTCTTTCCAAAATAAAACCTTGATTGTTTTTTTTACATTGCTCTATTTAAAAATTTATACTTTCCGTAAATTTTTAAGTTTCTTTTTTAAATAAAATCCTTCACAGATTAAATTATGCGAAGTGATACTTCGAATTTGTTGTTTCAAAATTTATTTGAAGCAAATCTTCTTAGTCAAAATTTTATAACTTATTTTTCTAAACTTTTATTATAAATTTTAACAATGAAACAAAAAATTTAGGTTAAAATTACATCATTTTTAACCGAAGGTTAGCATTCACAATTTAAATTGTATAGAGTTGTTTATAGAAAAAAATTTTCTTACAAAGTGAAACTTGAAAGCCGGGGGTTTTTATATATTATCTAAAACAAGCGAAGTTTATTCAAATTTTGTCTAAATGTTATTCATAGACTAACATAAAGTTTTAACAAGCGTAGCTTTTTCGGGCAAAACTTATAGATACTATAAAATTTCTCACTTTACGTTATAATAAAGTAAGGTAAAGTGAGAAACTAAACTAGAGTCCCTTTGCATTATTATATATTAATGCAAAGCTTTTAAAGCTACGCTTGTAAAATTTGATTAAAAAAATTCGTTTGTAATTTACAAATCTAAAATAAATTTTTAAAACCTGAGCTCCTAATTTTCACTTTTTAATTTTTAAAAAAATTGTTTTACAAGCTACGCTTGTAAAATCTTGGTTACTAAATGTAGTTTAGTAACTTTAGACAATAATTTGTTTAAATTTTATGCTCATTATTCTATAGAGACAATAGTAAAAAAACATAACACTTTTATTTTCTCAAGTAAAAAAAAATACAAACAATATAGTAATTTTTTACTAATCTTGATACTACTTTTCACGTACTAGATTGTTTGGATACAATTTTATTTTTTGTTAGTGTTATCCCTCTGGCCTTTGGTACTGTCAAAGGACAGTAGGATTTACCAAAAATCAGAAGAATTAAAAATCGTTGTAGTCGAAAAACACTTGTAAACCTTGCTGGGTAAAAAGAACAATTTGCTCGAAAAGCAACACTTTATGTAAAACAAAGGTTTACACTTATAAAAATTATTGTGTAAAAATGCTCTTTTCTTAATACAATCAAAGATTGTATTAAGAACCACTACGTGGTTCCTTGAAAAAACTAATTATCAAATATATTTAATATCGCTAAGGAGAATTATTATGGAAGTAAATATTCTTGGATTAATTGCAACTGCATTATTTATTTTAATTCCTACTTCGTTTTTGCTAATCTTATATGTAAAAACGGCTAGTCAAGAGAATATCAATAATTAGAATTACTTGTTTTAACAGTGATATTTTAAAATAAAGTTAAACTTATTTTTATTGCTTTAAAACCTAAGAAAATGAGTTTTTTTAATTTTATTTCTAAACCTAACCAAGTTTTCTAAGTTTCTGCAAAGCAGAAACTTAGAAAACTTGGTATAAATAAGGCGTAGCTTCAAAATTATCCATTATAAAATAGAATATAAAGCCTTATTTTGTTCATATAAATCAATAAAAACTTTAAATTCTAATTTAGAAAGGTTTTTACAAATACTGACTCTCGAAGAGTCATGTGAAGTTAATATTTTTTATAGAGTTTAACGTGACAGTTTTCGGCCACGGGCGCTCTTTACGCTACGCTTGTAACATTTTTAAAAAAAATCTAAATCTATAGCCCTTAACCCGTTTATTTAGTTTAAAATTTTTTAGAAAGATTTTTAAGCTAATTTTTAATAGTAAAAAAATTTCTTTAAAGGAAATTAGTATTTTACACAAAAAATTACATTTGAACTTTTTTAATAAAAAACAATTCTGTTTTATTTAAAAAAATCTGCCAACTAATTATATTGTCAGCCTAGATAAAAAATCGAATTACCATTTATATTCTTTTTTTTTAGTTAGTATCAAATTTTGTTCTTATAAAAATCTAATTAAATCAGTTTAATTGTGATACGGGACTGACGGGACTCGAACCCGCAACTTCTGCCGTGACAGGGCAGTGCTCTAACCAATTGAACTACAGTCCCTTTTAATTTTTATTAGTTATATATATTATAACTATTTAATTTTTGTTTTCAAGATTATAAAACAAAAAAGTCAACTGAAAAAAAAGACTTGTGTCAATGCGGGGTCCTTCGTGTTGTTTATGGAACAACATAAAAATTAAGCAAATTTAACCTGCTCTATGTTAAAAGCTACAAGACTCAGTATGGTGAATCTTAGAAAGTTTATAAATCCTTCTAAACAAATATTCTCAACGAAAGCTTCTTTAGCCAGAGCTACAAAAATAATTGCCTCCTTTCTTTATTGGTATATTCGCGAATATACCAATAAAGAAAGTCTTTACTACCCCTTGGCTCGCAAGTGAAGCTTGCTTACCAAGGAGTGTAAGATTCTAATAAATCGACCTTCCATAAATTGTAACAAATTTTAGAATAAGTGTCTTTTAAGTAAGTGCTTTTTAGATCATAGAATAACTTTAGTAAAAGTAAGCATGTTAATTAAAACAAATGAATTTAGAAATCTAGCTTTGCTCTTAATTTGCTTAATTTTATTTAGCTAATATAAACCTTTAGTAAGTGTACTGTTAATACGGAAAAAAAGAATAACCAGATTGAGGCTAATCAAGCAAAGCTTATTAAACCTATTTAATTCTCTTAGATCTTAGCCTAGCTTCCCTACCAGGAAGTTGTAGTTTAGATAAAAGGTTAGTGATCCAAAGAACAAAATAAGAAGATACAGTCACGATTTTATATGTAATTAATTAAGCGGGTAACGCGATTCGAACGCGCGACATTCTCCTTGGCAAGGAGATGCTCTACCACTGAGCTATACCCGCAATAATTCGAAGTTCTAAAACTATTTATATTTTACTTTTTTTTCAAGAAAATTGCAAGGAATTACTTCTTTTTTAGTTTTGTGAAGTCGTTAAGATATTTCAAAATCTTACATTTATAGAGATCGTAGAAATGTTTTAATAAATTAATTTTAAAATTACACCAAGTTTTTTAAATTACACATTTTGCGTATCTCTCATTGGCCTTGTCTTTATCCCTTGTAAAGATTTCACCCTGAAAGGGCAAAATTTCCTTGGCTGCTTTCTAAGTTTGTGCTTTGCACAAACTTAGAAAACTTAGTCTAAATAAAAAAACTTTGTGTTTTTATTTAGACTTAGAAAGCGAAGATTCCACTAAAAGTGAAAATCATATTTAAAAGCTACGCTTTTAAATATGGACCTTAGTAAACAAACTTTGTTTGTTTACTTTGGACACGCTATGCTCATCTACCAAAGGGGGTTTATAATGAAGTTTTCCAAACGTAGCTTGTAAAGCCAAAGCTGTTACGGAGAAAAGCCAATTTAGAAAAGATTATATTTTGAAGTTCTATGAGATACAAAACCTTGGTTTAAACTATAAATATAGACCTTGAACTTATGTTTTTACTGGACTGTTTCAGGCTATGCCCCGTAAGGTTTTTCCTACGGGAAAACTTTATTTAAAAGCGCAGCTTTTAAATTTAAAAAGGCTTTATTCACAGCGGGAAAATTGATTTAAAGCACACCTAAATAACACAAGTTTGTTTTTAAAGACCAGCTTAAAAAAAGGACAAATCTGTTTTACGTATTACTTCTAAAAATCAAAATGGTAATTTTAATTTTATAAACATTGTTTATCTTTCAACCAAAGCTTGAAGACTTAACATCCTTTGTTTTAAAAAATTTTTTAAATTAATTTTTAAAGAAGAATGTCCTGGCCAAATAAATCCTCCACGACTAGGTGGCAGAACGTCATTCAATTTATCAGGGTCTACTTTTTTAAAATTAGCCGGTACCGTTTCAAATTTCCAAGCTGGATCTGGAAGCTCGTTTAGTGATTCTGCGATAAGTTTGTTTTGTGGATCACGTATTTGCTCATAAAGTACATTATAAGGTATGGTAGACTCATTCTTTGGTTTAGCTAAAACAGTTTCTGATAATGGCCACGTGGTAAAATCTATTTTTTTAGTTGTTTTTAAAAGTTTCGTTAATTTTGAATAATCCCTAATTTCTTGTTCGTTTTCAAATTGCATATTATAGCCAGCTGTTGAACGTGGCAATAGTCTATTGGTTATAACAAGTTTTCTTAATTGTTCATCCCAGCCAGTGTAAAACGGAATTGGGCTTGTTAATTCAATAAAAGGTTTGCTTTTGTCAGGTTTCAAAATTAATTCTTCATGACCAATTAAATTATTATTTTTTTTTAATCTTTTATACAAAGGTTGATCTAATTTTAATATAATTTTTTCAGGTGAATTTTCTTTTTCATTGAAAGTTATGGAAAATAAACGACGCACTACTTTTAATGTTCCTTTAAATTGTTGATTATACACACGATCTGCATAACTTTTTGAACCATTAAATAAAGCGTGAAACTCATTTATATAAGGCATTTTTTTGTAATAGCGAAGGCTATCATAATAGTTAGATAAAATTAATCGTTTTTGAAATAATTCTTTTTCTTCTTGGGGACTTAACAAATACGAAGAAGGTTGTCGCCGTAAAAATAAATCAATATCCATATTTAGTAAAGTTTTATAAACAGGATTCGAATAATATCTTTGTTTAATAGTTTTTTCTAATTCAAGATTTACGCTGTTTGAACTCTCTTCAAAAAACTGCTGAGAAAAACTGGTATCTAAAAGAGGCTTTAATGACTGAGTTATTTTCACATCATTATTGATTCTGTCATTAAGTTTGAAAAAATAATCACTTAGCCCACCATTTTTAGAAACAGTATCTAAATTTTCGAAATCAGAAAAATTATCTAAAAACTCTTGATTAACTGCACTCAATTCGGTTTGCTCTGCTATTTCGGATGAATTAGTGGTCTTTGGTGACGTTAACGAAGTAGTTGATTGTTCTGTTTTTTGAGTCGAAGTCTTTGGTAGAACTGAAGGAGATTGTTCTTGAGACGACGGATTCATATCAATTTCTTTTTGACGAAAATTCTGGGTAGTCTTTTTAAAAAAGCCTGAAAATAATTTACGAGATTTTTCAGTCCCATAAACAGCTCGACGGTCTTGTCGAGCTGTCCAAGCATACTCACCTTGATAGTTTAAATCTTCAAAGCTTTCATTTGAATCTGGTAGTAAATAGGTACCTCGATCAAAAGGGGTTACATCAGTACCAAGTGATTTTAGCCCAGAAAACTTGCCTAAAATACCAGGTGAATCTTTTAAATTTTTAGAAGAGAAAATAGTTTTTTCAAGAGCCTTATCTTGAGAAATAAAGCCAACCGGGCCCCCAAAAATATAATCTAAACTATAAAATGGAATAGATGTAAAAGTAAAAGCTATAATTGTTGTTAACAATATAAAATTGGTTTTTTTAAGCCAACGAGAATAAGAGAGAGCAGACAATTTTAAGGAAAAGTTACTTAGTTGTAGACATAGAATTGTAAATAGTCCAGTAAAAAACAGACTTCCTAGTAATATACCAATTAAATATGTACTATGAGCGAAAATTGAGCTTGACCCTGTTATTGAAGAAAAGTTGTCTAAAATAGTAGGGTGTGGGCTTAGGGTCAAATTTCCAAAATATTCAAAAATACAGCTTTGTTCGGTCCAAGTTAATAAAAAATTAATCAAAAAAATTTGTATTAATTTGGATTTTTGAAACCAATCAAATTTTCGAATTGCACGCTCATGGGCCATATCATAAACAACCACTAATGTGAAAAAAACTCCAGTGATATAACTTAAAGGTTCAGAGGAGAACCAAGGAATTACAAATAGTCGGAAACCAAATAAAACCGAAAAAAGAAAACAAATGTAACCCAGAATTGTTCCAAGACTAGAAATAACCCCTGCTGGAATTCCTTGAATTAATAACCGTCTTATAGAAATAAAATGTGTTGTTGATAATGGTAGACATAAAAAAAAGCTATTTAAAAAACCAATTAAAAATTTATTGTTGTTATAAGTCGGCGTTTCTAACAATGTAAAAAAATTAGATAATGGTGTGTCTAAAAAATAAGTTTCTTTTAAAATTGTCGTAGAAAGTTGTGGAACTATAATCGGTAAATATACTAGATCACGTAGCCATTGAAAACTGATAAAATAAACAGCTAAAAATTTAATACTTGAAAAAATATATAAAAAAGTGTGCTGAATGAATTGCTGAAAAGTAATATCACCCGAAACGGAATCATACACATTGTTTAATAAGTCAATATAATCTTTTATTGCTGTAACAAAGGACATAATTAGTTTTTAATAATAACTTTTATTTTTGAACTTAAATTTGCTTAATACATATTTTTAGTAACAAAGTATACAAAGACTTTTACGAAATAAAACATCCTAATACAATTGTAGATTGTATTTTAGAAACCGGATATTTATTTTGCTATAAGTAAAACGGCAACCTTGCTAGTTTTGCTATCTTAGACAAAAGGATCAAGCTTCGTCTCGATAGCGAAAAATTTAACCAGGTTAAATATCAAGAATTAAAAGGTTATGTAGGTACAAACCAAAATTATAAACGAAGCAAAGCGCAGAAAAAAAGTCCATAATAGTTTTCTAAGTATAAATACAAAATGTTATAAGTTTGCCTTTGCGTTGCAAGGCTTTAACAAGCGTAGCTTGTTAAAACTTTATGTTTTATCTACGATAAAACATTTAGCAACGGGTAAAACACAAACTTAGAAAGCCAAGCGTAGCTTATAAAAGCTTGGTTACTAAATTACGTTTAGTGGAGCTACGCTTTAGTAAGATCTTGAATTTCGTTCCAGTTTTATGCGTTTGGAATACAGTTTTACAATTGTAGCTTGTGAAGGAAGGAGTATGTGCCGGAAGCTCATCAATCTCGCTCTTAGAACAAGCAAAGCTTGTTCAAGGAACCTAGGCAACACTTTTAACTCAACTTTTGAAGTTTGGATAAGCTGTTAAAACCAAATAGAATCTTTGATATAAAATATACTTTTCTAATCATTTTCACCCGTAGTGTGAAAATAATAGAAACAATAGTCTACTTTAAATTTTTGTAAATACCAAACAAAAAAAGCAATTATTGTATGAAATATTCGTAGCTTATTCAAACGCTTTTTCGAATATACAAATAAAAAAATAATGTTGCAATCTAAATATGGATTTTCCAAGGTTACCAAACGAAGTTTGATAACCAAAATCCGAAGTTACTAAACTTTGTTTAGTAACTTCGGGTTTCACTGTTAGTGAAATCTTCGCTTTTTAAGTATAAATAAAAACACTTTATGTTTATTTATACCAAGTTTTCTAAATTTGTGCTTTGCACAAACTTAGAAAACAGCGAAGTTTTCAGCTTAAAATTTTGATTTTTATAAGAGCTAACAAGTTTAAGTTGTAACTGTTTAATTTGAAATAAAGGGTAAACTTCAAAACATGTCCAAAGTTACTAAACTACGTTTAGTAACCAAAATTTTACAAGCGTAGCTTGTAAAACATTTTTAATTATTATCTTTTTAACTATTTTTATAATTTTGATTCCAAGATTGAAACAAATTAATACTAAGAAGTAAAAATAAAGAAATAAGTAAAACCACTGTACCAATTACTGTTGCACCCATATAATCATATTGTTCGAGGTTTTGAAAAATTAAAACAGAAGCAATTAAATCTTTTAAAGGAAAATTAGATGAAACAATAACAATTGAGCCATATTCACCAATTGCACGTGAAAAAGCTAATGTTACGCCTGTTAATAAAGCTGGGACTAATGGTGGAAAAACAATTTTTATGAAAGTTTGCCAGGGTGAGGCACCAAGAGACCATGCAGCTTCTTCTAATTCAATTTCCATTTCTTGTAATACAGGTTGCAATGTACGAACAACAAAAGGAAACGAGACAAAAATCATTGCTGTTGTAATTCCTAACCGTGTAAAAATAATTTGTATTCCAAAATCATTTAAAATCGATCCTATCCAACCTTGATCACTATAGACAGTAACTAAAGTTAAACCTGCTACAGAAGTAGGCAACGCAAAAGGTAAATCCACAGCGGCGTCTAGTAATTTTTTACCAGGAAAAGTATAACGAACTAGAACCCAAGCAAGAATAAAGCCAAAAATAGCATTAAATAAACAAGCGCACAAGGCCATTGAAATCGTTACAAAATATGCTGAAACTGCTATTGGTTCAGTTGCAATTTCCCAAAAATGTACTACCAATGTTTGACTTGCTGTAGCCAATAACGATATTATAGGTATAATAAGCATGAATAAAACATAGAATAAAGTAAAAAACCAAGGCCATGAAGGTTTAAAAAGCTTCATAAATTTCTCCTTCCCATACTAAAGTCTTTCTGTTTCGCACTCCTTACTCCTTATCTATTATAAACTTTTCTTTAAAAATATATTTGGATATCTTACGGCATAACAAATTTTATAATTAACTTTTTTAAACGTAAAAAGGTCACGTTTAATTTTTTATAAAAAATTTAAATAAAGATTAAAATAAAACAACATTATTCTAAATTTTTGCAATGAAAAATTACCAATTATGTTTTACAAGCTACGCTTGTAAAACCTTGGTTACTAAACGTAGTTTAGTAACTTTGGAAAAGTATTCAAATACTATTAAAAAAATAAAAATTTAAATTTTTTTGGTGAATCTATATAAAATGGTTACTTCAAAATTCTATTGAAAATATTTTAAAATGTATTGTTTAGTGTCGATTTACTAATTAAAAAGGTTTTTTCGAGTTTAAATTTTAACAGCTTTTGATGTGTTTATGTAAACACTAAAATAATTTTTTTTAACTTTTATCAAATCGAACACTATTCTATACGGTTAAAAAATTTTTTTAAAATAAAATAACAAGTGTAATTTTTTACTTTACGAAAAAAAAGTTAAACCATTAATTAAAAATTATTTAGGATTCAAACTCGAAAAAACTCTAAACTAGAAAGTTTCATTTTTAAGTAACACTTTTTCAACAATATAAGTTAATTTTAATTAACTTTGTCTAAATGTTAAACAAAACTTTGGCTTAAAAGATAAATAGACAAGTTAGCAAATTTTATTTATAGACCCCGTAAATAATTTAAGTTTTATTATAGGTTTAATAAAATGTGTTTTTTAACAAAATTATTTAGATTAACAACTTCAGTTAATGGTTAGATATCCTAAGTTAGGTTTTATTTCTAAAGAATTATTTATTTTCTGTTTCATTAAGTAAATTTTTTAATACTGATTTAGCTAAAGAAAATGCTTTAGTAGCTTGTTTTTCAGCTTTCTTTTTCCAAATAGTTCGTCGAGTTTTTGTTTTTGTCTTTGAAGTACGTTTTTTAGGGACAGCCATTTCTTTGATTCCTTTGCCTGAAAGCGATTAACATTACAATTGAATTTATTTTAAATTTTTAAGAAAAACATTTTATCGTTTTTAGTTTTTAAAAATTGCTTTTTAGTTAGAATAACGGTTTTATAAGCTAGATTTTTAGAGTCTGACAAAACTTTATTTTGAGTTTAGTTTATTAACTTATAGTAATTGGTTAATCAACTAAATTTTTATCTCACTTTTTATTTAATCATAAAGAGAAAAAAAAGCTTAAATTTAAAAATTCTATAAAATGATTACTTTTCCAAAGTTACTAAACTAGGTTTAGTAACCAAGGTTTTACAAGCTACGCTTGTAAAACGTTAGCGTAGTTTTTGTGTTTACTAACCGGTAAATACTAAACAACGTGAGAATCTGTTTAGTTCGTTTTTTATATTTTATTAGAGTTATTTAATTTTTATTATGTGTTTAAACTTCCAGTTTAAATATAATAATTTTGCTTTTGTAAAATATAAATGCAACTTTCAAATTTATTTTAATTGAGTTAGTTTTGTAACAAAATTTGAAATTAGAGATTTGAGTCATTAATTAGTTTATAGAAACATTTACATTCTAATTGTAGCAAAGTTTCTTTTTTCATTCTAGTAATATATTAAACTTTTTATATAAGATAATAATAATATATAATTTTAGTTAAAATTTGAATCATATCAAATTTTGTATTAATTCTCTCTAAAAAAATTTTGACTATTTGAGTTGTAGTTTAATAAGTATAGTTATTATAGTTTTTTTTGTAAAAACCCGTAAAATTTTTTTTTAACGTTTAACAATATAAAAAATAGTCAAGTTCTTATGAAATCGTTTATGGCTTACTTTATTAAAAAATTTTGTTTTAATAGTAATAATAGTAATTCAACGGTCATCATTGAGGATTCATTTGAGTTTTAGTTTATTATTTGTAAATTCTACTTATATTTGTTTTTTAACTTCTTTACCGAAAATTTATTATGTTTACCTTATCAATTGTTCATATTAACTAGTATTTGCAATCAAACACAATACAGTAAATAATAAAAGATCTTTCTTAACTATTGTGTAATTGCCTTCGGTCGGACTCGAACCGACACGCAATTACGCACTAGTTCCTAAAACTAGCATGTCTACCAATTCCATCACGAAGGCTATATATTATATAAATAATTTACTTATTATTTAATAGTACGAGATAAGATACGTGATGTCAAGAGTAATAATATTTATAGTGATAGTGAAATAAAGCGAGTATAAATTTTTTTGTAAAAAAATTTATATTTAAAAATCACTTAAATTTTCCCGTAAGGCAACACTTGTTGAAACCTAAGAATTTTAAAAAGGGCCAAAGAAAAGTTTTTTGTTTCAGAACGGGTTGTGTCTAGAAAAATGCCTACTACTAGACTTGAACTAGTGACGATCCGCGTATGAGACGGATGCTCTACCAACTGAGCTAAGTAGGCTTAATTAATATTATATATTTTTTTATAGTGTAATGCAACTTAAACATATAACAACATAGAGAACTAATTTTATTAAATATTTTTAAATCTCGAAGTATAAAAAAAGTATTACTAAACCTAGACTTGTCGAATGTTTGTTTTGATTCTTTTGAATAGTGCTGCTTATATTGGGACATTCAAACAGGCCCTTAATACTCAAAAACCACACTGGTTAACTACCATTCAAAATCTTGAACTAAAAATTTTGAAAATGCAAAAGTTTGCAATCGCAATCTTATGGGGAGTACTCATGTGATATGTATAAATTAGCTTTAGCTAAAATTTAAGCGGTATTAAACGTAAACATAAATTGGCGAAGCTTTAGGTTCTTAGTCAAACTGAACAAGTTGGAGTAATAATAGAAGCATTAAAGGCTTTAGAAGAAAAATCTAAGCATTAGTTTAGTGCGAACTTAGAAATAATTAAAAAGAAAAACTCAAATAATTATTCAGACAAACAAAAAAATGAATTATAAGAGTTATATAAAATAGCAATAAAGCTCAATTATGATAGATTTATATTACCGTGCAAAGAATTAAGTTGGGCAGACCATAAAAAAAGATTAAAAATAATCATAAAAACTTAAATTTATTTTTTAAATTAGTTTTTTATTTGTATTTTGTCGAGAGAAAGCTTATTTGATTTAAGTTTTCTTAAAATAAACAAATAAACTACGTTTAGTAACCAAGGTTTTACAAGCTACGCTTGTAAAACTTGACATAAAGTCTAGTTTATATTTATCTTAAGTTT
>Ga0160427_10000450_pt1 | contig 25120 bp, 20 predicted proteins | sample SolpanmetagenomL_FD_108194 | JGI IMG/M metagenome (GOLD analysis project Ga0160427, IMG submission 108194) | Solar panel surface microbial communities from Lawrence Berkeley National Laboratory, California, USA - L | ecosystem: Engineered > Built environment > Solar panel > Unclassified ...
CCGGGCTAGCGGTGCGTGGCGGCGGCCTTAATGGGCTGCGCGGCAACGCCCTGCGTGGTTAGCTTGACGGGCAGAATACGCCCGGCCTTATCAAAATGCAGCTCGTCGATGCACACCTGGCGGTGATTGCCGTTGGCGTCACCGAGCGGGTGGCGATGGTACACGATATACCAGCGGTCGGTGCCCGGCACGTTGATGATGGAGTGGTGCCCGGCGCCGGTGCCCACGGTGGGGTCTTGCTGCAAAATTTTGCCTTCCCGCCGAAATGGCCCAAACGGCGACTGGCCCACGGCGTAGGCCACCGAGTAGTCGGGCCCGGTCCAGCCGCCCTCGCTCCACATAAAATAGTACTTGCCCTGGCGCCGGAACATGAGCGGCCCCTCCACATATTTTTCGGGCGTAATCGACTTAAACACTGTGCCGTCGGCAAAGGGCAGGAAGCCCGTAAAATCGTCCTTCAGCCGGGCAATATTGCAGTGCTGCCAACCACCGTAGATAAGGTAATACTTGCCGTCAACATCCTTAAACACAAACTGGTCGATGGGTTGGGCGCCGTTTTCGATGGTGCCCACCAGCGGGTGCCCTAGCAAGTCTCGGAAGGGTCCGGCGGGCTTGTCGGCCACGGCCACGCCAATGCCGCCCGGCGGCTCGTTGGGCTTCTCGGGGTGGTAGTCGTTAGCCCCAAAAAAGAGGTAGTACTTGCCGCCCTTGGCCACAATGGCGGGCGCCCACAGGGCGCGGTGCGCCCACTTCACGGCGGCCGTGTCGATAATGCGCGGGTGCTTGGTCCAGTGCACCAGGTCGGGCGAGGAAAAGGCATCGAGGTACACCTGCTCGTCGAATGGCGCCGAATACGTGGGGTAAATCCAGTACTGCGAACCAAAAACGGCCGCCTCGGGGTCGGCGTACCAACCCGGAAAAATGGGGTTGCCCGCCCGCGGGGCGGTCTTGGCGGGCTGCTGAGCCGCGGCTACGTGGCAGGCCAGCGCGCCAGCTAGGGTAAGGAGAAATTTTGACATGCAAAAAGTCAGTGAAAGACAGCCGGCGAGGGTCGCCGGGCAACTGAGAATGGAAAAAGCAGGCCCCGAAGATATCGGTTGCCGCCCGAGTACCCACCCCGCGCTACCAGCAATAGGCCGAGCAGTGGTAATATTCGCCGAAAAAGTAGCAAGCGCTGGCTTGCCGCCCCGACCTTAGCGGGTGCTTCTTTTTCCACTCCGTATGCCTCGTCAATTTTTGTCTTTGAGCACCAGCCTGTTGCTGGCCCCGTTTTTTGCCCACGCCACGGTGCGCCTGCCAGCGTTGGTGGGCTCGCACATGGTGTTGCAGCGCGACCGGCCGGTGCCGGTGTGGGGCTGGGCCGCGCCTGGCGAGCGCGTCAGCGTCACGTTTCGCGGCAAAACCTACGCCGCCTCGGCGCCCGATGCCAGTGGCCGCTGGCAGGCCACGCTGCCCGCCACGCCGGCCGGCGGGCCGTACGTGCTCACGGTTAAGGGCCAGAACACCCTGGCGCTAACCGATGTGCTGGTGGGCGACGTGTGGCTAGCCTCGGGCCAGTCAAATATGCAGATGCCGGTGCAGGACCGCCCCGGCGGCTACCAGCCCGTGCAAAACGCCACCCAGGAAATTGCCGCCGCTACCTGGCCCAATATCCGCTTCTTCACCGCGACCCAAACCGTGGCCTACCGCCCGCAGGCCGAAGTGGCTGGCACCGGTTGGCTGGTGTGCAGCCCGGCCACGGTGGCGCAGCTGTCGGCGGTGGCTTATTTCTTCGGCCGCGACCTGTATAAGCAGTATAAAGTGCCCGTAGGCTTGCTCGTGAGCAGCTGGGGCGGCACGCCCGCCGAGGCCTGGGTTAGTGCCGAGGGCCTGCGTAGCCTGCCAGAGTTTGGGCCGCGCGTAGCTGAGTTCGCCCAAAAAACCACCGACTTGCAGGCCGACCAGCTGGCCTACGCCGCCAAACAGCGCGAGCAGCTGCGCAACATCCGGCAGTATGACAAAGGATATTTGCCGGGCGGCCAAACCTGGGCCGCGCCCACCTTCGATGCCCACGCCTGGCCCACCATGCCCGTGCCCGGCGCCTGGGAAGGCCAGCCCGGGCTAGCCACCTACGACGGCGTAATCTGGTTGCGGAAGGAAGTAGACCTGCCCACCAGCCTCGCCGGGCAGCCTCTCACGCTGAGCCTGGGCGAGATTGACGATGCCGACAGCACCTACTTCAACGGCGTGCGGGTGGGCGCGACCAACGGCTACAACCTGGCCCGCCGCTACCCGGTGCCCGCCGCGCTAGCCCGGCCGGGGCGCAACGTTATCACGGTGCGGGTGGTGGACACGGGTGGTGGCGGTGGCTTCACCGGCGAGGCGGCCGCGCTCACGCTCAGTGGCGCCGGCAAGACCCTGCCGCTGGCCGGGCCCTGGCAGTACCAGGTGGGGCTAGCCCCCGCTGACCAGCCCCAGCCGCCGGTGCCCGGTGGCGGCGAGCACGCGCCCACGGCGCTCTACAATGGTATGATTGCCCCGCTGCAATCATTTGCCCTGAAGGGAGTTATCTGGTATCAGGGCGAGAGCAACACCGACCGCGCCGCGCAGTACCGCACGCTGTTTCCGGCCCTCATTGCCGACTGGCGCCAGCGCTGGGGCCAGCCCGAGCTGCCTTTTCTGGGGGTGCAGCTGGCTAGCTACATGGCCGCCCAGCCTGAACCTGGCCCGTCGGCCTGGGCCGAGCTGCGCGAGGCGCAGGCGCTGGCCTTGCGGGCGCCCGGTACGGGGCTGGCCACGGCCATCGATATTGGCGAGGCGGGCGACATTCACCCCCGCAACAAGCAGGAGGTGGGCCGCCGCCTGGCCCTGGCCGCGCGCCGGGTGGCCTACGGCGATAAAGCGGTGGTGGCCAGCGGCCCCACGTACGCCAGTATGAGCCCGGCGGGTGCGGCCATCCGTGTGAAATTCAGCCAGCTAGGGTCGGGGCTGGCCGTGAAAGAGGGTGCTGCTTTGCAAGGGTTTGCCGTGGCGGGGGCCGACCAGCAGTTTCACTGGGCCACGGCTAGGGTGGTGGGTAGCGAAGTGGAAGTGCAAAGCCCCGCCGTGCCCCAGCCCCAGGCCGTGCGCTACGATTGGGCCGACAACCCGAGCGGCAACCTCACCAACAAAGAAGGCCTGCCCGCCTTGCCCTTCCGCACCGATGCCTGGCCGCTGACTACGGCCGGCCGCAAGTAGCTTTAAGCGTTCATCCGACCCTCTTTCTCCTGTTTTTGATGGCTAAAATCTTCGCAGTGCTGCTGAGCCTGGGCGCCTTGCTGGCGGCCCCCATTGCCCACGCACAGGGGCCTAGCCCGGCTAGCCCCGTAGACCTGGTAAACCCGCTGATGGGCACCGATTCGAAGCCCGATTTCTCGAATGGCAATACCTACCCGGCCATTTGCCGGCCGTGGGGCATGAACTGCTGGCTGCCCCAAACCGGCAAAATGGGCAACGGCTGGGCCTACCAGTACGGGGCCGATAAAATCCGGGGCTTCAAGCAAACGCACCAGCCTTCGCCCTGGATGAACGATTACGGCCAGTTTGCCCTCATGCCCGGCACCGGCAAAGTCAAGGTCGATGAAAATGCCCGCGCCAGTTGGTTTTCGCACAAGGCCGAAACCGCCCGGCCCTACTACTACAGCGTGTATCTCGCTGATTATGACCTTACCACCGAGATAACGCCCACCGAGCGGGCGGCGCGCTTTCGCTTCACGTTTCCAAAAACTGATAGCGCCTGGGTGGTGATTGATGCCCTCGACAAAGGCTCGATGGTGCAGGTGCAGGCTAGCCAGCGCCGCATTATTGGCTACACCACGCGCAACAGCCGGGGCGTGCCCGCTAATTTTAAGAACTACTTCGTCATCGAGTTTGACCACGACTTTGCCAACCCGCAGGTGTTCAATGGCAAGGCCCTAGCCAGCGGGGCCACCGAGCTCACGGCCGAGCACGCACTGGCCACTGTGAGCTTCCGCACCCGCAAGGGCGAGCAGGTGCAGGCCCGGGTGGCCTCGTCGTTTATCAGCGCCGAGCAGGCCGAGCGCAACCTGCAAGAGCTTGGCAATGATGATTTTGAGGTGGTGAAGCAGAAGGGCAAAGCCGCCTGGAACGACGTGCTGGGCCGCATTGCCGTGGAGGGCGGCACCGACGAGCAGCAGCGTACCTTTTACTCGTGCCTGTACCGGGCCTTGCAGTTTCCGCGCAAGTTTTACGAGCTCGACGCGGCCGGTCGGCCGGTGCACTACAGCCCTTTCAACGGCGAAACGCGCCCCGGCTACCTCTACACCGATACGGGCGTGTGGGACACGTTTCGGGCGTTGTTTCCGCTGCTCAACCTCGTGTACCCGGAGGAAAACGCTAAAATGCAGGCGGGCCTCGCCAACGACTACCGCGAGGGCGGCTGGCTACCCGAGTGGGCTAGCCCCGGCTACCGCAACGTAATGGTGGGCAACAACTCGGCCTCGGTAGTGGCCGATGCCTACCTCAAAGGCGTGCGCCCCGCCGATGCTGCCGATGCCAACGTGCTCTACGAAGCACTCATTAAAGACGCCAACCACGCCGGGCCGCTCACGGCCGTGGGCCGCGCCGGCGTGGAGTATTACAACAAGCTCGGCTACGTGCCCTACGATGTAAAAATCAACGAGAGCGCCGCCCGTACGTTGGAGTACGCCTACGACGATTTTGCCATCGCGCAGCTAGCCAAGGCGTTGGGCAAGCCGAAGAAAGAAGTGGACCTTTACACGAAGCGCAGCCAGAACTACCGCAAGCTCTTCGACAAGCAGACTGGCCTCATGCGCGGGCGCAACCAGAACGGCACGTTCGAAACGCCCTTCAATCCTTTTAAATGGGGCGATGCCTTCACCGAGGGCAATGCCTGGCACTACACCTGGTCAGTGTTTCACGATGTGCAGGGGCTGATGAACCTGATGGGCGGCCGCCAAAAATTCGCCGCTACGCTAGACTCGGTTTTCACGCTGCCGCCCACGTTTGATGCGTCGTACTACGGCGGGGTTATCCACGAAATCAGGGAGATGCAGGTGGCCAATATGGGCCAGTATGCCCACGGCAACCAGCCGGCGCAGCACGTTATCTACCTCTACAACTACGCCGCCGAGCCCTGGAAAGCGCAGTATTGGACCCGCGAGGTGCTCAACCGCCTCTACCACCCCACGCCCGACGGCTACTGCGGCGATGAGGACAACGGCCAGACCTCGGCCTGGTACGTGTTTTCGGCGCTGGGCTTCTACCCCGTGTGCCCCACCACCGACCAGTACGTGCTAGGGGCGCCGCTCTTCCCCAAGGCCACCCTGCACCTGCCCGGCGGCCACGATGTGGTGCTGAATGCCCCCGCCAACAGCGCCGCAAACCGCTACATCAATAGGTTATCGGTGAATGGGCAGGAGTATGGCCGCAATTGGCTCAGCCACAGCGAGCTGCTTAAAGGTGCCACCCTGAATTTTGACATGGCGCCGCAGCCCAACAAGGCGCGCGGCACCCAGCCGGGCGACGCGCCGTTTTCGATGTCGAAGGCCGAGAAAGGGCAGAAGTAGAAAGCGTAAAAAGAACGTCCTGCTGCGCTTCTCGAAGCATCTCTACCGCGCCGCTAGGGTGTCGTTTGGTAGAGATGCTTCGAGAAGCGCAGCAGGACGTTCTGTTTTATTGTCTTTGCTAATCAGGAGAGGTCCTAGGCCACTTCCGTCACCCGCACTTTCACGCCCTTCACCTTGGCGCCGTTCAGCTTTTCGAGCAGCTCGGCGGCTTGTTTGCGGGGCACGGCCACGTAGGAGTAAAAGTCGAAGACCTCGATGCGGCCCACGGTGTGGCGCTCCAGGCCGCCGACGTTGACAAAGGCGCCGACCAGGTCGTGGGCGCTCACTTTGTGCTTCTTACCGGCCGTGACGTGCAGCGTGATGGTTTCGGGGCGGGGCAGCTTGTTGGCGGCGTTGGCGGGCGGCAGGGGAGCCGGCTTGAGGCGCGCCCACTGCGCACTTTGCGCGCTGGGCCAGGCCTGCACGCGGGTTTGCTCGGGCGGGGTGGCTAGCAGGTGCGCAATGCCGGCTACGCCGGCCCGGGCAGTGCGCCCGGCCCGATGCTGGAAGGTTTCGGCATCGTGCGGCAAGTCGTACTGAATAACCGTGTCGAGGGCGGGCACGTCGATGCCGCGGGCCGCTACATCGGTGGCTACCAGAGCCTGGGCCGAATTATTGCGCAGCTTCATCAGGGCTTTGTCGCGCTCGGGCTGGGGCAGCTTGCCGTGCAGCACCTCGGCCGCCACGCCCCGGCCGCGCAGGAACTGAGCCAGCTCCTCCACCTTGTCGCGGGTGTTGGCGAAGATGAGTGTCTGGCCCGTTTCGGGTTGTTGCAGCAGATGGTAGAGGGCGGCGGGCTTCTCCTCCACGGCGTTCAGCACGTGCCCGCGGATGGTGAGTGAGGCGGGCAGAGCATCGCCAGTAATTTCGCCGTTGAGGCCACCGGCGGCGGTTAGCATGCGGGGGCGAGTGAGGTACTCGCGCACCAGGGCCAGCACCTTATCCGGCATGGTGGCCGAGAACAGCAGTGTCTGGCGGCGGCGCGGCAGGCGGCTGATGATGGTGGCCATCTCCTCCTGAAATTTCAGGTCGAGCAGCTTGTCAGCCTCGTCCAATACCAAGACCTTCAGCTGGTTCGGAATAATGTTGCGCTTCTCCAGGTGGTCGAGCAGGCGGCCGGGCGTGGCCACTACCACGTGGGGCGTTTGCTGCAAGGTCTGCACCTCGTCGCGCATGGGGTGGCCGCCGTAGAGGGCCGCCACGCGCAGGCCAGGGGCCGCCATGTACTTACCCAGGCTCTTGAGGGCATCGCGCACTTGCAAAGCCAGCTCGCGGGCCGGCACCAGCACAATGGCCTGCACGGCCTTGGCGCCAGGGTCTACCTGGGCCAGGATGGCTAGCCCGTAGGCGGCAGTTTTGCCCGAGCCGGTGGGGGCCTGGCCCGCCACATCCTGCAAATCGAGGGCGGGCTGGAGCACCAGCGCCTGCACGGGCGTGGGCTGAGTAAAATTCAGCTCGGCCAAACCTTGCAGGAGTTCGGGCGAGAGGTTAAAATCGGAAAACGAGGCCGGAGCGGCGGGGTCAGCTTGCATCCGGTAAAGGTACGCCCGGCAATGTAGGGTAAGCTTTCGCTCGCTATGTACGCTTTTCCGCGATTGTTCCTGCGATGCCAGCGAAAGCTTACCCAACACTTACTCCGCCACATTTACCAAGCGGTAGCGCACGGCGGTTTTTTTGGGTTTGATATCGAGCCCCACGTGGTGGGCGTAGGCCCAGGTGAAGGCCGCCCCGAAGTAAAAAATCATGGCCGAATAAAATACGAACAGCAGTACCAGCACCGAGCTGGCCGCCGGCCCGTAGATGGGGCCCAGGTCGCGGCCCACCAGCAGCTGGCCCAGCACGTGCTCGCCCAGCTCGATGAGCACGGCCGTGAGCAGCGCGCCGCGCCGCACGGCGCGCCAGGGCACCTTAGCCGCGCTGAGGGTGCGAAACACGAAGCCGCACCACACCGCCAGAATCAGCAGGCTCACGATAAAATTGAGGGCCCACACCACGTAAAAGGCAAACGTAACGTCGAAATCAGCCACAAAATCGGCCAGCAGCGACAGGGCCGCATCGGCCGAAAAAGCCAGTACCGAGAGTGCCGCCGTGGCCAGCAGCACACCCGCCGAGCGCAGGCGCTCGCGGGCGGCCACCGACACCTGGCTGAGCTGCCGCCGCGGCCGCACCCGCCACAACTGGTTGAGCGAGTGCTGAATAACGGTAAAAAGCGTGGTGGCAATAAACACCAAAAACACGAAGCCCAGCCCGGTAATCAAGCGGTTGCGGCCGGCGTGGGCCACATTATGTACTGTCTGGGCTACCAGGCCGGTAGCAGTGCTGCCGATAACTTCGCCGAGCTTGGTGAGCAGCATGGCCCGCGCTCCGCTGGCCGAATACACCGACCCGAGCAGCTGCACCAAAATGATAAGAATGGGCGGCAACGCAAAGGAGGTAAAAAAGGCCGTGGCTGCCCCTAGCCGCAGCGGGTCGTTGGCGCCCAGCTCGCGGGCGGCGCGGCGCAGCACAAGCCAGAATTCAACCCACCACGGAAAGCGGTGGGGCGCGGGAGTAGAAGCGGAAGCAGAATCCTTGTTCATGAATAAGGTAACACCGGGCCCACAACATTTTGCGCCCGGTGGGGTACAAGGGGGCAGCCGCCGGGTAGCCCGGCCCGCTGCTACCCCCGGCAGTGGGTGCGCTACTAACACGCACTTTCCGCGGCTAGTTACGCATGACCACAACTTCCATCTCCGCTACCGGGGTGCGGGCCGTGCCCGCGCCGCCGCCCCGCACCTGGGTGCAGCGGCGCATCGTCGACCCGTTCATGAGCTTGCTGAAGGCAGGCCTGGCGCCCGGCAGCCTGGCCCTCACGGCGGGCCTGGGCGTGGCCTTCGGGCTAGCCCCCACTTTTGGCATCACCACCCTCATAAGTACGGCCGTGGCGTTGCGCCTCAAGCTGAATGTGGCGGCCATGCAGCTGGTGTGCCACGTGCTGAGCCCCTTACAGATTATCCTGTTTCTGCCGTTTTTGCGGTGGGGCGCCACGCTGCTGGGGCACGGCCAGGAGGTAGCGCACCTCAGCCTCGACCAGATAAAGCAGATGGTGAAAACCGAGGGTTGGGACTACGTGCTGCACCTGTTGTGGCGCGCCGAGCTAGGCGCGATGATGATTTGGGCCGTGGCCGCCGTGCCAGTCGTGCTAGGCCTGTATTTCGGCCTGCGGCCGCTGTTCAAACGCTTTATTACCCGCCAGGAGGCGGCAGAGGAAGTGGCCGTGACGAGGTAAGGCTGGCTGGATAAGTAGAGTAAGTGGAAACAGAATAAAAAACGTTGGTCACGCTGCGCTTGCGAAATTTCTTGTTCGCAAGCGCAGCGTGACCAACGTTTTTTGGTAGGCTACACCCACCAAAGAGGCCGATTATGAAGCCGCGTAAACCGGCTGCACCTCGGGCTGCTGGAAATAAGGATTCACGCCTTCTTCCGACGTTAAGTCGAGCAACATCAAATCGACGTGCTGAAACGTGCCGGTGCGGCCTTCGAGGGCGGGGCCGAGCTGCTGCATAAAGTCGGGGTCGTGGCTGATGGTGTCGAAGCCAAGCAGCAGGCGCGGGGGCTGGCTGTCGTCGCCAGCCAGCTGCATCTGGGCCACGTAAATGGCTTTGATGTCGGCATTTTCGGCACCAAACTGGGCTAGCGACTCGCCCAGGCCTTCGGGCAGCTCAGGAGCACTCAGCGTTACCTGGGCATCGGCGGGCAGGCCACCCTGGCCGAGCTGGCCGGTTAAGAGGGCCTGAATTTCGGCGGCGGGCAGCAATTTGCCGGCCGGCGAAAAGGGGTTCAGTACACAGTCCTGGCCCTGGGTCATGGCAAAAAACGCCTGGCCCGGAATGGGCGTCCAGGCGATGGTGCTGGCATCCATGCCACCATCGCTGAGGCGCGCCTCGGAGGTGAAGATGGGCAGGCGGCCATCCTGGAGCACTTGCAACTGAATTTGCTGGCCCTCGGTGAGCTGCACCTCGCCGGTACCCACGCTTTCGTCGGGGGCGAGTACCATCAGAATATTCTCTTGCAGCAAAGCCTGGTAGAAAGCCGGGCGGGCATTCTCATCCACGGGGGCCAGCAGCAGCAGGTGCTCCAGAATGTTTTGGGGCTCAAACGGGAACTCGGGCGCCTCGGGCTGCGGGGCTAGCGGGCCCTGGCCGGCGAAGTCGGGCATGGGCGGCATCGGCGGAATGCCCTGTGCGGCTGGCTCGGCCGGCGCTACGTATTTGGAGCCCTGGTAGCGGGGGCCGCTTTTGGCCGGCGCGGGCGTGGCGCCCGGGGTGGCGTTAGCGTCGGGCGCGCTGGGGGCAGGAGCACCGGGGCTAGCCGGCGTCGAATCAGGTTTTTTTAGAAAGTCGAAGAGACCCATTGCACTGGAAAGATTAGCGTGATAAGCAAAAGTAAAGGTAGTCCGGTACCGCGAATTCTGCGAATGCGCGCCGTAGCTGGCGCAGGGCTGTGCTGCGGGGCGCGGGTTCGCCGCATCTGTGGTGCTAGCGGTCGGTGCAGGCGCGCAGCTCGGCCTCGGTGCCAGCAATGGTGCGCACGCCGGCCGGGCCGGGGTGGTTGCCCCAGTGCCCCTCAATAAAATTGAGCAGGTTGGTGACCTGCGCCGGCGACAAATGCTGGTGCGTAGTGGTATCCTGCACCCCTAGCATCAGCTGGTTGTAGGCCACACCATTCACCACAATGGGCCCTTTAAGGCCGTAGCGCACAATGCAGGCCAGCTGGCTGGGGTGCTGAGCCAGGTAATCAGACCCCGCCAGCGGCGGAATCAGTTGGCCCAGGCCCTCGCCCTGCTCGCCGTGGCAGCCCGAGCAGTGCTGCACGTACAGCCGCTCGCCCTGGTTTTTTTTACCCGTGAAGCAGGAGGGAAGGGCTAGCAGCGCCAGCAAGGCCAGCGCCGGGGCAGATGGGTACCGCATGCTAGCGGGCGGCCGTGGCCTTGCGGCTGTTTACCTCGTTGAGCAGCACGGGTAGCTGGCGCAGCAGCAGGGCCACCTGCTCAGGGTTGAGGCCGTCGTAGGTGCCGCGCAGGTAACCCTGGTCGTCTACCAGCGCCAGGGCGCCGCTGTGGGCAATGCCACCGGGGGCCTTGAGGTCGGTTTGGGCGGCGGCCAGGTAGTTGCTGGCCAGTTTGTAGGCCGTGGGGCGGTCGGGGGTGCGTAGAAAGCGCCAGGTGCTATTCGGCGCGGCTACCCCTAGCCGGCGGGCGTAGTCGGCCAGCACGGGCTGGGTATCGTGTTCGGGGTCGATGGTGAACGACAAAAACGCCACATTAGGGTCCTGGCCGTACTGCTTGTACACTTTCAGCACCTCGCTCTGCATTTTGGGGCAGATGCCGGGGCAGGTGGCGAAGAAAAAATTGGTGATGTAAACCTTGCCGGCCAGGGTTTTAGTCGACACCATTTTGCCGTCCTGGTCGGGCAGGCTGAAGTCGGGCACCGGCTTTTTGCCCTCGGCTCCGAGGTAGGGCAGGGTAGCCGAGGTGGCTTCCTCGCTGTCCATGTGCACATCGGCAATGCCGGTGTCGTTGGCGGGAGTGCTGGTGCCGCAGCCGGCCAGGGCCAGCAAGCCCGCTAGGGGCAGAAATTTTAAAAACATAACGCGCAAAAACAAGGCAACGGGCCGGCCGCCGGCCGCACTAGTACAAACCGCGCCGGGCGCCCGGGCGTTCGCCTAGGGCCCGGGCGCCGGGTGAGTTATTTAGGCTGGGTAGTGGCCGGCGCGGGCGCGGCGGCCTTGGGAGCCCTGGCGCGGCCCAGCGTGGCCTGGGCCGAGTCGAGCACCGCGCGCAGCTGCTGCTCGACGCCGGCCAGCTGCTTTTGCTGGTCTTGCAGATAAGCCAGGCGCTGGGGGGCGGGGGAGGTGCTGTCGGGGGCCTGGTACTGGTGCATCCAGGTCATCATGGCGTGGTCGGCGGCCTGCATCTTGGCCTGGATGGGCGCGCTGGCGGGCACCTTGGCCGCCGTGAGCTGGGCCTTAAGGGCGAAGAGCTGCTCGGTTTGCTGCATGGCCAGGTCGTGGTGGCTCATCAGGCTGTCTTCGAGGGCGCGGGCCTGCGCGGCGGGCGAAGCACCCTCGGTAGTAGTAGCGATTTTAGAGTCGGTGCCGCAGCCCGGCAGGGCCAGGCTCAACAAGCCAAAGGCCGCACCCAGCGGCAAAAGCAGCATTTTTTTCATGCCGTAAAGGTACGGGCGGGGCCAGGCTTGCAGCCAGTGAGGCCGGGCCAGCGCAAGCCAAAGCTTGCAGTTCAGGTAGTAAAATCTGAGTTGTGGTTTTTGCACCTGGTCAGGAAAGCCTGACACGAGGCGTGCGATAGTAACGCAACGCTTGGGAAAGCTGACACGCGGCTTGGACCGCTGACACGCGACTTAGGAACGCTGACACCGAGCTGGGGAAAGCTGACACAGCCTTTGGGTGCCCCGGCGCCGGGCTTGGGGCGACCGCGACGGGGCTAGTGAAAAATCAAAACGGCCGCGGCCGGGTTACTTCCGCACCTTTTCCTTTCATCCCCTAACTTTTCCACGCATATGCAAACCCGCCAACTTGGCCGCGCCGGCCTTTCCGTTTCGGCCCTCGGCCTCGGCTGCATGGGCATGTCCGATTTCTACGGCCAGCCCGACGATGCCGAGAGCCTACGCACCCTGGCCCGCGCCCTGGAGCTGGGCGTCACGTTCTTCGACACGGCCGATATGTACGGCCCCTACACCAACGAGGAGCTGCTGGGCCGCTTTTTCAAGGAAGACAAAACCCGCCGCGACCGGGTGCAGTTGGCCACCAAATTTGGCATTGTGCGCGACCCCAGCGACCCTAGCAAGCGCGGCATCAACGGCCGGCCCGAGTACGTGCGGCAGTCGGCCGAGGGCTCGCTCAAGCGCCTGGGTACCGACCATATCGACCTCTACTACCAGCATCGCGTGGACCCTAGCGTGCCCGTCGAGGAAACCGTGGGCGCCATGAGCCGGCTGGTGGAAGAAGGCAAAGTACGCTTCCTGGGCCTGAGTGAGGCCGGCCCCGAAACCATTGCCCGCGCCCACGCCACGCACCCCATTGCAGCCCTGCAAACCGAGTACAGCCTCTGGAGCCGCGATGTGGAGACGGAAATTCTGCCCCTGCTGCGTGAAAAAGGCATTGGCTTAGTGCCGTACTCGCCGCTGGGCCGGGGGTTTCTCACGGGCGAAATTCAGAAGTTCGAGGACTTCGCGCCCGACGACTACCGCCGCCACTCGCCCCGCTTCCAGGGCGAAAATTTCGCTAAAAACCTTAAGCTGGTGAGCCACCTGCGTGAGTTGGCCCAAAGCAAGGGCGTAACGGCCAGCCAGCTGGCCCTGGCCTGGGTGCTAACCCAGGGCGACGACCTGGCGCCCATCCCCGGCACCAAGCGCGTGAAATACCTCGAAGAAAACGTGGGCGCCCTCGACGTAAAATTGACCGAAGACGAGCGCCGCCACCTCGACGAGCTGCTGCCGCTCGGTGCCGCTGCCGGCACCCGCTACCCCGAGGCCATGATGGCGGCCGTGGGCCGCTAGGGGGCCAGCCGGGCGCAGGCCTCGCTAGCGCAGACGCCCGTTGGCTAGCTGGCCGACGGGCGTTTTTTGTGGATGCAGGGCTAGCGTTCAGGCCGCCGCCGGGTCAAGGTAGCTGGGGATAGGTATTTTCATTTTCTACTTGGGGCAGGCGCTGGTAAACCTGGTTTTAGCCTTGGCACACATCAGGCGGGGCCCCGATGACGTGGGGCCCGCACCTTATGTACTGAGTATGCTACTGGTGCTCCTCATTGGGTTTGGGGTGTGCTCCGGCATTTTTATGATTGCCAGTAGCCTCGGCAGCATGAACTGAAGCTGGCGCCGGCTGGCACTTAGGGCAGATGTAGGTGGCCCGCCCGCCCACGTAAAACTTCTCAATTTTCACCTTGGGGTGGCGGGGGCAAAATGTGTGCGCGTCGGTGCCGGGCGTGGCCGAGTCGTCCCACTCGCGGGCGTGGATGAGGAAGCCAGCCGGAAAATGCCGGTAATTGGCCTCGTGCCGGATGGCCGTCGTCAGCACCAGTTGAATGGCGGTGTGCAAGGCCGCGGCTTCCTTGTCAGTGATGGAATTGCCCAGCCGCTCGGGGTGAATTTTAGCCTGGAACAGCACCTCGTCCACAATCCAGTTGCCGAGGCCGGCGGTGAGGCCTTGGTCGAGCAACAGGGGCTTGACGAACACCCGGCGGCGGCTGAGTTTCTGGTGCAGCTCGGCGGTAGTGATTTGCAGCGCGTCGGGGCCGAGCTTCTTCGCTTTCTGGTAAGCCTCGGCGCTGTCGGCCAGCCGGATGCGGCCAAATTTGCGCGGGTCAATAAAGGCTAGGTTCAGGCCCGAATCGGCCAGCTGCCAGGCCACGCGGGTGAAGCGCGGGGCATCGGGCGCGTCGCGGTAGGCGCCGATGTCGCCGGTCATACCAAAGTGTAGCACCAGCAGGCGGCCGTTGTCCAGCTCCACAAAACAATTCTTGCCCAGCCGGCCGGTGCCGCTGATGGTACGGCCCAGCAGCGCTGCGCGCAGTTCGGCTTCGGGCACGGCCAGCACGTGTTTATCAAAGACCGTGAGGCCGGTAATGGTCTGGCCTACGGCCACTTCATCAATAAAACGACGGTAGGTTTCGACTTCGGGTAATTCGGGCATCAGGTCAAAAGTGAAATAAACATTACCAAAAAAGGCAGGCCGCGTTGCGCTGGCCTGCCTTTTTTGGTACGCTAGCGGTAGCGCTTACGAAGGGTCGTGCATCTTGGCTACTCGCTGACCCTCTTTGTCGTACACGTCGCCGCGCGGCGTCACGTAAAGCGGACGCTGCCGCCCGTCTTCGAGGATAAAGGGAAAGGTGGCGTTGCCGGTGCGGCGCAGACGGCCCACTACCTGGGCATCGCGCACGCCGCCGTCCTCGTCGCTGCTTTCGTCGGCCAGGCGCACCACGTTCAGGGCGCTGGTGAGGTAGAAGGGCACATCGGGGTTATCACGGAAAGTGAGCTGGCCCACCACGCGCACCGGGGCGTTGCTGGCCCCGCGCGCCAGGGCCACGGCGGCATCGTTGGTGTCATCGTCGTAACCGGTTGGCTCGTAGCGAGTGGGCGCGCTAGGCTGCCGCACGGGGCGAGCGGCAATGGCCACTGGCTGGGCCGAGGGCTGCGCACTGCCGGCTTTGGTGCTAGCCACAATCTGGGCCGTGGCGCGGCCCCAGCCCCGGTTGATGGCCGCCAAGCGCGGCGCGCGGCCGGGGTGTGTGGCCGAACCAGTGCTGGGCGATACGGCGGCCATCGCGGCCTGCGCCTGCGCCAAGCTAGCCCCTAGCCGGCGCAGCACAAAGCCCGAAAACTCATCGGCCTCCAGCTCATCCTCCGGCTGCGAGCCGCCCGCGCGCAGCGTGTGGCCGTTGAGGTGGTGACCCATTTCGTGGGCCAGAATGCTGATGCCACCCCAGTCGGTGTGGCCCGCACGGTTCACGGCAGCCAGAAACCGGGGGTTATAAAGCAGGTAGCGCTTGCCGCCGTACACCACGGCCGCGGCGTTATCAACCTGCGTGGTGGCGCGCAGCTCGAAGCGGGGCTGCAAGCCCACGGCGTCGGTAATTTCGCGGATGATGCCGGCGGCCTGGCTCGCCGGCATGTCGGCCGGGGCCTGGGCTCGGGCCGCTGGGCTAGCGGCCCCGAGCAGCAGTGCGGGAAGGGCCAGCCCAGCGGCTAGCCGACGAAAAAAGCGGGAAAGCATAGTCATGGCACAAGGGGAAGTGAGGCGGAATAGAACTTACAATTTCGGCGCCAGAAAAAGCGGCGCCGGCTGAGCAATTTCGGTAATAGCACAACGCTAGCGACTGCCTTTTTCGTTTAATAAACGAGCGGTCGGTACTGGCCGTTTTTTTGCGTTTTCTCTATGTCTTCAACTGCTTCTGCTACTACGCCCGCCGTGCTGGTGCGGCCCAACACGCCGCTTCGCCTCGCCGATATTGACCCGGCCAACAATGTGCCCTTCGACCACAAGAAAAAGGTGGAAAAACGCCTCGAAGACCTGCGCGAGCAGCTCAGCGATTACCAGGAAAACCTCTACGCCGAGCACCGCCAGAGCCTGCTGCTCGTGTTTCAGGCCATCGACACCGGTGGCAAAGATGGCACTATCCGCAAACTGCTAACCGGGGTAAACCCCGCCGGGGTAGAGGTAACGGCTTTTAAGCAGCCTAGCAGCGAGGAGCTGAACCACGATTTTTTGTGGCGTATTCACCCGCACACGCCCAGCCGCGGCCACATTGGCGTGTTCAACCGCTCGCATTATGAGGACGTGTTTGTGACGCGGGTGCACGGCCTCATCGAACCCTTTACCTGGCAGCAGCGCTACGAGGACATTCGGAATTTTGAGCAATTGCTAACCCGCAACGGCACGCGGGTGCTGAAGTTTTTTCTGCATATCTCGAAGGAGGAGCAGGCCAAGCGCCTGCAAGCCCGCCTCGACAACCCCAAGAAGCGTTGGAAATTTGAGCCCGGCGACCTCAAGGAGCGCCAGCTGTGGGACGCCTACCAGGTAGCCTACCAGGAGGCGCTGGCCGCTACTTCCACGCCCGAGTGCCCGTGGTACGTTATCCCGGCCAACGATAAGCGTGCCCGCGACCAGGCCATTGCTGAAATTGTGGTAGCGGCCCTGGCCGAGATGAACCCCCAGCCGCCCGCCGCCGACTTCGACGTGGCCGCTCAGGTGATTGAGTAGGGCTAGGGCGCCGCGCCAGGTTAGCGGCCCCCCGCCCAAATAGCTGCTCCCGCCCAAATAGCTGCCCCTAGCCACCCGTTAGAAAGCAAGAAGCCCACGCTGCCATGCAGCGCGGGCTTCTTTATGGGCCAAAGGCTAGCCGTTAATTCATCCAAAGGGTGGCTACTTGCTCGAAGCGGTGGGGGGCGAAGGCGCCGTAGGGCCGCTCGGCGTAGAAGCCCAGCACGTGCACGTGGGGCTGGCCGGTGCGCGCGTGGGGCCGCACCTGCACGGGATACACGCGGCCGGCCGTGGGCCAGTCGCCGATGTAGCCGGCGGGGCGGGCAGTGTCATCGATGCAGCGGGCAAACTGCTGCACGGGCAGGGGAGTCGGGAGCTGGGTATTACGCATGGCCAAAGATACAACTAAAAAGCGGAAAGCTAAAAATTTTGGCAAAAAGAAACGGGCGTAAAATCTCTCGATAAGTTGAACTAAATAAGTGAAAGTTATGCAAGTTAGCCCCCGCTGACTGCACTGGCAGGCTTGCTAACTCTGCTGGCTAACAATTGTTAGTATCCAACCCCATTTACGCGAAAACCGTGCCGACCGGATTGCGGGTCGGCACGGTTTAGCGCAAAGCGGCTAGGCAAGCCTAGCGGCGGTTGAGGTCGATGGCCTGGTAGGCGATGAGCAGGTCGGTGCGGGTACCCGGCGGGCGGTAGTACACGAGCAGGTCGTACTGGTTTTCGGTTTCCTGGTGGGTGCCTTCGAAATAAATTTCGTCGGGCGCGGCGCCGGTTCGCTTGGGCGCCACGGCGTAGCTGTAATTGTAATAGCCCTGCTTGAGCAGCGCGCGGCCGGTGTAGCGCTGCTGCACCGAGTCATAGGCCAGCCGGAACTCATCGCGCAGCTGCCAGTCGCTGAGCGCGCCAAATACATAGACCGGGCCGGGCGCGGGCTGGGGCGCCTTCAGGTTGAAGGTTACCTGGGCGTAGTCGCCGTTGTAGGCGCCGTTGCCAAACTCCCGGTTTTCGAACACCCGCTGGCCGTTGGCATCGGCGTACTGGTTGTAGGCCAGGCCGTTGCGGGTAGTTTCTTCCTGCAACTCGATTTGCGTAGGGTTGCCCTGGCGCAGGAGCCTAGCCACGCCCAGGCCACTGGCTTGCAGCGAGCGGGCATCGAAGTAGCGGTACTCGCTAAGGCCCGGAAAGGCGTTTTCGTAGTTGATGTACTGGTATTCGAGCCGGCGCTCGGCGTCGCGTACAAAGGTGGGCGTGAGGTTGTAATGAGCATTATCCCAGCGAAAGTTCTGGCGCAGCACCACCTTTACCTCGGCGGCCGGGTTCACCAGGTCCACGGCGCTGTAGTTGATGTTGAAATTGAGCTGCTGGTAGGCGTAGCGCGCATCGAGGCCGCCGGCCAGCACGCCTTGCTGAATGCTGGCAACTACCTGGTTTTCATACACCAGCATCCGGCGCGACAGCTGCGGCACGCCGGCCTGGTTTTGCACCACCAGCAAGTAGTTGCCGCTGAGCTTCACGCGCGGCACCCGCAGGGCGTAGTGAAAATACGGCACCTTGGTATTAACCGAGGTTTGGTAATTGGTGAGCGTAAACTCATTTATCTCGCTCAAAAACTGCATATCGGTGAGCTGCGAGGGCGTCCAGTTCAGGTCGCAGTGAATGAGCTTGGCCGTGAGGCGCGGCGCCTGCTCGCCCAGCACGTCAAACTCCAGCGTCACGGGCTGCTCCTGAGTAATGGGCACGATGGGCGGCAGCAGCACGTCGTTGGCCTGGGCCGTGGGCACGTAGCACTGCACGCTGCGCACGCTAGGGTCGTAGATGTAGTCTTGGTAGCGCAGGGTGCGGTCGGCGTAGTACTCGGCCGGTTTTTGCTGCTGGCTAGCCGGCAGGTTGGGGTTGGTGATGGGCGTGCCCAGCGGCACGCAGCCCGCCGCTAGCAGCAGAATAGGATAGGGAAGGTGACGAAAGCGCATAAAACGAAAGTACGGCCGGTAGCACGGCTAGGGCCGGTGCCCCCGCCCGGCCGGCCACCGGGCTCCTTGGTGGCGGGCACCCAAAACAGTGGCCTGGCCAGCCGGTTTAGCGGATAATTCTTAACTTCTTTTCAACGTAAAAAAAGTATGCGCGCAGTAGCCGCCACCGAGCCGCAAGCCCAAACCTGGGAAACCATCAGCGAAGGCATCACGCGCACGCTGCTGCGCGCCGAGCCCGGCGAAAAGCGCGTGCTCATCCGCATTGCCGCCGGTCGCACATACCCGCACCACGCGCACCAAACGCCCGATGAGGTATTCGTGGTGGCCGGCACCTACTGCGACCCCGGCGTGGAAAGCGGCCGCGCGTTTCCGGCGGGCTCCTACCTCTACTACCCGCCCGGCACCGAGCACCGCGCCAGCAGCCCCGCCGGCTCGGAGGGCTGCACCATTCTGGTCTGGAACTCGGGTAGGTAGGCTCGCCGGCTAGGGGCACTTTGCTAGGAAAGTGCTGGTAAAAAGAGCGCGTAGCGCGACCTTTTACGCGGTATTGCGTCGTTTGGGGCAAGCGCTCGTTGCGCAAGCTTACTACGATTGCGCGCACTCCTTTTTTTTCTTACCATGACTAAAATTCTTTGCGGCCTCGGCCTCGGGGCGGCGCTGCTGCTGAACTCGTGCGCCGTGCAGCTAGCCCGGGTGCCCGACCAAACACCCGCGCAGGTGCAGGCTGAGTACCGCGTAACCAAAGACGTGGCCTACGGCGCCGACCCGGAGCAGAAGCTCGATATGTACCTTTCGCCCACGGCCAACCGCTTGAAGCAGAAGAACTACACCATCGTGTTTCTGCACGGCGGCGGCTACTACGTCAGCGATAAGGCGCGGGAGGAGCGCTACATTCAGCCGTACCTGAAAAAGGGGCTGAACGTAGTCAATATGAACTATCGCATCAAGCGCGGCGTGCCGCTGGCCACGGAAGACCTGACCTACGCCCTCAATTTTCTGCGGGCGAACAACACCACGTACCACCTCGATTTGAGTCGGATAATCGTGACGGGCTTTTCGGCCGGGGCGCATATTGCCAGCCTGGTGGCCGTCACGGCCAATGACCCGGCCTACGTGCCCAAGCTGGACGCCGGCCTAAAAATCGCCGGCGTCGTCAATTTCTCAGGGCCAGTCGATGGCCTTGACGTGGTGGAAAAAGTCTTTATGAGCAACGACGTGCCCGTGATGAAAGCCATCGGCGTCGCCCTTTTCCCCGAAACCACTGACTACGCGCCCAAGGACTACATCCGCAAGTACGAGCCGATAACGTACTTCGACCAAAACGACCCGCCGTTTTTCATCTGGCAGGGCGGCAAGGACGACCAGGTGCCGCCCGTCACGTTCGAGAAGTTCGTGGCCCTGCTCCGGCAAAACCCGCAAAAAAACGAGGTCTTATTTGTGCCCGAAGGCCAGCACAGCCCTAGCGCCACTGAGCTGGCTACCGCTTACCAAGCCATCTTCGCTTTTCTGGATAAGAAGGTAAAATAGCGACGGCCGCTAGCCGTACCGCACAAAAAAGCCCCGCCAGCAGCTGCTGGCGGGGCTTTTTGCGCTGCCTCATTCCTACATCTCGGCCAGCATTTCCCAGCGGTCGTTGAGCTTGGCAAGCTCCTTTTTCACCTGCTCAAACTTCACGGTCGTGTCCTTGAGCTGGGCGGTGTTCTGATAAATTTTGGGGTCGGCCAGCTGTTTTTCGTAGAGGGCCAGCTCCTTTTCCATCTTGTCGATGTTGGCTTCGACCTCAGCCAGCTCGCGCAGGGCCTTTTTCTGGTCGGGTGCGGGCGTTTTGTTCACCGAGGGCACGGGCTCGGCCACGGCCGCCGGTTTGGGCGTGGGTTTCGGGGCCGAGGGGCTGGGCAGGCCGGCTTTTTTGGCTGCCTTTTCACGGTCATCCTGCCACTGCTCGTACTCGTGGTAGGTGCCGGGGTATTCCTTGAGCTGGTAATCCTCGATAAACCAGATTTTGGTGGCCACGTTCTCCACGAAATAGCGGTCGTGGCTGATGACGATGAACGTGCCCTCGTATTGCTCCAGCGCCTGAATGAGGATGTTGACCGACTGCATATCCAGGTGGTTGGTCGGTTCGTCGAGCAGCAGGAAGTTGGCTTCCGAAATCAGGGTTTTAGCCAGTGCCACGCGGCTTTTCTCGCCGCCGCTCAGCACCTTAATTTTCTTGTACACGTCGTCGCCCGTGAACAAAAACGACCCTAGCACGCCGCGCAATTCCATCTCGTTGCGCTTCGAGCCGGCCTCGTTCATCTCCTGAATAATCTCGTTGTCCACGGTCAGGCTTTCGAGCTGGTGCTGCGCGTAGAAGGCCATGATGACGTTGTGGCCCAGCTGATGCTTGCCGGCGGTGGGCGTTTCGGCGCCGGCCACGAGGCGCATCAGCGTCGATTTGCCCTTGCCGTTGGCGCCGATGAGCGCAATTTTATCGCCCCGCTCGATGTGCACGTTGGTGTCGCGGAAGATGAGCTTTTCGGCGTAGCTCTTGCTCACGTGCTCCATGCGCAGGATGTGGCGGCCAGGCTGCTGCGAGAACGTAAACTTAAAATTGACCCTAGCCGCGTCGGGCGCCACGGCCTCAATACGCTCCAGCTTGTCGAGGGCCTTCACGCGGCTCTGGGCCTGCTTGGCCTTGCTGGCACTGGCTTTGAAGCGCTCGATAAAGCGCTCGGCCTGCTTGATGGCGGCCTGCTGGTTGTCGTAAGCGCCCTGCTGAATCTCGGTGCGCAACACTTTCTCTTCCTGGTAGAACGAGTAGTTGCCGGCGTAAGGATTGAGCTTGCCGCCGCTTACTTCCACGGTCGTATTGGTGGTGCCGTCCAAGAATTCGCGGTCGTGGCTCACGATGATGACCGCGCCCTCGTAGCTGGCCAGGTACGTTTCAATCCACTTGATGGAAGGCAGGTCCAGGTGGTTGGTGGGCTCGTCGAGCAGCAGCAGCGAAGGCTGCTGGAGCAGAATTTTGGCCAGCATCACGCGCATGCGCCAGCCGCCCGAAAAAGTCTTGAGCGGCTTCTGCAAGTCCTCCGTCGAAAAGCCCAGGCCTTCCAGAATTTCCTCGGCCTTCGACTGCATGGTGTAGCCGCCCAGCGCCTCGAAGCGCTCTTGCAGCACGGCCAGCTTGTCGGCCAGCTCGTCGCGGTAGTCGGTTTCAAACTCCAGCAGCACGGCGTCGATTTTCTTCTGCAATTCCAGCGCCTCGGCAAAGGCTTGCATCGCCACCAGCAGGATGGACTCGTGCGAGTCGTAGCTCAGCAAATCCTGGTTCAGAAAGCCCAGGCTCACGTCCTTGCTCATCGAGATGGAGCCGCCGTCGGGGCGGTACTCGCCCACGAGCAGGCGCAGCAAGGTCGATTTGCCGGTGCCATTAAGGCCTACCAGGCCAATTTTATCCTTGGGCTTGATGTGCAGGCTAGCGCCGTCGTAGAGGGTGCGCGAGCCAAAATGGAAGTCGAGGTCGGAAATTGAAATCATGGCGGGGCCGGCTAGGGCCACTAAGGGCGAATAAGGCGTAGTGCAGGGCGCGGGCTAAACCACCGGCCGGCCTACACTAGCGGCAGGGCAAAGGTACGGCCTAGCAGGGGCTATCCGCACGCGCCGGGCGCGGGTAGGGCACGGCGCGTGCGGAAATAAAACAGCGCAGCGCCTCGAAAAATTTCGGTCATAACATGCCCTAAACCATTCGGCCGCGTGGCAATATCCTGCCGGGCTGCCTCGTGGGCTTGCCGTTATTACCCGTTCGCCCAGCGCTTTTCCGGCTACCCTGGGGCTAGTCCGGCTACTGCTGGCCCCGGCCGCGCCGGCGCAGCGCCCCACCAATAGCTCTACGCTGGAAAACCTAGTGGCCCGGCCGCGCCCTGATGTGGGCAAAAGACCCTAGCCGCGCCCTTTTACCTTATTACGCAGGCGCTTCACCAGCTTTTTTACCCGGCGTACGGCGCCGTGCAGCCACAGAGCGGGCGTACTGCGGGCCTGCGGCGCCGGGGCAGCCGGGCTGGCGGGGTAGCCCGGCGCTTCGGCAGCGGGTGGCAGCGCCGTGCCATCGCTCGCCTGCCCATAGCTGCTGGCCAGCTTTTTGGGCACGCCCACGCTGTGCAAAAAGCCCACGATGAGGCCCTGGCGCCAGGCCGTGAACGTCGAAAACTCCCGCTCGCGCGGCGTGTCGATGTCGCCCACCACGAAGCGGCCGCCGGGGCGGGGGTTTTGGTCGCGCACCACCACATTGACCAGCCCGCTCGTGAGGCGGCCAAAAAGCGTCTTCTTCACCTCGCCCTCCTTGTAGCCCAGGAAGTTGAGCCGCAGCTCGGTGTAGCGCGCCCGCACCGTGCCGCTGATGCGCTGGCGGTCAATGTACTCGTCGAAATCAATACCCTGCGCCCGGCCGCTTTTGAAGCGTATGAGCCGGGTGGGCGTCATAATGGAATTCAGGATGCTGAACGGCGCCGGCCCGAAGCTGCCGCGCAGGTGCTGGCGGCCGCGCGGGTCGAGCAGCGAAGTGGTGAGGCGCACCTCGGCCCGGCAAACGTTTTGCAGGTAGCCGGTGGCCGAGCCGGTGAGCGGGTGCGCCAGACTCATGCGACTAGGGTCGTTGCTCACGTTATACAGCGTGGCGTTTAGCCGGTTGATGCTGAAGGTGCCCTCCAGGGGCGTGCGGGCGCTACGCGAGCGGGCCTCAATGGTACCGTTGCGCACGTCGAGCCGGCGCACGTCGATGTGCGCCCGCAGCCGGCGCACGGCTTCGGGCGTGAGGTAAGAAGGCTGGGTATTGAGGGGCCCGCGGCCGTCGCTGCGCGCCAGCAGGTAGGGGTTCTCTACAATGACGTGGGCTACGCGCAGGTGGCTATTGGCCGACAATTGCTTGAAATCGAAGCCCTTGGCTAATATCTCGGCCATGCGCACCGTGAGCTGGGTGGTCTGGTAGCCATCGCGCCGGTTTAGCTGAGCCGGGCTAAGAATGGGCCGCAAAGCCAGCGAACTGAGGCGCAGTACCTGTTGGTCGGTGTTGAGGGCCGCGTGCTCGATGCTGACCGGGTACTTGGGCGGGGCCAGCGTGGCCGTGAGGCGCCCGGTGTGGCCCGTCCAGGCCTGGGCATACAGGATGCGCCGCGCGGTTGGCTGCTGCGAGATAGAATCGATGCGCAGGCTGCGCGCCACGCCAAATACGTGGTGGATGGCCGGCGTCTCCTGCACGCCCGCCACGGCCAAGTAGCCATCCTCCAAGATGAGCTGCCGCACATCGGCCCGCCGAAACACGGGTTGCAGCAGCTGCCACAGCGGCGGCGGCGCCTTGGCGGGCGGCCGAAACGTGAGCCGCGGCTTGCTGAGCCGGGCCGAGTCGGCGCGCAGGCGGTGTTGGTGCTGCCAGGTGGCCGCCCGCAGCCCCACCACACGCACCCGGGGCATAGTAAAAAACACCCGTACGGCGCCCGGCTTGCCCCGCCCAGGCGCGGGCGGCGTAATGCGCAGCGAATCAAGCCCCAACCGCTGTTGGGTGCTGGAAAAATCGACCAGCCCGGCCGCTACGGTGTGCCCGCCCACGCGCCCCACGGGCCCGCGCAGCAGCGCCTGCCAGCTGGCCGCAAAGGCTAGCCGCTGGGTATCGGCCGCGCCGGCTGCGGTAAAAAGAAGGTCGCGGGCGCTCACCCGGCCGTCGGCCAGCTCACCCAGCAGCTCTTTGGCGGGGCCAAAGGTGCCGCTGGCGTGGCGCAGGGCCAGGTAGCCCAGCCGTAGCGGGCGCTGCTGGTATAGGGGTGGGCTAGGGTGCGGCGCCGGGCGCCGGGCCAGGACGGCCACGTCGAGGCGCAGCGAATCGAGGGTGAGGCTGTCGATGGGCACGGTGTGGCCGCGCAGCAGGGCTAGCAGGCCCACGCCGCTCAGGTCGAGGCTAGCCAGCCGGGCGGTGAGGCGGGGCAGGGTATCGGCTAGGGTGGGCGTGGCGGGTTTTAGACTGATGCCGCCCAGGTGCAGGCTGCGGGCCAGCAGGCGGGTACGTAGGTGGGTTACTGACAGGGTGTACTGGCCGTGCGTTTGGGTGGCTACCTGTGCTTCGAGCTGGCCGCGCAGCCAAGGGTCGAGGCCCCATTTCAGCCAAGCCAAGGCGGCTAGCAGCAGCGTGGCCAGGCCAAGCGCCAGCCAGCGGCCCCAGTGGCTAGGCCGGGTAGTAGAGGCAGGGGAGGAGTCGGACACGGTAAATAAGCTGAAGGCTACCTAACGACAAAGCCCAGGGCTAGGGTTGTCGGCTTGCCCAACCCTGCCCCCCAGTGGCCGTACAGCAGTCAGCTTTCTCCCTTTTTTATGCTTTTTTCCTTCGTTGCCCCGCGAGCGAGCCTTGGGTTGCTGGCTGGTGTACTGGTGCTGGCTTCGGCCTGCAAAAAAGACAGCGACACGCGCGTAAATGCCGACGCTGCGCTGCCCGCCACGGTCAAGTTTGTGCAACCTGGCCTCTACCCCGAAGGTACGCAGTACGACAGCCAGAGCGGGCGCTTTCTGGTAAGCTCCCAAACGGCGGGCCGCATCGGCCAGGTAACGGGTGATATTGCGGCGTCAGATACTAGCAATACAGGTGCCTACACCATTTTTGCCGACAACGACCAGCTGATTTCCACCATCGGCCTCACCTCGATGCCTCGCGCAACCGCCTGCTGGCGGCCGTGTCCGACCTCGGCTATAACAAGGAGCGCAGCACCCCCGCCACGCTGCGCAAACTGGCCGCCGTGGCCGTTTTTAACCGCAGCACCG
>Ga0160427_10000452_pt1 | contig 25112 bp, 21 predicted proteins | sample SolpanmetagenomL_FD_108194 | JGI IMG/M metagenome (GOLD analysis project Ga0160427, IMG submission 108194) | Solar panel surface microbial communities from Lawrence Berkeley National Laboratory, California, USA - L | ecosystem: Engineered > Built environment > Solar panel > Unclassified ...
CCCACCAGGCGGTTGAACAGGGTGGACTTGCCCACGTTGGGGCGGCCCACTATTGCAATGGTATTCATGTAGTTGGCTCCAGCCACCGGCCCGACCTTGGCGCGGCAGTACCCGGAGTAGTTAAGATTAAATTGGTCGGAAAATCGTTTGTCATTGCGAGCGTAGCGAAGCAATCGCACTAGCACGATACCCAAACGATGACGTTTTGGTGCGATTGCTTCGCTGTGCTTGCAATGACGAATAGGATATTTACTGGTAACCGAAGCGGGTGAGGGCCTTGGCATCGGTGCGCCAGTTCTCGTTCACTTTCACAAACAATTCCAGGAACACTTTTTTCTGGAAAAACTTCTCCATTTCCTCGCGGGCCCAGGTACCTACTTTCTTCAGTGCCTCCCCTTTGGCGCCAATGATGATGCCTTTCTGGCTGTTGCGCTCCACGTAGATGACGCCGCGAATGCGAATAATAGCGTCGTCTTCCTTGAATTCCTCAATCGCTACTTCGCAGCTGTAGGGCACCTCTTTCTTGTAGAGCTTGAAGATTTTTTCGCGCACCATTTCGGCGGCAAAAAAGCGCTCGGGCTTGTCGGTCAGTTCGTCTTTAGGGTAGTAAGGCGGGTGCACGGGCAGGCTTTCGAGGGCCAGTTGCAGCACCCGCTCGGTGCCGAAAGCGTTGAGCGCCGAGATGGGCAGCACGTCGGTGGCATTGGGCAGCTGCTCTTTCCAGTAGGCCAGCTTAGCCTCTACCTCGGCCTGGTCGGCCTGGTCTATCTTGTTGACCAAGATGTAGATGGGCGTGTCAACGGTTTTGCGCAGGCGCTCTACTACGGGCTCTTCGTCGTGTTTTTCGTAGATGTCGGTGACAAATAATATCACGTCGGCGTCTTCCAGCGACGAGTACACGAAGGCCATCATAGCGTTGTGCAGCTCATATTTGGGCTGGATGATACCAGGCGTATCGGAGTAGATGAGCTGAAAGTCGTCGCCGTTGAGAATGCCCAGGATACGGTGGCGCGTGGTCTGGGCCTTGCTCGTGACGATGCTTAGGCGCTCGCCCACTAAGGCATTCATCAGCGTAGACTTGCCGACGTTGGGCTTGCCGATGATGCTGACAAAGCCGGCACGGTGGGGCTTAGGTTCGGGAGTCACGGGGATGATAATTTAAAGATAGTTTTGAAAATCAGCCTGCAAAGGTACGGCGAGAATCAATGGGTACTGATTAATAGGTGCTGATTAACGTTTTTTGCAGTCCAGTCAAAGCCTAAACCCAGTCTTCTTGGTTAAAGGTGCAATCAACGTAAAGCCGATGGCTAGTGGCCAATGGTGCGCCCGCCGAGGCATGAGCCATTGGCCACTAGCCAGTAACAAGTATAAAAAATGCCTACCCCCGCCCGCCGCATTGGCCTGCTCCTAGTTAACCTTGGCACGCCCGACTCGCCCCAAACCAGTGATGTGCGCCGCTACCTTAACGAATTTTTGACTGATGCCCGTGTAGTGGACATGCCGGCCGCCGTGCGCTACCCGCTCTTCAAGGGGCTGGTAGTGCCGTTGCGGGCGCCTAAATCGGCCAAAATCTACCAGGAGCTGTGGGATGCCGAGCGCGGCTCGCCGCTGCTTTTTCACGGCCTCGACCTGAAGGCGGCCGTGCAGCAGGCGCTGGGCGATGAGTATGTGGTGGCCTTCGGCATGCGCTACCAGAAGCCCAGCATCGAGACGGCGCTGACCGAGCTGCGCGACGCGGCTGTAGACCGCATCATCGTGCTGCCGCTGTTTCCGCAGTACGCCTCGGCCAGCACCGGCTCGGTGCAGGAAAAGGTGATGGACATTGTAAAAGACTGGTGGATAGTGCCGAGCATCAACTTCATTAGCTCGTTTGCCGATGAGCCGGGCTTTATTGCCAGCCTCGTGGTGCGTGGCAAGGCCGAGATGGCTAAGGCCGACTACGACCACTTTGTGTTCAGCTACCACGGCATACCCGAGCGACACGTGCTCAAGGGTAGCTTTAAGGGCTATTGCCAATTGGGCAAGTGCTGCAACACCTATAATAAGAACAACCGCTACTGCTACCGGGCGCAGTGCTTTGCCACCTCCCGCCTGCTGGCCGAGGGCCTAGGCCTGCGCGATGACCAGTACAGCGTCACATTTCAGAGCCGCCTGCAAAGCCGCCTGCGCGACCCCTGGCTGCAACCCTACACGGACGAAGTGCTCCAGGAGTTTCCAGCCAAGGGCATCAAGAAGGTGCTGGCCTTTTCGCCCGCCTTTGTGGCCGACTGCCTCGAAACGACCATAGAGGTAGGCACCGAATTTCGTGAGCTGTTTGAAAAAAGCGGCGGTGAACACTGGCAGCTCGTGCCCTCGCTCAATTCGGAGCCGCATTGGGTAAAAGCCGTGGTGGATATGGTGCGCACCAGCTAAACAGGCTGCTACGCGCTAGCAGTCGTTGCTTAATAAGCTAAACGGCCCCGCACTTGCAAAAGCGCGGGGCCGTTTACGTTATTAAGCGTTGGTGGTCAGCGCTCTTTGCATATCAGCCTCAAAATCGGGGGGCAGCATAAAATCTACGAAGGGCGGGTAGGCGTGGATGGTATCGTAATTCAGGGCCGTCACAAAAACGTTGCTGCCTTCCGTATCGAGGTTCACGGCGGCCAACGGCAGCAAAATGCGCTGCTCGGTGTGGGGCAGCGGCGCCGGCACGCCGGGCAAGCCGGGCACCAGCTCCACATCGAGGTACAGAATACGCTGGGCTACGGGGTCGGCCAGCAGTTCGCGGACGGTGCCGAAAGCCCGGCCATCGCGCCCCCGCACGGGCCAGCCGCGCGGGTCGGGGTCGCTGGCAACGAGTTCGAAGGTGGGCAAGTCGCGCAGGCGGCGCAGAATGGGGGAGGTCATAAGGAGAAGATTTACAGCACGTCGCGTGCCGGGTAGCTCATGGTGTTGAGCAATGCGTGTACCTGCGCCAGATAAGCGTGATTCTGAGTCTGCTCGGCCGGGGCAGTGTCGCGGCCCGATAGCTGGCTGGCTTGCAGTGTTAGGGCGTTAGCTTCGGTTTGCAGGTTAGGATATGCCTTTTGCTGCACGGCCAGCAGCAGGTTGGCGGCGGCCACCAGGCCGGGGCGCAGGCCGGCTTGCGGGTCGCCGTCGGCCAGCCGGGCCGTGGCGCTCGTGAAGTTATCGCGCTGCTCCTTGATGGCCGCATCGTCGCGCAGGTCGGCGCGGTCGGCCAGCTGCGTAAGCTGCGGGCTTAGCTGTAGGAGCGCGGCGCGGGCCGGACTGCCGGTAGTCGCCGCCGGGTTGGCCACTGAGTCGCTAGCCAGGGGCTGGGCAGCACGCGCGGCGCTATCGGCGTTCAGGCTATCGGCCGGGGCGCGCACGGGTGCGGCTACCGGGGCGGCCGCTGGCTCGTCGGCCGGGTCGGGGCGGAGGAAGAAATACCCGGCAACTGCCAGCACCAGCATGGCCAGCGCCACTAGCAGCCAGGGGCTGGGAGAAGATTTTTTGGGTTGAATACGGAGCTCGGCCATAAAGAAAGAAAAGGGCTGCTGCCCTTTACGCAGGCGGCCCGAAGGTAGTTAGCCGGCCGGCTGCGCAGGTCAAGGTTGGTGCGTAAAGTAAGCTCACTGCTGTAGCCAGGGGTGGCAAGCGCCCGTATAGCCGGGCCCCTAGCCTATACCTGCTATGAAGCTCCTGGTTAAGCAGTTCCCGCCCATCTACTTTGCCTTTGTCATGTCGACGGGCATCATCTCCCTGGCGGCCCAGGCCCAGCAGCTCGACTGGCTGGCCAACGGGCTATTCTACGTTAACTTGGTGGCCTACCCCGTGCTGCTGGCCCTGCTGGTGCTGCGGCTGGTGCTTTTCCCATCGGAATTCTGGGCGGCGCTGACTTCGCACAAGGATGGCCCTACTTTTCTGGCGCTGGTGCCGGCTACGGCGCTGCTGGGCAGCCAATTTGTGCAGCTAGCCAATAGCCGGCCGATGGGCCTACTGCTATGGCTGGTGGCGCTGGGGGCCTGGGTAGGGCTGGGCTACGCCTTCGTGCTCGGCGTCAGCCTGAAAAAGGAGAAGCCTTCGCTGGAGCAAGGCCTGAGCGGCGGCTGGCTGCTATTGGTCGTGGCTACCGAGTCGCTGGCCGTGCTGGGCGCGTTGCTGCTGCCCACGACCACTCTGCCGCCTGCGTTGGCTATGCTAGGCGTGCTGGGGCTGTTTTTGCTCGGCAGCCTGCTCTACGTACTGCTGATTACCCTCATTTTTTACCGCCTCACCTTCGTGCCCCTAGGCGACGAGGAGATTGGCGCCGCGTACTGGATAAGCGTGGGGGCCAGCGCCATTGTGGTGCTGGCCGGCACCGGCGTGGCCACGGCCATGCAGCACACATCGGTGCTGGTCGAACTGCTGCCTTTCGTGAAGGGATGCAGCGTACTCTTTTGGGCCGTAAGCACATGGTGGCTGCCAGTGGTAGCCGTGCTGCGGCTCTGGAATCACTACACCACGCGCCCGGCCTTTGCCTACAGCCCGAGCTACTGGAGCATGGTCTTCCCGCTGGGTATGTACACGGCCGCTACCGGCAAGCTGGCGCACAGCTTGCCGGTAGCGGCGTTGCAGGTGGTGCCGCAATACTTTATCTACCTGGCCTTGGCGGCTTGGGTGCTGACGGTGGGAGCCATGTGCTACCACTTCGCAGCCGGTAGCCGGCTCAAGTCGGCCTAAGCCGCTACCAGCAGCGTTTGGGGCGCCGACTGCTTGATGCGGCCGAGCAGCCAGTCGGCCTGGCGCTTGGTGCGGGGGTAGCAGTAGGCGTAGGCCGCCTTCAGGTCATCGTCGCGCAGGCCCAGCGCGGCCTGCTGAATCACCGTCCAGCAGAGCTGTACTTCCTGGGCCAGCAGCCAGAGGTCGTGCAGGTCGCGCAGCAGCGCCAGGCTGCCGCTGCGCTTTTCCGAAAATAGCTCGCGGCGCAGGTCTTGGGGTTCGTCGCTTTTGTCCTTCGAATACTTTTCAACGAAGGGCAGGACCTTGCCGTGGTGCTCGCGCGACCATGCCGAAAGCTTGGCGCACATTTGCTCGATGTCGGGCTCGTCGCGGTGTTTGGTAGAAACGTGCTCAAAGGCGTCGCAAAGCTGCTTTTCGCTGCTTTCGAGCAGGCCGAGGTAGTTGCCGAGATGCATAAGGACTGGAAGATTAAGCGTTGACTTTGCGAAGGCGCACGGCGGCGTATTTGAAGTGCGGCTGCTTGCTGATGGGGTCCCACTCGGTCAGGGTCAGCTCGTTGGCGGCGCGGGGGCGGTCGGCTTTATCCCAGTACCCGTAGTGAAAGGGAATGAACACCAGGCCGGGCTCGATGCCCCCCACGCGGGCGGGCTCCAGCACGCGGCCCCGGCGCGACGTTACTTCCACCATATCGCCGTCGGCGATGCCGTAGCGGGCGGCATCTTCGGGGGCTAGCTGCACGTAGCTGTCGGGCGCGGCATCTTGCAGGGCCTTCGAGCGACCCGTTTTGGTGCGGGTGTGGAAGTGGTACACCAGGCGGCCGGTGGTCAGCCAGAGCGGGTAAGACTCGTCGGGCTCTTCGTGGGGCGGCTCATAGTCAATGCCTTTGAGAAAGGCCTTGCCCTTAGGGTCAATCAGTTTATAGTCGTCCTGGGTGCGGCCAGCGCCAGTTTCCAGGTCGTAGCCGTAGTCTTCGCAATAATCAAGCTGCGTAGGAAATACGCCGTCGGTGTAGAGGTGCTCGGTACCGTTAGGGTGGGCCTCATTGCAGGGCCACTGAATGCCCGAGCCCTCGCTGAGCTTGGCGTAGCTCATGCCGGTGTAGTCGCAGGGCCGGCCTTTGGTGCATTTTTTCCAGGCCTCAAAGGCGTCTTCGGTGGTTTGCCAGGTGCTGGTGAGCAGCGGTGCACCGTCTTGGTCGCGGAAATCCATGCGCCGCGAGTAATCCACGAAAATATCGAAGTCGGAGCGCGCCTCGCCGGGCGGAAGTATGGCCCGGTGCGAGATGTGCACGGTGCGGTCTACGTTGGTAAAGCAGCCCGTTTTTTCGCCCCAGATGGCGGCGGGCAACACCACATCGGCATACTTGGTAGTTTCGGTCGGGAAAGCGTCCTGCGCAATGATGAACAGGTCTTCCTTCTCCATAATCTGGCGCACGCGGTTGAGGTCGGGCATCGACACCAGGGGGTTGGTGCCGCTAATCCAGAGCATCTTGATGGAGCCGGCTTCGCAGTAGCGCCAGATTTGCATGGCGTGCGTGGGTGGCGACCAATGCGGAATCTGGTCGGGGTGCACGTTCCACAAGTCGGCCAGCTCCTGAATGTGCGCCGCGTTGCCCCAGTTGCGGAAAGCCGGCAGGTCGCCGTCGGCGCCGCACTCGCGGGTGTTTTGCGAGGTCGGCTGGCCGTTCATCTGATAGATACCCGCGCCGGGCTTGCCAATGAGCCCGCGCAGCAGGTGCAGGTTGTTGAGTTGCACCGCCGACGCCGTGGCCTGCATCGACTGATAAACGCCCTGCAAGGCCGTTGAGACCAGGGTTTTGCAGGTGCCCAGGATGGCCGCCGCCTCGCGCAGCGTGGCAGCCGGCACCCCCGAGAGGTGCTCTACCCGCTCGGGCGTCCACTTAGCTACTATTTTCTTCAGTTCCTCAAAGCCCACGGTATGCGCCTCAATGTAGGCCGGGTCGAGGTGGCCGGCCTCGATAAGCAGGTGCAGCAGCCCGTTCAGCACCGGCACGTTGGTGCCTACGCGGGGCGCCAGGTGCACGGTGGCTTTTTCGGCCGTGTAGGTGAGGCGCGGGTCAATCACCACCAGCTTCGGCGGGTTGGGGCCCGCTAGCCGGTCCAGAATGCGGGCCCAGAGCACCGTTTGCTGCGAGGCCATGTTGTGGCCCACCAGCAGCACGGCCTCGGTGGTATCGAGGTCGGTGTAGGAGCCCGGCTGCCCATCAGAGCCAAACGATACCTTGAGTGCGGCCGCCGCCGTGGCCGTGCAGAGGCGCGTGTTGCCGTCCATGTGCGGCGTGCCCAACCCCGCCTTGCCCACGATGGCCAGGGCGTAGTATTCTTCTAAAAATAGCTGGCCCGAGGTGTAAAAGCCGATGGCGCTGCTGGTGTGCTCCTTGATAATCTGTTTAGACTTGCGCACAATCAGCTCCATAGCTTCGTCCCAGGTGGCATCTTCCAGCTTGCCGTTGCGCCGAATCTGGGGCGTGGTGAGGCGGTCGGGGCTGTGGTTGGCCACCCAGCCATTCAGCCCCTTGGGGCCTAGCCGGCCGTGGTTGGTGCGGTCCACGGCCCGGCCGCGCACCCCCACGATGCGGCCGTCTTTCACGCCGATGTCCAGGCCGCAGCCATTAGAGCACAGCACGCAGGCCGACTGCACCCAGCGGTCGGGGGTTTCGGTGGTTTGCGCATCCACGCGCACCGGCCACTGGCCAGTGTAGCCCGTGCGGGGCCCCCAGATGTCGTTAATGCTGTCGCGGGTTTCGTCCATAGTGTGGGTGGGAAAAAGGCACCTTAGGGGGAAGGGGCTAGCCGTTAGCCAGTGGTGCCAGGTGAGAGAATGAGCCCATGCGGGAAGTGCAAACAGGCGTTTGTACGCCGCCATTAGCCCAAATGGACTACGCTGCTGGTCAGAATCCTAATGAATTTTTGATGTAGACGATTGGGGCAATTGGTTATCACAACCTACCGAAATAGTACTGCCGAGGCAGTGGGCCATGAGGTAGGCGGGTAGGGAAGGCCAGTGCCGCCGCTACCCGCCTACCTCCCCGGCGGTAGTGCGCCGAGAGCAGCCCTTGCCGTCGCGGGCATTCGCCGGCGACCAGATTCCGCCCGACCTTTACGGTTGCCGTCGAAACCTTCCGCCCCGTTCGCACGGTTAGTCTATTCATGTCCGACAATTCCGCTCTGCAAGTGGCCGCCCCGGCCCACGACGAAATCGACCTCCTCGACCCGCGCCAGTTTATCGTTATCAAAAACGCGCGCGTGCACAACCTCAAAAACCTGAGCGTGGCGCTGCCCCGCAACAAGTTTATCGTGGTCACGGGCCTTTCGGGCTCGGGTAAGTCGAGCCTGGCTTTTGATACCCTGTATGCTGAGGGCCAGCGCATGTACGTGGAAAGCTTGAGCAGCTACGCCCGCCAGTTTTTGGGCCGCATGGACAAGCCCGACGTGGATTACATCCGGGGCATTTCGCCGGCCATCGCCATTGAGCAGAAGGTCAGCATCAAGAATAACCGCTCGACGGTGGGCACCAGCACCGAGATTTACGATTACCTCAAGCTGCTGTTTGCGCGGGTGGGCCGCACGTTTTCGCCCATCAGTGGCGAGCAGGTGCGCAAAGATTCGGTGGCCGATGTGGTCGATTTTCTGTTTGGCCTGCCCGCCGATACGCGCGTCACCATTCTGGCGCCGCTGTTGCGCACCGAGCCCGGCCGCCCCATGAGCAAGGAACTGGATTTGCTCTTGCAAAAAGGCTACGGCCGCGTGGTGCTGGCCGATGGCCAAAACGCATTTATTGAGGACCTTATTGGGGAAGGCAAGCCCGAAGTGGAGGGCGATATTTCCATTCTTATTGACCGGGCGGCTATTCAGCCAGGTGATGAAGACCTGCAATTCCGGCTCTCTGACTCGGTGCAGACGGCCTTTTTCGAGGGCCACGGTACCTGCGTGGTGAAGCTCGACAACGAGACGCGCACCTTCTCCGACAAGTTTGAGCTGGACGGCGAAGTATTCGAGGAGCCGAGCGTTAACTTCTTCTCCTTCAACAACTCCTACGGCGCGTGCCACACCTGCGAAGGCTTCGGCTCGGTGCTAGGCATCGACGAAGACCTGGTGATTCCCGACAAAAGCATGACGGTGTACGAGGGAGCCATCGCGCCCTGGCGCACCGAAAAGCAGGGCGAGTGGCTGAAGCCGCTGCTCAAAAACGGCATTCGGTTTGACTTCCCTATTCACCGCCCCTACAACGACTTGAGCGCCGCCGAGCAGCGCCTGCTCTGGACGGGCAACAAGCATTTTGAGGGCCTCGACGCGTACTTTAAATGGGTGGGCGAGCAGACCCACAAAATCCAGTACCGGGTGCTGCAAAGCCGCTACCGGGGCCGCACTACCTGCCCCGACTGCCGGGGCACGCGCCTGCGCAAAGATGCCCAATACGTGAAAATCGCCGGCCGCAGCATCACCGACATCGTGCTGCTGCCCATCTCCGAAGCCCTAACGTTTTTTGAAACGCTCAGCTTGAGCGAGCACGAGATGGCGGTGGCTGACCGGCTGTTGGCCGAGATTACTAATCGGCTGGGTTACCTCAACCGCGTGGGCCTGGGCTACCTCACCCTCAACCGCCTGAGCAATACGCTGAGCGGTGGCGAGAGCCAGCGCATCTCGCTGGCCACCTCGCTGGGCTCGGCGCTGGTGGGCTCCATGTACGTGCTCGACGAGCCTAGCATTGGTCTGCATCCTAAGGATGCCGAGCAACTCATTGGCGTGCTACGCTCGCTGCAAGAGCTGGGCAACACTGTGGTGGTGGTGGAGCACGAGGAGAAGATGATGGAAGCGGCCGACCAGATTATCGACATCGGCCCCGAAGCTGGCACCGGCGGCGGTAACCTCATGTTTCAGGGCACTTTTGCGGAGCTGATGCAGGACACGGCCACCTACACCGGCCAGTACCTGAGCGGGCAGCTGGAAGTAGCGGTGCCCACCGTGCGCCGCCCCTGGCGCAACGCGCTGGAACTGACCGGAGCCCGCGAAAACAACCTCAAAAACGTGAGCGTGAAGATTCCGCTGGGCGTGATGACGGTGGTGACGGGCGTGTCGGGCTCGGGCAAATCGACGCTTATTCGGCGCATTCTGGCCCCGGCCCTGATGAAGATGCTGGGTGGTGGCGCGGGCGAAACTACCGGCAAATTCGACCGCCTGCTGGGCGTGAATGGCCAGGTGACGCACGTCGAGTTTGTGGACCAGAACCCCATCGGCAAGTCGTCGCGCTCCAACCCGGTGACTTACGTGAAGGCCTACGACACCATCCGCACGCTCTTTTCGGAGCAGCCGCTGGCCAAGGCGCGGGGCTACAAGCCGTCGCACTTCTCGTTCAACGTGGAGGGCGGGCGCTGCGAGGTGTGCCAGGGCGAAGGCCAGGTGAAAATCGAGATGCAGTTTATGGCCGACATTTACCTGACCTGCGAAAGCTGCGGCGGCCACAAGTTCAAGCAGGATATCCTGGAAGTTAAGTTTCAGGATAAGAACATCTTCGAGGTGCTCGACCTGACGGTGGCCGACGCCGTGGAGTTCTTCAAAGGCCAGCCCAAAGTGGCCGAGCGCCTGCGCCCGTTGCTCGACGTGGGCCTCGGGTACATCCGCCTCGGGCAATCGGCTAATACGCTGAGCGGCGGCGAAGCCCAGCGCGTGAAGCTGGCGAGCTTCCTCACCAAAGGCGCGACACTACAGCAGGATAAGATTTTGTTCATCTTCGATGAGCCGAGCACGGGCCTGCACTTTCACGACATTGCTAAGCTGCTGGGCGCCCTCAACGCGCTGGTGGAGCAGGGCAATTCGGTACTCATCATTGAGCACAACGTGGACATTATCAAGTGCGCCGACTGGCTGATTGACCTCGGCCCTGAAGGCGGCATCAATGGCGGGCATCTGCTGTTTGAAGGCACGCCCGAGCAACTGGTGAAGCTCAAGGACAGCAACCACACGGCGCGGTTTCTGGCCGATAAGGTGGCCGGCTAGCTTTTACACCTTACTTGACATGCACTTAGGCACCGAAGAGAAAATTACGGTTGGCACCCCGGACACCATCGTGGATAGCACGGCGGCCGGGGGCGAGCGAAGCGTAATTTTTGAGGATGATGGTACCACGGGCTATTTCTACGCCGTGCGGCCCGGAGCCGAGCTGGAGATACTGGACGCCCTGCATGTGTATGACGTGGCCAACGTGGCTGACCGGCACCTTGCCGTGAAGGTGCAGCTCGTGTGGGATGAAACCTGGACGGCTGCCCTGCTGCTTATCAATGGGTATGGCCACGCGCTGTATGATTTTCAGCGGGCGGCGGGCTTTTGCCGCAGTGCCTTTCCGGCGGCGCGCAATGGCCAGACGCTGAAGCGGGAGCTGACAGACGAGTTGATAGAACAGTATTTCGCGGCGTAAGCAAAACCGCCAAAACGATAGGTAGTGCTTGCGTAGAAAATGCGGCCCCGCCGAAAGCGCTAGAATTAGAGAGCTAATGTTGAAGCCTAAATACCTTGCCCTCGGGGCCATTGCGCTGTTGTTGGGCTGGTTCCTGTTCGACTCGTTCAGCCAGCCGGGCGTGGGCGACCTGAAAGGCAACTTCCAAGAAGTTGCCACCTACCGCAACGAGAATAATACCGGCCCCATCGTGCGCGTGTACGCCGTGACGGTGGCCGACACGCTGTGGCGCGAAATGCGGCAGTATGGCGACTTCATGCCCTACACCAAGTACGGCAACACGAAGGTGTACTTCTTTCGCCAGGGCCAGCCGGTGCCAAAAATGGTGCAGCCGGGTGCGGTGAACTTCGAAGCCGAATTCGATAAGTACTGCCTGGCGAAGTACGAGAAGGAAGTGATGGGCAACGTCACCTTTCAGCAGTTTCCGTTGCAGTAAGCTCCCCTTTATTGCGCCTAGCCGTGCTGGCTCAGGCCGCCACTATGGGGCGCGGCTGAGGCTTTTTGCGGTTGTGCCGGCCGCGCCACACCAGGAAGCCCGTAACCGGCAGGCTGGCTGAGATAAGGCTGATGCAAAAGGCAATGACCTTGCCGCCGAAGCCCAAAATGAGGCCGGTGTGCAGGTCATAATTCATATCCGCGAGCTTTTTGCCGGGGCTCTTGCTAGCGTGAAGCTGGGCTAGCAGCAACTGGCCGGTGCGCGGGTGGAAGCGGTACTCATCGCGGTGGTAGTAGTGCAGCGCTTGGCCGTAGGCGGTGCACCACACCGGTGCGGCCTTGCTCACGGGGCCGATGAGCAGCATCTCGGCCTGCGGCGACTGCTGCCGCATGTGGGCGTAGGCAATGTCCACCACCGGGCGGGCGGGGCGCGCCGTGAGTAGGGTATCGACCCTGGGCTCGGCGTTTTCGGCGGCGATGGAGCGGCCTCCGTTGGCCAGCGCGCCCACGCCGTCCATCAGCCACTCGTAGCTGATGCAGAGGCCACTCAGGGCTAGCACCAGGGCCAGCGCGCTGGCATAAAAGCCCAGCACGTTGTGCAGGTCGTAGGTGCGGCGCTTGGGCGAGGCATCCCACTTCACCGAGAAGCGCTGCTTGCGGGCGGCCTTGTTGCGCGGCCACCACAGCAGCAGGCCCGAAATGAGCATCACCACGAACGTGATAACGGCCACATCAACCACCCACTTGCCGATGGCGGGCGGCAGCAGCAAGTACATGTGCAGGGCCTGCACGAGGGTAAAAAAGTCGCTTTGCAAATCCTGCACCTTCAGCACCTGGCCAGTGTAGGGGTTCAGGAAGGCGTAGTACACTTCTTCGCCTTTGCTCAGGTACACGGCGGTCGAGCGGCTGGGGCCATTATAGGTCGTCCAGGAGGCAGTAAACCCCGGCTTAGCTTGGGTGGCGGCGGCTTGCAGCACCGAGGGCGGCAGCATGGGCTGGGCCTGCACCGCCACCCGGCGCCAGGGCTGCGTCAGGTCGCGCAGCTCATCCTGAAACACAAACATCGCCCCCGACAAGCTCACGATGAGCACAATGAGCCCCGAGGCCAGCCCCAGCCAGAGATGCAGCTTGCCGATTGCTTTGCGGAAGGTCATAGCTTACTCCATAAGAAGCCGTTAGCCGTTAGCTCCTTTTATAGAAAGCTAACGGCTAACAACTCAAAGACATTAAAACTTGTACGCTACCTGGCCGATGATGCTGCGGAGCTTCTGCGGGTTCATCGAGCCATAGCCTATCCAGTAGTGCTGGTCGGTGAGGTTGTCCATCTTCACCGAGAGGCGGTAGTGCGGCTGGTCGTAGAAGGCGCTGGCGTTCAGCACCACGTAGCTCGGCAGCGTAAACTGGCCGTTATAGGCGTCGTTCACCACCATGTTGTCGCTGGCGTAGTTGCCGCCCGCGCCCAGGCCCAGGCCCTTGAGCGGGCCGTCGGCGAGGCGGTAGCTCAGCCAGATATTGGCCAGGGCTGGCGAGCCGGCGGTGCTGGGTCGGCGGCCTTGGGTAATGGCCACGTCGTTGGTCAGCTCAGCGTGATTGTAGGCAAAGCCGGCCACCACGTTGAAGCCCGTGAAGGGATTAGCTACCACGTCTACTTCCACGCCGCGGCTCACCTGCTCGCCGCTCTGTACCTGGGCAAAGAGGGCAGCCCCATCCGGGTTGGAATCGGTGCGGAGAATATTCTGCACGTGGATGTCGTACACGCTCAGCGTGGCGGTAAAGCGGCCCCCCAGGCGGTCAAATTTTACGCCGGCTTCGACCTGGTTGGCCCGCTCCAGCTTGGCCGTGATGGGCGCGGTCAGCTGCTTGGTAGCGGCGTCGTAGCCGTAATACGTGCCCCGATTGGCGAAGGAATTCTGGTAGTTGGCAAATACCGACAACTGCTCGGGCACGAGCTGGTACACGGCCCCAAACTTAGGTGAAGCCGCCGTTTGGTTGAAGCCGGCATTGGCCCCGTCGGCGCCTTTGTTGGCAAAGCGGTCGAGGCGCACGGCGGCCAGCACGCTGAACCGGTTAGTCAAGTTCAGCACATCTGAGAGAAAGGCGCTGTAGGTATTGGTTTCATTATAAACCGGATAGGTGTAGCCGGGTGCGCGCGTGGCGTACAGTTGGCTCAGGTTGGCCCCGTTGAACTGGCTGTAGTCATAGCCAGAGCTGATGAGGGGCCGGGCGTAGGTGCTACCGAAGAAAAACTGGTCGTTGCGCACGTGCAGGAAGTCAAAGCCCAGCACTACGCGGTTGCGCAAGCTGCCAAGTTGAAAATCCCCGTTGAATAACTGCTGCACTTGCAGCAGGCTGCCCCGGCTGTTGCGGGTCGATTGGTCGGAGAGCAGCAGCGAATCCTGGCTCACCACGCCCGGCGTAGCCCCGACTTTGAAGCCGATATAGGGCCCAAACCCATTGGAGAAGCTAGAGCTGGTCGCAAAGTTGGTGGAAGAGCGGAAAGCCGGCGAAAGCTGGTAGTTCACTTGCCCAAACAGGTTGGTGGCGCGGCTGGCCGTCCACAGCCCCGAGCCGGAATAAGACTTGCGGTAATCGATGGGCACCTGGTCGGCCCGGTCGAAGCCAAGCTGGCTCAGGGGCGAGTTGGGAAAGAAGAAGGTGTGGCCCGTGGCCGTGGCCCATTGAAATTCGCCGTCGAGCGTGATGCTCAGCTTGTCGGTGGGCCGGATGGTGAGGGTGGGGGCCAGCGCGTAGGAGCGGCGGAAGCCGATGTCCTGGAAGCTGTTTTCGTAGTTCCAGGCACCGTTCACGCGGAATAGTACCGTCTTAGCCTTGTTGAGCGGCGTGTTCAAATCCAGGCCCACGCGGTTAAAATTATAGCTGCCGCCCGAGTAGTTCACCTCGCCTCCAAAGCTGTCGTAGGCCCGCTTGGTCACGCGGTTCAGCAGGCCGCCGTAGCTGGCCAGCGCGCTGCCATAGAGCGTGCCCGAGGGGCCTTTGATGACTTCCAGCTTTTCGAGGTTGGCCGCGTCGATGGTGGTAGTAACGTTGCCCACCAGGCCGTTGCGCAGCTGCGACTGCGTCACGAAGCCGCGCATGGTGTAGTAGCTGCCGCCGTCGCCGGCGCGGTCCGTTGACTGCCACATGCGCTGGATGCCGGGCACGTTGCGGGTCGCGTCATCGCTTGTAAACACCAGTTGCTCGGTCAGCAGCTCCTTTGTTACGGTGCTGTACACCTGCGGGTTCTCCACGTTTTTGAGTGGCATCTTGCCCACGTCCACGCTGTTGGTACGGCTGAATTTATTGGTGCGGCCGCCGTTCACCACCACTTCCTTCAGCTCGGCGGCGCTCTCGGCGAGCGAGAAGTTGGCGGTGGCCGTTTGGCCGGCCACTACGGTCACGCTTTGCTGTTCGGTTTTCAGGCCCAGCGCCGACACCACCAGCGTGTACTGCCCCGGCGCTACCTGCCGCAGCTGGAAGCGGCCCTGCTCATCGGTAATGTCACCCTGCGGCTGCCCTTGCAGCCCCACGCTCACAGCTTCGGCCGCGCCGCCCGCCCGGTTGGTAATGCGGCCGCGAATGGTGCCGGTAGTCTGAGCCTGGGCCGTCGCGGTTACGGCGCAGGCCACTAATGGGAAGAGTAAGTAACGAAAGCTATTCATGGAGCACTTAATTTAGATTAAATCTAAAGAGGCCACAAAGGAACAACCCAAACTGCTCAGGCTCAAAATCTATTTAGAATTAATCCAGATTGTTTTCAGCGCGTTCGTCCAGCAGTACCCATAAAAAAGCCCCGCCCGAATGCGCCAGCGCCGAAGCACCAACGCACCGGGCGGTGCTGCTACACAAGAGGTTATCTCTACGGCCGAATGCCAGCCACAAACTCCTTAATGGCGGCTGCCTGCTTCTCAGCCGGCGTGTTTTGCAATAGCCGAATGAAGGCGCTGCCGATGATGGCGCCCGTGGTGTGCCGGCTGGCCGCCGCGAAGCTCGCCGCGTCGCTGATGCCGAAGCCCACGAGTGTGGGGTTGCGTAAGCCCAGCGCCTTGGTGCGGCTGAGGTAGGCGTCCACGTCGGCGTTCATGTCGGTTTGGGCACCGGTGGTACCGGCCGCAGCTACGAGGTAGATAAAGCCATCGGCCAGGGCATCTAGCTGGCGCACGCGGGCGGCGCTGGTCTGGGGCGTGACGAGGAATACCACTTGCAGGCCGTGCTTGGCAAACAAGGCTTTGTACTCACGCTCATACACGTCGAGCGGCAGGTCGGGCAAAATCAGGCCATCGACGCCCACGGCCTGGCACTGCTGGCAAAACTGCTCGATGCCAAACTGCACCACCGGGTTGAGGTAGCCCATGAGCAAGATGGGCGCCGTAATGCCTTGCTGGCGAATGCCTTGCAGCTGCTCAAATAGCTTGGCCACGGTCATGCCGTTTTCGAGGGCCTGCTGGTTGCTGCGCTGGATGGTTTCGCCATCGGCTACAGGGTCGGAGTAAGGCATACCGATTTCCACAAGGTCGGCGCCCGCGTCTTGCAGCGCTTGCAGGATGGGCACCGTGTCGGAGAGCTGCGGGAAGCCGGCGGTGAAGTAGACGTTGAGTACGTCCGAAGTTTTGCGTTGGAATAGTTGGGTGAGGCGGTTCATAGAGAGGAGGAGAGCGGACGCCAGGGGAGCATGGCGGGCGTGGATTAAGCGTATTCTTCCAGGTGCTTCGTGTAGGTAGCGAGGTCTTTATCGCCGCGCCCCGAGAGGCAGACCACCACCACGTCGTCCTTTTTGGCCCCGATGAGCGGCAGGCAGGCCAGCGCGTGCGCCGTTTCGAGGGCCGGAATGATGCCCTCCAGGCGGCTGAGCTGGAACGCGGCATCGAGCGCGGCCTTGTCGGTAATCGAGATAAACTCGGCCCGCCCGGTGGCAAACAGCTGCGCGTGCTGCGGCCCAATGCCCGGGTAGTCGAGGCCCGCCGAAATGGAATAGGGCTCCGTCACCTGGCCGTCCTCCGTCTGCATGAGAATGGTGCTGGCGCCGTGCAAGATACCTGGCTTGCCGAGCGCCGTGGTAGCGGCCGAGTGGCCAGTATCAACACCCTGGCCGGCTGCTTCGGCCGCAATGAGGCGCACGCTGGGCTCGTCGAGATAGTGGTAAAAGGCACCCGCCGCATTGGAGCCGCCGCCCACGCAGGCCAGCACAAAATCGGGAGTGGCGCGGCCGGTTTGCTGCAAGAGCTGGCTGATAGTTTCGGCCGAGATGATGGACTGAAACCGGGCTACCATGTCGGGGTAGGGGTGCGGGCCCACCACCGAGCCGATGATGTAGTGCGTGTCGGTAGGGTTCGAAATCCAATGGCGCATGGCCTCGTTGGTGGCGTCCTTCAGCGTCTGGCTGCCGCTGGTGGCGGGCACCACTTTGGCGCCCAGCATCCGCATGCGGTCCACGTTGGGCTTCTGGCGCTCAATGTCGATGGCCCCCATGTACACAATGCACTCCAGGCCCATGAGGGCGCACACGGTGGCGGTGGCCACGCCGTGCTGGCCGGCGCCGGTTTCGGCCACAATGCGCTTTTTGCCCAGGCGCTGCGCCACCAGTATCTGGCCGATGGTGTTGTTGATTTTGTGCGCGCCGGTGTGGCACAAATCCTCGCGCTTGAGGTAGATGGTGGTGCCAAACTCGGCCGAAAGCCGCTGGGCCAGAAACAGCGGCGTGGGCCGCCCCACGTAGTCGGTGAGGAGCTGCGTAAACTCGCGCTGAAACTCGGGGTCTTCGATGATGCGCAGGTAGTTGTCGCGCAGCTCCTCCACGTTGGGATAAAGCATTTCGGGCACGTAGGCGCCGCCAAAGGGGCCGTAGTAGCCGCTGGCATCGACGCGGTAGGGGGAGGCAGCAGTGAGAGTCATAGGTAATAAGTTGTTGGTAATGAGTAGTTAGTAGTCGGCACGCTGCTCGTGCAGGCGCGTCAGGAGCTGGCCGGTAGCCTGCTCATCCTTGAGGCCGGGCGCAATTTCCAGCAGGCTGTTGAAGTCGTAGCCCGCCAGCTTGGGGTGGTGAAAAACCAGCAGTTCCTCCACGGTGGCCAGCCCCAGGCCACCACTCAGCAAAAAGGGCGTGGGGCCTTGGTAGTCAGCCAGCAGGCGCCAGTCGAAGGCGTGGCCATTGCCGCCCGGCTGCGCCCCCTTGGTGTCAAACAAAAACAGGTCGCACACGGGCGCGTAGGCCGCCAGCGTGCTGAAATCGAACTGCTCGCCCACCGAAAACGCCTTGATAATGCGCAAGCCATGTTCGCGCACCGCCCGGCAGTAGGCGGGCGTTTCGTGGCCGTGCAGTTGCACGTAATCGAGGCTGTAGCAGGCAGTGGTGGCCAGCAGCTCGGGCAGCGACGCATCCACAAAAACACCTACTTTGGCCACCGCCTCGGGCAGGCTGCGCAGCACTTCGGTCGAGAGCATTTCGCCCGCAAAGCGCGGCGATTTATCGTAGAAGATGAACCCCAGAAAATCGGGGTTGAAGTCGGCCACCGCCAAGATGTTGGCCGCGTCGCGCATGCCGCAGATTTTGACTTTCATAGTGGCCTAAGAAGCCGTAAGGGGCCCGGATAGTTCGGCCACGAGGCTGGCCAAAGCCGCCGCCGGGTCGGTAGTTTTCATAAACGTTTCGCCAATGAGGAAGCCCTGGTAGCCCGCCTGCCGCAGCGCTGCAATGGTGCTGGCGTGCTGCAAGCCGCTTTCGGCCACCTTCACAAACGTGTCGGGGATGAGGCCAGCCAGCCGCACCGACGTGTCGATGTCGGTGGCAAACGTGGCCAGGTTGCGGTTGTTCACGCCCACCAAATCGACGGTGGCCGTGAGGTGGCTACGCAGTTCGGCCTCGTCGTGCACTTCGAGCAGCACTTCCAGCCCCAGCGCGTGGGCAAATTGGCTGAATTGCGCTACCTCGGCCGGGCTAAGGCAACTGGCAATGAGCAGCACCAAATCAGCACCCATCGCCCGCGCCTCGGTAATCTGGTACTCGCTGATGATGAAATCTTTGCGCAAGATGGGGGTAGCTGGGCACGCTGCCCGGGCCGCCGCCAGGTCGGCGGGGGTGCCGCCAAAAAACGGCTCATCGGTGAGCACCGATAGCACCGCCGCGCCCGCCGCCGCGTAGCCGGCCGTGGTAGCGCCCGCCTGGGCCACGCCGTTGATGACGCCTTTGGAAGGCGAGCGGCGCTTAAACTCGGCAATGATGCCCGAAGAGCCCGCCGCCGTGAGCGCCGCCCGCGCCGACAGCACCGGGCGCGTAAAAAGCGGCGCTTTTTGCAGCTCGGTGGCGGGGGTTTCGGCCTCGCGCCGGGCTACTTCCTGGCGCTTTTCAGCAATTATTTTATCGAGGATGGTCATGTATTTTTAGCAAAAAGAATGTCCTGCGGAGCTTGCCGAAGCATCTCACATAGCCTGGTACTCGCTACCGTTTCCCAATGCGAGCGAGATGCTTTACTAGGTGCAGCATGACGTTCTTTTTTGGTAAACAGGCGGCTGAGCTAGCCCAGCGCCAGCAGCTTTTCAAACGCCTGCCGGGCCCGGCCGCTGTCCAGCGACTCGGCTGCCTGGGCTAGCCCTTCGGCCGCATCGGCAGCGCGGTCGGCAGTGCGCAGAGCCAGCGCGGCATTAGCCAATACGGCGTTGCGGTGGGCGGCGGGGGCCTCGTTGCGCAGCACGCGCTGAAAAATCTGCGCTGCCTCGGCTACCGTTTCGCCGCCAAAGAGCGCCTCCGGCGTGGTGGCTGGCAGGCCCAGGTCGCTGGGGCTCAGCAATTCCTCGCCCTGGCGGCTAATAAGTTTTACCGGCCCGGTGAGCGAAACTTCGTCGTAGCCATCGAGGCTGTGCACGATGAGAAACTCGCGGCCCGCTTCCTGCTGGTGCAGATAGGCGTAGAGGCGCGCCAGCTCCAAGCTAAATACGCCCACGAGCTGCAAGCGCGGCTGGGCCGGGTTTACGAGCGGCCCCAGCATGTTGAAGAAGGTTTTTACGCCCAGCTCCTTACGCAGCGGCGCCACATTTTTGAGGGCCGGGTGAAACAGTGGCGCGTGCAAAAAGCAGATGTTGGCCTCGTCGAGTTGGCGCCGCAGGGCGTCGTTGTCGGCCGTAAATTTCACACCCATGTGCTCCAGCACCGTGCTGCTGCCGCTGATGCTCGACACGCCGTGGTTGCCGTGCTTGGCTACCGGCTGGCCCGCGCCGGCCACTACAAAAGCCGATAAGGTGGAGATATTGAACGTGTTGCGGCCGTCGCCGCCGGTGCCGCACACGTCCATCGCGTCCACGCCACCGAGGTCTACGGGGCGGCACAGCTCCAGCAGCGCGTTGCGGAAGCCCGCCAGCTCCTCCACCGTTACGCTGCGCATGAGGTACACGGTGAGGAAGGCGGCAATCTGGGCGGGGTTGTACTGGCCCTGGGCAATGCCCAGCACAATGCGGTGTGCCTCGTCTTGGGGCAGCGTGCGGTAGGCAAACAGGTGGTTGAGCGTGTCTTTCAAGGAATTATGAGTTATGAGTTATGAATGATGAGTTGGGGGCGAGGTTGCCTGCTGGCTCACTCATCCCCGCACGCATTTACCCATTCACCCAGTTGGCCAGCATGGTTTTGCCATGCTCGGTGAGCACCGACTCGGGGTGAAACTGCACGCCCAGCACGTCGTAGTCGCGGTGGGCGAGGGCCAGCACCTGGCCATTTTCGTCCAACGCCGTGATGCGCAGCTCGGCCGGCACGCCCTCGGGGGCGATGGTCCAGGAATGGTAGCGGCCCACGCGCACATCGGTGGGCACGTCGCGAAAGAGGCGGTTGTCGGCGGCGGCCGGCGTCTGGTGCAGCGTGTGGGCCACGCCGTGATGCACTTCGCCCAGGTTGGCGAGCTGGCCGCCAAAGGCTTCGCCGATGGCTTGGTGGCCTAGGCACACGCCCAGGATGTGCTTGGTCGGCGCGTAGCGCTTAATAAGCTCGGGCATGATGCCCGCCTCGCTCGGGATGCCGGGGCCGGGCGACAGCAGGATATGCGAGTACTTATCAACCTCGTCGAGGCTGATTTTATCGTTGCGAAACACGTCCACTTCCTGCCCCAGCTCGCGCAGCATGTACACGAGGTTGTAGGTGAAGGAGTCGTAGTTGTCGAGAACCAGGATAGCCACGGCTAATTATGAATTAATGAGTTATGAATTATGAGTTGTAGCGGGGGAAAACGCATCCTTGCGTCTCATCATTGAGCGATAGTCGGATACTGACGCTAACCGTGCGGACGATGAGGCGCGAACAGGCGTTGCTATACCTTCTCGGCCTGCTGCATGGCGGCACGCAGGGCGCCGAGCTTGTTGTGCACTTCCTGTAGCTCACTGGCGGGCACCGACTTGGCTACCACGCCCGCACCGGCCTGGTAATACAGCGTGTTGTCCTTACTGAGGAAGGTGCGAATCATGATGGCGTGGTTGAAGTCGCCGCCGAAGTCGAGCGCCCCGATGCAGCCGCCATAAAAGCCGCGCTGCGTGCTCTCGTACTCATCAATGAGCTGGATGGCGCGGTACTTGGGCGCGCCCGAAAGCGTGCCGGCCGGGAAGGTTTCGCCCACCACGTCGAGCGGCTCGGTGTCGGGCCCGAGCTGGCCCACTACCTTGGAAACCAGGTGGATAACGTGCGAATAATACTGAATTTCCTTGAAGCGCTCCACGGCTACCACGTCGCAGCGGCGGCTGAGGTCGTTGCGGGCCAGGTCCACGAGCATCACGTGCTCAGCGGTTTCCTTGGGGTCGTCGAGGAGCTGCTGGGCCAGGCGGGCGTCGGCCGCGTCGTCGCCAGTGCGGCGGAAGGTGCCCGCAATGGGGTAGAGCACCGCCTGGCCCTTGTTCACCACAATCTGCGACTCGGGCGAGGAGCCAAAAATCTTGTAGCCGCCGTAGTCGAAAAAGAACAGGTAGGGCGACGGATTGAGCGAGCGCAGCGCCCGGTACACGTTAAACTCATCGCCCTGAAACCCTTGCTGGAAGCGCCGCGACAGCACTATCTGGAACACGTCGCCGCGCTGGCAGTGGTGCTGCCCCAAGCGTATCAATTCCAGGTACTCGGCATCGGTAGCGTTGGAGGTTTCCTCCCCGGTGAGGTGAAAGGCGTGGGTGGCAAAGTTGCGGTTCTGGATGAGCGTCTCGATGTAGTCGAGCGAGTCGGCCGCGGCTGGCTCTTCGCCTTCATTAAGGTACTGGTGCTCAAACAAATACAGCTCGTCCTTGAAGTGGTTGATGGCGATAACGTAGCGAAACGCCTGGTACACGATGGCCGGCACCGTGCTGGCGCCGGGCTTGTCGCGCAGCGTCACATCCTCAAAATACTGCACCGCCTCATAAGCCATGTGCCCAAAAAGGCCATTGGTGATAAACGGCAGCCCCGACGGCGCCGCCGGCTGGAAGCTGGCCCGAAACTCGCGCAGCTGCGTGAGTGCCTGGCGCGGGTCGGCCAGGGTTTCGGTGCTGGCAGCTTGGCCGGGGCGCTGGGTAGTGAGCTGATTTTGGTCCAGCTCGAAGCGCGCTACCGGGCTAAAGCAGAGGTAGGAAAAGCTGTTGTTGTTGCCGTGGTAGTCGGAGCTTTCGAGCAGCAGCGTGCCCACAAACTGGTCGCGCAGGCGCAGGTAAAGGCTCACCGGCGTGAGGGTATCGGCCAGCAGGCGGCGGTGGCGGCTGTGGACGATGGTGGCGGAAGAGGTAGCGGTAGCGGCCGACATGGCAAAGGGAAAACGAAAGGACAGGACAACAAAAAAGCCCGCTGCGGTGAGCAGCGGGCTTGGAGAATCTCTAGGGGTTCAACCAACAATAATGCCTAATGCTCAGCCTCTTGGGAAGGTTGAGTGCCACCAGCTTTGCGAAACGGTTGCGGAGAAAGACATGACTTGAGGTCGGTTTGCGGGGGCAAAGGAACGACGCTTTTTGGAAAAAGCAAATTTCCGGCGCGAAAATATGCGGATAAGCTGTGCGGGAAGTGACCGCAGAGGGCGCAGAGGAAGCGCAGAGGTTAGTCGAAGCTGGCCAGGCGGGTTTCTTCGGGGCCGAGCACTACCACGCCTTGCTTGTAGAGCGAGCCGAGGGCTTTTTTAAAGACTTTTTTGCTCATGCCCAGGCGGCGGTACACGTCGTCGGCCAGGCTTTTGTCGCCGAGGGGCAGGCGGCCATCGGGGCGCTGGCGCAGGGCAGCCAGCACGAGGCGCGAGGCGGTTTCGACTTCGTCGTAGCCGGCCTGGCCGAGGCGCACGTCGAGCTTGCCATCGGGCCGAATGAGGCGCAGGTGGCCCGGTAGCAGCTCGCCGGTGCGTAGCGGCCGGAATACCTCGTTCTGGTAGAGCAGGCCCGGGTGCGTGCCGTTGACGATGACGGAGTAGCCCAGCGGGGTTTCCTCGGCCACGAGAATTTGCACGGCTTCGCCCACGGCGCCCTCAAAAGGCTCGGGGCTGAGAAACTGCTGCCATTTTGCTGAGGCAACCAGCCGGTCGGTAGTCTCATCGAGGTACACGTAGACGAGCACGCGCTCGCCTACCTGCACGCCGTGGCGCTGGTTGGCGTGGGGCAGCAGCAGGTCCTTTTCGAGGCCCCAGTCGAGAAACGCGCCGGGCGCGCCGATGTCGCGCACGGTGAGGGCAGCGAAGCTATCGACCACCGCCAGCGGCTCCAACGTGGTCGCAATGAGGCGGTCTTCGGAGTCGCGGTACACGAAGACGCGGATAACGTCGCCGACGTGCGCACCCACCGGGCGGTACTTCTCGGGCAGTAGCAGGTCGCCGTCGTCGCTGGTCAGGTAGAAGCCGATGCTGACTTCGCGGGCTATTTCGAGGTCGTTAAAATCACCAAGGCGCATGGGGTAGGGCAGTAAGGAACAGCTACGAAGGTAGGGCCCGGCGGGCCTACCGGGCAGCGGCCGGCTCTAACCGGGATGGGGTTGGACGCCAGGAGGAAGGCCATAACTTAACATTCCGGTAATAGTAAAATCCCGCTATCAGAATTAGTTTTGATGCAGATTAGGCCTGCTTATTTGTAACAATTTTTACAATCGTTTTATGCTCACGCGTTTCTCGGGTGCGCTGCTGCTGGCCGGTCTAGGGCTGGCGGGCGGGGCCCACGCCCAGCGGGCTGCCGGGCCTAATGAAGGAGCCGCTGCCCAGGTGCCCACCGGCAAAATGGCGGCCTCGATTGCCCCGGCCGCCGCGCCGGCCTTCAGCCTCGACTCTATTTTTATCAACCCCGACGTGCGGCCGCAGTTTGTGGGTGGGCAGGCGGCGCTGGCGGCCTACCTGGCCAAAAACCTGCATTATCCCGAAGAAGCGTTGCGCGCCAAGGTGACCGGCAAGGTGTACGTGCGCTTTGTGCTGAGCGCCGCCGGCCGCGTAACCGATGCCTCGGTGGTGCGCGGCCCCGGCAAGGGCCTAAACGAAGAAGCCCTGCGCCTGGTGTGGCTGATGCCCGCCTGGCAGCCTGCCTATCAGCACGGGCAGGCCGTGCGGGTGGGGTGCTCTATTCCGATTGAGTTTCAGCAGTAAACAGCAGCGGGGCAGGTAGATGAATGGCCCGGTGCTTACTGCGTGCCGTACTGCACCACGCTGGGCTGGCCAAAGCTGAAATCGGAAAACTGGTACGAGTCACGGTTGGTTTCAAACAGGCGCAGGCCGTTGGCGCTGAGCTGCCCGCGTGGGTAGTAGCCCAGCAGAAACTGGAACGTGCGCAGCACCGTCAGCTCGTTGCGAAAGCGCAGGCCCAGCCCGAAGCCGGTGTAGGGCGCCGTGCCGCCGCCAAAGGGCGAGCCCCCACCGATGCGCTCGTTTACCATGGCCATATCGGCAAAGGCCAGCACCGCCACCCGGAAGCCCAGCAGCGAGAGGGGTGTGTACACGGTGCCTTCGTAATTAGCCAGCAAGCGGCTGGTGGCCAGTATTTGGGCGGTGGGCTGGAAGCCGCGTACGCCGTCGGGGTTGGAGTTGACGCCCGAGAGCAGCACCTCGGCCGGGTAACGGTTGAAGCCCGCCGTGACGCGGGTGTTGAGCAGGTGGCGGCTCTGGTAGTTGCCCACCCGGTAGCGGCGCGTGAAGTACAAAAACTGCCCGCTCAGCAGCCCCTGCTCCCAGCCGCCGTCGTGGATGCGCTGAAAGGTGCCAAAGTCGAGGCTGCCGTAGAGGTAGCCCTGGCGCTCGGAGTAGCCGGCCGCCGCAATGCGGGCGTCGATGTAGCGGCGCGGCCCCACGGCGTTCATCTCGTGGCCCACGGTGAGGCTGAGTAGCGTGCCGGCCGGCACATCCTCGGTGCGCCCGAAGCCAAAGAGGTACTTGTCTTTGTAGTAGCGGCGCACCGAGTAGCCCACCGAGCCCAGCAGGATGGTGCGGGTGCGGTCGTCGGGCAGGTTGGCGGGGTTGGTGGTGTGGTGCTCGTTGACCACGCTGCCGGCCACGATGAGCCGGCCGGGGTTTTCGTAGCCCAGGTCGTAGGAGCGCAGCCGGAAGGCGCGGCCCACCCAC
>Ga0160427_10000453_pt1 | contig 25101 bp, 1 predicted proteins | sample SolpanmetagenomL_FD_108194 | JGI IMG/M metagenome (GOLD analysis project Ga0160427, IMG submission 108194) | Solar panel surface microbial communities from Lawrence Berkeley National Laboratory, California, USA - L | ecosystem: Engineered > Built environment > Solar panel > Unclassified ...
CGAGTTCTCTCTCTCCTTAATTTATATAGTATTTATACTATATCCCTTTTAATAGACGTAGTACTATTCCGCCTATAGATATTCTATACCTATAGAGTACTACCCATCGGTCTATTATATATATTCTCTAAAGAGGAAGCTACTAAGCTTCCCTCCTTTAAGTATATTAAGTATCTAATTAATACTATAATAGAACCTCCTTATAGCCCGCTTTCTAATCTCTTCTTATCTAAGCTAAAAACTCTCTAGAAATATCTCGGCGATTTATTAGTAAAGAGCTAGATATAGTATAGTAGGTCTCTAGCTAGTATCTTAGTATTCTTTATACTAAAGAAAGACGGTTCCCTTTACTTATATATTAATTACTATAGATAAATAAAGTAATAGTAAAGAATCTTTACCCGTTTCTCTTAACTCTAAGACGTTAGATTACTTAGTAGACTCTAAATACTTTATAAAGTTAGACTAATAGTACGCTTATTATAATAGAAGAATTCGATAGAGAGACGAATAGAAAACTACATTTTATACTTAGTATAGCTATTTTAAATATTTAGTTATACTCTTTAGCCTTACTAATACTCTAGCTACGTTTTAAGTATATATTAAGTACGTTCTAGCCGGAATTACTAATATAATTTATATTATATACTTAGACGATGTCTTAATCTTTAGTACTTTACTAGAGACTTACTAGTAGTATATAAGATAGGTCCTAAGACCGTCTACGGAATTACTCTCTCTATAAAGTGTCCGAAATATACTTTTACTATTAATAAGATTAAGTTTCTTAGATTTATTATATTCTCTTCAATTATCTTAATAGATCTAATAAGGATCTAGACCGTTACTAAATAGCTAATAGGGAGATTCTATAGTTAATTTTAGTTCTACTTATACTCTACTCCTACTCTAAAACTAATCTCTTTAGGCTATATTAGAGAATTTAGTCCCTATAAGTTATAATCTAGTTTTAACTATTAAAACTAGCTTATAGTCTACTTATACTATCGACGAGCTCCCTAATTAAGCTTAGTAGTAAGTTTATTTTAACGTTAAATAGAGAAAGATATTTTAGTTGAGAGGGATACTACCGAGCCTAGAAGATCTAGTAATAATTAAATTAGTCTCTATTATTTTCATTAATTAATTTAATACTTAATAATTGAATAATTCTAGCTACTACTTCCTTAAGGCTCGATACTACTTCTCTAACGCCTATACTATAGTTACTATCGCTATCGCTAGATAGTAGGCCTCTAGCTAGTTAAAATTCGTAACGAAATTTAGAGTCTCTTTAGTATTTAGTTATTAGTATAGATAGTTATAGAGATACTAGATTAATAGAGAAAAAAAATACTCTACTTATAGAGTTTACGATAGTTAGGTAATTATTATATTTAGCTAGTTTAATAACGTTCTAGATCTATATTACTATATAGTTTAAAATACGTTAGAGAAAGCTATACTTAAAAGTTAGCTATTAACGCCGTATAAAGAGGGACAAGATATATCGTTAAATAGAGCGAGAGATCTAGATAACTAGAGTAGAGATAAACGTTAGCTAATAGACCTAGGCAATAGATAATTAGATTAGTTTTATTAACGACTTTAAAAGTAATAAGATAAAAGAACGTAATTAAACTACTACGGAGAAGGCTAAAGTAGATAATAGTACTTAAATCTATAATAATCTCGCTATTTGGATATGTAATAAGAATACTATAATAGAACGTATTAGTAATACTAGAACACCTCTACGGTAAGCTTAATCGCTAATAAATGCTTTAGCTATTAATTTAATAGAGAAGCCGCTAATAGAGGAGCGGCTAATAGATAAGTAGACTAAGTCTAGTACTAGTACTAAACGTATACCTATTTAAATAAAGAGGAGGTGTACGGAGAACGATATCTAAGATAGTAATAAAGGCTTTTTTAAATATCTTACATAATTAGACGAGCTCTAAGATAAGCCCTAAGAGAGTAATTAATAGTAGAACAATTAATAGTAGTAGAGCTAACTTACGAATAAGTAAGTAAGTAAACTCGAAAGTTAACTTAAATAAATAGAGCTAAGTATTAAACGATAAGTACTATAATAGCTACTTAATAACCTACCCGCTAAACTCCTAAGAAGGAACTTAGAAGAATATTGGTAAAAAATATTTTAGCTAAGAGCCGACTTAGAGCCTTATAGTAGGCTTAGTATACTAAGCAAGCTAAGTAATATCTTAAGTTTTAAGCTAGCCCTATACGCTTCCCGCGCCTAGGTTAAGCTAATATTTAGCTTAATCTACGTATCTAGTCTAATTATTAGCTTTATCTATTTAAATACCGTTGCGGTAGTTAACGAAATCTCTATAATTTACTACTCTAATGTCTTTACTAACGGTTTAGCTATAGCTAACTATATAATTATAACGTCTTTTACGTTAACTATAGTTATAGTAGTAAATCTACTTTACGCGGTAAATATAGTATCTATAATAGTTCTATTTAAGTTAGTAAAATCGCCTTCTATATCTATATTTTTAAGTAGAAGTATAGATATTATTATAAATTATAATATAACCAAGTACGTCGCTCTTCCTACTATCTAGGGTTTCCTAGGCTTAATAAAGTTATATTATTTAAGCTATACTTTCTACTTCTTAGATCATATTACTTTAGTAACTATTTAATTATAATTATTTACATCCGATAGCATCGTCTTATTATTCTCCTTTATTAAGATACTAACCGATATAATTACTAAGCTTCTTTATAGACGAGAGCTTTCGCTATTTATCGTATAGTAATATATCTTCGCCTTTATAGTACTCTTTACATTTAGGAATAACGCTATATAACTATTCTTCTTACCTCCGGTTCTTTTACTTCTACTATTTATCTTCTTTCTTAGAAGGGCTTACGAATTCTATTAGTATATTTAGTCTTTAATATATTTACGTAAGGGGTATAATATAATAAACTAGGTAGTATAGTATAGGAAGATAATAAAACTAATCTAGGTATTTTCCTCTCTATTTACTTTACTAGGCATTATATTAGTAAAACTTTTATAAACTCGGGGTAAACCTCAAGTACTAAAAATCTTTAGATTTCTGAATTATTAAATAATAGGAGACCTTATTAGAGTATACGTGAAATTACTCCGAGTTTATTCTAAGTAAGCTTATTTACTAAAACCGTTGGCTAATATTTAGGCTAACTAAGGGTCACTAGGGCGATTAGTACTCTAAGAGACTTTAATAGATACTAAGTACTTAAAGTACTTAAATCCCCCGTATAACCCGCAGAGAAATAAATATTTTTAACTTATTACTCCTCGTTTAAAATATCTTAATTAATTACTTAGAGCGTTCCGAGCTTATAGAGTATATAGATTTATTTTTAAACGTATAGTATTCGGAGAGTATATAGTATATAAGTCTCCTAAAAATATTCGTAGAGTACTTCTAGTACTCTAATACCCAAATAGTAAGGAGGCTACTAAAGGGCGCTCTTATTAATTAGAGTGCCTTAAAGTACTTAAGCTACTCTAATCCCTCCTATTACTACGTAGTTTTATAGTTATAGTAGGTAATATAGGAGGCGTATTAGTACTATACGTGCTAAGGATTTACTTATTATATTATACTATAGTCGGCTAACGGCCGGCACACGCGTAACCTATATTAATAAGAAATTAACTCTTATAGCGAGTTCGGCTAGTTCTCCTTAGTTTACGCTATTATCGTTATTCTACTTACGCTACTATTCTAGGTTCCTATATTTAGATTCTTCTATTCGCTTATACTCGATAACGGTAACTCCTTATTTATTAAACTAATATTCCTATACTAGAACTAAGTATCTTTCTCGATACTAAACTACTTTCTCTACTCCGGCTACGTTATTATATATCTAACTAGGCCTCCCCTTAGTCCCGTATAAGCTATAGTATAATAGTTTAAAGTATTTACTCTTATTAAATAACCGCTACGTATCCGGATTCTATATATTATAAGTTATAATTAGTAGATACTTTAATACTACCTATTCTTTAAACTTACTTACTATAAAGTAATATAGTATTATCCCCCTCGTTATCGCTAGTCTTATTATCTCTATTAGTCTTATTATTACGGTAATTATTTTCCTTACTATTACCGCTATTATTTATATTAATATCTTTCTTACTTTTAGGGGCGGAGAAAAGATTAGATATTTTAGAAGCTAACGTGTCCTAAGATGCCAATAGCTCTTTCTTATCTATTCTTCTTCTACTATCCGGAATGATAGATAGAATAATATTAACTAGACGTGAGCGGGCGAGTTTATTATATTCTTATTACTTAAGTTTCTATAAGTAGCGAAAGAGAACTAATTAATAATTAGTTCTAGAACTCTAGAATAACGTCATTATCTCTAAAGTTACTATCGAGATTATCTACTCTATCTACGAATAGGTCTAGAATAAAACTAACTATATTTCCTTCGTTAGATAGATTTAAAGTATTTCTAATTATTTCTATAAGCCTAGAAGCAAGTCTATCTTATCTTTATATTAGCGAAAAATATTTCGGCTAAGAGCCGGCTTAGAGCCTTATAGCGGGCTTAGTATACTAAGTAGTCTAAGCAATACCTCGAGTTCTAAGCTAGCCCTATATTATAGAATAGGGTTATTAAACGGTCTATCTATAACTAGGGTCCTTAGCACGTAATTAGCACGTGTATACCTTAGCGTTTAATATAATAAATAGTTGCTTTTACTTCTCCATAGCTTTAATTAACTACTATATATTACTAATACCTTATTATTAAGCTATTCGATAATAATTCGTAGCTACGGCTTTTTTTAATCTTATTTAGTAATAATTAATCCTCTAAAAGCTTTCGCTAAGCAATAACTTATTTATCGTTTTTAAGCTTTATTAAATAGCTCCTTTTTAAGCTTTTAATTAATTATTTAGCTACGTAATGGTCTCTAGTACACGTAGCCAATTAGCTACTCTAGCTCCATTTAATAAAGATATATTTCTAGAACGTATTACGGTCTTACTTAGGCCGCTTCTTTAGAAAGCTATCTAGGACGTTTAGTAACGCCTTACTAATATAGAGTAGCTCTAGATAAATACTACTTAGGAGCTTACACGCCTACGTAAGAGTATACCTACTTTTAAAACGTCTTCTTCCGATCCTCTAGTAACTTCTACTACTCTCTTTTTAACTACGTTATTAATCGTTAAATAGAATAAAATTAGCCGCCGTCGCCTAGGTAAGTTTAATCTAGATAACTACTAGGTAGCTATCGTTTCGACCGAAAAGGGTAGTACTTACCATAACGTTACTCTATTCGTTGAAAACCTATATAAAATAGAGTCTCCTCCTACTATTTACCTTATTTAGAATAGCCTTTATAGGACAGCTCTCTCCTAGTTCATAGGTAACCCCTTCTAGGACTAACGTGCTAGGATCCGTACCTCTTTAGGCGATAGCTATATTAGATGTTAAGAAGATTACGATAATAGTATAGAGGTAGTTAGTAACTTATACTCGAATTTAGACGGACACGAAACTAACCTAAGAATTATTCGCTTCTACTTTCTACCCGGGTATCTCTTATAAAAAGAACGGCCCCCTACCCTAATAAGTAATAATATTTAGTTAGTATTGTTTCTAGCGCTTAGACTATAATAGTACTAACCTAAGACCTAGCTATTACTCTCTATTCTAATAATTCTTACGACGAGGACTAGTACTTAGCCTAGAGTATATAAGTATACGGTTAGCCTTGTCTATTATATTAATAAGTATATTACTAACCTAGAATTTATTATAGATACTACGCTAAGGTAAGTCCTATAATATAATTATAGAGTTAGTATTACGATATTCTACTTAGATAGCTATTAGACTAACCTCTATTTCTTTAGGCGCTAAAGGACGTTTTTTCGATACGTAATTATCCTAAAATACTTAATTAGTCGCCATTAGCTTTTATTATAGAGATTAGGCTAATCTTATATAGTTCCGGCTATACTACCTAACTATTAGATATTAACGTAAGTTAATTATTCTGGCTCTTTAACGGCGTTTTCTCTAATAATATATCTAATCTCTTACCGATTAGCTAGATATTATCTATACTATTATAATATACGTTAGGCGTAAAAGCCTCCGGATTAATAAGCTAATTAGTATCTAATCTTATATCGTGTACGATAATAGTATCTATTAGTTATTATATTATTTAACGGCGCTCGGTAGCTTAGTCCCTCTATTATACGGAGCGGCCTCTAAAAAAAGCTTAGAATAAGTATTAGTAAAAGGTCTACTAGTAGATAAATAGTCTAATATACCGTCCTCTCTCTTTAAATCTAGAGCTATTGTGTTCTTACCGTATACTCTTTTTATTCTAATAGCGTATAGGCAAGTAATATAGATACTAGATAGATTATATAGCTAGTAATCGGTATAAAGTAGTACGTAGTTATCTAATATATTATATATTTATTTAGCGCAATAAAGAAACCTCTTATAATTATCGATGTAATTGCCGGTGCTAGGAATCTACCTTCTAACTCTTACTATACTCTATAATTAGTTACTAGTATTATTCTTACACACGACCTATCGTACTTATATTAGAATAGTCTATTAGTTTATACTTATAGTCTTAAAGTAAGCTAGCGATCTTAACGTCTAAGCTCTCTAAAATTCTTAACTTAGATTCTGCGATTAGCCGTACGGAAGATATTAAATAACCTCGTTATATAGAGATATAGTTATATAGCTAAATGCGTTAACGGTGTTAAACTACCGTTATCGTACTCTACTAACCTACTTAATAGTCGTTATAGATAGTTCATTAATATTTTAGTTCTCTAACGCCTTCTTCTCTTTATTCGACCGTGTAATAGTCGTTTTCTAGTACCTTAGTATAGTACCGGCTAACTACTTTTAGTCGGGCTATAGTAATAGGTAATGTTCGTGCCTATAACGACTAAGGATTATATAAGTAGGCCTATTATTCTAGTAATGTTTTATATATTAGCTAATAAGCTTAAGAGGCGAGAATATCGTACGCTACTATTAAGGATATAGTAGACCGCGCGTGGTGTATTTATATATATATTATTAGGGCTAAGTTCTATTATCTTAGGCGGTAGCGTATAATTATCTTTCGTATAGAACCTCTTATAATTATATTACTTCCTCTTCTAACGGTATTTATCTCTTTTAATTATTTTTTTATTTCTTAGCGGCTATAGTTGAATTAGAATAGTTAATATTCTCTTACCTCTATAGATTTTAATTACCTTCTATAGTAGTAGCTAGGACGTAAAACGTATAGTTATTATTATAACTTATTTACCTAGACTACTAGGTGGCTTTAGTAGTTTTTTACTAGCTTAAGAGTAGCCCGTATTCCTCGTTCTAGCTTCCCTTGCTCTAGCTCCCCTCGCTCTAGCTTTTCTTACTCTAGCTCCTCTCGCTCTTACTCTCTCTACTACTCTTTTTCTTTAATCTACTATTAGATAAAGAGAAAAATAGATCGATTATATATTTACTAGACGCTATTTCTAATCGTATTAGTTCTAGTTAACGAATATTAATCTATATACTTACTAGTTATTATATTCCGAACTAAATACGTATTATTTTAATTAAGACGGTAATAGAAATTATAATATATACGAGACTAACCGTAAATAGTTATAATAGGCGGTTGGCTTAACTAATTATTAGGTTATATCGTCCTAACCTTAGTTAACTATTTATCTAACTTATAAGGCTAGATATATAATAAGACCCTCTAAACTATAATTAATATCTTTAACTTCTATTTTATCTATTTAACTTATTAACTATTAGCTACACCTTAGGTAGTACGTAAAGCTAATAATAACTATTACCGTTATTAAATAGGTAGGAATAATTAGCTACTCCTACCAAATCTTACTTTAAAAATAGCTATATAAGCTTATCCTTCTACCTACGTCTTCTTCTTTCTTATAATAATCTTATAGTAGTATTTATTTTAATAAACTCGTTAATAGAGACTTAGAGTAGTATCTACTTTAATAAACTCATTAATAGAGACTTCTACTAGAGAATTCTAGAGTACTAGAGTACTATAAGGTTATATAAGATTAAAAATACCTCTAGGGAGTACTAAGGGTTAGGGGTTTCAAAATACTCTTCACCCGCTCTACTTACTATACTAACTCTTAGTAATATCGATATATCGTTAGTTAAGGGGTTATATTAAATATTAGCTCCTACTAGGCTAGCGTGTAATCTATATAGAGCTTATATTAAGCTCTATCTTTATATAATATTAATCCTCTTTTATATAGATAATTACTAAATTATATAATAATTAAAAGCTTCTAAGTATATACTATTTAACGTCGATATCGTAATACCTATATTATACTATATTATACTTATAGATAAAAAGCCCTTACTTATACTAATATAATATATATAGTTAACTCGCTTATTATTCTCTAAGTATTATAGTACTTACTAATTATATTAACTTAGTCTAGACGTAGTAAACTAAGTATAGCGTATATATATAGCTTCTTACCTAGCCGTAAATACTACGAGATAGTAAGAAATACCTATAGTAAGTCTAGCTCTAAATTAACTTAATAGAACTATAACTTACTAATCTAGGTAGCCGTAACTAAACCTATAATAGGCTATATATAATAGTAGTAATAGCAACGATATTATCTATACGCGGTATAGATATAATCTAAGCTAACTTCTAACTAAGGCTTTCCTTAATCTTAAGACCCTACGCTAATAATAAGAAGAGTCCTAGGCGTAACTAGCGGTCTAATATTATTTCTCTTATACTATACGGTAGTAGCTATAGCCGCTAGGATATACTCTAGTACGTAAATATAGGCTAGGGTACAGCTAGTTGAATAAATAGATCGTACGGACTCTACTTAGAGAATAATAAGTTTCTACGCTATTATATAGACTCCGAAATATAAGAATAGTAAGTTTCTAGACTAGGCGATAACTTTATAATAAACGAGATTAATTAGTATAATTATAGTCGATAAACGCTAGAAGAGAGCTACGCGAATATGGAATTAGAACTATAGTCGTCTCTATCGCTAGTAACGTTTATTCGATATCGATAAATACGTTATAGGTACTATAGTATAGATAACCTCTCTATATAGAATATATAAGATAGTAGTTACCTAGCGTATAGCTAAATTTATAATTAGTCTAAGACTAGAGTCTAATAATCGAGGTAAGGCCGGGGTAAGGCTATGGTTTATAGCTTTAATAGAGGTCTATACCTTAAATAAACCTATTAATAATAATAATAGAGTTATACGTCTACTAGAATATATTTAAGTTTATAGTTAAGTTAACCGTTATATCTATAGTTAAGTCAACCGTTATATTTATAGTTAGGCTAATATAACTATTTATTCGATAGTACTATTCTTTTAGTACGCTTATAATATTTTTAATACTATTTACTTATAACTTTCCTAGGTGCTAATAGGTTATACCGATATAATAGTACTAATTATTATTAATAAAGTAGACCTATCTTAATCGTACTCTTTAGGTCCCGCCTAGTAATTATTATTATATATTATGTCTTCACGATGCGACTAGCTTATATAATACTATTAACTAATATTATTTACCTTATAATATAATACTATTTATTAATGAGCGTAGGTGACGATAAGCTAGTAAAGTAATATTTAAGTTCTCTTACCCACGCTATTATCTTTATTCTCTTATCTTTATTCTCTCCTCCTTATTCTTATTCTTTTATCCTCCTTCTTCTAGTCTTCTCTTCTAGTTCTTCTAGCCTTCTTCTCTTAAACTCCGTCTATATCTTTTTTCTTCTATTCTCTTTATCTTATTATCCTCTCTCTTTTATTATCTCTCTCGTCTATTATCCTAATACTAAATCCATTCGACGGACTATTACTTCTATTATTACCTCTATATAGGTAACTTACCTATATACTAGCCTAGTATAGTAGAAAGATATATAAAGTATACTAGAATCGCTCTAAGTACAATATATACTACTATTTCGCTTAATATATAGCCTTCGCTTTAAGCGCGAAGTATAATATATCTAAATTAACGTTAATATTACGTAAGTTACAGTTACTAACTTCTACTTAGCGCTAATTTGTATAAGGCTAGAAACCCCTTCTATATCGTAATTTATACTCTTTTACTATAACTATACCCGTTTAATCTATCTATATATATCTATATATACTTGTATAGCTCTCTCTTTCTCTATATATATATATATATATATATATATATAGCTACTAAGTAGTATAAGCGGGTATTAGCGATAAAGACTAACTTCTAGATATACGTAAACGACTTTTAGCGTTCTTATAGAGAAATATAGGAATATATAACCCCCCGACTATAGCTTAGTTTATAGTAGGGATTTAGTTCTTAGATCGCCGTTTAAACGTAGTAGGTTTATCTTAAATAGAGAACAATAGTTTTAATAGTAATAGAGGAGGTATCTAGCGCGGTAGCAATAATTACTAAGGAGGTTCCTACTATAGAGGTAACTATAGCGGTAGATTCTAGAGGCTCGGTAATAATACCTTCGATAACGTATCTTTCTAGTAAATAGCATCTATCTAATAAACGTTAGCTTTATCTACTATCGAGAAGAAGAATACTAGATACTAGGGTTTAGCTTACCGTACTCCGAACTTATACTAGGTCCTTATACTCTAGGCCTCCGTAACTACTCCCTTAATCTCTATTATACTTATAGAAAGTTCGGCTATATCGTAAGAATTTATAACGTAACTAAAGTAATAAAAGTAGCCTATAAAGCGATAAGGGATTTGGGAAACGCCCTACCTAGCTTAAAGCCCTTCGTGTTAGGCCGATCTAAAGGTAATCCAAAGATAGTATTAAAGAAGACGGCGTTTTTAAGGTAGAGAAGAATTTTGTTTATATGCCTATAGTTGGGTTAGAGTAGTACGATATAGACCTATTATACGTAACGCCTAGGTAGATTAATAGACTTACTAATATATATCTCGTTAACCCTCTTAGATACTAGTTATACTACTTTAGTACTTATCTATAAGAAGCTTATTAAGTAACTTTACTAGAAATACGGAGTTTCACCCTTTACTCTATTATATAAAAAAGTATTAAAAGGATTTAATGGATTTCGTACTCCCCCTATTACATACGCGTTAGTTCTACTAGTATAAATCGGAGATTATTACTAGCCTAGCATAACGTTACTAATTATCGATATTAGCTTATATAATATAATTATCGGAAAGCCTTAGATGCATTAATACTAAATAAAAGCTAACTTTAACGTCGATAGTTCGTAAAAGATTTAGATAGACTACTTATAATACAGTTACTAGAAGGCGTCTATCTACTACCTAGTATATAATATACTACTAGAGTATAAACTTAACGTTAAGTTTTTACCGCTAGCCGAAGTTTAAATAGACCGATACGTAATCTAAGTAAGTATTATAGCTAATAAGAAGCCGCTAAACCCCTTAATTAAACTAACTAAGTATAAAAGTTATAATCCCAAAGAGTAGCCAATACTAAGAATAATACTAAGGAGACTAGATTATATAGCTAAAATATAATAAAACAGTAAAGCAATAGAAGCTAAAGACCTTAGTAAAGTTACGGTATATACTATTAACGCGGCTATCTAACTATACTATATTAATAACTTCCGATATAAACCTATAGCCCTACCCGTACCCCGGATGTAGAGATTTATTCTAAAAGCTAAGTAATTCGATAATTTTCTCTAGGTTAGCCTTACCCCATAACTCTAAATCGCTCCTAAAAGTATAAAGTTAATATAAACTAATAGTACTATATAATAATCGATAAAAATTATAGCGCTATATTCAACTCTCGAAGGGCTATCTAGCGAGACCAAAATATATATAATTAAGCGTTCGATCGAATCCCGTAGAAAGAATAAGTCGGGCGTTACTAAAAATCCTTATACGATAAAAGGCTTAGTAGGCCCGGTAGATAGGGTAGGCAAGGGTAGAATCCCGCTACCCCCGATCGAAAAAGGGGCTATTTTAGGGTCTAAATAGTATAGAATGCTGGTATAATAGTAGAAAGGCGTGTATTAAAATAAGTAGCAGGTAATAAATAATAAAAATTATAGAAAGTAGAGAGTAGAAGATTTGCAGCTCAATAGTATATAAATTACTAAATTCCGATATATAAGTAAAAAGTTCTTATAGAAATAAGATATGGCTGCTGTGATGCGAAGCATATAGCCTAGCCCTATAAGCCCCCTTTTTAGTCACGTACTAATATTTAAAAATACGGGCCTACTCCTTATAGTTTATTATATTACTAAATTAAAAAATACCGCAGAGACAAGCTATTTACTATTAGTATAAAAGACATCCTTAAATACTATAAAAAAGAGAAGTATAAGAAGGATATCAATGTAGCAATAGTCCTCCCTATAGAGTACTACAATTATCTTAACGTCTTTAAAAAATACTCGCCTAGGGCACCTCTACTAAGAGGAGCTAAAGTAGATATCTATATCGAGTTAAAAGAAGTAGTAGTACTACCTAGAATCTAGGGGTTACGACAAATATTAGAAGAAGAAGCTAAAATAGTTAAGTAGTTTATACGCAATAACCTAGTAAAAGGGTTTATTATACTAAGCTCGTTTAAATATATATTACCGAACTTATTTATACGGAAATAAAACGGGGGACTAAGGCTTTACGTCGATTACCGAGGCCTTAACGAAGTAATAAAGAAAGACTACTACCTCTTATCCTTAATCGATAAGACTATCGCCCGCGTTATTAAAGTAAAGTACTTTACTAAATTCGATATTAAAGCGGCCTTTAATAACCTCTATATAGTAAGCGAAAAGAACTATAATCTAACTACGTTTACTATAAAGTTTAGGAACTATAAGTTAAACGTTCTAGTATTCGGGCTTTATAATAGTCCCGTATATTTTTAACGTTATATAAATACTAAATTTATAGATATACTTAATTAATTCGTAGCTATTTATATCGACAATACCGTAATATATAGTAATACTAAGAAAGAGGATATTAAATACGTTAAAAAGGTCTTACAGCGACTAAGAGAACTAGGCCTTAGGGTCGACGTTAGGAAATCCGAATTTAATATAAACGAGGTTAAATTCTTGGACCTAGTAATTATAGAAAGTAGTATAAAAATAGACCCCTCTAAGGTTAGTACTATACTTAAATAGGAGACTCTAAAAGATATAAAAGGGTATTAAAGATTCCTAGGATTTATGAACTACTACCGTTGCTTTATTAAGGACTTTAGTAAGCTAATAAGGCTAATTAACGATTTACTAAAGAATAATACCGTAGAATAATGGAATAAGTTATATAATAAATCCTTCTACGATATTAAGGAGCAAGTAGTAAAGAGATCTATTATACGCTATTTCGACTATAGTAAAGAAGCCTTTATAGAGTGTAACTCCTTCGGTATATTAATAGTAGAAGTACTATGCTAGAAGGACAAGAATAGTTAACTTCGTCTAGTAGCTTACTTTTTAGTAAGCTTAGGCCCGGCTAAAAGAAACTACGCTTTTTATAATAAAGAGCTTCTTGCTATTATATATTACTTCGAGAAGTAGAGGCTAAAGCTATAGTTAGTAAGCAAATCCCAGCTGATATAAGTACTCACCGATTATAAATCTCTAAAGTATTTTATAACTACTAAGAAACTCTCTAGACGTTAGGCTCGCTAGGCTAAATTTCTATCTTAATATAACTTTAAAGTAACGTACCGCCCTAGTATAGTAAACGGTAAAGTAGACGTACTAATATAAAGAGAGGATTTAGATATCTCCCGGGCTAGAGAGGATTTAGACATCTTCTATACTAGAGAGAATCTAAACCTTAACTAAATAGTACTAATAAAGGACATACTTCTAGACGAAGTTATTAAAGACTTAGATATTAACGTAATGAAAAGAGAAGAGCTAGTCCTAGTTAAAGAAATACTTAACGTTATAGCTAGCCTAGCAGATATTATTACTTTAGTAAATAAGCTTAATCTACTATTTAAAGAGCTTTAATAAACTAAACGATTAAAAGGTACGTAAGACGGTAGAGAAAGAATAATTAGTTATTATTAGTCTATTCTCTAGCTCTTTATTACTCCCCTAATACTTCTATCTTAAGTATAGATACTTAAGTATAGGCTACTTTATTAACGACTTAACGAGGTACGGTACTAAGGGCGTAATCTAATATACTTCTCTATCTTTAATAATCTTTTCTACTATAGAGCTATCCTAGTTTTATATTTCGAAGTTAATCTTCTACTTTAATATATCTTATTTCTATAGTAAGTCGAGCTTATCTTAGCCACCGGCAATAATTTTTACTAGTATAGAGAATTCTATAGCTATAGCGGCCTACTAATAACTACTTTTAAATATAGTATCTCTAGTAATATCGGATTTCTCGTTACTAAACGGAGTAATTTTTTCTTAGTCTACTTTTTCCTTTTTAGCTACGTTGAATAAATTTTTTCTTTATACTAATCGACTCGTTTATTTACGTTTAATTATATAATTATTTAAGATTATCTTTATACTTACTCGGTATTCTATACTTAATATTAATATATTTATAATATAGTAGCTGCACTAGCCGTACCGTTAGTCTATCTCCCTAAAATATATACGTACTATAACGTATTATAATAGGCGCTTAGAAGAACCTACGCGATATCTAGCCCTTTAAGTAATAATATTTATAAATTCTTCAAGATATTAGGAGTATTCTTCTCTATTACCTTAGTATATATTGTTATTATACCCACTACTATTTTAATACTTAAAATAGTAATATTCTTATCCTTAAGGATTTTATATTTATGGGTAAAATTTTTATAAACTTAGGATAAACTCCGAGTACTAAAAGTCTTCGGGTTTCTAGATTATTAGATAGTAGAAGGCCTTATTGGGGTATAGGTGGATTTACTCCAACTTTATCCCAAGTAAGCTTATTTACTAAAACCGTTGGCTAATAGTTAGACTAACTACGAGCCGTCTGGGCTCTTTAAGCTCTAATAAGTCTTATAGAACTTAGATTACTCGGAGTACTTAAAAACCCCCGTGTACTAGTAGGGAAATAAATATCTTCAACTTATTACCCTTTGTTTAAAACATTCTTATTATTACTTAGAGTACTCTAAGCTCACTAAGTATATATATTTATTACTAGACTTATAGTACTTAGAGAGTATATAGTATAAAAGTCTACTAAACGCGCTTAAAGAGTACCTTTAGTACCTTAGAGCCCGAAGAGTAAAGTAGCTACTATAGAGTATATTTAGTAATAGAGGCGCCTTAGAGTACTTAGGGTACTCCTATCCCTCGTAATACTATATAGTTTAAAAGTTATACCGGGTAATATAGGAGGCTTATTAGTAATATACGGGCTAAGGGTTTACTTATTATATTATACTATAGTCGGCCGACGGCCGGTATACGTATAACCTACGTTAATAAGAAATTAACTCTTATAGCGAGTTCGGCTAGTCCTCCTTAGTTAACTATCTTATCGTTATTCTACTTACGCCGCTATCCTAGGTTATTTTATCTAGATTCTTCTATTTGCTTATAGTTAATAACGGTATCTCCTCGTTTATTAAACTAATAACCCTATATTAGAACTAAGTACTCTTCTTAATACTATACTACTTTTTCTACTCCGGCCACGTTATTATATATCTAACTAAGCTCTCCTTAGTCGCGTATGGGCTATAGTATAATAGTTGAAAGTATTTACTCTTATCGAATAGGCGCTACGTTATCGGTTTCTATTTACTGTAAGTCGGAATTAGTAGATAGCTTAATACTATCTATTCTTTAAACTTAGTTACTATAAAGCAATATTATCGTCGTGTTCCTTATTGTTGCTAGTCTTATTATCCCTATTAGCCTTATCGTTACGGTAATTATTTTCCTTACTATTACTGACGTTATCTATATTAATATCTTCCTCGCTTTTAGAGGCGAAGGATAGATTAAATGTTTTAGAAGCTAACGTATCCTGAGATACTAATAGCTCCTTTTTATCTACTCTACGCCTACTATCTAGAATAGTAGATAGGACGATATTAACTAATCGTATACTAGGTATAGATAGGACTATCTTATAGAGCGGGTAAGTTTCTTACGTTTCTATTACTTAAGTTCCGGTAATTAGCGGAAGCGAACTAATCGAGACTAGGTTCTACGATCCTAGAATAAAGCTATCGCTCTCTCGACTTCGCGTTATTAATTTACTATTTCTATATATCTATAGCGCGTATAAGGGCGTCGCTTTAGTAAGGTTATTATTATCTCTAAAGTTACTATTAAGATTATCTACCCTATCTACGAACGGGTCTAGGATAAAGATAATTATATTTCCTCCGATCGGTAGATTTATAGTATTTCTAACTATTTTCGTAAGCCTAGAAGTAAGTCTTTTTTATCGTTAAGGGGATAAATTATTCCATTAAGCTAGACGGCCTATATATATCGCTTCTAAGGCCGGTTAGTACTCTTTAATATACTCGAGATAAACCTACGTATTACTATATCATTACTATATCTAGTACTCTTTTACGTAATACCGGTCGGTGCTACGATATCTTTATACTTTAATATAACTACTATAATAGTCGATATAAAATAAATAAGCTACTTAGGTATTAGATTAAAGTACGATAAAGAGATATGCCATCTTCTAAACCCTAGCTCTCTCTTAAAACATAAATCTACTATATACTCGACTAGCAGTACGTTAGTAACGCGACCTCCTTTATCTAGCTATTATTTATTAATAAATTACTTAAATTAATATAAGATACTTACTCTTTTTAGCTTTCTAAGTTCGTATAGAAAGTCGCGCCGAAGTGCCTCTAGTAGAAGATATCTCTTACTCTACCTATTTTATAGAAATATTATTATACGAAAACCTATATAGGTGAACTTCTTATATCGTCTATAAAATAGTTTCGATAGGAGCCGATGAAGTATTTTAACTAGTAATAGTATTAGTAAGTTTCCGGTACTCCTAAGTTATTCTTATAATTATTCTTATCTATCTCGCTAACTCTTTAGTTATTTACGGCGCTTCTACTATACCTTCTTTAGTTCTCCTAATCTATTTTATCTAATTCTAATACCGTTTCTATACGTATTTAATCGTACTATTTATCTATTCTATATAATATTTAAGCTAAGGAGAAGAATAATCGCGGGAACCTATTAGTACTATAGTACTTAGTATATACCGAGTACGCCGGGTTACGTTTTAAAGATACTTAGGTATATCGTCGATTTTTTCTCGTTAATACGTCGCTAAATCGTACTATAAGATAGTCGGGAGTATAGACTATCTTCCTAAACGTATCGCTATAAACGGAGAGAATAGTAGTTACGACGTTTGTTCTCTTAGCTATAAGCTTCTCTACGCGACTATAGTTTAATTTCGCCTTCTAGTAGAGGAGTTATTAATTAATAGCTTATCTCGACGCTATAATCGTAAGTATATATATATATTAACTCCCTCTTATTCGCGAGAGTACTTTTCTAGTTTCTTTAATAGCCCGGCCTCGTCTATTATTACTTTCTAAGTCTTTTCTCTATTAAGTTTTTAAATATTCTCAACCCTTTTCTTTTTATTCCCTCGGGATATAACTAATTATATATAACCTAGTATAGATTTCCCGCTAACCTTACGCTAGGAAGTATTTCCTTTATTAGAGATTATAGGTATCGTAATATTCGAGTATATTATTATTATGGAACGGTATTGAACCACAGTCCTCCAGCTAGGGTCTTAGCCTGCTAGGGCTTAGCATGTGATAAGCTTGGCGTTTGACATGATAAATAGTTGCTTTCACCTCTATAGCTTTCAATCAATACTTTATTATATACTTATCTTATTAAATATTCTATTTCTCTAACAATTGGTAGCTGCGGTAGTTCTTTCTAGAACCTCTCTATTATAATAGTTTACTTTTGAAACCTTTACTAGTTCCCTCAATCAACTCCTAAAATCTTGCCCTCCAAGTAAGCACTTTTAACCTATTTACTTACACCTTCGTCAGAAGTACTTATAATAGTAGCTTTATTCGGTTCTCCTTATTCGGTTCTTTCGTTTAGCTTTTAGCTTTCAGCTTCCCTATTTAGTATATCTCCTCGTACTAAAGAAGCCGCTATCGCTAGCCTTAGCGATAATTTAAAAGCTCTCTACCGCCTTATATAGAGCCTCCTTAACAGTAAGCTCAATCCGGTTATTAAGCGTATTAATACGATCGAGTAGGTCGTTAATACTACCTCTACGGATCTTACCCGCCTTCGTGAAAACACCCCGGGTCCTAATACCTAGAACACTAATAATAGTAAATATAACGAAACTATCCGCCGTTAGCTCGGTAAGTTTAACCTATAGGATAACCGTACCGCCATTATTGCTACCGACAAGGGTAGTACCTATTACGACGTTACTCTATTCGTGGTAAACCTACGCCGTAATTAGCCACCTACCCGGCTTATTTCCGATACGTTGGCTGAAGTAGTAATATTCTAGTTTATAGGAGAGCTCCTTTAGGATAAACGTGACGAATTAGACACGTTGCAAGCCTAGATTGAAGCCCTTAATTCACGTTTTAAACTACCTTACTAGTAGGCTGTTCAACTACTCCAAACCACGCGTTACATTAATAACTTAGGGTAACCCCTTGTAGAATACGCCGCTGTTATCGCACGCCTTTGCCGTAATATAAACGATCTAGCTACCGATTAGTTTATTATCACCAATATCCTTTCGGGCTTGCCACCCTCCATTTAGTACTAGTTTAACTACGTTAATCCTACCGACAATATACCGCTATCCTATTTCGTTAAAGAGCTTCGCCGTAAATAAGTAAACTTCTACCGTAATACTATTACCTTATACGCTACTAACACTAATAGAGAGCAAGAGCTTAGTATTAAGCCTACGGGCGTTATATATAATAGGGGTGGATTTAGCTAATACAACTAAAATAACCGCTCTAGCAACCCTGCTAGCCACCATACTAGTAATACCCGCACCAATAACAGTAACCCCAATAGGCCGTCACCTGCACCTATTTTGGGTATTGTTAGCCGTCCTAGGTATTAGCTAGCCTACTTCGGGTCAATAGACGATAACGAAGCACTAGAGGCTTATGATCGATAGTAGGATAAGAAATATATAGGCTCCCAACAGTAAATTGACACACCCATTTAGTAATGCTCCTATAAAAGGATTAGTCAATTGACTAACGCGAAACGAGCTTGTTTTACAGCTCGTTTACAAGCTTGTTTTTCAGCCTACTTTGTAGCTACTTCGTTCAATTTGCTTTTAACACGTTTGCTTAATATAACAAGCTCCCCTAACCCTACCAATAGCACTCTAGGCTAACACGGATCTAGACTATACTACTTACGGCCATGATAACAACGTCGCTCGACGTTATTGGTATTACGCTTTCGCTTCTATTATAGCTTGAGCTATATGGCACTAAGGGCAGTACCTTTTTCAATTGTTGTAGGGAATTGTTATGGAACGGTATTGAACCACAGTCCTCCAGCTAGGGTCTCAGCCTACTAGGGCTCAGCATGTGATAAGCTTGGCGTTTGACATGATAAATAGTTACTTTCACCTCCATAGCTTTTAATTAACACTTTATTACACACTTATCTTATTGAATATTCTATTTCTCTAACAATTATAAATTTAGGCCTTACCGAATAGGCACGATTAGAATATAGTATAAAATAAGAGAGGGTAGAATAGTTGTATAAATATTAAATATTTATGCGTACGCTAGCTATATAGGCTAAATTTCTCTTATCTTACTTACTATTAAATAGCTAACGTAGCCGATAGTTAGACTAACTAATATTAATTATTATTAGTAATAATTAGTAAGCCACGTTATATAAATTTCTTACTTCTTATATATTATTAGTTAGCCGACGTACTTAGCGTATTAGGCTAGCTATATTAGTCTCTAACTCGTCGTCTTCTTAATCTAGTATTATTATATCGGCCGACGGCTAGGCTAAATATATTATTTAGCCTTTACCTACTAAGACCCCTAGCCTTTCTCTTTCTCGCTCTCTATCTACCCTCTTTTTCGTATAAAGGCGAATTAAGACTCTAGAAGAGTACTACTATTTACGTTGTAACCGCGTTAAATAATCCCTTTTCTCTAGTATTATTATATTCCGTCTAGTTATAGAAACTATACTAGTCGTTAGCGGTAGTAAAACCGTATACTAATATAGAAATAGCGATAGGGTAAGCAAGTTAAAATATAGTACTTTAATAAATATTAGTTAAGTTTACGCTTGTACTCTATCGTTAACTTACTATTCGGTCGTTCCTAAACGTAAAAGTTAAAAGAAGACGTTCCTTCTATTTATATCGTCTCTAATATAGCTCGCTATATTAACTCGGTCTATATCTCTCTCTCTTCGAGACCGTTATAATTCTACGTAATAATATATATCGACTTATTATATTTAAGTTCTTCTAGTCCCTCTAGTATCTTTATAAACGTAGAAAACGATAAGTCTATAGAAGATATATATAGTATTTGCGCTAGGCCCTCTATAAACTCTCTAACTAGATAGGCCTTCTATCTTACGTCTCTCTTACGTATCCGAATTATATAAAGACTAAATACTCTTTCTCCTTTTTTAGTACTATTTCTTTCCGCGTCTATATATACTATGTCTTCTATATTATTAATATCTATATCTTCTCGAGCCGCCTATAAATAATCCTTTCTTCTTAGAACGCGCCTTCGTATATTCGCCGTATATTTCTATATAATAGCTACTAAATATTTCGCCTTCTAGTAGCTTAGAATGTTGTTAAAACCGCCTCTAAGTTTTAACGCGACTCTATTAACCGTAATCTACTATATCTCTCGTATTAATTGTTTTCCCTAGTAAACCGTCCTATGTAAGTACCCTCTCTATATCTATATATAGCTTCTTATATATTTCCTCTAATATCCCGAGCCCCTTTATAATATATTTCTATAACTAGTTTCGTAGTCCGACCGTTTTTTAGAATAGAGAAGTAGGTATACTTATCGCGTAAGTATACTCGACTATAATATTAGTTATTATAGTAGTATTAATTTATAGAAGAGTTACTAACGCGGGATAATTTTTAATATATAATATAGGAGCGAAGACCAACCGCTTAGGTTTAGGGTCTATTAGCCTTATAGTACTAGCTTATTGGCTAGCGTATTAGTATTAATCTTACTATTATAGGTTTATAAGGTAACTCCTTTTATAATGGCGATAGCTATTATTATATATATAAATAACGACTAGACGTATATATATTATCTTATAAACTATTATAATATACTGTTTTACTTAAGAAGTATTTTATATATTCACTAATATACCCGTCGATATATTAATGTTTTATCTTATTTCCGTTTAGAATTAGCCAATATATAAGCCGATATATCGATTCTTCCTCTCGTTTCCGCTTGGAATTAGCTAATATATTGGCCGATATATTAATTCTTTCCCTTATTTCTACTAGCTAGTTGTTAATATATCTAGTTAATACACTAATAATATATTCCTCGTTTCGGCGCGCCTTAAGTAGTATAAAGTATACTTACTTAGTAATAAGCTAATTGTTTAGTACTTTATTACTTTCTTACTAGCTTATTTACCATAGGATACGAATACTTAAATTACTATTTACTAGTCTAACTATCGACCGACGATTAAGTTAATCTATAAGTTTATAGCCTAAGTACTTCTTATACATCGTCTTTTCGCTAGAGAAGTACCTTCCTCCTCTATCTTACCCTAATCGTTAGTACTAGAATCTCTAGCTTCTAGGTCGAAGGTCGTATTATTATTACTATTTCTATTATCCTTACTTAATACTTCGTTACTTATACCTTTACCTACCTTATATTCTATTACTTCTTCTCGCTTACTATCGACTTCTTCGTTCTTACTATTATCCCTAATACTATATCTTATAAACTCTTAACGTTCTCTTTAGTAGTAAACGACCTATTTATTAATAGTCTCGTAAGTAATAAACCTATAGGTATACCTTTTACAAGCGGGTTATATCTTCTTAGTTTAATCTAGACGTATAATATATTAATTCTCTATCTCTATTAACTAATACGGATCCTATAGAATATAGCGTTTAGCGATTAGTATCGTAAATAATAAATATATAATTTCTACCGACCCGATCAACTAACGTAGCGGCTTTCTCTTTTATTCTTTAATACTCTTATTCGTTATATATTTACTATCGTCTATAAAGCGAGTAACGATTCTAGCGACTCTATTAACTAAAACCTCGGTACTAATATATTTATATAATATTTCTTTACGGTAATAACGGGAAAACTAAATCGCTTAAGTATTAGTAATATTCGCCGACGCTTTTATATATCGGTCTTACTAAGTATAATATTACTATAGATATTGGATATACCGTAATAATAATCCCTTTCTCTAGTACGCCGTTAACTCCCCGATCTATCTTATTTCTTAAGTACTTAAGAACTCTCTATTTTTTAGATCTACTAAAAAGAGTAGGTAATAACCTAATAATCCAATATTTAGGGGTTTTAATTATATCTTCGGCTAGCTCGTTATCGAACTTAATACCTTTCTATTTTATCTAAACGTTAAGCTTATTACTATTACGGAGTCTATCTAGTTCGTCTTATTCTTCGTTTAATAGCTAGCTAGAGATAAAAATCTAGTAGTAATAATCGCCTTAGTAGCGAATTAACGTATTACCCCTTTACGAGTTATCGCGGGTATTAGTATACGGACGGTTTATCTACCTATAAAGGTATTAGATAGGTAATTCGATAGTAATAGGTCTATATTACTATAAGACGATTCGTTATAGGAGGCTTAAATCCTAATACGTAGGAATTGCCTTCTAAGTACGCCTAGGCTAGGGGTACCGGGGTTCTCTCGTCAGCCCTATAGCTATTAGCTTACTTATTCGGTATATACCTAGAACTCCTCTAGGTCTAGTACGGCCGCTCTAACTTATTACGTAACTATTATATAAAGAGATCTTATAACTATCCCCTTCTCTATAAGGATCGTCCCTAATACCTACTACTATTATAAAGCCTCGATAAAACCCTCTAAAAAATCTTATTAAGGGAAAAGTATAGGGAAAGAAGCTTTACACCTATAGTAGATAATCCCTATACGCTATTGCGTAAGGATAATAGTAGGCTATTTAAATCTATAAATAGTAGCATTATTAGTACACCTAATACTAGGCTAATTTTATAATATTACTCTATAAGCAACTATTACGCTCCGCTGGGGGCCCGTATAGTTACTATTCTATTTAATTCTATTAAGGATTGAATTATAATAATACGAAACTTTATATTAAATATAATATAGTAGTAACCGTAAGGCTACTATACGTACTCTACTAGGCCCCTAAGAGAGTAGCGGCTCTCTAAGTACACCTAATAATTTAATACTAGATAGATATCTAAATCTATAGAATACCCGAAATTGGTATACTAAAATTATACTATATAAGACTCTTTCAACGGCGTCGAATTCGTACTATACCTCGTTGTACTATATCTCGTCGTATAAAGTACTCTATAGCTTAAAGCTCCTAGCCTCGTCTTAATAAAGCTTATTAATAGTAATAATAGCTTTATTTATTATAATAGCTTTATTATAATAGTAAGAGTCTTATTCCTTCCGTTTACGTATTATTAGAGTTATTAATAGATCTACTTTAGGTATAAAAGCAAATCCTTTACCTATTTAATTCTTTTTCTAAATAATAACTTTAACTTTAACTTTAACTCTCTTACTTACTTACTATCTCTTCTTCTTCTTCTTCTTTAATTAATCTCTATTACTTTACTACTAGTCGGTATATAGTCTATTACTTCACCTCCTAGTAGTAGTCTTACGCGCCGCTCTACTAGTAATTGGAAGCCTCTACTAACTTATCTAGAGATATAATCTACGTTAGTCTACCGTGTTTACGTACGCTATATTAAGTAGCTTACGAAAGAAGACGATTGTCTCCCGAATAAGATCTATTCGGATATAATTAATACTAATATTAATTATCCCGTTTACGCCTCGCTTCCGTTAGGCTACTAACTTCTTAATTAGATACCTTTACTTTTACTATAAGTACTAGGATAGAAAGGAGAAGCCTCGCTCTACCGAGCGTATTAAACTAATCTAGAACTATATAAAGGCGTAGATCGCGTGTTACGATAGTATTATAGCTATAAAAAAGGCTACTACTCGTACTAGGCCTAACGCTATAATAGCTATAGAGGCTAAGCGTAATACGGAGCTTAATCGTAATATATAGCGATTCGAGGTAAGTATCCCTAGTTACGTTTATATAACGAGTTCTTAGCTAATATTAGTAATAGGCTAGTTAGGGCGGTATTAGTAAGATACAGGCGATAAATATTCGTATAAATATTAAGCTAGAGAATACTTAGATTAAGTCTAGTCGTAATGCTAATCTCTAGCGCTTAGTTTAGTATAGGTACTAGAGAGAGTAGTCTATAGCTTCTAATAAAAGCCTTTATTCTAATAATTAGTTTACTTTCGTTTTATCCGCTTCGATCTATACGTTCTCGAAATAGTAACCTAAGTAGCCTAATATAACTTTAGAAAAGCCTTAGTAAGCTTCTTTACGCCTTCTATATATTTAGGCGGTTTCTAAGTAGTCTCTTTATCTAAGTAGTCTATCTATTTAACTAGGTACTTAGTAATACTCTTCTTAATATAGGAATCTAGGATTACTTTAGGCTTATAGATTTTTTCGCCTTTAAAGTTAATATCTGCCGTAGGTAGATCCACTACTAAGCGGCCTATATAAGACTCTAGTAATAATATATAGAATACCGGATAGAGAAGCTTTATCTTAGGAGGTAGCTTTAAACGGTATACTAGCTTCCTAATATACTCTAGGATTTTAAATA
>Ga0160427_10000457_pt1 | contig 25014 bp, 26 predicted proteins | sample SolpanmetagenomL_FD_108194 | JGI IMG/M metagenome (GOLD analysis project Ga0160427, IMG submission 108194) | Solar panel surface microbial communities from Lawrence Berkeley National Laboratory, California, USA - L | ecosystem: Engineered > Built environment > Solar panel > Unclassified ...
CCCGGATTGGTGATGTACGGCTTGTCATTGGTGATGTACGGGATGTCATTGGTGATGTACGGTTTTCGATTGGCGAAGTACGGTTTTGACAAAAGTTTTCCACAGGCTGGCAGGGACTTTCATCCGCCAACCAGAGCCATTGGCGAAGTACGGTTTTGACAAAAATGGCTGACAAAAACGGCGTTAGGCGAGTGGAAGCTCGGGCGCACCAGAGCCACTGCCTAAAGGAACATCAGCTGCGTCGAGCTTCCGTTCGCGCATGACAAGAATGTCCTCGCGTTTCCCCTCGACGATCTCCAGGTCGTAGTCCGGGAACGGGAATACGCGGGTGCTACTGACGAACTGGCGCACCTGGAAGGCGAACTGCGGCAGCCCCTGGAGGGAGCCGCTGCGCTTGTGCAGCTCCTTCAAACCGTAGCGAGCAATCCCGCTCTTGCCGGCCGCGCGGCGGGCCAGCCGGTAGATGAAGCGGCCGATCCCCTGCGTGATCAGGAAATACTCCGGGTTGAGGGTCAGGATTTGCGGGTTGCCCTTCTCGCGCACCACGCCGTTGTAGACCCAGTCCGGGATGCCGATTTCGACCTGATCGATGTTGCCCGTGGTGGTTTTGCTGATCACCTTGAACGTCTGGATGAGCGGCATCGCCACGACCTCGCGGCGGCTGCCGCCGGTCAGATTGAGGATTTTGATGCGGGTGCCCTGCAGCCGGTCAAGCGCAGCTTCCAAGTCCTTGTACTGCTTGCCGCCGGAGCTGCGCCGGCAGAACTTCAGAATATGCGACGAGCTGGGACGGTAGACCCGGGCTGGCGCATCGGTGCGCAAGCCCTTGTCCTGGTTGAGGCGGTAGCGCCGGGCCTCCTCGGCGAGGCTGGTGACCATGTGCAGGAAGATGTCGTAATCGAACACCGTCGCGAGGCCCGCTGAGGCGCTGCCATCGATGGTGATGATGCAATCCTTCAGCTCGTAGCGTATCTCCCCTCCCCGCTTGGCCTTGCCCAGCGAGAACGGCGCCACGTCCATCAGGTTGACGTCGTCCTTGAGCGGCGCGTCGTAGATGCTGGGTACGAAGAACGACAGCTGGGAGTCGTCTTCGGGGGCTTCCCGCAGCACGGGCGCCGGCAGCTCGGCGGTCAGGGCACCGACGATGTCGGGCCGCCGCTCGTTGAGTTTTACGGCCTCACCGAGGTCTCTGAGGGCCTGCTCCAGCGCGTTGGTCGGCTCCGGCGAGACCTTGAGGTCCGCCAGGCTGCGCCGGCTGTAGAAGCGCCGGAGACGGCTCAGGGCGTCCTTGCTGAGCTCCAGCGTCTCACGGCCGGTCTTGGCGCAGAACGTGTCGGCGAGCTCCTGCAGGTACTCGTTTTTGGCGTGCAGCCCCAACGCCCCAAACTGGTCGAGGGGCATCAGGTCGAGGCGGACTGGCTCGCTCACGTCAGCTTTTCCGGAAAATCGTAAAGGCGGTTTTCTGCATCAGCGCAATTACGACGCCGGAAACTCGCGCTCGAGCAGGTCGCGCATCATGTCTGCCATCTTCTGACCGCGGGCGGCGCACTGCATCTTCACCCGGCGGTGCAGGCTTTCGGGCACGTCGATGGTGAAGCGGGACATCTTCTCCTTCGGTGCCTCGGCCGGCGCAGCCTCAACGGGCTTTAGGGCGGTCACGGTACCCCCTTCCCGGTCGCTCGCAGGCTCGGCGCCCCGGTTGGCGATCCAGGCGTCCGCACCGGTCGCCAGCTTCGAGGTTGGCACCTTGAACGATACCGACTTGCCACCCTTGCTCATGCGGCCTTCCTTTCTTTTTTGGTTTTACTACTGGCCTTGGTCAGCTGGAGTTCGTTGGCGAGCTGAGCCATCTCGATTGCGGCCTCGCTCTTAGCGTCGGTTTCGATCACGGCCCTCCCCTGTGCCGCGCTTTCGGCGTAGATCACCCGCTGGCAAAGGGCATTGGTCAGCACCGGAAAATCGAACTGCTCCAGCGCGTTAGCGACATCGCGGCCGATCGCCGTATTTACGATTTTGCGATTAATTACAAAAACGGCTTTGATGTTTTCCTTAAACTGCTGGGCTTCTCGGATGAGCTGCACGGTGTCGGCGGAGGCCCACACGTCGTAGGGCGACGGCTGGACTGGGATCAGCACCACGTCGCTTGCGAGGATCGCGGCACGCCCAAGATCGTTCACCCGCGGCGCGCCGTCGATGATTACCACGTCGTAGTCGGCGGCCAGCTCCGGCAGGTCCTTGTGCAGGGTCGGCTTGGCCATGCTGATCACCGGGAATAGCGGATCGGCTTCCCGGGCGGACGACCAAGCCATCGAGCTGCCCTGAGGGTCGGCGTCGACCAGCAGCACCCGGCTGCCGGCCTTGGCGCAGACCGCAGCGAGGTTGGTGGCGATGGTCGTTTTGCCGACCCCTCCTTTCTGGTTGAGCACCCCGATGATCATGCAGACGCCTTTCTGGATTTGCACATTTCCGGTTTTACGATTTTCCGCAAAGCCGCTTCTGTAGGATTACGATTTCACACAAGCACGACGTTGCCAACGGTTGGTTAACGGCTTGTGCGCACGGTGCGCCGTAAGGGCCACATTTCTGGAAACGCACAGATGCACAAAATCGTATTTACGCCGCGCGGACGTGAAAGCACCACCCTCTGGGCGGCGCACGAAGCGGGGATCACCATCGCGGGCAGACCGCGAAGCAGGGTCCCACTGGGATGCTGGCGGCTGTACCCGTAGGGCCCGGTTCGTGCAGCATCGCCCGGTGATGAGCCGGGGCCACCTGTCTCTGTCTCTCTGTGTGGGCGCGCACCGGGCGATCCTGACAGCGACCATGCACCACAAAATCGTAAAAGCGGATTTCCTGTATCTCGATCATATCCCAAAAACCTGCCGCAACCGCGAGCAGGGGCGGGAACTCTTAAAGCCTCTCCGGTGTACCCCGGGACCAGCAGCCTGTCAGAGCGGGCTTGATTGGTAACGTATATGGTACTATGGTAGATGGAGATCAGGGAGTTTCTGGACAGCCGCGGCGGCAGTCCGTTCGCTAGCTGGTTCGATGACCTGGATGCGCAGGCTGCCGCCAAGGTGGCAGTGGCACTGACCCGGATGGAACGGGGCAACCTCTCCAACGCCAAAGGCGTCGGGGGAGGGGTCCAAGAGTACCGAATCGACTGGGGTCCCGGCTACCGGGTGTATTTCGGGCAGGACGGGGACACGCTGATCATCCTTCTGTGTGGCGGCACCAAGCGCCGGCAGCAGGACGACATCGCCGAGGCGCAGGCGCACTGGGCGGAGTACAAACGACGGAAAAAGGAGGAGGGGTGATGGCCCTGACCCGCAGCTTCAAGGATACCGTGAAGGCGCGCGCTGAGCGCGACCCGGCGTTTCGGGATGCCCTGCTGACCGAAGCGGTCGATCAGTTTCTGGCCGGCGACCTCGACACCGGCAAGGCGGTCCTGCGCGACTACATCAACGCGACGATCGGCTTCGAGCGCTTGGCCGAGGAGACTGGGTCTTCGTCCAAGAGCCTGATGCGCATGCTCAGTCCCACCGGCAATCCAACCGCCAGCAACTTGTTCAGCGTCCTGCACACCGTCCAAAAGGCGTCCGGCGTCCACTTAGCTGTGGCCGCGGGCCGTTAAGTTTGTGGATCGGCGTCGAAACATGACCCCGGCAGATCCGCTCCTAACTCTCTGACGCAGTGAGAAAATCCGAGTTTCCGGTGGGGTCACGATCGGCGCCGGTTGTGACCCCACCCCTCAAGGTATTTTGGTCGATAGCACAGCGACTTAACAGAGCTGAAGGAGGGGTCATGCTTCGAGGCCGATCCACAATCACCGTCGCTTCCACCACGATTATGGGCATGCGCACGAGGATTTTCACGACGACCATCCCCATACCGACCACGGCCACTTTCGCTATGGCAGCGGCTACTAAGCCGAGTGCTACCCGAAACCGCTCCGAAGCCCGTGACCTTCCTACTATGGGAAGCTCCATCTGGGCATGACGAAATCCCAACGGGAGGACTGTCATGTTCCAGATTAAGGTCGCCAGATGAACTGCGGGGGTTGCGCGAAGGCCGTCACGCGCGCTCTCCATGCTGTGGATGCCGAGGCCAAGGTCGAGGTCGACCTCAAGGGTGGCATCGTTGCGGTGACGGGCACGCCCGGCATCGGGGCTGAACGCTTCATCGATGCCGTCCGCGCCGCCGGATACGGGGCCGAGCCCCTGTCTCTCGCAGCTTGAAGGGCGCACGTCCGAAACCATATGGCGGTTCGATCATTCACTTGGCAGGATCAACCGTTCCTCCGCTCTCCGATTAGTGTAAGCAAACCAGATGAGACCCGACCTGCAACTCGTGCGCTTGATGGCGGCGATGATCGTGATGATCATCGCCTACGTCGCGCCGTCTGCAGTCCAGGCTCATGAGGGTCATGCTCACCATGCCCGTCAACACGTTGCCGTGGAGAGGGTCCAGGCTGCGCCGGTTGCCGTACAGGTACTGTTGAAACCCCTGACATCGGTGTCGACCCAGCCCCAGGCGACCGCCGGCCGCACGGCCGTGTCCGTGGCGATGGTCGGCTTGATCCAGGCTGACGAGCAAGGCCGAGGCTGTTGCCCCGGGCCTTGCAAGGGCACCTGCTGCGGGACGATGTCCTGTTGCATCTCCGGCACCCTGTCCGGCCCGGCCCCCCTGCCGATACTCGCCTTCGGGCGGGTCGTCCTGGTCTCGCGTGACGTGGCCGGCCTTCCCGGCGTTGACCCGAAGACCCTGCCCAAGCCCCCACGAACCCTCGCCTAACGAACGGCGCGCCTGAGGCGCGCAACGTTCGGACTCCGTCCGCAAGTTGCGGATGCACGTCCGGTGTTCGAATGCGAGGATACCTGTCCCATGTCTTTTCGTATTGCTGCCGCCTTTGGCGCGGTGTGGCTGGCCGTCAGTTCACTGGCAGGTCCCGCATGGGCGCATGAGGGGCACGACCACGACGCGCCGCCCCCGCCTGTCTCGAAGTCCATCGCCCCCCGTGGAGAGGCCGTCTCGGACGCGTTCGAGTTGACCGCAATCCCGCGCGACGGAAAGATCACGTTGTACCTCGACCGTTTCCGGACGAACGATCCCGTGCGGGGCGCGGTCGTGGAAGTCGAGACGCCCGAGGGGCCGAAGCTGGCCACGGAAACGGACGAGGCAGCCTACGTCCTCCCCGCGCCCTGGATGACGAAGCCCGGGTCCCACGACCTCCTGGTGACCGTGACCGCTGGCGATGTCGTTGACGTGCTGACCGTCACGGTGGCCGTTCCCGAGGCGAAGCCATCCGCACCCGCCGCATCGCCTCAGACATCCATGGCGCTGACGAAGGCGTCCGCCGCCATCACCGACCTGAAGGCCCGACTTGTTGCAAGAGACCCTGTCCTCGTGGTGACCGCGGCCGGGGCCTTCCTCCTCGGGATGCTCCTGACCGTCGCCATGCACGGCCGACGCAGCCTCCCGGCCCTGGCCTTGGTCGCCGTGGTCGTCACGCTGGTCTTGGGAACCGCCGCCTTCGCGCATGGCGACGAGGATCATGGCGCACCAGTGCAAGGTGCGGCCTTGCTCGATCCGGCCCAGCCCTCGTCCGACCTCGCCCAGCGCCTTCCAGACGGCTCGGTGTTCGTACCCAAGCCCACCCAGCGCCTCCTGGTGCTCCGGACGACCATGACCGAGAAGGGCACCTTCCATCGGACAGTGGAGCTTCCGGGCCGCGTGATCCCGGACCCGAATGCCAGCGGCGTCGTGCAATCCTCCGTCGGCGGTCGCCTCTCGCCTCCCCCCTCAGGACTGTTTCCGAGACTTGGCACGACCGTCAAAAAGGGTGACGTGCTTGCCACCGTGACGCCGCCGGTGCAGGCCGTCGACGTCTCGGACATGCGCCAGCGCCAGGGCGAGCTCGACCAGCAGATCGACGTCGTCGAGCGCCGGGTCGACCGCTATCGCAAGCTCGCGGTCAGCGGTGCCGTTGCCCAGACGCAGCTCGATGATGCACTATCGGAGTTGAAGGGTCTGAAGGACCGCCGCACGGCCCTCGATAAGGTCCGGCAGCAGCCAGAAGCCCTCGTTGCACCGGTCGATGGCGTGATCGCCCAGGCCTCCGCGGTGGCGGGCCAGATGGCGACTGCCGGGGCGATGGTGTTCCAGATCGTGGACCCGACACGCCTTTGGGTCGAGGCCTTAAGCTTCGACGCTCTGACGCCGGCCGGGAACGCCACAGCGCGCTTTGCCGACGGGCGCACCCTTTCCCTGACATACCAGGGTGCTGGCCTTGCCGACCGCAACCAGGCCATCCCGGTCCAGTTCGCGGTCAAGGGTGACACGTCCGGACTGCGGGTCGGGCAGTTCCTCACCGTACTCGCCGGCACCGACGCCGAGCAGTCCGGCTTGGCGCTCCCCCGCGCTGCCGTGGTTCGCTCCGGCAACGGGCAGGCCATCGTCTACGAGCACGTTGCCGCAGAGCGCTTCGAGGCCCGGCAGGTTCGCGTCGAGCCCCTCGACGGCACGAACGTGCTCGTTGCCGAGGGCGTCGGTCCCGGCAAGCGTATCGTCACCGAGGGCGCCGAGCTCCTCGATCAGGTCCGGTGAGGAGGCGCATCCATGTTCAACTTTCTCGTCACCCAATCCCTGCGCAATCGGCTCCTCATCCTTGCCGTTGCGGCCGTGCTGATCCTCTACGGGGCGTTCACCGCCACCAAGCTGCCCGTCGACGTGTTTCCGGACCTCAACAAGCCGACGGTCACCATCATGACCGAGGCCGAGGGGCTCGCTCCCCCTGAGGTCGAGCAGCTTGTGACCTATCCCATCGAGACCCGGATGAACGGGCTGCCCAGCGTCAGTCGAGTGCGCTCGGTCTCGGGCGTCGGGCTGTCCATCGTCTACGTCGAGTTCGACTGGGGCACCGACATTTACCGGAACCGGCAGCAGATCGCCGAGCGCCTCACCTTGGTCCGTGACCAGCTCCCCCCGAACGTGACCCCGCAGATGGGTCCCATCTCGTCCATCATGGGCCAGATCCTACTGGTGGCAGTCACCAGTGACACCGCCAGTCCCATGGAGACCCGCGAGGCGGCGGACTTCATCCTGCGGCCGCGCCTCCTCACCATTCCCGGGGTCGCCCAGGTCATCCCCATCGGCGGCGAGGTCCGTCAGTTCCGGGTCAGCCCCAACGTGGCGGCCATGCGGGCGCTCGGTGTCACCAACGCCCAGGTGGAGGGGTCCCTCGCGCAGTTCGGCACCAACGCCGGCGGCGGCTTCACCGACCAGTACGCCCGCGAATACCTCATCCGGAACATCGGCCGGACCATGAGCCTCGACGACCTTCGCAGCGTTGTCGTCGCCAACGTCGGCGATGCACCCGTCTACCTGCGCCAAGTGGCGGACGTGTCCTTCGCGCCGAAGGTGAAGCGCGGCGACGGCGGCTACATGGGCAAGCCCGGCGTCATCGTTTCCATCGAGAAGCAGCCGGACGTCGACACGGTCAAACTCACCCGCGAGATCGAGGCAGCGCTGAAGGAGGTCACCGCGACACTGCCAAACGGCATCAAGGCCGACCAGGTCCTGTTCCGCCAGGCGAACTTCATCGAGACCTCCATCGCCAACGTCGAGCGCGTCCTCGTCGAGGCCATCGTCGTGGTGGCCATCGTGCTGTTCGCGTTTCTGCTCAACGTGCGCACGACCGCTATCTCGCTGACCGCCATCCCGGTCTCGATCCTAGCGACAGCGGTCGCCTTTCACCTCGCCGGGCTGTCGATCAACACCATGACCCTGGGCGGGCTCGCCATCGCCATCGGCGAGCTCGTCGACGACGCGGTGGTCGACGTCGAGAACATCTTCCGCAGGCTCGGCGAGAACCGGGCGGCGGGCTCGCCGAAGTCCACCTTCGAGGTCGTGGTGGCGGCCTCCTCGGAGGTGCGCTCGGGCATCGTCTACGCGACGATGATCATCGTGCTGGTGTTCGTGCCCCTGTTCGCCCTGTCCGGCATTGAGGGCCGGCTCTTCGCGCCCTTAGGACAGGCCTACATCATCTCGATCCTGGCGAGCCTGCTCGTGTCGGTCACGCTAACGCCGGTTCTGGCCTACTACCTTCTGCCTGGCCTCAAGAGCTTGGCCGAGCACGACAGCGCCCTGCTGCGTTGGCTCAAGCGCGGCAATGCCCGGCTGCTCGGCGTCGCCTTCCGGCACCAGCGGGTGCTCGTCGTCACGGTGGCGGTGGCCGTCGTGGTAGCCAGCATCGCGGCCTGGAACCTGCCACGCGCCTTCCTGCCGCCCTTCAACGAGGGCTCGTTCACCGTCAACACGACCTTCAACCCGGGGATCTCGCTGTCAGAGAGCAACCGCGTTGGCCTCATCGCCGAGAAGCTGCTGCTACAGATCCCCGAGGTCGCTTCGGTGGGCCGCCGAACAGGTAGGGCTGAGCTCGACGAGCACGCCGAAGGCGTCCATTCCTCCGAGATTGAGGTCGAGCTCAAGGGGGCCGGCCGGGGTAAAGAGGCGGTCGTTGCCGACATCAGGCAACGCCTTTCCGCATTGCCCTTGTCGGTCAACGTGGGCCAGCCGATCTCGCACCGGCTCGACCACATGCTCTCTGGCGTCCGGGCCGAGCTTGCCCTGAAGATCTTCGGCGAGGACCTCGACGCGCTCCGAAGCGTGGCCAACGACCTGCGCGACCGCATGGCGAAAATCCCCGGACTCGCGGACCTCCAGGTGGAGAAGCAGGTCCGCATCCCGCAGCTGGAGATCCGCGTCGACTATACCCGGGTCGCCCTCTACGGGGTTCAGCCCTCGGCCGTGGTCGAGCAGCTCAGCCGTCTCTCGAACGGTCGGGTCGTTTCGACCGTGGCCGACGGCTACAAGCGCTTTGACGTCGTCCTGCGCCTGCCCGAGCGGCAACGTACGACGCAGGGGCTCAAGGACCTGCTGATCGAGACGCCGTCCGGTTGGGTGCCGGCGCGCCAAGTCGCGGACATCCGCGAGACGGACGGGCCGAACCAGATCCTCCGGGAGAACAGCCGGCGGCGCCTCGTGGTGCAGGCCAACACCAACGGGCAGAGCGACATGGCCACCATCGTGGCGGCCATCCGCGAGCAGGTAACGGAGGCCAAGCTCCCGCCGGGCTTCTTCGCCAACCTGGAGGGCACTTTCCAGGCGCAGGAGGAGGCGAGCCGGACCATCGCGGCCCTGTCGAGCCTCTCCCTCGCCCTGGTCTTCGCCATCCTCTACAGCCGCTACCGGTCGGCCGTGCTGGCGCTCATCATCATGGGCAACGTGCCGCTCGCCCTCATCGGAAGCGTGATCGCGCTTTGGCTAGTGGGGCAGCCGCTCTCGGTCGCGTCGATGATCGGCTTCATCACGCTGACCGGCATCAGCGCTCGCAACGGCATCCTAAAGATCAGCCACTACCTGAACCTGTCGCTGCACGAGGGCATGCCGTTCGGGCGCGACCTCGTGGTGCGCGGCAGCCTGGAGCGGCTGACCCCAGTGCTGATGACGGCCCTCTCGGCCGGCGTGGCCTTGGTGCCGCTCCTCATTGATGCGGCGACCCCGGGCAAGGAAATCCTGCACCCGGTTGCAGTGACCATCTTCGGCGGCCTGATCAGCGCGACCCTGCTCGACACAGTCCTGACCCCGGTCCTGTTCCTCCGCTTCGGCAAGGCCCCGCTGGAGCGCCTACGCGCCGCGCAAGCTGAGGCCACCGACACTCCCCGTCCAGACGGCGCCAAGCCGCGTCCGGTCGAGGCGTTCTGAGCCACCCCTTTCCCCATAGGAGACCAACCATGTTGCTACCGAGACTAATCCTCGCTGCGGGCCTATTTGCGACGACTGCGGTGCTCGCGCACGAGACGAACGGCCAGCACGGCGGCCGCGTCGCGGATGCTGGTCAGTTTCACGTTGAGCTCGTCGCCAAGGGCGATACCGTCGACGTATTCGTGTCGGACGGCAGCCAGAAGCCGGTGCCGGCGAACGGCTTCAAGGGGACGGCCATCCTCGTCGTCGGCGGCAAGTCCACTCGCATCCCGCTCGAACCGGCGGATGGCAACCGTCTCTCAGGCAAGGCCAGCGTGGCGCTTGGCGAGAGCCCGAAGGGTGCTGTCCAGCTCACCGCGCCTGACGGGGCCACCGCCAGCGGCAAGTTCAACTGAATTCAGGTTCTCCCCGGTTCGTTAGCGCAACTGGGAGGCGCCTGAAGATCCCGCACAGGGATGCGGGGGAGGCCGGATGAAGGCTTGTCTTCCCTGCCTGAGCCACCGGTCAGAAAGCCAACGGCTCGCTGATCACCCGCCCTACAGAGCCAAGGAGCCTACCTCATGAAGATCACAATTCTTGCCGCCATGCTGATCGCCCTCGCCGCAGCCTCTCCCGCCATGGCGAACGACCAGGGCAACGCGAATGCCGAGCAGCAGACCCAGCCGACGCCGAACCGCGGTGGCACCTCGGGTGGACCGGCTCACGACGTCCGCCCTGAAGAGACCGGAACGGTGCACTCCGGGGAGCGCCTGGGCCACGATAGCCAGAATTCCAAGGGAGCCGCGCCGCAGGACGCACGCGGCCGCTAACCCGAGCCACGCAGGGTGACCCGGACCTTCGTCCGCAAGCATCCGCCGGCGTGGATGTCCGCGCCGGCACATCGCAAATCGACAGCAAAACAGAGGAATCGACCATGAAGAACGTCAGCAAGATCGCACTCGCCGCCGTCATCGGGCTCGGGATGGCCGCTTCGGCCTCCGCCCAGGGCACGCACGACCACGGCTCCATGCCTGGCATGGACATGGGGGCAATGAGCTCCATGAAGCCGGACCCGAAGGACAACGCCTCGACCAAGGAGTTCAAGGCTGCCGACATGGCCATGATGAAGAACATGGACGTGGCCTACACGGGCAACCCGGACGTCGACTTCCGCCTACACATGATGCCCCACCACAAGGGTGCCATCGATATGGCCAAGGTGGCGCTGAAGCACGCCAAGGACCCGGCCACCAAGCAGATGGCCCAAAAGATCATCGACGATCAGGAGAAGGAGATCGGCGAGATGGAGGCTTGGCTGAAGAAGAACGCGAAGTAGTCCAATCGGGGAAGGGCCCGCGGCCGGAGGTTGGCGCCGGGCCCGTCTCCAGTCCAGCGATGATGGGGCAGTCCGGGCGTTCGTCGCCATCGCAAGCTAGGGCCAAGCTACGCAGGACGTCCGCCATCTCCTGAAGGTGGCGGGCCTTTCCTTCGAGTTCCTTGATGTGGGTCAAGGCCAGGGCCTTGACCTCGGCGCTACTGCGACTGGGGTCGCCCCACAGACCCAAAAGCACCCGGATGCGCTCCAGGGAGAACCCGAGGTCCCGGGCCCGCCGGACGAAGCCAAGCCGGTGGACGTCCTCCGGGTCGTAATCGCGGTAGCCGCTGTCCTGGCGGTCTGCATGGGGCACCAGGCCGATGCTCTCGTAGTGCCGGATCATCTTGGCCGAGACGCCCGATGCCTCCGCCGCATGCCCGATGTTCATCGCCATCTCCCTGTTGACCTTCCCATCATGGGAAGCCGCAGACCGAATGGCAACACGAACGACAGGAACCCGATCATGGCCCACGGCACCGCACCCAAAGTCGCCGGCAAGCACGGCCACCATGGCGGGCACTACTACGTCCACCATGGGCACGGTGACCACGTGCCGCCCGCCCCCGATGCCGGGCCGGCCAAGGATCCCGTTTGCGGGATGACGGTCGATCCGCACACCACGAAGCATCGCGCGGAGCACGGGGGGCATCCCTTCTACTTCTGCTCGAACGGCTGCCGGACGAAGTTCGAGGTCGAGCCGGACCGCTATCTCGACCCGGACCGTGCGGCGGCGAAGGATGAGCCCGTCCCCGAGGGAACGATCTACACCTGTCCCATGCACGCCCAGATCCGTCAGGTCGGACCCGGATCATGCCCGATCTGCGGCATGGCCCTGGAGCCGGCGACGGTGAGCCTGGACGACGGCCCGAACGAGGAACTCGTCGACATGACCCGGCGGTTCTGGATCGCCTTGGGCCTGACGCTGCCGGTGTTCGTCCTGGAAATGGGAGGCCATCTCGCGGGTCTCAGCGACCATATCCGTCAACAGGATTCCAATTGGATCCAGTTCGCCCTGGCCACCCCGGTGGTGCTCTGGGCCGGCTGGCCCTTCTTCGTGCGCGGCTATCAATCGGTGGTCCTGCGCTCGCTCAACATGTTCACGCTGATCGCGCTCGGCACGGGCGTGGCGTGGGCCTACTCCGTGGTGGCGACCGTCAAACCCGGCCTGTTCCCGGAGGCCCTGCAAGGTCATGGCGGGGCGGTCCCCACCTACTTCGAGGCCGCCGCCGTCATCACGGCGCTCGTGCTACTTGGGCAGGTGCTGGAGCTTCGGGCCCGCGAGAGCACCGGCGGCGCGTTGCGGGCGCTCCTCGACCTGGCGCCGAAGACCGCACGCCGCCTCAACGCCGACGGGACCGACGACGAGGTCCGGCTTGAGGACATCACCGTGGGAGACCGCCTGCGCGTGCGTCCCGGCGAGAAGGTGCCGGTCGACGGGGCCGTGATCGAGGGACGGAGTTCGGTCGACGAGTCCCTCATCACCGGGGAGTCGATGCCGGTGACCAAGGAGGCCGGCGCGACCGTCGTCGGCGGCAGCATCAACCAGTCCGGGGCGCTCGTCATCGAGGCCCGGAAGGTCGGGCGCGACACCATGCTGGCCCGCATCGTCCAGATGGTGGCCGAGGCCCAGCGCAGCCGCGCCCCGATCCAGCGCCTCGCCGACAAGGTGGCGGGCTGGTTCGTCCCCGTCGTCATCGGCATCGCGGCGCTCGCCTTCGCGGCCTGGATGGTTTTCGGGCCGGAGCCCCGGTTCACCTACGCGCTGGTGGCCGCGGTCACGGTCCTCATCATCGCCTGTCCCTGCGCCCTGGGCCTCGCCACCCCAATGTCGATCATGGTCGGCGTCGGTCGCGGGGCCGGGGTCGGTGTCTTGATCAAGAGCGCCGAGGCTCTGGAACGCATGGAGAAGGTCACGACCCTGGTCGTCGACAAGACTGGCACCCTCACTGAGGGCAAGCCGACGGTGACCCGCATCGTCCCGGCGGACGGCTTTTTGGAAGAGGACATCCTGCGGCTGTCGGCTGGCGTGGAACGGTCGAGCGAGCATCCCCTGGCGGTTGCCATCGTGGCGGCGGCGGAAAAACGCGGGATCACGATCCCGGCGGTGTCGGAGTTCGACTCCCCCACCGGCAAAGGTGCCCTCGGCACGGTCGAGGGACGCCGCATCCTGCTCGGCAACGCGAACTTCCTCGCCGGGGAGAACGTTGAGACGGCGGACCTCGACGCCGTTGCCGACGGGTTGCGCCGGGATGGGGCCACTGCGATCTTCGCGGCCATCGACGGGCGGGTGGCCGGCGTCATCGCCATCGCGGACCCAGTGAAGGCGACGACCGCGGAGGCCCTTGCTGGCCTGAAGGCGGAGGGCATCCGCGTCGTGATGCTGACAGGCGACAACCGGACGACCGCCGAAGCCGTCGCCCGGCAAGTCGGGATCGAGGAGGTCGAGGCCGACGTGCTGCCCGACCGGAAGGCGGCGGTGGTCGAACGCCACAAGGCGGCAGGCCAGGTGGTCGCCATGGCGGGTGACGGGGTCAACGACGCCCCCGCGCTGGCCTCGGCGGATGTCGGCATCGCCATGGGCACCGGAACCGACGTCGCCATCGAGAGCGCCGGCATCACCCTGCTCAAGGGGGACCTGACGGGCATCGTCCGGGCACGTCGGCTCTCGCGCGCCGTGATGGGCAACATCCGGCAAAACCTGTTCTTTGCCTTCGCCTACAACGCCGCCGGCGTCCCCATCGCGGCCGGGGTGCTCTACCCGACCTTCGGTCTGCTTCTGTCCCCCATCATCGCGGCGGCGGCGATGTCGCTCTCCTCCGTCAGCGTGATCGGCAACGCCCTGCGCCTACGGAGCGCGCGCCTGGGCTGAGGAGGTCATCGACAGGGGACAGGTCTCGTCTCCCTCTGGAGGGGGTGACGGGACGCGGGTCCAGGACACCAAGGGGGTAGCTCATGGATCAATCGATGAAGTCCGAGGCGGCACCGCAGGAGGCCGTGGCACCGGGCGAGCTCAACCAGGGTTGCCTCTGCATCACCTTGGACAGGGACGCGCTCCGCCGCGCCTTCGAGGAGGAGACCGGCGACCCGGATTTCTGCGGGGCCCTGCTTCGGACGCGCCCGCACCTGTACGCGAATGTCGCCGTGTTCGTCTCGGCCGACACGATCTCCCAGATGCTCTCCGTCGTGCGGATCATCGAAGCCGTGTCCGCGCTTCCCGCCTATCGCGAGGCCGCACTCGCCTGGGCGCCCACGGCCGTTCGCTTCGATCCCGGTCCCATCGGTGCGTTCATGGGCTACGACTTCCACGTCACGGGCGACGGGCCGAAGCTGATCGAGATCAATACGAATGCCGGTGGGGCATTCCTGACCGCACCGCTTGCCCGTGCCCAGAAACGATGCTGCGAAGCGGCGGCCAAGGCGCGGAGCCCCGCGAATGCGGATGGGTTCGATGCGGCGGCCTTGCGCATGTTCGAGGCGGAGTGGCACCGGCAGGGACGCGCCGGAAAGCCGGGACGCGTCGCCATCGTCGACGACGACCCGGAGGCCCAATTTCTCTACCCGGAGTTCATCCTCGCCCAACGCTTCTTTGCCAAGCACGGCATTGAGGCTGTCGTGGCGGACGGGAAAGACCTAGCCTATGAGCGGGGCGTTCTCACGTGCGAGGGGCTGCCCATCGACCTCGTCTACAATCGTTTGGTGGATTTCTCTCTCGATCATCCCAATCACGCGGCCCTGCGCGCCGCCTACCTGGACGGGGCCGTGGTCGTGACGCCGAACCCGCGCGCGCACGCCCTCTTCGCCGACAAGCGCAATCTCACCCTCCTTTCGGACCGGGGCTGGCTCGAACGAGCCGGTGTGACGCCGAGCGGGATCGCAACGCTCAAGGCCTGCATTCCGGAAACGCATCAGGTGACGGCCGCGAACGCGTCCGCGTTCTGGGCTGAGCGGAAGCGGTTCTTCTTCAAGCCAGCGGGTGGGCATGGCAGCAAGGCCGCCTACCGGGGCAGCAAACTCACAAAATCCGTCTGGGCTGACATCGTCTCTGGTACGCACGTGGCGCAGGCGTTCGCAGCCCCCGGTGCACGGACCGTGAGGGTCGATGCCTCACACGAAACCCTGAAGGCCGATCTTCGCCTCTACACCTACGCGGGCGAGATCCTACTCGTGGCGGCCCGTCTCTACCAAGGCCAGACCACGAACATGCGAACTCCCGGGGGAGGGTTCGCTCCAGTCTTTCAGATCAAGGGAGGAGCAGAACCAGCTCCGGCCATTGCCCGCGTCAGATGATGATTCCGGAGACACCTTTGATATTCCCAACGCTTAGCCGAGCCGGTGCGAATGGACCTGCAAGGGCCCACCTTGGCTCGGCACCCACCGCACCGGGAACGTGCGGGGATCCGAGCGAGTTCTTCGGCTCTGCCGCCTAACGCGGTGTGTGTCCCGCTCGGCGTCAGCCTTAGACCCTATCCCGGTAGGGTCTGTCGCCATGTGATGATGGCGCAGGCGAAGTGGAGCATGGCGAGGTAGTTTCCCGGCTTCTTGTCCCAGCGGATCAAGATGCGGCGGAAGCGGTTGAGCCAGGAATGGGCTCGCTCCACGACCCGGCGGCGTGCCGTTTTGCCAGCCTCGCGCTTACCCGCGATCTCCTCGCCGCGGGTGCGCAGATGCAGGGTGAACCCGAAGGCCTGAGCTAGGGCGCGCGGCTCCTGATAGTCATAGCCCTTGTCCAGGCAGAGATGCTGGGGATCCTTGTCGCTGGGCTGAGGCCGGGCGACGGGGATCGCTGCCGTGGGACGAGGCCGAGCCAGGCGGCGAAGTTGCGTCCGCTGTCGAACGTGTCAAGATCCGGAGCGAAGGCAGCCACGGCCCCCGCGATCACCGGCCCGATCCCCGGTATGGTGCACAGGCGTCGCAGATCGGTGTCCGTCCGCGATGCCGTCTCCAGTTCATCCGCCAGCCGCTCGATCACCTCCGTCAGCCTCGCGATCTGGTTGAGATAGACCGACCCCATCGCGCGCACCGCGCCAGGCAAGTCGCCGACCTCGTTGGCCAGAGCCTCGTCCAGCACCTTGAGGTTCGCCGGCCCCTTCGGAGCGACGACGCCGAATTCGGCCAGGTGGCCACGAAGCGCGTTGATGAGCTGCGTGCGCTGGCGGACCAAGCACTGATGGGTGCGGAACGCCACCGCGCGCGCCTGCGTCTCGGCGCTCTTCACCGTCACAAAGCGCATGCTCGGGCGCGAAGCCGCCTCGGCGATCGCCTCTGCATCGGCGCGATCGTTCTTCTGGCGCTTGACGAAGGGCTTCACGTAGACTGCCGGCACAAGCCGGACCTCGTGGCCGTTATGCTGGGCCACGCGACCCCAGTGATGGGACGTCGCACACGCTTCCATCGCCACGACGCAAGCCGGCTGATCCGCCAGAAGCGCCGCGAACCGAGCCCGCGACAGGGCACGGTTATAGAGAACCGATCCATCCGGTCTGACGGCACAGACTTGGAAACTGCCCTTCGACAGATCGACTGCCAGCATGCTGATGTTCGTCGTCATCGATGACCCCTTCGATCGGTTCCGATTGAACCGTCAGGCATATGAGATGCCGTTCGGTGGGGGCATCCACCGCATCAGTTCACCCGTTGAGGAGCGGGTGAACCTGTGCGAGAAAACTGTCCAAGTCGAGCGTCGGTCCGTGGATCGCCCGGTGACCGCTGCTGACGAAGCACTGTTCACGGACAAGACCATCGAGGCCACTGAGCGGCGCGAGGAGGCAGTGGTCTCCAAGAATGCCCGCGTGGTCGAGGAGGTTGGCATCCGCAAGGACGCGACTCAGCACACCGAGACGATTTCCGACAAGGTGCGGCGCACCGAGGTCGAGGTCGAAGATGAGCGGGGGAATGTCAGCCGAACCGACACGAGTGGTACCAACACCCGCAAGTCTGTCTGAGGCGTACCAATCTCGGATGACGGAACCGGCCACCGCTTCGAGAGGTTCGCCGGTCTCGGTTCGGCAATCGGGGAAATTCGCTTCCCTGCAAGGAGACACGACATGAGTGACAGTTTTCCCTCGATGACGGCGCTGCTGGGCCTGCTGGCTCTGGCCGGTTACCAGAACAAGGACAAGCTCGCAGAGTTGCTCGGCAGCGCCGGTCAAGGCTCACCTACGCCTACGGGCTCTGGTGCCTCGCCCGGCGGACTTGGCGGCATGACCAGTGCAACAGGCGGCGGCTTGGGCGGCCTTCTTGGTGGTCTTGTGGGAGGCCAACGCAGCGCAACGCCTGGTGGATTCTTGACCAGCGGTCTGGGCGAGATGCTGGAGCGCTTTCAGAGTGCTGGTCAAGGCGGAGCCGCTCAGTCCTGGGTTAACAAGGGACCAAACCAGGAGATCGCACCGCAACACCTGGAGCAAGCCATCGGCCCTGATGTGCTCGCAACACTGACGCAACGCACCGGTCTATCGCGGAATGAACTGCTGTCCCGTCTCTGCAAGAACCTTCCGCATGCTGTCGACCAGTACACACCGGACGGGCGCATTCCGGCATAATCTGCTCGGCGAGAGGCGTCGGCGCGGGCCTGGTCATGCCCCACTGCACCACGTCAGCCATGGCCCACCACCTTGAGGAGTGAGATTGCCCCACAAAAACGGGGCAATTCCAGCGTGAGGATAAAGGTGAGGTCGTCGAGCGGAAAGCCGGTGGCGCGGCGCAAGGCGCAGACGATGGCACGCTCCTCCTCACTCGCCTTCCAGGGCAGCCTGTGCGGCCGCGCCGAGCGGTCCTGGCAACCGGCGGAGCCGCGCTTACGTCAACTTGCGGATGGTCTCGGTAGACACGCCGTAGCGGCTTGCCAGGACGCCGAAACTCTCCTGCGAGCGGGCGATCTCGGCGCGGACCGCTGGGGTGGTGCGGGCGTTCGGGTGGATGGCATGCATCAGCGGGCCCTCCGGGAAAAGTGAGGCCGGCGCAGGCCGTCAAGGTGCCAGGCATGTTCCTCGATCGCCCAACGAACCCCGATCCCAACAACGTTCCGCTACCAGACAGCATCCCATTTTCTCGACCTTGTAGCGGAACATGACGCTCTCCCTTCGTTGGAGTCTCACCCATGTGGGGCTTCCCATGGTGGGAGGGTCAAGCCTTTCCTTCACCGAAGTCGGATCCTGAGGAGCCGGAGCGCGTTCGCCGTCACCAGGACGGTCGCACCGGTATCCGCCAGGATGGCCGGCCACAGCCCAGTGATGCCCGCGACGGTGGTGACGAGGAACATCGCCTTAAGGCCGAGTGCGATGCCGATGTTCGCCCGGATGTTCGACAGCGTCCTTCGGGAAAGCTCGACCATCCGCGCCACGTCGGCGACGCGCCCGTGCAGAACCGCTGCGTCCGCGGTTTCCAGGGCGACGTCGGTGCCGCCGCCCATCGCGATGCCGACGTCCGCGGCCGCCAGTGCCGGTGCGTCGTTGATGCCGTCGCCGACCTTCGCCACGACCGCGCCCCCGGCTTGCAGCTCGCGCACGATCCGCTGCTTGTCCTCCGGCAGGAGCTCCGCCCGTGCGTCGATGCCGAGCGATCCGGCCACGGCCTGGGCTGTGCGGGCGTTGTCGCCGGTCAGCATGAGCGACCCGATGCCCGCCGCCGCGAGTTGGTCGATTCCGGCCCTGGCATCCGGCCGCGGCTCGTCGCGCATGGCGATCAGGCCGGCCAGAGACCCATTCGCGACGAGCGCGGCGACCGTCCTGCCCTCGCCCTGCAGGGCGGAGACCCGCGCCTCCTGCTCCGCCGTGAGCGTCACCCGCGCCGCCGCCTCCCGCGGGGATCCGAGGAAGAGGTCGATCCCTGCCACGTTGCCGATGACGCCCTTGCCGCCGAGCGCCTTCTCCCCGAATGCCGGAGGCGTCGGAGCGCCAACCTCTGCCGCCTTAGCCAGGACCGCCTTGGCGAGCGGATGCGAGGATCCGGCCTCCAACGCGGCGGCCAAGGAGAGCACCTCCCGCTCGGACCGGCCGAAAGCAAGAACGTCCGTGACGACGGGCTTGCCCTCGGTCAGGGTGCCGGTCTTGTCGAAGGCGACCATGGTCACGGCGGCGAGCCGCTCCAGGACGGCGCCGCCCTTGATAAGGAGTCCCCGGCGGGCGCCAGTGGACAGTCCCGCCGCGATGGCCGCCGGCGTCGAGATGACCAGGGCGCAGGGGCAGCCGATCAGCAGGATGGCCAACCCCTTGTAGACCCACTCGGCCCACGACCCCCCGAACAGGAGCGGCGGCAGAACGGCGACCAGCGCCGCCACGCCGACCACGGCCGGGGTGTAGACGCGGGAGAAGCGGTCGATCAGCCGCTCGGTCGGAGCCTTGGCCTCCTGAGCCTCCTCCACAAGCCGGACGATCCGGGCGATGGTGTTGTCCCGCGCCGCCGCGGTGACCCGCACCCGAAGCGTGCCGTCGCCGTTCACGGTACCCGCGAACACCGCGTCGCCCGGTACCTTGCGTCTCGGCACGCTCTCGCCGCTGACCGGTGCCTCGTCCACCGCGCTCTCCCCGGCGAGGATGGTCCCGTCCGCTGGGATCCGGTCCCCCGGCCGCACCAGCACGGTCGCCCCGACCCGCAGGCTTGCCGCGGACACTCGCTCCGTCGTTCCGCCGCCCTCCAGCAGGGCCGTGTCCGGCACCAGGCCGGTGAGGCCGCGGATGCTCGCCCGGGCCCGACCGGCGGCCACCCCTTCCAGCACCTCGCCGATCAGAAACAGGAAGACGACCGTGGCCGCCTCCTCGGTCGCACCGATGGCGGTCGCGCCGATGGCGGCCACGGACATCAGGGTCTCGATGGAGAACGGCGTCCCGTGGCGGGCGGCCGCGACCGCACGTCGTGCAATCGGCACCAGGCCGACCGCCATGGCCGCCAGGAAGGCCCAGCGCTCGGCCGCCGGCGCGGCATGGCCGACTGCGAAGGCCAGCACCAGGGCCGCACCGCAGGCGAACGCCAGCAGCGCCTTCGGAGCCCGCCACCAGACCGGCTCCGGCCGTTGGGCCTCCGACACCGCGTCGGCGGGGTCCTCGGCGCCGTAGCCCAGGCTGCGGACCGTCGCGGCGATGGCCCGGGCGTCGGTGCCGGGACCATGCCGCACCGTCAGTGTCTCGGTCGCCACCGAGACCTGTATCTCCTCGATGCCGGGGAGGCGCCGCACGGCGTTCTCGACCTTGGCGGCGCAAGAGGCGCAATCCATCCCGGACACGTGCAGGCGCGTCGGAGGGCTCTCGGTTCGGTCCAGGATCGTCGCGTCGCTCATGCCGGGTGCCTTCCCCATCTCTCGGGAAACCCTACTTCCTCCAGCGACTAGAGGAGCAAGCGGCATGAAGCCCATCGCCATTGGAGAGTTGTCGCGGCGCGCCGCGGTGAAGGTCCCCACGATCCGGTTCTACGAGGACCGGGGATTGCTGCCGACGCCGGAGCGCACCGAGGGCAACCGCCGCACCTACGGCGAGGCCGACGTCCGGACGCTGCGGTTCATCCGGCATGCGCGCGAACTCGGCTTCGAGATCGGGGACATCCGCGCCCTGCTCGACCTCGCCGGCCATCCCGACCAGCCCTGCGGGGAGGCCGACGCCATTGCCCGCAAGCACCTCGCCGACATCGACAACAGGATCGCGCGGCTGACCGGCCTGAGGCAAGAGGTCCAGGCCATGGTCGAGCACTGCTCGGGCGGCCACGTCCGGGAATGCCGCATCATTGAAGTCCTGGCCGACCACGGCGAGTGCCTCAGCGACCGGCACTGACCAAGCTGAAACGCGGGCTTGCTCCTATAGTTGCTAGAGGAGTTACGCATCCGCGAAAGACACTCCGAACCGGATGCCGAGATGACCGAACACCACGACCAAGCAGGGCACGACCACTCGGGCCACGACCATTCCCACGCGCACGGCGGGCACGCCCACGGGCCCGGCCACAGCCACGCCCCGGCGAGCTTCGGCAAGGCCTTCGCCATCGGCATCGCCCTGAACGTCGGGTTCGTTCTCGTCGAGGCTGTGTACGGCGTCCTCGGGAACTCCGTGGCGCTCCTCGCCGACGCGGGCCACAACCTCTCGGACGTACTCGGCCTTGTGGTGGCCTGGGTCGCGACGGTGCTGGCCAAGCGGGCTCCCACCTCCCGCTACACGTACGGAATGAAGGGCTCGTCGATCCTGGCGTCGCTCTTCAACGCGGTGTTCCTCCTCGTCGCCGTGGGCGCCATCGGGTGGGAGGCCATCCAGCGCTTCGGCGAGCCCGCTCCGGTGGCGGGAAAGACCGTGATGGTCGTCGCGGGCGTCGGCATCCTCGTGAACAGCATAACCGCCTGGCTGTTTGTGTCCGGGGCCAAGGGCGACATCAACATCCGCGGGGCCTTCCTGCACATGGCCGCGGACGCCGCTGTCTCCGCCGGCGTGGTGCTTGCCGGCCTGGTGATCCTCTACACCGGCTGGACCTGGCTTGACCCCGTCGTGAGCCTTGGCATCGTCGCCGTCATCGTCTGGAGCACCTGGGGGCTCCTGCGCGACAGCCTGCGCCTCTCGCTCGCCGGCGTCCCCATGGGCATCGACATCAACGCGGTCCGCGGGCGCCTCGAAGCGATGCCGGGCGTCGCACGACTGCACGACCTTCATGTGTGGCCGATGAGCACGACGGAGACGGCTCTCACCGCGCACCTGGTCATTCCCGCCGGCTATCCCGGCGACGGCTTCTTAATGGAGGCCGCGCACGCGATGCGGGACGACTTCGGGATCGGTCACGTGACCCTGCAGGTCGAGACCGACGCGGCCGCCGCCTGTTCGCTCGTCCCCGACAACGTGGTCTGAGACCGCCATGCAAGCCTGGGCCTACACCCTGATCCCGGCGGCGGCCGCGATCCTCGGCGCCGCGGTGGCGGTGAACCTGCGGCCGGGACCCGTCCTGGTCAGCGCCATCCAGCATTTCGCGGCCGGCGTCGTCTTCGCCGCGGCGGCGGGCGAGATCCTGCCCGACCTCAAGCATGCCGGGTCGATCTGGGCGACCTTTGTCGGCGGCGGGCTCGGGGTCGCGGCGATGCTCGGCGTCCGCACGCTGGAGCACCGGTTGAAGGGGCCGGTCGGCCTGATGTCCGTCACCGGCATCGACATCCTCGTGGACGGCCTCGTGCTCGGCATCGCCTTCGCGGCCGGGGGCAAGGCCGGCATCCTGCTCACCGTCGCCCTGACCATCGAGGTGCTGTTCCTCGGCCTGACGGTGGCCAACGAGCTCGGTGAGGGCGGCGCCTCGAAATGGAGGGTCGTCGGGCTGACGGCGGCCCTCGTCCTGCTGCTGCCGCTTGGGGCGCTCCTCGGCGGACCCGTCGGCTCGCTGCCGCCCGTTGTCCAAGGCGGCTTTCTCGCCTTCGGGCTGATCGCGCTGCTCTATCTCGTGACGGAGGAATTGCTCGTCGAGGCGCATGAAACGAAGGACAGGCCCTGGGTGACCGCGATGTTCTTCGTGGGATTTCTGCTCCTCCTTCTCCTCGAAGAGATGATTGGCTGACCGCATGTTCGTACCGCCCCCCTCGGGGGAAGCTCCTGCATCTCCCGAAACATGCCACGTGCTCCTGGTCGAGGACGACGATGGAATGCGCATGCTCGTCACTCGTGCCCTGCGCGAGAGCGGCTACCGCGTCACCGGGTGCCGGAGCGGGGCAGAGATGTGGCGCTTTTTCCCCGAGGGCGGCATCGATCTCGTCCTGCTCGACGTGATGCTGCCCGGCGCTTCGGGCCTCGACCTGCTGCGGGCCCTTCGCGTCAGGAGCACGGTCCCGGTGATCATGGTCAGCGCGCGGGCCGAGGAAGCCGACCGCGTGCTCGGCCTGGAGCTCGGGGCGGATGACTACGTCGCAAAACCGTTCGGTCGCCCCGAACTGCTCGCTCGGATCCGCGCTGTGCTCCGGCGTAGCTCTGTCGTGCAATCCGCGTCCGTGTCGCAGCCGGCCGATGTCTTGACTTTCGGCGGGTGGCGCTTGGATCTGCGCCGTCGCACGCTCGTCGATCCCGTAGGAGCGGCAGTGGATCTGTCGGGGGCGGAGTACGACCTGCTCCAGGTCTTTCTGGACCATCCCGGTCGGGTCCTCGGACGAGAGCAGATCCTGGAGCTGTCCCGCGCTCGACTGGGCTCGCCCTCGGACCGCAGCGTCGACACCCTGGTCAGCCGGCTGAGACGCAAGCTCGAACCGCCCGAGGGCGACCCGCCGCTGATCAGGACCATCCGAGGTTCCGGGTACATGCTGTCCGCGAAGGTCGAGCGGACGTGAGGCGCATTGCGTGGCTGGCACGCAGCCTCGAGGTGCGAACTGTCGCTGTGATGCTGCTCGCCATTCTCGTGGTCCATGGCGGAGCGTTGCTGTTCTACCGGCAATCGGCGGCTGCCGCAGCCGACGCGGCGTTCGCGAAGCAGGTCGCCAACCAGATCTCACTGGCGCGCGAGGCCGTGATGCGGCGGGATCCGTCCCAGCGTGAGGGCGAGGCGAAGGCCCTGTCGTCGCCTCACTTCGAATTCGGCTGGTCCTCCGACCGACCCCGTCCCCAGTTCGCCGTTGAATCAGCCCTGGCATCCTTCCGAGACCAGATGATCGTCGTCGAACCAGCACTCGCGCCCGGATTGGTGTTGGAGATGGACGCAGGCGAGGATCCTCTTCACCGTAGCGATCTCGCCGGCACGTCGGAACTGCCCGACGGGAGTGTCCTGACGTTCCGATCCGCCCATGCGCCCGATATCACCCGCGCAAACCCATGGGCGTTCCTCTCGACCCTGATGGCCATCCTTGTCGGTGTGACGGCTGTCGTCCTCATGCATTGGACGGCCGCTCCCCTGCGCGATCTTGCCCGCTTCACCGGCAGGATCGGCCGCGGAGCACCGGTTTCGGTTCCGGAGGCCGGTCCCGACGAGATCCGCGGGATCGCGCGGGCCCTGAATGCGATGCAGGAGCGCATCCACGGTCTCGTCACGGAGCGGACCCAGGCGCTCGCCGCGGTCTCGCATGACCTGCGCACGCCAATCTCACGGCTGCGCCTGCGTCTCGACGGACTTGCGGATACCACGGAGGCCAAGGCAATGGCCGCCGACCTCGACGACATGCAGGCGATGGTCGATGCGACGCTGGCCTACTTGCGCGGGGACGCCGATCCAGAGCCGCGCCAGGCCACGAACGTCGCCAGCATCCTGATGGGCGTTTCGGACGCCTCCGCCGATGCGGGGCGGGACGTCGAATATGGGGGCCCGAGCCGGGCCATCGCCACCGTGCGGCCGATCGCCTTCAAGCGTGCCGTAGAGAACCTCGTCGACAACGGCGTACGCTACGGGACTCGGGTGTGGATCTCCCTCGATATCGAGGAAAGCACCCTGCTAGTGACGGTCGAGGATGAGGGACCTGGTATCGCCGCCGGAGACGTTGCCCGCGCCTTCGAGCCGTTCACGCGCCTGGAAGGATCTCGCAATCGCAATTCAGGGGGAACCGGCCTTGGTCTGACGATAGCCAAGCGCGCGATCGAGGGCGACGGAGGCACTCTCGATTTGGCCAACCGGCAGGAGGGCGGCCTGCGCGCCGAGATACGGCTGCCGAGGGCTCTTCCGGGTAGCTGACACACTTTGTCACGCAAGTGGCAATCTAGAGACAAATGGCTCGGCTATATCAGCGTCTGAGTTCCGAGGCGGCATTCTCGCTGCTAGGAGACTGGAGACGTCCGATGAAGCGCATGCTAGCCACCGTACTCGCCGCGGGGATGCTGATGGGAGTTGCGGCTCCCGCTTTGGCCATAGACGGGCATGGAAACGCCTCGAACCCCGAGCGGGCGGTGCCGAACACTGGAACCGTCTCCGGCGGCCCGGCCCATCGCGATGACCCGCGCGTCCGTGAGGCTCAGGAAAAGCGATCCGACGGA
>Ga0160427_10000459_pt1 | contig 24995 bp, 33 predicted proteins | sample SolpanmetagenomL_FD_108194 | JGI IMG/M metagenome (GOLD analysis project Ga0160427, IMG submission 108194) | Solar panel surface microbial communities from Lawrence Berkeley National Laboratory, California, USA - L | ecosystem: Engineered > Built environment > Solar panel > Unclassified ...
CAGTCTGAGCGTACTGTTCCTGATGTTCCGCAAAGACCTCCCGGCCCGGTACGACGCTGGCGTTCTGGACCTCCCGGAAGCGGCTATCCGGGACCAGAACGTGTTCCGAATCGGCTGGGTGGTGCTCGGCCTGCTGCTGATCGGGTACTTCGCAGCCGGACCGCTCGGTGTTCCGGTGAGTGCTGTGGCAGTGCTGGGCGCTGCCTTGCTGTGGGTCGTCGCGGCCAGGGGCAGGACCGTCGACACCCGCGCCGTTCTCAGGGGGGCACCCTGGCAGATCGTGTTCTTCTCGCTCGGCATGTATCTCGTGATCTACGGTCTGAAGAACGCCGGGCTGACCGACGCGCTCGCGGGGCTGCTCGATCGTTTCGCGGCAGGTGGTTTGTGGACAGCGACGCTCGGTACAGGGTTCCTGATGGCCTTCGTGTCGAGCGTGATGAACAACATGCCGAGCGTCCTGATCGGGACGCTCGCCATCGATGCCAGCACCGCGACGGGGATCGTGAAGGAGGGCATGATCTACGCCAACATCGTTGGCAACGACCTCGGTCCCAAGATCACGCCCATCGGCAGTCTCGCCACACTGCTGTGGCTGCATGTGCTGGCGAGCAAGGGCATCAAGATCGGCTGGGGGCAGTACTTCAAGGTCGGCATCGTCCTGACGTTGCCGGTGCTGCTGATCACTCTGAGCGCCCTGGCCCTGCGCCTCTCCGTAAGCCATTAAAAGACAGGTCATCATCCAGCCGTTCGTCGCTCTCAGCCTTTTGCCCAAGGAGAACCGACATGACCCAGGAAACCACGTCCAAGAAGCCGCGTCCTGTTCAGCTGCACCGGCAACACCGCCCGCTCTCAGCTGGCCCAAGTCTTGCTGGAGCAGCGTGCTCCTGACCGCTTCGAGGTGGTCTCCGCCGGGCTGGAACCTGGTGAGGTCAATCCACTGACGGTTGCTGCGCTTCAGGAAGCTGGACTGCCGGTCGATCATCTCCACTCCAAGGGCGTCAAGCCGCTGATCGCTGAGCATTTCCATTACGTCGTCACGGTCTGCGACCGAGCCGAGGCGAGCTGCCCAATTTTCCCCAACGCCCGCCACCGCCTGGCCTGGCCATTCGAGGACCCCGCAGCGGCGACCGGGACCGATGGGGAACGCCTGAGTGTTTTTCGCCGGGTACGCGACGAAATTGATCTCAAGATCCAGGACTGGCTGTGGTCGCTGGCATGAAGATTGCGGTATTTGGGGACGTGCACGGAAACCGCTTCGCGCTGGAGGCAGTTGTTGCCGACATTGAACAGCACGCGCCCGATGCCTGGGTCAATCTGGGCGATCAGGTGTTCGGCGGGGCAGACCCGGCGGGGGCCTGGGTACTCCAGCAGCAACTGAAGGCCCGGTATGGCGTCGTTGAGGTGCGCGGCAATACCGATGAACGGCTGGGTGAGACGTTAAGTGAAACGACGGAGAAGCGGGCCATGCTCGAATGGTTGCATCAGACCTTGCCTGAGCTCGACTTTGGCCATTGAGGAGCGTCAGGCTGCGTAGCAGAGTGCGTCTGCAAGGCGCTCAATAAAATCGAGCGGGACTTGAATCATTTCGCGTCCTGGCGCAGATGTGCGAAAAGTCGGGACCTTCCACAAAGCTCGCCGAATCTCGGCAAGCGCATCGACAAAGGTCGGCAAAGTCTTGTTGTACCAGGCAGCGCGACGGACCCAAGGTTCATGGCCTTGCCAGCGTTCATGAGCCATCAGGGTGACGAGTGAGAACAGCCCCAGCAACGCTGGGGTTGTTCTCGCAATGGAGAGATCGGTCCACTGACGCTGTGTCTCAACGCCCAAGTGTGCCCGAACCTCTTCAAAGGTGACCTCGAGCTGCCAACGCTGTGCGAAGTACCCCAGGATCTGCACTGAGGGCTGGAGGAGATCCGTACACAGCAGGGCTTGGGTGGAGAACTTACCTTGAGGATCACGGACCAGGACCCAACGCACCGGGAGAGGCGGGAGGCCATTGTGATACCAGATCGCAGTCTGAGAAACGACCTCCACCGCCCGGTTGGTCTCTCCGTACCAGCGATGTAAGTTGACGCGCTCCCAGCGCGTTTCTGGATCCTGGACCAGGGAGGCCAGGGTCGGGAGGCGGTTGCCTTTCAGTCGGGTCCGGCCCATCTGGCCGACAAGTCGTTCTGGTGCTGGATCGTAGAGCGCGGCATCCAGGCGCAGCCGGGTGATGACGGTGATCGGACGACCCTGCTGGAGGTCGGAGAGCCACTTGATGACCGCGTATGCGCGGTCCGCTACCACGATCAGCTGCCGTCCAGGACACCAGCGTTGCACCACACGAAGCATCTGCCGGGCCCAGTCGGTCAGCGTCTTATGGCGGTGATCGCGTTCTTCGTTGTAGCGCTGTGACGGCACGAGTGCCGTCAGGAACGGCAGCGCCCAGATGCGATGGGCCCAGGGAATGGGGGTCAGCAGCATCAGGCTCAGCCAGCGGAGACCGCTGGCTTTCACGAAGTGCCCGTGGCTGGAACGCACCGGGTCGCGGTAGATGCCTTTGGCGCTGATCTTCGCTCCGGTGCGTCGCTCTATGGTGTCGTCCAGGCCGAGAACCAACGGCCTAGTGGGTACGAAGGCGGCGAGGAGCAGACCGAGCAGGACGCGACTGGCCTGGAGACTGGACCAGCGCGCGCGGTTCAACAGGCGGTGGAACGTGCCGAACTTTGGATCGTCCGCCAACCCGAGTACCCGCAATGCTGCGGTCACCGTTCGTTTTCCAGGAGAGAGCAACGCACCCACCACCAGGAGTTGCACCTGCGGCCAGACCCGTGCCGAGAAGAGCGGGGCGAATCCTTGCAGAATCCCCGTGAACCACTTCGGAAGCAGTGTCATGCCCAAGTCTGACAGGGGAAGCGGCACGCCGCTCCCCCTGTCAATGGCCAAAGTCGAGCTGAGGGGGTAGGAGCGTACGTCGCGGGCCTGCCCAGCAACGCCACCCTGGCGAACGGTGTGGTGCTGGCTGCCCACGGGACACCGGACAGCGCCTGGACGTACCTGCTGCTGGACGGGAAAACTTGGGCCAGCGACGCGCTGGTCATGGAACGGCTGGGCGACATCGGGGAAGTGCGCGTGGTGGTCGTCGGACACTCCCATCAGGAACACCTGCGGCAGATCGGCGGCCTCACGGTGGTGAACGTTGGGGCAGTCAGCCGCCAGAAGGACGGCTCGCCGCTGGCCCGTTGGATGCTGCTCGAAGGCGAGGGCGAAGTCTGGAACGTGACGTTTCGACGCGTGCCCTACGACGTGGAGGCCGCCGCGCGCTGGGCTGAGGAGTACGCCTATCAGGGGGAGAAGGAAGCAGCCCAGCTGCGAACGGGAAAAGCGAAGAAGGGGTCGCACTAGTGCTTAGCTAAGGAAGTTTCACAGGAAGATGTCAAGATGAGGAATGGGACAGCAGCTCCGGGTAGATCTGACAGCTGATGAACGAGATTACCTCCGGCGATTGATTGATAGAGGTCAATGGCGTCAGCAGGAAAGGCCGACAACCGCTCTATCGAATCAAGGTGATGGGCAGATCGAGCGTGAGCTGTGCCCAGACTTTGTCTGACGTCAGAACGATGGCCTGGGTGTTGAGCGCCAACGCCAGGCAAGCCCGGTCGCCGAGCGAGAGCCCGTGCTGCTGGGTCGCTGGGTAAAGCACAGCCGTCTGGAGTGCGAGATCCGCCGTATAGGGCACCGTTCGTAATCCAGCTTCAAGGAGATCGCGCTGGCCCGCCTGGGCATCTTGGCCATAGCGCGTGAGGTACGTCAGAACTTCAGCGAGATTGACGCTGCTGATTTGCGCCCCACCGGCGTCCAGCGCCTCTTGTACCAGATCGCTTCCCGGCTCGCTTCTGATCCAGGCGATCACGGCACTGGCATCGAGGACGCTCATTCGCGCTCGTCCTCGCGGCGTTCGCGCAAGAAGGTGTCCACATCGGGTAAGCCTTGGCCCACGCGTTTGAGCCGGGCGAGTGCTGCCGTTTTGGCTGAAATCATGGGGGCATCGGGTGCCCCAGGCGCGTCGGGGGCGGCGAGGTAAAGCAGCTCATGGGTGGGTCGGTCCAGGGCACGAGCAAGCAGGATGAGGGTGCTCAGACTGGGAAGGGTTTCTTTGCTTCGGATGAGATCGTAGATGGTGCTGCGGCTGAGCCCGATGTGCTCGGCAAACTCCTTCACGGTCACGAAGTTGTGGTTTCGCATGTATTCGGCGATCAAGCCATTGAACGCCCCATCCGTTTTGGTCGGGCTGGTCATGCATCCAGTGTAGGACAATCCTGCACGGCTGTCCATCTTTTCGGAATGCTCTTTCCAGAGTTTTGTTCATGGTGTTCAGAGGGTGCTACTCGAAGGCGAGGGCGATGTATGGGATGTGAGTTTCCGTCGGGTGGCCTACGACGTGGAGGCTGCTGCGTGCTGGGCCGAAGAGTATGCGCATCATGGCAACAAGGAAGCGGCACAGCTGAGAACCGGAACGCCCTGATCTGCCACCGTCGTTCAGAGTGCAATCACTGTGGCCTGTTGCTGCCTGAAAAAAGTTACGACGGATACAACGCCAGGGTCACGTTTCCAAGACAGCAGCGGCCCTGAGGATTGTTGACCTCGCAGCCGCAGCGCCCGGCCTGGATGTGTGATTCGATGCGGGCAATCAGTTCTGCCCCCTTGCTGGCGTCGCGCGCCTCCCGCATCTCGTTCCGGCTGACCCCGAAGCAATAGCAGGCCGGAGTCTGGCTGCCGTCGTTCTTCTGAAAGACCAGTACCTTGACATCGGAGACCTGGAAGACCTGAGTCGGGCTGAAGTACACGACGTCACAGAGGTGATCTGGACAGAACTGGAACGCTTAGGCGCTGGAGCGCCTGCGGTCGGAGGAGAGCATTGAGCGTCACCAGTTTGACCGGCTAGCCGGACGTATGGGTGACCGGGCATACGGTGACATCGGATTCTTCAGGCAGCGTATGGGAGCCAAGCAGAGCTTATCCTAGCGCTGGGTGCTCTGCCAGTCAGATTTGAAGGCATTTCAAGCCCATGTGTGATGTCGCCTTAACGGGTCTCCGGGTGATCAGGGCGACAGGGTGTAGGGCTTAGGCGAGGGTAAACGTTCCACTCAACTTTCATAAGTTCGATGACATCGGCAGTGCCAGGGCGCTTAACATCACTGCGCCTTCTACGTCCTCTGGCGTATCTACGCCCTGGGCGCACTGTTCTTGTGCAAGGTCAAGCCGAAGGGAACGACTCTGGTAGGTTGACGCCATGTTGATCTCTCTGGCACTCTTCGTGCTGGCCGCACTGGCTGAAATTGGCGGAGGGTACCTGGTCTGGCTTTGGCTGCGTGAAGGTCAGTCGCTCTGGGTGGGCCTGCTGGGCGGGATCATCCTGGTGGTGTACGGTATTCTCCCGACACTCCAGCCGGCCTCGTTCGACTTTGCGCGCACCTACGCGGCGTACGGGGGGCTGTTCATCGTCTTCTCGCTGCTGTGGGGGCGGGTGGTGGAGCACCGTTCCCCGGACGCGCCCAGCCTGTGGGGTGCGGGTCTGGCGTTGACCGGTGCGTTGATCATCGCTTACTGGCCCAGGGGCTGAAGGAGGAAGCGGCATGACCCACCGAATAGGAGAACTGGCGAGCCTGACGGGAGAGCAGGTGCGCACCCTGCGATTCTGGACGGACCTGGGGCTGCTACGTGCCGGTCGGACCGACAGCGGGTACCGGGTGTATGGTCCGGAAGCGCAGGCGTGGGTATCGTTCATCCGGAGTGGGCAAGCCCTCGGCTTGTCCTTGGAGGCGATTGCCCGCCTGCTGGTGGCGGCCGATCAGGAGGCCCGGCCCTGTGCACATGTTCAGGAGGAACTCGCGCATCGTCTCGGGGAGGTGCGGGCACAGATCGTGGCTTTGAAGGCGGTTGAGTCTGCCATCGCGGATCAGCTGCAGGCGATGACCGTTTCGCCGTGTGGTGAGTCTGGATGCCGGTACGTGCCTGGCGGGAGTGCATCTCAGACTTGACTCTCCATCCGACTGGAGGGTGTACGGTCAGCAGATGAACGTCACCCCAGTCCTTGCATGCAACGTCTCGGCGATGACCCCTGAGCAGCGAAGCCGCCATACCCAGCTGGTTCAGCACCTTCAGACGGCCACGGTCGAAATGCTCACGGACGGCCTCGCCCTGGCCTTCCCGCCGACTCCGGAGCATGCCCTGATCCTGGCGGAGTTCATGACACTGGAACGGCGCTGCTGCCCTTTCCTGACCCTGCAACTGGAGTTCGCGTCAGAGGACGGTCCGCTCACGCTGCGGCTCACAGGCCCCGCAGGTGTGCAGACGTTCCTCAGGCATGAACTCCAGCTCGGGTGACTTGACTTCTCTACCTGGGTACAGGGTTACCATCCAGAAGACATGGAACCTGACATAGAGATGGCCGCCGATTCACCTCTCCGCATCGGGGAACTCGCGCTTCAGGCCGGGGTGCACATCCAGACCATCCGCTACTACGAGCGTCGGGGGCTGCTGCGCCCCCCCAATCGGCGGCCGTCCGGCCAGCGGGCGTATGCGCCGGAGATCGTGAAGCTCCTGCGGCAGATCAAGACGGCGCAGGGTCTCGGATTCACGCTGGATGAAATCGAGGAGTTGCTGGTCTTGCAGACTTCAAAGCAGGGTCCTGCGCTTCAGGCCAGGACACGTCAGAAACTCCAGGAAGTCGAGCTGAAGATCAAGGCCCTGAGTGCCTTGCGGGACACCTTGAGTGCGGTGTCGACGGCTGGGTGTGACACGTTGATCGACTGTCGGTGCGGCAGCTGTCCGATCTCACTGTTGCCCGGGGTGCGGGCATGACGGGCACGCAGGGGACGGGAGTAGCGTCCAAGGGAACGTGGTTGGGAGTAGCGGCGCTGGGAATCGCCTGCCTAGCGTGTTGTCTGCCATTGATCATGGGGTTTCTGGCCACCGTCGGCCTGGTGGGAAGTGGCTTAGGCGTGCTGCTGAGGTCCTGGTGGCCCGTCGTCGTGACCCTGGTGGCGGCGGCGATCGTGGCAGCCGCGTGGTTGTTTCGTCGTGGGCAGAGAGAACGGCGGGCATTGACTGAAACGTCCAGTGCCGCACCAGCCTGCGGGTCAGAATGCAGCTGTTCGGAGGACACAGCCGCATAACCGGGATGGAAGCCCAGCCGGAGCGGTTCGTGGTTCAGCTGCGGACGCCCGGCGTACCGCACGTGGCCCTGCTCCCCGGGGAAGTTCAGGTAACTCGGGGTGTTTTGCAGACGAAACGGCAGGCTCTCTGCAAGGTGCCCGGAGGGGCTCGCCACGCCGAACAGCAGGTCCGCAGTAGCCCCGCCTCCAGCCTGTCCGAGCAACCAGCCTTCCAGGATCGCGTCCACGTCGTCATGCCAGCCTTCCAGAGACACCACGCTTATAGCAGATCACACGAATCCGCATGCTGCGGGGCAAGGTGGGGTCAGACCTGCGCGCAGGTCTGCGAAAGGGAACTTCGGCAATCACCTCATTTGGCCCCAGGATCTCCAGCACGGTCCATACCAGGTTGCTCCTGGCCCGGACAAGCCAGTGGCGCTCTTCCCCTCGTTTTTGGTGGCGGTAAAACCGCCCGTCGTCCATCAACCCCCGGTCAACCATCAGCACACAGTAGGTGGGCAGGTGTTCGTCGAAGCCGCTGGAGAGCGAGGAATCGCTCTCCGTATACGCACCGATCTTCAGATCCAACAGGAAATGCGACCCACGTGCCATCAGACCGACAACTCGGGCTTGCGGATAGGCACTCTCACGGTGTCCACCACTCGGGGGCAGACTGAAGTGCGCCCGGTTCTCATCACTCTCCGGTACCCGGATCGTCGTGCCGAGGGTGCCCAGTACCGCCAGACCGCGCCAACGGTGGGCGTCAACTTGTTCACGTCCATGACGAGTCACAACGGCGTTGAACAGGTGTTCTAGAGGAGCAACACCAAGTCGGTCACGCACCTGAACCAGGGCCGCTGAGCTGATGGTCGTCTTCCCGTTGTGATCAGGGAGGACCAGATGCAGATGGTCGCATACCGCCTGAATCGACCGGTCGCGCAGGAGCGCCATGCCGAGCATCAGCCACACCGCGCGTTCCGCAGGAAGTTTGCGGCGACGAACTGAAACAGTCCCTGTCGCTTCGAAGACTTGCGTCACCAACGCAGCGTCAAGGCTCGTGGCAAAGGTGTCGAGGTGGTCGAGTGGCTGATCGCAGGCCATGGTCAGCAGTGCGGTGCCAAGGTTCATCCTTCATCTTGCCACCCTCACCGTTCCGCCTGAACCCCTTAACTTACTGGCATTAACCTTAACTTGGTTTACGGCAGTCGGAGGACAGGGGTGGCCTGAGTTGCAGGTTACCCCTGCCACAACGGTTCACTATGTTTGGAAGGTTCTGTTAAGATAAGGCTCTAGCGATTCATGTCACCTTATTTCTGTAAGTTTATGACGAATATGCATTAAATGCTATCGCTCTGAACGTAATATAGCGAGTGACTAAGGGCTAACTGTCCCCAGATTTCTTCAATTCAGGGAGGCTTAGACTCATGTTTCACATTATAGTTAGTTGACCTGAGAGACCTGCTGCACCCCTTGTTTAGGAGAGGATATTGATGGCGCGGCTGGCAACGATGGCGATGGTCAGCAATGAGGTGGCAGATTGCACCATCATCAGAACCTTGACACTTTGCGTCAGCGGCAAGGTATCTGTCGGTGAGAATGCGGTCGCATTGGTGAATGAGACAAAGAGATAATCCAGGAAGGCCGGCCGCCAGGGAGCTGACCCTGTGAGTAGATTCATCTGTGGAAACAGCAAGTCTGGTGCCCGCTCCTCCCCAATCTGACGTTTCACTGGCCCACCCCGGTCGAGCTCCCAGTACCACAGCGCATACACAATGATGTTGGTAAACCAGATGTTCAGAGCGTTGATCAGCAGCAGTCGGCCCGTCGCCTTGCTGCCGTGCAACAGCGACTGAATTAGTAACAGTAATGAGTCCAGATTCGCGAAATTGAGCAGGGCAATGAGTCCAAAAGAGCACACCCGCGCAACTCCGTGAGAAGGGAGCCAACCCTGGCGGCGCATATTCGGCGGGTTATTGCGCTGAACATGCGCGGTGCGGACCACCGAAAGAGGCACCAGCAAAGCCACTTCCAGCGCTGGAAGGAGCCACGTTGGCCCAGCGGTCACTTGCTCATTGAGAACGACTTGAAGCGCGATGATAACCAGAATCGCCAGTCGGGCGGGCCAGAGGGACTCGCCGAAAAGTGGAGGCGTGGGGGAGGACATGCAACGAGCCTACAGGAGTGGTGCCCGATGAGATGGGAAAGGCAGTGGTAACTCGGAAGTGGCTTGGGCGACCCGCTCCTTGAGAGGGAATGTACTCGTGGAAAGTCGAGAACCTCCTGTTCAGCTCAGGACCAAATGCCGTTCAGGAGGGCGCTCAATTCTTTCCGGCAGAGCGTCATTGCAGCTTGCCGAGGTTCTACGCGTGATAGCCTCAATCGCTATTACGCGTGCTGGCGCATTCGGGATGCTCTCAGCCGGTAAAGGTCTGGACGAGCAGGTAGATGTTCAGGAGGATAATGATCGTGGCGACACCCCAGCCGAGGACATTTACCGTGCGGGTGTTGACGAGTGAACCCATCAGGTCGCGGCGAGCGGTAAACAGCAGAAGCGGGATGAGCGCGAAGGGGATCCCGAAGCTCAGCGCAACCTGGCTCAGGATCAAAGTTGAGGTGGGGTTGAGGCCAGCGAGGATCACCGCGAAGGCCGGGACCATCGTCAGCAGCCTTCTGAGGAGCAGTGGGATGCGGAAGCCCACAAACCCCTGCATCACCACCTGTCCGGCCATGGTACCCACCGTGGAACTTGACAGGCCCGACGCCAGCAGCGCCAGTGCGAAAGCGATGGCTGCCCCGCCGCCCAGCAGCGGCGTGAGCGTCTTATACGCCACCGTAAGATCCGCGACATCCTGACGACCGGTGAAATGGAAGGCTGCCGCGGCCGAGGCGAGCATTGCCATGTTCACCAGACCCGCGAGACCCATGGCCAGAATGACGTCGAAACGGTTGAACCGGGCCAGCCGCTGCTTCTCCTCCTCACTTCCGGTCTGGATGCGCCCCTGGGTGAGCGAGCTATGCAGGTAGATCACGTGTGGCATGACCGTGGCCCCAATAATTCCAACGGAGAGGTACAGGCTCTCCGGACCGGCGAGTTTCGGGATGAAGCCGCTCAGCGCGTCCAGACCGGGACGGCTCAGGAACAGCTGCACCACGTAAGAGAGGACGATCACGCCCACGAAGGCGGTGATGGCAATCTCGAGCGGTCTGAATCCCCGGCGCTGCAAGGCGAGCACACTGAACGTGACGAGACCAGTGAGGACCGCGCCCCACAGGAGCGGGATGTGAAACAGCAGCTGGAAGGCCAACGACGCACCGAGGAACTCAGCGAGGTCAGTGGCCATGGCAATCAGTTCCGCCTGAATCCAGTAGAAGAAGCTGCCTGCCCTTGGAAAGCGCTCCCGGATCAGTTCCGGCAGGTTCCTGCCAGTGGCGATGCCGAGCTTAGAGGAGAGGTTCTGGATCAGCATCGCCATCAGGTTGGCGAGCAGAATCACCCACAGCAGCATGTAGCCGTAGCGGGCACCGCCCTGAATATTGGTGGCGAAATTGCCAGGGTCAAGGTAGGCGACGCTGGCGACGAATGCTGGCCCCATGAACGGCAGGATGCGGGCCGCATTTCCCCGGACTGGAACGCCCTGCAGGACCGAAGCAGCGCGTGCGTTCATTCGGCGGTCAAGTCCGGAGACTTCCTCCCCCGCTTTCATTCCCTGCCTGCGGTCTGCAAGACCAACGGGGTGACGTACACCAGTTCGCCCAAACTGAGCGCGAGGACGCGCTCTTGATCGCCGATTGAGAGCGTCAAGGTGCCAAAGGCCGGGTGGTGTTCCTTGACCAGAATCTGCGCGCCGGGAATTAAGCCTTCCGCCACGAGTGACCGGAGCTGTTCAGGATTATGGCCGGGGATCCGGGCGATCAGCGCCGAGATGCCGGGGGGGAGGGCGTTCAGGCGGAGCTCGCTGCGATTCGGGAGGCTGCCGTCCAGCGCCGGAATCGGATCACCATGGGGATCGTGGGTCGGATGCCCGAGCCAGTCGGCAATGCGAGCTTCGAAGGTTTCACTGATCACATGTTCAAGTTGCTCGGCTTCATCGTGCACCTCGTCGAGCGCGTACCCAAGGGCCCGGTGCAAAAAGAGTTCGAGCAGCCGGTGGTGGCGCAGGAGTTCGAGCGCCAGCGCTTCGCCTTCCAGGGTGAGGGTGGCACCATGGTAGGCGGCATGGTTGACAAGACCCAGGTTGGTTAGCTTGTGCAGCATGCCGGTGGTGCTGGCGGGTGTGACCTGGAGGACTTCTGCGAGCGCCTGGGTGTTGACCTTTGCATTCCCGGTCTTGACCAGCGCTGTCTGACTCAGCAAGTACAGTTGCTTGAGGTAATCACCAGCTGAAGACGACAGGATGTGACGGGACATAGTTTTATTTTAGTCTTAGCGAATAAAAAAGTCAATTCAAAAGCATTTAAGGTTACGGGGTGACTTCCGCGTGGCGGTATGATGCGAGGTCAGTGCCACATCAAATCCATCAACGCCTCCGTAGGAAGCATGCGGGACTCGAGAGGATCAAGTCTGGATTGAGGCCAACTCAGCCCTGCTTGCACGGCACGGTCAACATCATCCTGAACGGTACGGCGAGAGAGACTGACACTTTGAGTCACGAGACGGCGAGATCGAGTTTCAGACGCAAGGGTTCTGGCAAGTCAACTGTCGTAAGCTGATCTTTCGTGACTGACCCCAAGCCCTACCACCACCGTTTCCCGCTGAGCAGTATCCAGCACGCCCTCTGGCTGGAACACCGATCTCCGTTCAGCGAGCGCGATGTCCAAGAATGACTGCACCAGCGCGGCATTCAGGTGAGGCCCGAAAGGTTGCGGCAATGGAACATCACGTTCGCACCACGCCTCACCGAGGAGCGACGTCACCGAGAACCCAGACGGGGTTCTCGGTGGTTTCTGGACGGGCTGTGCGTCGAGATTGGTGGTAGGAAACACCGGTTGTGGCGGGCCGTCGATGATGCTGGCGCGGTGATGGATATCCTGTTGCAACCTCACCGGGACACGTCTGCGGCCAAGACCTTTTCGAAAGACTATTGGTAAACCACGACGTCCCAGACATGATTCGTACCGACAAGCTGTGGAGCGATGGGGCAGCTCTTCGAGCACTTCCGGTGCTCCACAGCGTGGAGTATTTCCAGGTCATCTCCTCTGCGCGCTGCAACAACCTGATTGAGCAGCGCTCAGGCCCCAATGGGTGCCATTCTGCCCAAGACAGGCCCACCGCTCGATCCGGAAACAACAGTGAAGTCAGCTCGGCTTCAAAAAACCACGACGAGCACAGGAATTACTGTGGGCAGGGGCGGGACCGGTTGCCCCACGCCCGCCAGGAGACGCCAGGGAGACTGGCCACTCGGGCGTTGTCTGGCAGCCCGGCCGAAGCGGGGCCGAGCTGCGCCTGGTCCAGCCCGTCTTGCCTAGCCGCTTCTGGGAGTAGGCACCCTGGGGGAGCATGATCTCGGTCAAGGGATGGGCGGCATAGAAACAGCAGGTTATTTTCCAGGACGAACCGTGGCGTATGCGTTTCGTCCAGTTCCAACCGGAGATGCTGCATCAGCCGGGCAAGCGGTACCGCTCGACGGGCTGTCCCCCTGGCGGACTTTCTAACGGTACCTGCGGCTTTCGGGACATTCGGGAGTCAGACCGTTTGGGAGGGGCGCCAGGTCGCTCCAGAGTGTGCCCGGTTGCTCGATGGAATACAGAGGGCTTTGGCGGCGGCGTTCGGTAGCCCACCACGCGCCCACGGCCAGAAGTGCGGCGACCACCACTACCGTCAGGGTCAGGACCCGTTCATTCTTTTGCGTAGTCGATGGCGTTGCCGATCAAGCTGGTCATGTGCTGGTCGAGCAGGCGGTAGTAGACGACGTGGCCTTCCTTGCGAAAGGAAACCAGACGGTGGGGGCGCAGGAGGCGGAGCTGATGACTGACCGCACTCTCGCTGATCTCCACTACCGCTGCCAAGTCACACACAGCTCCTCAAATCAACGCACTGAGAATCCGCAACTGGGTGGAATCGGCCACCATCTTGAGGAGACTGATGGTGGCCTCCACGCAGGCCGCGTCAGGCAGAGCTGTGCAGACACGGGCGACCGCCTCAGGGTGGACGTGCGGGACGTCATAGACGTCATCCTGAGAAGCCGTTCTCCTCACCTGAGAAGCCGTTCTCCTCACCTGAGGAGCGCGCGGAAGGAAGCCTGCGAACATCACCGCATCACTTCCTGCACGTCCGCCACCACCCGGTTCACGTTCGTGAGCTGGGTGTAGTCCCACACCACCCGCTGCCGCCCTTCTCGGTCGATCAGGTACACGCCGGTCGTGTGGTTGACCTGGTAGTCCGTCGGGCTTTTCACATCCGCCTTCTGGTACCCCACGCCCCAGGCCGCCGCCGTATCAGCCAGGTTTGGCTCTGGGATGAACACGCCTTTGGCATCCGGGCTGAAAAAGGTCACGTACTCGCGCAGCTTCTGCACATCGTCTCGGGCCGGATCGAGCGTGACCAGAACAGAGCGGAAGTTCTCGCGGTCCCGGGGCGGCAGCGCCAGGCGCACCCGTTCGAGGAACGCCAGGGTCGTCGGGCAGACATTCGGGCAGTGCAGGAAGCCAAAGAACACCGCCACCGTTGTTCCACGCAGATCGCTCAGGGAGAATGCCTTGCCGTTCTCCCCCGTTCCGACCAAGGCGGGCGCGGCGGTCACGGGGGTGTAGATCGTGCCATAGAAGGGGAAGGGGCTTTTGAGGCGCGCATAGGTCCAGACGCCGCCTAGCAGGAGCGTGACGGCCAAGAAGGCCCACAAGGCGGAGCGCCAGACAGGGCGCGGGGGGACAGTGTTCATGGACGATGTTCTCCTGTGAAAAGGTGGGGAGGACCTGAAGGGCGCGACTTGTGCGGCAGAGCGGGCAATAGTCTGGCCCTGGGCATCACGGGCCACGCGTGAGGAACAGGGCCGCGGCGGTGGCCAGCATCACGCCCGCACCGGTCCAGCCCAGCCATTTTAGCCAGCCTTTCACGATGAATTCCCCCATGACCCGGCGGTTGGAGGTCATCAACATGATCAGGATCATGACGGGCGCGGCACTGGCACCATTAATGATAGCCGCGTACTAGTGGATGACCACAGGTATGGCTGGGTTTATAACTTCACGATGATGAGAATTACGGAAGCTGTTCAGTACGCAAAATCTACAACTTTAGTTCGTGTGGATTTTTAGTACCTCATGCCTGTGGCCGACCACTAGTGGTCTGCCACAGGCATGGCTGGGTTTATAACTTCACGATGATGAGAATTGCGGAAGCTGTTCAGGACGCAAAATTTGCAACTTTAGTTCGTGTGGTTTTTAGTACCTCATGCCTGTGGCAGACCACTAGAGCACCTTGATCGGGCCAATGTGCAAGAGGTCCAGCCAGGGTCAGGCCCAGCAGGGTGGCGACCGCGATGATGCCGTAAAAGCCCCTGGCCTGGCAAGGCCTGCGCTCCAGGCCCACCTCACCCAGCGCGTAACCCGCGGAGCCAGCCAACACCGGCAGCGCCAGCAGGCCGGTGCCGATAATGCCCACCGCGAACGGCGCGGAGGCGAACGGCCCCGCCACCGGGCGCAGGGCTTCTACTGCCTGGGCCGCCGTCTGAATCGACGTCTTGCCCTGCGCGTTCAGCACTGCCGCTGCGGTCAGAATAATGAAGAAGGCCATCAGGTTGGAGAAGACCATCCCCACAAAAGTGTCCGTCCGAATGCGGTACAACTGGCCTGGGGCCTGCCCGGGGACCTGCCGTAGGGGTCCTTCTCGCGGGTGGGTGTCCATTTCCGACACCTCCTCGGACGCCTGCCAGGGGAGATGGAGCGTGGGGCGAGAGCACGTGTAGATGCACCCACCATACGGATGTCTGAAATCAGATCGCTTGAAGCCAAGGAACGGCTCACAGAATCTGGACTATGTCAGCTTCACGTCAGCTATAGTCCCCCAATGGGGGATTCAAAATCGCTGGCTGAGGCCGAACCCTTTGATGATCTCCTACAGGAGATCCGGGTGCTACTGTCCGGCGCGCAGGTGCTTACGGCTTTTCTCGTGACGTTGCCTTTCAGCAGTGGATTTGGACGCCTGGATTCGGCTGAACGCATCGTCTACGTTGCGACGTTCATCACTGCACTTCTGAGCCTCGTGTTATTTGCAACGCCTGCAGCCTACCACCGACTGGTCTGGCCGGTGCCTGACCGCCGGCGCTTCAAACGAATGGGAACACGGCTGGTCATCGCCGGACTCCTTCCGCTTTCAGCCTCACTGATTCTGGCAACACACCTGGTATTGACAGAAGTGTTACGAGACAAGTACGCCACAGTGGTGACTGTATTCATCGCAGGTGTCATTGGGGTGTTTTGGTGGGCGTGGCCGTTGTCCCACTTCCACTCCTCGCGGTCAGAAACCTGAGGCACCCGTCATTCATTCCGGGTGGTCATAGACCGTTGACCCGTAGCTGTTACGGCGTCACGCATTTTCAAGACCGCAAACGGTGCCTTGCTCGCCACCATCTGTCGTGAAAGCGCAGGGTGATCAATCCCATGATTGCAAGCCCCACCGGCCAGTCGCCCAACCGCACATACCAGGTCAGTTCACGCTGCAGCTCAAACCGGGCGGGTAACGTCCCGGCGCGGTGCGTCGGGAGCATCTGCGTGATCCGCCCGAGCGGATTCACCACCGCAGTGACACCGATATTGCCTGCACGCAGCAAATACCGTCGGGTCTCGATCGCGCGGACACGTCCCATGGCGAAGTGTTGCTCCACTCCGTCCCCGGCATTGAACCAGCCGTCATTAGAGGCATTGACGAGCACCGTCGCGCCGTTGCGCACCAGCTGACGGGCGATGTTGGGAAACACGCTCTCATAGCACACGTAGGCTCCGTACACTGACCCGCGCAAGGTCAGCGGTTGGTCGAGTCGCCCGTCTTGGAGACCAGTCAGGTCAGGCAACCCGAGGACGCGGAACACCTGATGGTATACCGGAGCCAGCGGCCCGCGCAGGGGGAAGTACTCGGCGAAGGGAACGCGCTGACGTTTGTCGTAGGCTCCGCCGAAGGTCCTGTCCCACACTTCGATCCGGTTCTGTCCGGGACGAGCGACGCCGATCAGGAGAGGCTGAGCGGGAAGGCGTGGGATGTCCCTGTCCGTGACGGCCGTTTCAGGCCAGATGACGACGTCGGCGGCGGCGGCACTGAGACGGGTGTAGATGGGAAGCGGTTCGGCTGTGCCCTGTACCTTATCGAGTGGGTTGAGGTTGCCTTGCACCAGCAGGGCGCGCTGCGTGGGCGGCGCAACTTCAGGACGGGTCAGGCCATAGAGAAGCGTCAGGCCCCACACGGTCAGCGTCAGCGCAAGTGGCCGGATTTCCCGCAGGGTGAGCGTGGCGAGGGCGGCAGCGAGGCTGGTCACGAGGAGGCTGGCGAGCAGCACGCCGCCCAGGTCAGCGACCTGGATCAGGGGCGTGGGCAGCAGTGTGTACCCCAGCGTGCCCCAGGGAAAGGCGAACGGACCCAGGTGGCGGAGCCATTCCAGGATGACCCATCCGAACGCCATGCCCCACAGGCGCCCGAGGAGGGTGGGAAGGAGTCTGGCCACAAGCAGCCCAAGCAGCGCATAAAAGCCTCCTTCGAGCGCAAACAGTGGGAGAAACAGCAGGGCGCCCGTTGCGCCGAACAGCTGGACGAAGCTGAGAGGCAGGAACAGCAGATGCAGACTAAAAAAGCCCGTCATGCTCCAGAACAGCCTGGCGGCCACGGCGGTGGGATTGGCTGGGGCGCAGACCCACAGCAGCAACGCTGCCAGGGGAAGTGGGGTGACTGCGCTCCAGGGGCGAGGCACTGCTGTTAGGGCCAGCAAGATTCCAAGCAGGATGGAGAGCAGGATGGCTCCTGGAACCTTGACCCATCGATGCCAGATTTTCCAGTCAAGGTTCACATGACGCCCCAGTGCTTGATGTCTGTACATTCATACAGGTATCCTAAGCCATGACAAGCCCCCCCGATTCCCGGAAAGCTCCTGCACTACGTCGTGAATAACATGGACTGCGCCGATTGCACCAACAGGGTGCAAGGCATTGCCTCCCGTCTTCCCGGAGTACGTGAGCCGCAAGTCAATTTCACTCCCCAGATGCTGAGACTGACACTGGATGAGGCGTCCACAGCGAAAGCACAACTTGAACAGGCTCTGCGCTTCATCGGCTCCTGCCGAAACTTCAGACGGACACGCCACTGCCGGTACACCAACCACACCCCGGTTTCTCGCCCTCTCCACTGTCGTCACCCTGATGTATGAGGGCGGGCCAATCGCTCGGGCGTCCGGGGTGATGGTCGCGCTGGCCCTCGCGATGTTTGGGGGAGCAACCCTCGGTGCAGTCGCCCTCACTGACCTGAAGGGCTTCGCGCTGGTCGCCGTGCTGTCCTTCGGGGCAGCTGCCCTGCTCTACCTCGTCACGGAGGAACGGCTGGTCGAAGCGCACGAAGTCCGGGAAACACCCTGGGTCACCAGCGCGTTCTTCGCTGGCTTTCTGGTGCTCTATTTGATTGAATTGCTGAGCTGAAAAGGAGACCTGACCATGCCTGACGTCACTGTCTACACCGTCCCGAACTGCTCGTCTTGTGCGGAGATCAAACGCTTCCTTACGAAGCGGCAGGCCTAGGCGAACGTCCACATTGCTCCTGTAACGATGATCGACGAGCAGGCCTTCTACGGCACCATTGAGGTTCAGCGCCCCCTGTTAGAGGCCGCCCTGAGAGCCCTTGAGACATGATGACCACTGCTCCTGACATTCGAACTGACCGTGCAGCTGACTGCGAGGTCCACTGTGTGCATCCCGAAGCGGTGTCGCGCACTCAGGCGGGTTTGCCGACCGATGCCATGATCGAGCGCGCCACCAGCCTGATGAAGGTGGTGTCCGACCCTACGCGCTTCCGCATCCTGTCCGCCCTCGCGCTCGAGGAACTGTGTGTGTGTGACCTCGCGGTGATCGCGGGCATCAACGAGTCCACCATGAGCCACCAGCTCAGGCACCTGCGCGCGCTGGAACTGGTGAGGTTTAGGAAGGTAGGCCGCATCGCGTACTACCGCCTGGCCGACGAGAGCGTCACGCGCCTGATTCAGAACGTGCTGGGACACGTGGGAAGCGTGTGACGTACGGGCAGTTCCTGCTGATCTTCCTGCTGCCACTGCTCGCCCTGCTCTACACAACGCCCTGGGACAACGATCTGGTCTATACGGGGGTGTGGAGTTATCCCCCAGACCGGGTCTTGGGTCGGATCGGCTACGTGCCATTCGAGGAGTACGCCTTTATCGTGCTACAAGGCTTACTCGGCGGCCTGTGGATGTTCTGGCTGCTGCGCCGGATGGGCGCCGACCCTGCGAAGAGCGGTGGGACACGCTGGTGGGGTGCTGGGACCTTCGTCACGCTCGCTCTGACTGGGATCCCCTTGTTGTTCACCGACACGGGGTTGTATCTGGGGTTGATTCTCGTCTGGGCCATGCCGGTGCTGGCCTTCCAGTGGGCTTTCGGCGGAGATTTTCTCTCAGGACTCGCGAGGGTTCGTTTCGCCGCAGTCTTCACCCTGACAGGGTACTTGTGGGTGGCAGATCGCTTGGCACTCGGACTCGACATCTGGCAGATTTCACCACGCGATACCCTGGGCGTTTCTCTGTTGGGCCTGCCTGTAGAGGAAGCACTCTTTTTCCTCGTGACGAACGTCATGGTTGTCGAGGGCTTGCTGCTGTTTATCCATCCGTGTGCGCGGCCGCGTCTTCAGGCGTTGCTCGCGCGTCTTCAACCTATTCATTCTTAAGGGTATAAGGATACTTCGTGAACGACACCATCAATGCTGCCATCCTCGGCCTCGTCGAGGGCATCACCGAGTTTCTCCCAGTGTCCTCTACCGGTCACCTGATCGTCGCCGCTGACTTGCTGAAGTTCCGTGATGCAGGAGGCACCTTCGAGATCGTTATCCAGCTCGGGGCGGTGCTCGCCGTCATTGCGTACTACTGGCGCGACCTGCTTGGTCAAGCGCGCGCGTTGCCCGTCAGCCAGGATGCGCGCCGCCTATGGTTGGGCGTCGCTCTGGCCTTCCTCCCGGCGGCCATCCTGGGCTTCTTGTTCAGTGACGTAATCACCCGTTATCTCTTCTCACCTGTCACCGTGGCGATCTCCTTGATCGTCGGCGGCGTCGTGCTGTGGGTGGTTGAAGGGCGCTCGGTGGTGGCGACGACGCACGGCCTGACGCAGGTGAGCCCGCGTCAGGCGCTGGTGATAGGGTGCGCGCAGTGCCTTGCCTTGGTGCCCGGCGTCTCCCGCAGCGCCTCGAGCATTATCGGCGGTGTGCTGATGGGACTCGACCGACCCACCGCCACCGCGTTCTCGTTTTACTTATCGATCCCAACTCTTGGCCTGGCCACATTGTATGCCCTGCTCAAGGGACGCGACGCGCTAAGTGCTGGGCACCTCGGTCCGCTCTTCATCGGACTGGTGGTGTCGTTCATAACGGCGCTGCTCGCGGTGAGTTGGCTCCTGCGCTACGTTTCTCAACACAACTTCCGAGGCTTCGCGGTCTACCGCGTCTTCGCCGGCGTCGCTATTCTGGCTTGGACGCTATGGCGATGAAGCGGGCCGCTGCGATCTTCCCCCGTCCGGCGGTTGTCGTCGGTGTTCTGACGTGTCTGCTGCTCGATCAGATTCTCAAGGCATGGTCCGTACACGAATTTGCGCTCGGCGAGTTCCGCGAGGTGATTCCCGGGGTGCTGAGCATGGGTCTCGTCTATAACACGGGAGCCGCGTGGAGCCTCTTTTCCGGGTCGGCCTTTCCTCTCGCCGTGCTGCGTTTTGCAGTGGGCGTAGGGCTACTCGTTTATCTCGCTCGTCGCACCGTTCCGCTTTGGGCAAGCACCGCTCTGACTTTGATCGCTGCCGGAGCACTCAGTAACGCCCTGGACGGATGGAAGCTGGGTAAAGTGGTGGACACGTTATCGTCGCACACGTTATCTGCCGTGACTCGCTTGCTTGGACAAGGTGATTTTCCAATCTTCAATCTTGCCGACGTCTGGGTCGTCAGCGGCGTACTGTTGTTGCTCCTTCAGAACCTGCGTGCCGCTCCCCGGCCACCCCAATCTTCATCCACATCCTGAAGTTATTGCTTGCCGCACCTTCCTGGTGTCGACGGCCACTACTGGCCAGCTCAAGCCCAGCAACTCTTTTATTCAGTGAACGCGAAGGACCAGGACGTGCACGCGCTTGGAGAGCCCGTGCAGCTTGACCACTCGGCGGGGTGAGGCGTGGTAGGGCTATGTCATACCTGCTTCACTTGGCCGCTACGATCTGCGCCGTCCAGCGACTGTAGCGCAAACGCGAAGGCCCGTCCCGCCTGACCCCGATCGGCCTTGACCGGCGGTCAGACGCCGCGACCCTCTAGGATATGAATCAGGAAGGCCAGCCGGTGGCCCTGACGATGCCCCCTCTTTGAGCCAGCTTCCCATGACGCCGCTGACGGAGCCGGTGGGCCTGAGCATGACCCGTGAGGACACCTCGCCCGGCCAGAGCTTCCGCTTCGAGAAAACCCGCGTGCCACTGCGCAAACTGACCGAAGCAATCGGTGCATTTCTCAGGTCAAAGAACAAAACTGGCGCGAGGGTGACCGTTTGGGCCAGCAGGAGTAGCGGTGTCTCCATTTTGATGGCAAACCGGATGGTGGTATGCCAGACGGTACTCAATTGCTCATCAGTGCAAGTCAGGCTCGTGAGGAAGGTCAAGCTGATGAGGAGGGCCAAGTTCATGGACAGTTGATCGAGCGTGCTCAGTATCACCCCTCCGAGTCAATGGTTTTCCTGCTTGTCTTACACGCTGATAACACGAAGGTCGAGAAGACGGATGCCAGCAAGCCCATCCGAATGAAGGCAACAAAAAGCTCCTGCTCCCAGCATCGGCAGGGCAGGAGCGTTTCTTGGGCAGCATCAGACAGGCATTGTCAGGGACTCAGGTAAGGCCGTACTCAGCGGCCCGTGAAGTCCTCAAAGAACCGCTAATCTCCAGTCTGACGATGTGGGGCTTCTACCGCCTTGGACTGCGACGACCCGATTTGACGCAGGAATATGGTCAGAACCACCAGGGTCCCGATGGCCAGGAATTCGCTTTGCCAGTTCTGAAAGGATTGAAACCAGAAGTCCGGTTTCCCAAGAAAGGTGAGAAAGCTCACGGGGTGTTCACCGTACAATTGCTGTTCATGATTGAAGACACGGTAGCTGGTCACGGCATGGAGCAGCATCGAACCTCCGAACAACGTGAGCAAGGTCAAACTCAACGAGTTGCGGTACACGGCCAGAATCCAGCCACGACGCTTCACCGGTCCAGGAGCCTGAGCCGGACCAAGGGGTTTTTCGTCCGTATCTTCGTCAGGGTAGGGGTTGGAATCGGCCGAGCCACGCTGTTTGAGGTAGATGGTGAGGATAACATAGACGCCCATCTGGAGGAATTCGCTTTCCCAGTTTTCGGCCGTCGCTGACCAAAATTCGCTGCTCTTTAAGTAATCTAGGAAAGGAACGGCGACTTGCTGGTGTGTCACTTGGTCTTCGTTGAAGTTTGCCCAACCGGTCAGTGCCTGAGCGAGCCAGAACAGCAGGAAGCCACTGAACACGACGATCGAGAGGGCATTCTCTGCCCAGAAGCGTCGGAGACCTTGCGGAGGCTTTCGCTCGTCTAAAACCACAGAAGCTGGATTGATGGACATGTTGAGAAGAGTGTAACTGGGTGGCGCGGCCCTCACATCAGCACGCCCCTGAGAAGAATGCCCGGCAGCATGAAACGGCTCCCAGGCTGAATGGGAGAGATGTGGGAGACGAACATTTCTATGTCAGCTACCAAGCGGCCTTTACAGGGGACCCTGATGCATCTCTCCCCCCGTGTGGCTGGGCGGCGCACTGCCTACCAGGGCCGCCGTGATGCCCAGAATGACCAGCAGCAGGATCAGTTCCAGCAGCAGGGCAGCGCGTGGCTTGGTCAGCCTGTCCAGATACTGGCGGACTTCCAGCGCGGCGAGTAGGCTGAGCACGAACACTGCCAGCTTGATCAACAGCAGTCGGTCATACGGCTGATCGAACCACTGAGCGAGGGGCCCCGCGTGCTCCAGGCTCATAACCAACCCACTCAAGATCAGACCGACCACGCAGACGACCGCCAGCGGAGTAAAGGCCCGGGCGGTCCCTGGCCAGTCCCGGGGTTGTCCACCACAGAGGGCCGCCACACCCCCTACCCACAACGCCATCAGTCCAGCGTGTACCGCGTGGGCCAGTTTGATCAGGGTGCCGTGCGCTGCACCGTGGCCTTGCTCCGCCAGGCCCCACAGCGTGATGGCCGCACTCAGCCCAGCCACGCCCAGCGACAGCCACGCGGGCCAACCGCCCACCCCGGCTGCCAGCAGCAGCACGGTGCCGAGCAGGGTGGTGAGGGCGGCCCGGCCCGGCCCGGTGGTCATCAGGTAGTCCAGCACATCAGCAGGAGCGGTGAAGCCCAGCACGACCAGCGTGGTGCTGACCTGAAGCAGTGTGCACACCAGGACGAGCAGGGCACTGCCGCCCCACCACACCGGCCAGCCGCCCGGAAGTGCCAGGCCGACCAGGCGGCGCTGCGCCACCAGGCCCCCCAACAGTCCGGCAAGCCCCAAAAAGACCAGGAAACTGGCGAGGGCCGTGGTCATGCGTGTGGTGGCCGGTCCCTACTTGATGTGAAAGACACTCTGACCGATGACGGGATGGCTGTCATCAGAAAGAATCTTCCACGCGATCACATAAGTGCCGGACTTCAGCCCGGACCTGAGCGGGAGGATGAGCAGGGCCACCATCTTCTGGGCTGTGAACGGCTTGTTGGCAAGCTCGGGGGCATCTGCCTTAAGGGCCAGCGCCATCTTGGCGGCGGCGGCGGGTGTCTTTCCTGTAGGAAGAAGCATGACCCGGAAGGTGCTGAAGCGCAGCTCAATGGGCTCGCTGAACTTGAACAGCACGGCCTTGGGAGCGGTGACGGCCGTCTTGGCATCTGGGGTGATGGAGATGACTTGAGTGTGGGCTTGGGCCAGGCTCAGGGTGCCCAGCAACGCCAGGGGAAGCAGCTTGTTCATAAGGCAACCTCGCAGAGTCTTTGTTGGGAGCGGCGGGTCAAGGCCGGCCGCTGAGCGTCACCACGGTCTGTCCATCCTGAAGGCTGGCAAGATACTGGATCATACCGTCCTGACCAGTCAAGAACGCAGTGTAGTTGCCTGGCGCTATCGGATCATCCGTGGTCTGGCTGTACCCAGACTGCTTCATCAGCTCGAGTACTGCCTTGGGCTGCCAGCCATTGAGCCGGTACCGTTCCACCCGGCTCAGGCCGCTCCTCACCTCCTGACGGTAGCTACGACTTTCCGGGCATTCCGGTGTGTAACCAGCTGGCAACGGGGCCAAGCCGTTCCAGAGGGTGCCCGGCTTCTCGATGCAGTACAGCGGCCCCGACCAGCGGCGCTCACTGACCAGCCAGAGAGCGCCTGCTGCGCTCATCAGCACAGCAGTGGCAGCCAGCCAGGCCCATCTACTCGCGGGCATGGTCAAGTGCACTGCCGATGAGCACCGTAACGTGGTGGTCGAGCAGGCGGTAGTACACGATCCGGCCCTGCTTACGGAAAGTCACCAGGCGATGTGCTCGCAGGAGGCGCAACTGATGACTGACGGCACTCTCACTGATGCCCACGACCGCTGCCAAGTCACAGACACACAGCTCACCCGTGTTCAGCGCGCTGAGCAGCCGCAGCCGGGTTGGGTCGGCCACAGCCTTGAGGAGGGCGCTGGCGTTCTCGACGCAGGCCTCGTCCGGCATGGCCTGTCTGGCCGTTTGAACCGCTTCTGGGTGGACACAGCTCACCTCACAAGCATCTTCTTGAGAAGTGAGTATCACTTCCAGAGGATAGCTGATGCCAACGGTCGCCTCCAGTATGCTCATCACACCACCTCGTCGAAGAGCAGCTCACAGGGCACTTCGCCTTGCTCGATTTGCGAGGTGGCATGCTCCACCCCGAACTGTTCGTGCAGCTCATGCCGCAGATGCTGAAGAGCTATATCCGGGAGACCTTCCGGAAGGACCAGATGCACCGTGAGCGCCGTCTCGGTGGTGCTCATTCCCCAGACGTGCAGGTCATGAACGCCCGACACACCAGGCTGGCTACTCAGGAAGGCCCTGACTTTATTCAGATCAACGCTTTCCGGTACGGCGTCCAGCGCCAGATCGAGCGACTCGCGCAGCAACCCCCAAGTGCCGTAGAGGATCACGGCCGCCAGTATCAGACTGATCACTGGGTCGAGCCAGTTCCAGCCGGTGAAGAGAATGACGATGCCCCCAACCACGACGCTCGCCGAGACCACAGCGTCAGCCAGCATGTGCTGAAAGGCTCCGCGCAGGTTCAGGTCACCTTTGCGTCCAGAAGCGAACAGGTACGCCGTCACGCCATTAATAGCGATGCCCAGGGTCGCCACCCAGATGACCGTAGCGCCCGCCACCGGGGCGGGCTGACTGAAGCGCTGAATGGCTTCCCAGATAATCGCTCCCAAGGCGACGAGCAGCAGCACCGCATTGGTCAGCGACGCCAGAATGCTGCTGCGCCGCAGGCCGTAGGTATGCTTTTGGGACGGGCGGCGCTTCGCGGCGAGGTACGCGCCCCAGGCGAGCAGCAGGCCCAGCACGTCCGAGGCGTTGTGACCGGCGTCGGCCACCAGCGCCAGGGACTTTGCCAGCGTGCCGTAGAGAACTTCGGCAACCACAAACGCCGTA
>Ga0160427_10000460_pt1 | contig 24981 bp, 30 predicted proteins | sample SolpanmetagenomL_FD_108194 | JGI IMG/M metagenome (GOLD analysis project Ga0160427, IMG submission 108194) | Solar panel surface microbial communities from Lawrence Berkeley National Laboratory, California, USA - L | ecosystem: Engineered > Built environment > Solar panel > Unclassified ...
GCACGCCAGCGACCTCAACAGGCTGAAAGGACTCGACCAAGCCGGTCGCCAACTCGCCTGGCGATGCGCATCAGCCGGAAACCAACTCGGCCTTTTTCAACGGAATCCACCATCTGCGGCTGTAGGCGCTACCGCCACATCCGACTGGCAATGTCCTTCTCTTCCGCACCAACTGCATCGGCGTAGATGGCCGTGGTGGAAAGCTGAGCATGGCCAAGCCATTTCTGCACCAGGTTGAGCGGGATGCCGGCCGTGACAGCCGCCACCCCAAAGCCGTGCCGCAGCCCCTTGGGCGAGGCGTGCGGCCCATCCAGCCTTGCCGCCACCATGACGGCGTGCACCGCCCGCCACCCAGTCATCCGGCTCCACGGCCATAGCCGCACGCCACGACCGCGCCCGCGCTTGCCCTGCCCTTCCCGGACGCCGTGCACCATGTCGAGCGCCTCGAGCAGGGCCGGCGGCACCGGCACGCTGCGGAACACGCCCGTCTTTCGCTTCTTGAGGCTCTCAAAGGTGATTACCCCCGCCGTGAGGTCCACTCGATCAAGGCTCAACGCCAGGGCTTCCGACAGGCGGCAGCCGGCATACGCCAGGGTCATACACAGCGTGCGAACCTGGCGCTCAGTCCTATCGGCTTCCCGCAGGAAGATTTCCCGCTCGCTCGCTGTCAGATACTTCCGCTCCCCTTCCGCCGTATGCAGCCCCATGCCGCCGGAGGTGGAGGCCTTGGCTGTCGGTAAGATCTCAGCCGGCGCACTCGCTTCTGGCGCTGCCTTTCGCCTTGGCTGAGGTGCTACGGCTGTTTTCCGTGTGCCCTCCTTCGGAGCGTCGTGGACCAAGGCTGCCTTGGCAGCCTTAGCGGTGGTGGGTCGTCTGGTCATGACGTTCGATCCTGGTAGCCGCGGCGCCGCTTGGCGTGGGTGAGACGGGCCAGGGCGTTCAGCGCTGCCCCAGGATCAGGATGCGGGTCGAGGCGCTGCTGCCCGGCGGTGCCGATCCGGCCCCAGTGCCGCATGAGAAGAGCGCGGCCGAACAGGTCGGGCCAGACCTCGGCGCGGTAGTAGCGGTGCTCGTTCTGCTCCGGTCGCACGCGCACCAGCGAGGCCGCGTCCGCAAAGAGCGGCAGCTGCTCGGGCGGGGGTGGGAGCGTAGCCTCGGCAGAGGCAGATTTTGGACGTTTGGGCATGGGTGCGCGGAAAGTGTATCAGATCTGGCACGGAGCGTATTAGCCAAACCCTGCAAATTGGCCCTGCTCTTGATCCGGCGGCCAGGCCAATTGGGCCAAATCTGATACACTATTAGTTATAGTGTATCAGGCTGCCGGTCCTCATAGGCCTGAGAGACCACTCTTTAGCTGTCTTCCAGGCTGCTGCGGGTCGCTTAGCTCTTCGCCGTGGTGCGGAAGGATGGCGTCCACCACCGTACCGGCTTTGGCTCGGGCAACGGGCGAGTGCGTGGACGACCGCGTTTCTTCGGAGCTGAAGGGTCAGTCGTCGGCTTAGGAGAGCTCATCCCGTCGAGCTCGGCGGCAGCCAGATCCACCGGAGCTGGGCTCGCTACTGCTAGGCTAGCCTCCTCTTGAGACCTCGCTTTAGCGGACCGCCTGGCTGTGGTGCGCTGCTGACGCTCGAAAATGGCATCGTCCAAGGCCCGCTGTGCCGTCAGTGTCGCCTGACGTGCCCTGTCCAACTCTTCCTGCTGTGCGAGCGCGCTATGCTGACAGCGTGTCTCGAGCGTGCGCGTCGCAAGCTCCGTTCGCTGCAGGAGCTGGTGCACTTCGCCGTGCCTCTGCCGCTCAGTAGCAAGCTGCCGCTCCAGCTCAGCGACCCGCTGCTGCAGGGCGGACGGCACGCTCGTGAGAGCGCTACTCCCGCTCACGCTATCTGGCTTGCGCCGAGCTGATCCGGGCTTGGCAGCTCCGTCACCTGCTTGTCGTGCCGGAGCAGCCTTGGTGGTCAGGTGACCTGACCCCCTAGAAGTGCCCCGCCGGAGATGAGACTTCGGTGGCACCACGGAAGGAAGCGAGATGGCGGGCAAGCATCACAAGCCGGAGGAGATCGTCGCCAAGCTGCGGCAGGTCGAGGTGCTGGTGGGACAAGGCAAGCTGGTGGCCGAGGGTGTGCGGGCGATCGGGGTGACGGAGGCCACCTACTACCGGTGGCGCGCTGAGTATGGCGGGCTGAAGCTGGACCAGGTGAAGCGCTTGAGGGTTCTCGAGCAGGAGAACGGGCGTTTGCGCCGTGCGGTGGCTGACCTGACGCTGGAGAAGCTGGTGCTGAAGGAAGCCGCGTCGGGAAACTTCTAAGCGCCCCTCGGCGCCGGGCGTGCGTTGCGCACGTCACGGTCAAGCTGGGCGTGTCCGAGCGGTTTGCCTGCCGGGTGCTGGATCAGCACCGTTCGACGCAGCGCAAGGTGCCCGGTGCGGCCGACGACGAGGCGGCGCTGACGACGGCGATCATCGACTGGGCTCGGCAGTATGGCCGGTATGGCTATCGTCGGGTCACGGCCTTGCTGCGTGCTGAGGGCTGGGCCTGCAACCACAAGCGGGTGGAGCGGATCTGGCGCCGGGAAGGCCTGAAAGTGCCCATACGCCAGCCCAAGCGCGGCCGGTTGTGGCTGAACGACGGGTCGTGCGTGCGGCTGCGCCCCGAACGGGTGAACCACGTTTGGGCCTACGACTTCGTCGAGGACCGCACCCGGGACGGACGCAAGCTGCGCATGCTGAACGTGGTGGACGAGTTCACCCGCGAGTGCCTGGCGATCCGGGTGGGGCGCAAGCTGGGGTCGGCTGACGTCATCGACGTGCTGGCGGACTTGTTTATCGCCCGTGGGACGCCTGGGTTCATCCGGTCGGACAATGGGCCGGAGTTCGTGGCCACTGCCGTGAAGGGCTGGATCAGCGGCGTGGGTGCCAAGACGGCTTACATCGAGCCAGGCAGCCCATGGGAGAACGGCTACGTGGAAAGCTTCAACGGCAAACTGCGGGACGAGCTGCTGAATGCGGAGGTGTTCAACACGCTCCTCGAGGCCAAGATCCTGATCGAGCAATGGCGGGTGCACTACAACACCGTACGCCCACACTCCTCCTTGGGCTACCGCCCGCCCGCACCGGAGGTGGCCACACTTGGAATGCCGGCATCGCCAGGACGCCCAGGCTCAACCGGCTCCGCCCCGCCACCCGTAGCCATGCTGCACTAAGATTTTGCCCGGATCACTCGATGGGGGCTGGTCAATAGGGCACTTCGGAATTGAACCAGCCCAGCCAATTATTGTTGGGAAGGGCAACCCACCTTTTGCCACCATGAACGAAGCCGTTCAGTTTAAAAAACAAGCGTTCCCATCGTGTATCATCGAAATGATCTGCGGCGCAGGCTACCCAACATAGCGTCAACGCTGCCTTCGTGCCCGCGCTAAGTCTTGGAAAAGCAGCATAGAAGTCATAGAATCCATTACTTGAACAAAACACCATGACTTTGGGGAACCGTTTTGTAAGTTCCGTAAGATCTCTAACGATTTTATCCAGCTTCTTATCAAGATTATCTTGATTATATTTCTCCCAAATAGGGTTTCTACAGGAAAACTCCTCAGTACAAAGTGCCTTTATATAGATATCAAGATTGAAAAAACGGCTCGCGGCCGGGAGTGCAAAGCGGATTTGACCAGGAGAGCCATCAATTCCGTGAATGAAGTAGATGCAATTGTTTGCTTTAGGATCCCCATATTCATGCATATCATCATAGAAGCTTCGGAAGCTATTGGTGAGGCTTTCTAAGTATGCACTTTTAAACTGAACTGAAAGTGACGCCAATGACATTGATCCAATCTGGAATGAGGTTAACAGTAGTTCGATTAAACAGTAATGCGGTGCGCGACTTATCACCAGGAAGGCCTCGCTAAAAAGGCGATAGTGTCCTTGGGAGCGGCTACATTTCCACCTTGGTTCCCAGCTCGACAACCTGGCCGCTTGCCAGCCCGGATGTGATTGCCTTCTATGCCCGTGCACCAGGTTGCTGCGGCGATCATGGCTCTGGTCTATGCCATTCAGGTCACGACGCGGAAGATCGTGAAGCTAGGAATGAACAGGATGATAGCGATGGCCGTGGCCACCCAGAACAGAATCTCTGCGATTCCTATCGCCAGGCCGACGAGGCCGCCAAAACCAAGAACGGCCAGAATGGCCGCTATGACAAGGAACACGATGGCAGCCTTGATCATGACGAAGACTTTCTGGGGGATGAAGCGAGCGGGCCAGGTCGGCGAGGTGCAGACCGATCCCCGCACCACGATCAAATTGGGGGCGTAGCCCGCACCCCATGTTCCATCATGTAGCCGAGTGACCGCTGATCAGACACTCGGAAAAGGGTACCCCCTTGTCAGGGATTACCTGACACGGAGGCCGGTCGCCTCATACGCAGAGCCGGCCGGCCGCAGTCTTTCCCGGACCTCTCAGCGCTGTCCGGCGAGACGCATCAACTCGGCCAGGTGACGCTCGGTCGGGCCGAGGTTTGCGGTGGCGAAGCCCTTAAGGTCGCTGTTCCCGCCTTCCGACATCTCAGCCCGGTAGGCGCTCACCAGATCCTGGTGCGCGTTGATCATGTCGAGCAGGTAGTCGTGATCGAAAGCGCGCCGAGACTTCTCGAGATCCGCCATCATCGTCTGTGCGCGAGTGGTGAGCGAGGCCGGCAAGCTGCCGCCCTGCCGCTCCGCCATCTGCTGCAGGTTCTGCATGTCCGGCATGTGGGCCGCGACCAGGCGCTGCGCGATGGCCCGGACGGCTGGGCGCCGGGCGTTCCGTACGGCCAGCCGTGAGGCCTCGATGACGAAGCGGTTCAGCTCCGACGCTCTGGTGCCAAAGCTGCCATCGGCGAAGGGCGTGACCGGGCGTGCCGGGACGGGTTCCGGCATCACCATTGGTGGCGCCGGGAATCGGGTTGTGCTGCAGGCCGCGAGCGGCAGGAAGACGATAAGGGCCAAGGCGGTCCGATGTGTCATTGACATTCTCCCGGTGTACACTCGAGGCTTGCGAGCGTGAGGCCAGTTCAACAGGAGAGGCATACGATCGCCAGGCCTATGACAGATGCCCAGTATGATATCGCATCGATGTCAGGTTTCTCCCGACAGACTGGAGGTCGCCCTCTGATGCATCATGACCGGTCACACGCCACGCAGGATGCCTCCGGCCTACAGGGAACTTCATGATCTTCGAAAGCTGGTATGGCCTACTCCGCATCCTGGTGGTTGGGCCGCTCGCCTATGCGGCCCTCGTGCTGCTTTTGAGGGTGTCCGGCAAGCGCACCCTGGCAAAGCTCAACGCCTTCGATCTAATCGTCACCGTCGCCCTGGGCTCCACCTTAGCGACGGTGCTGCTGTCGAAATCGGTGGCGCTGGTGGAGGGCGTGACCGGCCTAGTCGTGCTGGTGGCGCTACAATACATGGTCGCCTGGCTGTCGGTCCGGTCGGACTGGGTAGGTGGCCTGGTCAAATCCGAGCCGACGCTGCTGCTGCACCATGGCGCCTTCCTCCCCGTAGCCCTGCGGGCGCAGCGCGTGACCGAGGCAGAGGTCCGCTCTGCGCTCCGCTCCTCCGGGATCGCCGTACCGGCCGGGGCGGCCGCCGTCATTCTGGAGACCGATGGCAGCATGAGCGTCATTCCCCGCGACGTAGATTTCCCGCCGAAACTGCTGGACAAGGTCGAGTGATCGGCATTGCCGTCGGTTGGGTTCTGTTGGTGCTGGCGTACTTTGCGCTACCTGTGTCGGCCTTGCCGGCTTTGCCCATGGGTACCTGGTGGGTTCGCGTCCCTGATTATCCGCGCCTGCAGCTTCTGATCGCAATGATGCTGCTGGTGGGAGGCACGATCCTGGCCGCTGTGCTGCTGCCGCATTGGCGTCGGCGCTAGATATCCCGACCGACGCTCGCCATGCTGGCATTTGGATGGCGTAGATACAGTCTTGCTCACGCCTTGCATGCTGCCGCCCATTCTGAATTAACCGAACGTAACTGCAGGATCACGCCTGGCGGCGGACCGCCTACGCAGGTTGGAGGTTGAAAGTGCAGATGATCAACAAGCAAGACCACTGTCTGCTGACTGCGGCCGGCATCACGCTCGTCGGCATGCTCTACGTGGAAGGCTATCTGGAACGGAGCTCGGTCACGACAAGCGAATGACCCACGACCTCTGGCTGCTTGGCCTTTGCATCTTTGGGCTGCTCGCACTGCTGGGCGCCACCTCCGGCATCGTCAACCAGCTACTCTGGGTGTCGGAGCCGCTGGCTTGCGTGCTGGCCGGCATCGCGCTGGGTCCGTTCGGCGCCGGGCTGCTGCACCTGGATCCTGCTACGAGTCCACTTGATGCCGGCATCCTGAGGGAGGCTGCGCGCTTCACCCTGGCCATCGCCGTGACCGGTGCCGCCATGCGCCTGCCCGCCTTCTGGCTGCGACGGAACTGGCGGGGTCTGACGGTGGCGCTAGGCCCGGGCATGGTGCTGATGTGGGGGGCGGGCACCGCCATCGCCGCCCTGGTGCTCGGCCTGCCGCTGCTGCCCGCCCTGCTGCTGGGGGCCGCCATCGCGCCGACGGATCCGGTCCTCTCCGCCCCGATCCTAACTGGGCGGCTGGCCCGGCACGCCGTACCAGGCCCCCTGCGCGACGCCATGACTGCAGAAAGTGCCATCAACGACGGGCTGGCCCTGCCGCTGGTGATGCTGCCGATTAGCCTGATGCTGCACCCTACGGCGGTTGCCTGGTCCGACTGGCTGGTGCACGTGGTGCTGTGGGAGATCCTCGGCGCCGTACTGGTGGGCGCCAGCATCGGCTGGACGACCGCGAAGATCATGGCATGGTCACGTAACCGCCCAGATGCGGACAGCGCTTCACTGCTAACAGTCACCATTGCCATGGCCTTGGCCACCACGGCAGGCGTGCGGCTACTAGGCGGAGACGAGGTGCTCGCCGCCTTCGTGGCCGGTGCAGTGCTGAACAACAGCAACCGGCGGTTCAACGTCGAGGAGCACCACGAGCGGTTCAGCGAGGCGCTGGCACGGTTCTTCGACCTGCCGGTGATGATCCTGTTCGGCGCCGCAATCCCCTGGGCGGCCTGGGCCGGCCTGGGCTTGGCTGCACCCGGCTTCGCGATGGCGGTGCTACTGTTGCGCCGCATCCCGGCCTGGCTGCTGCTGCGGCGCTGGATGCCGTGGAACCGCGATGTCCGCAGTGCGCTGTTCGCCGGATGGTTTGGGCCGATCGGCGCGGCGGCGCTGTTCTACGCCATGCTGATCCTGGACGAGACCGGGTCCGCGGCGCTCTGGCCGTTCGTGGCCCTGGCCATCGGCGCCTCCGTGCTGGTGCACGGCATCACCGGCACGCCTTTCACCCGGCTGTTCGGCGGCACGCCTCCACCGGAGACCGAAGAGGAGCCTCGCCAGGTGGGACGAGCGCGGAAGGAAGATGCCGGTGGCTGAACAGGCGAATGCGGGCGAGGAGGTGTTCATCCCGCTGGCGGACTACGACGAACCCTCCATGCCTGCGCAGGAGCTGCTCCGCACGGTACTTGGTCGCGTACAGGCGTTACTGGCGCGCAACGAGGCCAAGCCGTTCATTGCCGACGGCCTGCTGAAGAGGACGACGATGGACACACTGAACGAGGTGGTCGCCCCGCCCGCCTGCGGCCCGCTGCTAACGGAGGTGGAGCGGACCGTCGTGGGGTGGCGCGAGGAGCGCCCCGCCGTCTCCAACATTAAGATGATCGTGGTCCCGCCCTGCGACGAGAACGACATCCTCAAGACCTGGGCCCGGCAGCAGGGCCATAAGGTGCTGGTTCCGCCCGCGCGTCAGGCGCTGATCGAGGCGCCGGCCGTGCCGGTGCCGGCACTGGATGGGCCGGGCCTACTGGTGATCCCGCGGCTGGAGGACTGGTTCCTCCGACACCGCAACGGCCTGCGCACGCTGCGCGACCTGCTCGCCGCCGTGGACGGGTGCAAGCGCCAGATCGTGATAGGCTGCAATAGCTGGGCCTGGGCCTTCCTAAGCAAGGTGGTCAACGCCGACCTGATCCTGCCGGACCCGGTCACCTTCGTGGCATTCGACGAGGCGCGGCTGCACCGCTGGTTCGGCCAGCTCGCCACCGCAGATGCGACCGCTGGCGTGCGGTTCCGGCGGTCCAAGACCGGTTCCGACGTGCTGGAGCTGGACAAGGATGGTCTCCCCATGGACGACTACCTCCGCACGCTGGCGGGTCGTAGCCTGGGCATTCCCTGGGTGGCGTGGCACATGTGGCGCCGCAGCCTGCGCTCCGACGCCGACACGAAGCCGACGGCGGATGCCAAGGCGATGCTGTCCTCCGACGCTGACGAGGTGCCGGGCGAACAGACCCTCTGGGTAGCCGCCCTGGACGAGTACGTGCTCCCGGGCAAGAACGAACAGTCGGCGCTGCTGGTACTGCAGGCGCTGCTGATCCATGGTCCGCTCAGCGCCGCGCACCTGGGCTTGGTGCTGCCGGTGGTAGGGGAGTCGAACATCGTGTCCGTCCTGGTGAAAGCCGGCTTCGTCACGCGCGATGGCGACCTGTTCACATGCCGCCCCGTTGCTTATCCCACCATTCGCGCCGGCTTGGCCTCCGCCGGCCTGCCGTCGGACCGGAGCTGAGCATGGCGGCGGTAACCGACAGCGACGCCTCGGAGCAGAGCGTCAAGCTTCTCCATAACCTGCAGGACATCAGCTTCCTGGAGATCGGGCTGGTCCTGGTCGGAACTTCGGCGGCGATCTGGCTGATCCGCAGGGCCCTACCGTTTCTGGCCGAACGCGGGCCCAGCCGGATGCGACTCTATCTCCTCGCCGTGGTGCCCATCGCCCGGCTGGTGCTGCTCACGCTCGCGATCCTCTGGATCGTGCCGATCGTCTTCAACATCACTTTCCAGAACTTCCTGGTTATCGCAGGCGCCGCCAGCGTCGCCATCGGCTTCGCGTTCAAGGATTACGTCAGCAGCCTGATCGCTGGCGTGGTCGCGATCGTCGAACGCCCTTACCGGCTTGGCGACTGGGTGACGATCGGCGGCGACTACGGCGAGGTCCGCACCGTGGGGATGCGGGCCATCCGCATGCTGACGGCCGACGCCAATGTCATCGTCATCCCGCACAGCAAGCTGTGGACCGACAACATCTCCAACTCCAACGACGGCGCCCGCACCCTGATGTGTGTCGCCAACTTCTACCTGGACCCCCGGCACGATGCGGCCGTCCTGCGCTCGGTGCTGCAGGACGTCGCGATGACCAGCGCCTACCTCGACTACGCACAGCCGGTGATCGTGGTGCTGGTCGAGGAGCCCTGGGGCACCCACTACAAGGTGCGCGCCTATCCCTATGAGATGCGCGACCAGTTCGCCTTCATCAGCGATCTCACGGTGCGCGGCAAGCTCGCCATTGCGGAGGCGGGGGCACGCGAGGTGCAGGCGATGGCGATGCCGCGATAATTCCTGGCCCGCACCGCCCTGGGCGGCCATAGTACAGGTTATCCAGGTCACCAGGGAAGGGGTTGCCGCCATGGTCGATCGCAGAACGGTTCTCAAGGGTGCGGGCGCGCTGGTCTTGACGGGCGCACGGCCACGCCCGGCCGAAGCGGCAGTGCCGGAACTGCGAGGCAATCACTTCGACCTGCGACTTGACCGGATCGCCATCAACAAGACCGGCACCACAGACTGGGCCAACGCCATCAACGGCGGTGTGCCCGGCCCCACCCTGCGCTGGCGGGAGGGCGACGTTGTCACCCTCGACGTCACCAACAACCTGCCGGAGCTGACGGGTCTGCACTGGCACGGTATCATCCTGCCCAACTCGATGGACGGCGTGCCGGGCCTGGAGTTCCCGGGTATCCAGCCGGGTGAGACCTTCACCTACCGCTTCCCCGTCGTGCAGAGTGGCACCTACTGGTATCACAGCCACCTCGCCTACCAGGAGCAAAAGGGGGCCTATGGCGCGCTGATCATCGACCCGGCCGGTCAGCCGCGCGTCACCGCGGACCGGGACTACGTGGTGGTGCTCAGCGACTGGATGGATGGCTCCCCACTGATCGTCCACAACAATCTCAAGCACATGAGCGACTACTACAACTATAACCGCCGTACCCTCGGCACCTTCGTGGCTGACGTACAGCAGAGCGGGCTGGGGGCCACGGTCAAGGAGCGCGCGAACTGGGCCGACATGCGCATGGACCCCACCGGGATCATGAATCCCACCGGCGCGCTCTACACCTACCTGATGAACGGCCTACCCAGCGACGCCAACTGGACCGGCCTGTTCCGCCCCGGCGAACGGGTGCGGCTGCGCTTCATCAACGCCTCAGCCATGACCTACTACGACATCGGCATCCCGGGCCTGACGATGGACGTGGTGCACGTGCATGGCAACGACGTTGAGCCGGTGACGGTGGACCAATTCCGCATCGGTGTCGCCGAAACCTACGACGTGATCGTGCAGCCGCGGGAGAACCGGGCCTACACCGTCTTCGCGCAGGACATGGAGCGGTCCGGCTTCGTGCGCGGCACCCTCGCCCCGCGCCCGGGAATGCAGACGGCGATCCCCGCGATGGACGCGGCGCCCATACGGACCATGACCGACATGGGCATGCCCGGCATGGCGCCGAACCAGGTGGGCGCCACCCACCCGGACCGCACGCGCATCGACGGCATCATGGGCATGGACACCCTTCCGGCAGAGAAGACGCTGCGCCCCGGACAGCAGGAGCGCGGCAAGCCGCCCGCCGCGACCCAGGCGCTCAAGCCCGGCATCGAGCAGCAATACGTCGTCGGCACTACCACAAACCGGCTGGACCGTCCCGGCGACGGGCTGGACCACCTGACCAGCCAGCGCCGCATCCTCACCTACGCCGACCTACGCTCGGCGGCCCCAGACCTGGACCGCCGGCCGCCCACGAAGGAGGTGCTGCTGACGCTAACAGCCAACATGGAGCGGTTCATCTTCGGCTTCGACGGCAAGAAGTTCAGCGAGGTCGGCCCGATCGACGTCACGCTGGGCGAGCGCTTTCGCCTGCGGTTCGTGAATTCCACCATGATGCAGCACCCCATCCACCTGCACGGCATGTGGATGGAGCTGGAGAATGGCCAAGGTGATCATCGCCCCTACCTCCACACCATCAGCGTCAAGCCCGGCGAGGACATCTCCCTGCTAGTCACCCCGTTGGCCACCGGGCAGTGGCCGTTGCACTGCCATCTGCTCTACCACTTCGAGTCCGGCATGTTCCGCACACTGCGCGTCCTGCCGCGAGCGGCATGATGCGCACGGCGGCGGCTCTGCTTGTCTTGCTGTTCGCGGCTGGGCCGGCGCGGGCGCAGCTCTTCGGCAGCGGCGGCCGGCTGATCGGCCCGGCCGGGCTGGGATCCGACACGCTGCAAGGCGCCTCGCCCTATGGCAGCCTAATTCCGGACAATCGCGTCTACATCCACGGTTTCTTCGACCAGCTGGAAGGCCGCATCGGTGACGGCACCGCCCTGCGCTGGGATGGGCAGGCTTGGATAGGCGATGATTACAACAAGCTGTGGATCAAGTCCGAGGGCCGCTACAACCCGAACAACCGTGGCCGCATGAGCGATGGCGATCACGAGTTCCTCTACGACCGCCCGATCAGCCGCTACTTCGACATCCAGGCTGGCGTGCGCGTGGACCTGGACAGCGGCCCCACACGCACTTGGGCGGCGCTGGGCATCCAGGGCCTGGCCATCGGCTTCTGGAACGTAGAGGCAACGGTCTTTGCCAGCGACAATGGTCACTACGCGCTGAAGACTAATGCCTCTTACGACCTGTATCTTACCCAACGCCTGGTCCTGCAGCCGCAGTTCGAGACCAACTGGTACACGAAGCAGGATCGCGGCCGCGGTGTGGGGGCCGGCCTGTCAGACATCGATAGCGGGTTGCGCCTGCGCTACGACATTAGCCGCAAGCTCTCGCCCTATGTCGGCGTCAGCTACCAGCGCCGCTTCGGCGGCACGGAGGGGCTGACGCGCGAGAGCGGCGGCAAGGTGAACGACGTGCGGGCCCTGGTGGGCCTGCGCACCTGGTTCTGATTACGGCGCTGCCGCGACGGTGTTGCCCGGCTGGTTTCGCCGGGTCCGTTGCAACTGGTCGCAGGCGGCCTCAATAGTCTGCGGCCGCGGGGACCTATGTATGTCCGGCACTTGGCGGCAGCGGTCCAGCAAGGCCTGCAGGCTATCCGCGTCGACTGCTGGAACGTAGCTGGAGACGCCAGGCGTGCCATAGCCCAGGATGGCGCCGGGTGCGGCCTGGGGCGGCCTACCGCAGGCCGCAAGTATTAGCGGAACGGTGAACGCGATGGTGGCTCCGAGGAGCGCCGAACGGTTCATGCACCTGGTTCCTACTGTTCGCGCCACCCTACCGCGGTCCGGCGCCCGCCGTCACGGCATACCGGACGCAATTTGTTCTCCTACGGCTGCCTTCTCTCGTAGCAGAACCTCATTCAAGTGGCGCGGCTCCGGCGGCGACGAACCGGCGGGCCAGCCCTCCCGCTGCCTACTGCGGTTCCCATCCGTCGCCTCGGTCTGATCGTGCAGCAGCACAACGCGGGTGGGGAACGGAATATCCACCCCGGCCACGGTGAGCGCGTCCTTAACCGCCAGGATTACGGCGCCGCGGGCCCGGACCACGCTGCCGCGCTCTGCCGCCGACCACCAGCGGACACGGATGTTCACAGTGGAGCCGGCGAGCTCCCAGGGCAGGGTTTCGGGGGCCGGGTCTTGCTCCACGCCCTCGATGGTGCGGAGCGCATCGCGGATCACCTGACAGGCCCGGGCAAGGTCGTCGCCGTAGCCGATGCCCACGTCGTACTCGGAACGTGACGCGGCATAGGCGGTGTGGACTGTGACGGCCTGAGTGTAGATGTCGCTATTCGGGATCACCACGCGGTGACCGTCATAGGTTCGCAGCAGGGTCGCGCGCGCCTCAATCGCCTCCACCGTGCCCTCGAACGCGCCCGAGCGGATCTGGTCGCCCCTGCGGAACGGCTGGCGGTATAGGATCAGCAGGCCGGACAGCCAGTTCTGCAGGATGTCCTTGAAGGCGAAGCCGATGGCGACAGAGCCGACGCCCAGGGCAGAGAACAGGTCGCCCGGCTTGACCGACGGAAAGACGATGGCGGAGACGACGAGCACGCCAAACAGCAGGATCGCCCATTTGGCGAAACCGCCCAGTAACACGCCGAGATCCTGGCGGCCCCGACCTTGCAGAAGCGTGGCGATACCACGTCGCGCGCCCCACCCCGCCGCCATGAACAGTAGGAAGACGATGGCCGCGATGCCGATATTCGGCAGGATGAAGAAGAATCCATCGATCAGATCGGCTATTTTGGCGGTCAGCGGGGTGATCGGGTTGGTCATCGCTGCACGGGCACCGTCGCCACCGGGATCACAGCACCAGACTGCCGGCGAACAGCGCGATGGCGATGAACACCACGAAGATGGCCAGGGCGATGAAAAACAAGATTTTGGCGATACCCGCCGTGGCGGAGGAGACGCCGGAGAAGCCGAAAAAGCCTGCGACGAGCGAAACGACAAAGAAAATCAGTGCGAGCTTGAGCATGACAGGTTCCTACGAACGTAAGACGGTGGCGGGGGCGGCGAAGCGCCGCCCCCAAACGATCAGGACTGCCAGTAGGGCTTGATGCCGAACCGCTCGTACAATGCCTGCAGCTGCGCGCGCCTTACCTGAACCGGCACGTCGCCCTTGTGCAGCGGGGCCTGCGCCTTGGCGTCGGCCGCATCAGCCTTCAACACGAAATCCTTGTCCTTGGCGTTCCACATGACGGCCTGGGGCGGCACCGGAATCCAATCCTCGCCCATGCCAAGGAATCCGCCCTGGCTCAGCAGCAGGTAGGCGATCCTGCCGGTGGCGGTGTCGACCATGATCTTATCGATCTCGCCGACGACCTTGCCGTCCTTGCCATTCACCGTCTCGCCCTGGATGTTGCCGGCCATGTGCTTGCCGGTGTTCATCTGCATAACGGTGTCGTGCCGAACCAGGACGTAGTGGTCGTCCTCGGTGCCTGGCGCGGCGGCGTTGCCGGCGGCGACAGGCTTCGGCACGGCGTAGTAGGTGTAGAGCGAGGCCACTTCCTGCGGCTTGGCCAGATCACTGATCTGATCCTCGCTGACGCGCCGGGACTTGCCCAGCTTGTCGGCCGTGACCATCACGTTCATGACGTCAGCGGTGCGGGACAGCTTCAGCTCAGAGAAGGGCACCGCAACATACTTGCCATCGAGCTTGAACGTGCCGTCAGACTCGATCACGGCATAGGCGGCGGTGCCGGATTGCAGGTTAACCACCACCGAGTGGATCTCGCCGGCGTCATGGCCCTGCGGGTCACGCAGCTTGCGGCCGACCAGATTCTCTACCGAGGCGACGGTGACCCAGGGCGACTGCCCGGCCGGCTTTGGGGTGGTGGCCGACGCGGGTGCCACCACGGGTGCCGTCGCCACGGGATCAGCGGCGAAGGCGGGCGAGGCGAGGCTGGCGGCCAATGCGGTGGCGGCGAGAAGCTTCTGCATATGCGAGATTCCTCTGATGAAAACATGACCGGTGGACTGACCGGATTGCGGAGTCCGCTGGATCGTGATTGCAGCATCCGGCACTGAACCCGCCCCGGGCAGTCAGGAAACGCGATCCTCGTGTCAGGCATTACCTGACAGTCATGGCCGCAATGGCTGCACCGGCATGCCTTCCGCTGTGCGATAGATCACCTCGTGCTCTCGTTCCGCCGATCGTCCGGGATTAGGATGACCCCCGGTTTTCTCACCGGAATGGGTCAGACCTGGTTGCTGCTCGCCTGTGCCGCGGTCCTGCCGTTGCTGCTGTTCGGTGGCTGGGCTGGCTACCTCTCGGCCGAGCAGGCTCGGGCCGAGACCAGCCGGACCGCCATTGCCACCGCAAATGCCGCCGCCGCGCGGATCTCGGCCGAGCTTGGGGCCCAGCTGGACCTGGTTCGTGCCCTAGCCGCCTCCTCGGCACTCGACCAGATGGACCTTGTCGCCTTCCGGGTCACCACCGGACGAGTGCGAGCGGAGCAGAGGCTGTGGCACACGGTCGAGCTGGCGCTGCCCTCCGGCATGCAGGTGATGAACCTCCTGCGCCCGGCCGGCGCAGCACTCGGGCACACCGCGGACGAAGCCACCCTGAACCAAGTGGTACGGGAGCAGCGGGCCGTGGTGGGCGGGATCGGCCCGGTCGGGCCCGTTTCTGGGCGCCGCCTTGTCACGCTGCAGGTCCCGGTGATCCGCCACGGCACGGTGCAAGCCGTGCTGTCGGTGGGTATGGCCCCGGACAGTATTGACACACTACTGTCCACCGCCGGTGCACCTGCGGCCTGGATCGGCGTCGTTGTGGATGCCGCCGGGCGGATCGTGGCGCGGACCGAAGCCGGGATCGAGAGGCAGGGCAACCTCGCCAGCGACCTGCTGCGGGCCGCCATTGCCCAGGCGCCGGACGGAATGCAGGGCGGCCTTACGCTGGAAGGCGTGCGGGTGGAGACCGTCCGTCGGACGCTCGCGGGTTCGGACGGTTGGGTGGTCGCCTACGGCATCCCGCTGCACCTGCTGCAGGCCCCGGTTCAGCGGGCGCTGGTCCTGCTGATGGCCGAGGGCGCTGCGGGACTGCTGCTGGCCGCCCTGCTCACATCGCTCGTGACACGGGACTTGGCGCAGCACAGGGCGGATGCGGCGGACCGCGCCGCCCGCTTCCTCCACGCCAGCGAGGAGAGCCGCGCCCTGGCCGTAGAAGCCGCAGAGCTCGGGGTGTGGCGCTGGGATGCCGAGACCGACACATTCGACGGATCAGCCCGATGCCTCGCGCTACTCGACCTGCCGCCACGCGGTACCGGGCGACCACGATGGGCGGAAGCCTTCGCCAAGGTGCATGAATGCGACAGGAAAGCCTTCGACCTCGCGGTCCGGCACAGCATCGGCGCGGGTGAGCGGCTGGAGGAGGAGCTTCGCCTGCAGCCGATGCCGGGACCGCCACGCTGGATCCGCCTGATCGGCAGTCCGGCTGCGGCCGGACTGCAGGGCGTGCTGGCCGACATCAGCGATCAGAAACGCTTGGAGGCCGAGCGGCTTGACCTTCTGCGTGGCATGGCGGATGTGCAGGAGCAGGAGCGGCGGCGGATCGCGCGGGACCTGCATGACCAAGTCGGGCAGACCGTGACCGGCCTGTCGCTTGGCCTCAAGACGCTGCAGGATAAACTCGCCGGTCCTGGCAGCGACCCGGCTTTGCGCGACCGCTTGGCCTGGCTGCGCACCCTGGCAGCCGGTATTGGGCAGGAGATTCACCGTGTCGCCGCCGACCTGCGTCCCGCGGCGCTGGACGATTTCGGCCTGGTCCCGGCGATCAACGCCCTGGCCCGCGGCTGGGGCGAGCAACACGGGATCGAGGCGGACGTGCAGGTGGTGGGCCCGGTGGAACGGCTGCCGGCGGACATCGAGACAGTGATCTACCGCTTGGTACAGGAGGCGCTGACCAATGTCGCCAAGCACGCCCATGCCACATCCGTCAGCGTGTTGCTGGAACGTAGGAGAGCCAGCCTGCGCCTGATCGTGGAGGATGACGGCGCCGGCTTCGACACCTCGGCCGAACCAACTGACGGGCGCCAGCGCCTGGGATTATCCGGTATGCGCGAACGCCTGCGCTTGGTCGGCGGCAACCTGTTTGTGGAGAGCGCGCCAGGTGCCGGCACCACGTTGTTCATCACCGCGCCCGATCCACTGTCGCACCCAGGACATGCAGCATGATCCGGGTCGCGCTCTCGGACGATCATCCCATCGTCCTCGCCGGGATGAAAGCGCTGTTACAGGCGACGCCTGACATGGATCTGGTTGGCGAGGCCATGACTGGGAAGGCCGCCTTAGAGCTGATGCGAGAAGAGCGGCCAGACGTGGCCATCGTGGATATCTCGATGCCCGACATGACCGGTATTGACCTCGCACAACAGCTGGCGCTGGAGTGCCCGTCCGTGCGCCTGCTTGCCCTGACGGTGCATGAGGATCGAACCTACCTGCAAGCAATGCTGGCGGCTGGTGCCCGCGGCTACCTCCTGAAGCGCTCGGCAGCGGAGGAACTGGTGCGCGCTATTCGCGCGGTGGCGGAGGGTGGCCTGTTCCTCGACCCGGCGATCGCCGGGCTGGCGCTGTCGTGTTCCGCATCGCTTGGCCAGCCGAGCCCGGCCGCAGCCGGTGACGGGTTGAGCCCACGGGAACAGGACGTGCTGCGCCATACCGCACGGGGCTTGAGTAACAAGGAGATCGCCTATCGGCTGGAGATCAGCACGAAAACGGTGGAAACCTACAAGGCCCGCGCGACGGAGAAGCTTGGGCTACGCACAAGATCCGACATCGTACGCTACGGAGCCGGACAGGGCTGGTTGAAGGAACTCGAGACCGACGACTCCACGCCCGGCCGAAACGCAAGCGATGGTCGCCCTTGATACAATCCGTCCACACCAGGGCCGCCCCGACCGACACGCTCATGCCCACGACCGGTCGAGCATTGCGATCCGGGCAACGAAGGGAGCCCAGGAGAGTTCAAGCCAAGCGCTGCCGGAGCAGCGCTTGCCGGGCGGTCAACACAGCATCGATCTGCGCCCCCACCAGCAGGGCGAGGGCGCAGCCATACAGCCAAAGCAGCGCCACGGCGATGCTGCCCAGCGAGCCGTAAAGCCGGCCGAAATTGGCCACATGATCGACGTAGAGCGAGATGCCGGCTGAGGCCAGCAGGCACAGCAGGGTCCCTGCGGCCACGCCCCAGCACAGCGGCACGGCCTGGCTGCCAGTCCGGTTCGCCCCGTAGCGATACAGGATTGCCAGCATCACCGCGAACATCCCTACCAACACCGGCCACCGCAGCCACACCAGAGGCAGCTTAGCTTTGGACTGCAGCCAGCCCGCCATAAGGGGCACCAGCGCCGCCAGTGCCAGCATGATGAAAAGGACGACGATGCCGCCTACGCCCAGGCAAAGCGCTGCCAGCCATCGGTAGAGCCGCCGTCGCGTCTCCTTCACGTCGTAGACCACGTTCAGGGCGGTTATTAGCCCACCTGCGGCCCGGGTCGATGTCCAGACCACCAGCAGTAGGTTGGCCCCTAGGGCAACGCCGCCGCCGAACCCCTTTGGCACGCTAGTAAGGAACGGCATGACTAGGTCCACCATGGCTGGTGGCAGCAGCGCCCCATTATTGTGCAGGGCCGACTGCAGGGCGTCCGAATCCCCCACCAGGGCCCAGAGTGCCGCCGCTGCCGCCAAGGCTGGCAACAGTCCCAGGATCGCATAGTAGGCGAGCCCGGCCGCCATCAGGGTAGCGTGATCGTTGAACACCTCCCGCCACAGGGTTCGCAGCACATGCACGAGGGCGCTGCCGCCGGGTCTCGCGTTTGTCATCGACGGCATGGCGCGTTCATCGCGCCATGGTGGCACACTCCGGAGTGTTATCCCGAGGGAGCCTGCCGTGGCCCATGATCCGCCGGACTTTGACGCCGCACGAAGCCGCCAGATGCTTGATCGTTTCCGCGTGAGTGACGGGATGGGCTTTCAACTGGACCACTACCCCACCGACGACGCGGCGCCGGACATTATCGGCAAGTCGGATGCCAAGGCGCTCCTCAAGGCCGGCATCCAGCGCCTTGCCGCCCAGCAGGAGCTGCTATACGCCAATGCCACCTGGTCGTTGCTGATCGTGTTCCAGGCCATGGATGCCGGCGGTAAGGACAGCAGCATCAAGCACGTCATGTCCGGCATCAATCCTCAAGGAGTCGCGGTCACGTCGTTCAAGCAACCGGGTCCGGAAGCGCTGGCGCACGACTTCCTGTGGCGTATCACGACCGCTCTGCCGGCCCGAGGCATGATCGGGATTTTCAATCGCTCCCATTATGAGGAGGTGCTGATCACCCGCGTGCATCCGGCGCTGCTGGACCGCCAAAACATCCCGGCCGTGCTGCGCGATGACCCGGAGTTCTGGGCCCGGCGCCTGCAGGACATCGCCGGGTTCGAACGCCACCTGGCCCGGCAGGGTACGGTGATCCTCAAGTTTTTCCTCAACGTCAGCAAGGATGAGCAGAAAAGCCGCTTCCTGGACCGGCTGGACGAGCCGGACAAGCACTGGAAGTTCGACGGGGCTGACTTAGCGGAGCGGGCGCTGTGGGAGAGCTACATGGACGCCTATGGCCACGCGATCGCCGCTACAGCCTTTCCGCACGCGCCCTGGTTCGTGGTCCCGGCCGACCAGAAATGGTTCACCCGGCTGGTCATCGTAGAGGCCATCAACGAGGCGCTGGCGGCGCTCGACCTGAAGCCGGTGACTGTGTCGGCGGCAGAGGGGGCGGAGCTCGCGACGGCCCGGGAGCGGCTCTGCTTGGAGTAGGGGCGGGACACACACGTCGGCGTCAGGGATATCCTGGCATGCGCCCATGTTCAGTCCCGGGGTGGTGTGACGGGTCGATCCTGAACCGGTCTGGTTCTCTGGTCCAGGTTTGACAAATGAACTCGTAGGGGGTTAGGCCGCGCAACGCCTTGAGCCGGCGGGCATGGTTGTATGCATCCAGGAAGAGCTGGATGTGCCTGTGCTGGTCGTCATGGCTGGCGTAGTGGTATCGCCGCACGGTGGCATCCTTCACCGTGCGGTTCATGCGTCCGACCTGACCGTTGGTCCACGGGTGGTAGGGCCTGGTCAACCTGTGTTCGATACCATGCTTTTCGCAGGCATAGCCGAAAGCGTGGCAGCGTCCGGTGCGCGCCTGCTGGCGGGCGATCCAGAACGTCGTGGTGTCCTCTCCGCTGCATTCCTCAGGGCCGGTATGGGCGAACTGGACGCCATTGTCAGTGAGCAGGGTGTGGATCCTGTAGGGCACGGCCTTGACCAGGGCGTATAGGAAATCGGCCCCGATCTGGCGTGTTGCCTTCTCATGCAGCTGGGTCTTGGTGCATGAACGTGTCGGGGGTAGGCGTGCAATGGCTGTCCGGCTAGGGCGTCAGGATGCCCTTCAAAGCCAACGCTGCTCGTCGTCACCGTATCCCGCGGGCCCGCTACCGGGTGACCAACTGGCCGGTCTACGAGGCCGGGCTGCGCAGGCGTGGCGACCTGACGTTGTGGCTGGACCCGGACGCCGTCGCCGGCTGGGCCGCGCCCCGGCGCAGCACCCCAGGCGGGCAGCCCCGCTACTCCGACCTGGCGATCGAGCTGGTGCTGACGCGGCACCTGGTGTTCCATCTCACCCTGCGCCAGGCCGAGGGGTGTGCCCGGAGCATGCTGGCACTGCTCGGGTTGGATCTGCACGTGCCGGATCATACCACCCTGTCGCGGCGGAGCCGATCGTTTGCCGTGCGGCAACCGCGTGTCCCTGCTGGCGGCGACCCGATGCACCTGGTGCTGGACAGCACGGGACTGGAGCTGTTCGGGCGGGGTGAATGGTGTGCGGCCAAGCACGGCCGTGCGCGCCGGCGATGGCTCAAGCTGCACATCGGTGTGGACGCCACCACCGGCGAGATCGCCACCCACGTGCTGACCGACGGTCACGCCGATGACGCGGTGCAAGTGCCGGACCTCCTGCGCCAGCCAGAGAGCACCATCGCCAGCCTCCTCGCGGACGGTGCTTACGATGGTGACCCCGTCTACCAGGCCGCTGCTGCGCGCCAGCCTGAACAGCCACCGACCGTGGTGATCCCGCCGCGGAGCTCCGCGGTGCTGAGCACGACGGGTCCGGATTGTCAGAGTCCACGCGACCGGCACATCCAGCTTATGGCCGAGCGTGGCCGCATGGCATGGCAACGCCTGACTGGCTACGGCAGGCGGAACGTCGTCGAAGCGACCATGGCGAGATACAAAAGACTGATTGGCCCGAAGCTGCGGGCCCGTCACCGTGACGCTCAGGCGGGCGAAGTTGCTCTCGGCGTCCAGGTGCTCAACCGTATGATCCGCGAAGCCAAGCCGGTCATCGTTCGTCGTAGCTGATCAAACCGCAGCAGGGCTGATTTCGCCGCAATCAGGTCCATGCACCAAAGCCGCTTCAACCGAATGATTGGCGACGGCTTGCGATCGCGCACTGATCGACGTCGCGCGACCGAGATCGGCATCACGGTGGATGCACTGAACCGGATGCTGGAACTCGGGCGTCCGGAGTATTTCCGCCTTCCGTAACGGCAAGACGAGAGGCTAGAGCTGCGGCTGCCTACTGATCCCTGCAACACAGTCGTGATGGCCCGTAGGACAGGCCGACCGCGGCCAGCGCCATCATCGACGGCACCAGCCAGAAAGTGGAGCGCAACGTTTTGAACCAGTTGACCAGCTTGGATTTCACCCGGACTCCTTCCGCTGATCGGGAGTAGCATCCAGCCTCTGGCCGTCAGAGCTGTTACCCACAATCGTGTCGGGTCTTGCCGGAACAGCACAACAGCCGGAGAACTCTTTCGATGACGCCCGTGTCCGTACACCCCCTCGACCAATCCCGGCTGCTTCGGGGCATCCACGTCACGCTCCGGCTGGCGGTAATCAGTACCCTGATCTTGCTGGGCCTTTGGCTCCTGCAGGATGTCATCCTGCTCGCCTTCGCCGCCATTCTGATCGCTTGCGTGTTGCGCGCCGCCAGCGCCTACGTCGGCCGTCTGACCGGGATTGGCCCGCAATGGGCGCTGCTGCCCATCGTGCTGCTGGTGCTTCTCACGGCTTGCGGCCTGCTGTGGTGGCGCGGGCCGGTGATCGCCAGCCAGGCGACGGACATCGCCGGGCAGCTGCGCGGCCAAGCGGAACGCATATGGAGCTCAGCCAGTGACAGCGCCTGGGCGTCACCGCTGATCGAACGGTTCAGGAGCGCCGACGGCGGTTGGCTGAAGGGTGTCGGCGGCTACGTGACGGGGCTCGCCAGTTCGACGCTCGGCATCAGCACCAGCCTGCTCCTCGTGCTCGCCACGGCCTTGTTCCTGGCCATCTCGCCTGACACCTACCGTCGCGGCCTGCTGCGGCTCATGCCGCCCGCCTGGCGGGATCGGGGCGACGAGGTGCTCAGGTCGCTGGGTGATACCCTGCAACTCTGGTTCCTGGGACAGCTCGTGGACATGCTGCTCGTCAGTGTGCTGGTCGGCATCGGGTTGTATGCCCTGGGCGTGCAGCTCGCATTCACGCTGGCGCTGTTCGCCGGTCTGCTGAACTTCATCCCGTTCATCGGCGCACTGGTCGGCGCGGTGCCGGCAGTGCTGATCGCGCTCTCGCAGTCGCCACTGCAGGCGGCGCTTGTGGCGGCGCTGTTCCTGGCCGTACAGACCTTCGAGGGCAACGTCATCGCACCCATCATCCAGAAGCGTACCGTGGCCCTGCCGCCGGCTCTAACCATTTTCTCTCAGACCATACTCGGCACCCTCTTCGGTCCGCTGGGGCTGATCTTGGCAACGCCAGTTATGGCGGCGATGCTGACGCTGGTTCGGATGGTCTATGTCGAGAGCGTTCTGGAACGCGAGGCCTCACCTGGCGAGGGGTGATCCCGCAGGGTGTCGGGTGCTGGGCCGAAGCGAAGCGCGTTCCTGTCAGGTTAATCCCGACTTACAGGCGGGTGCTTTTGCCTCGATGTTACGCGGCAGGCTGGAGACACAGCTCTATACGCCCAATGGCTGTATCTTCGTTCGCTATCGCCGATCGCGTTCTAACAAAGGGAAGAAACACGCCATCATGCAAAAACTGCTTGCTGCAACCATGCTCGCAACGAGCTTCGCCGCCTCGGCGTTCGCGGCCGACCCCGTGCCGGCCACTCCCGCCGCGACAACGCCTGGCACTCAGGCCGACACCAAGTCTCCTTGGGTTACAGTGGCGTCTGTGGAGAACCTCATAGGACGCAAGCTGCGTGACCCGCAGGGTCACGATGCCGGCGAGATCCACTCTCTGGTGGTCAACATTCAGTCCGGGATGGTTCCCTATGCTGTCGTCGACTCCAATGGCTCGTTTCATCTCGACGGCAAATTCGTCGCGGTGCCATTCTCGGAACTGAAGCTGTCGCGCACAAGCGACATCATGAACGTCATGGTCCCGGCCGAGAAGCTGGCAAAGGCGAAGCGCTTCAGCGAAGACCAGATCGACGATCTGGCCAAACCGCAGGAAGTTGCCTCGATCTACAGCTACTATGCGGTGCCGAAGCCTGTGACGGCCACCAGCCCGACGGCCTCTGCCACCCAGAATGAGCACTACACGCTGGTTCGCCATGATACCGTCGTGCAGATGAACGCCGGCAAGCACATGGCCAGCGACATCCAGGGCGAGACTGTGAAGGGCGCGGACGGCAAGGACGTCGGCGAGATCGACAAGATCATGATCGACACCACCACCGGCAAGATCGCTTATCTCCTGCTCAGCCAGGGCGGCTTCCTCGGCATGGGCGAAGACTGGATTCCGCTACCGCCGCAAGCGCTGTCCTGGTCGGCAAAAGACAACGTGTTCGTCATGACGACCGCGAAGGCCGATGCCAAGGTGCAGCCAGCACTGCACAAGGGCGCCGTGCCGGTGCAGGTCCGCAGGGCAGAACTAAAGGCACTGTACGAGCGGTTCGGCGTGCAGGCTTACTAGGCAGCAATGCCGCTTCTGTGGGTCCGGTGGAGACACCGGGCTTACATTCTGTTCGACAGCACCATCTGCCTCCCTCGGGTCGCGGCCGGCTGGCTTTCGGCGGACAGACACATCGACAACGATGCAGCGACGCAAGGTTTAATCCTAATGAACGATGCAATCTAAGGGTTAACGACAAGCTCAACGACATCGTCGGGCAAGTGCGCGTGTGGTGGTGACGCGTATGGTAGTGATAAACGTTACGACATGGAGCTTTCTGCAACTCTACAGCCCAGACCTGAACGTCAGATACCTTACAGCATATATAATTGATAAATAGTAATTATTAAATCTCCTTGATGATCAGGCCGGAGGGCAATCAACATGGGTGTTTATCGAATATATGGCTTTGGAGTTGATGGTCACTTCATCAAATCAGGAATCGAAGTACACCTTGAGTGTGATGCTGACGCGATCTCATTTGCCAGAACGTTGGATTACCCTGGTGTTGAGATTTGGGCCGGCACTCGGTTGGTTGGATGTTCGGGTGCAGCGACTAAGAAGTTTCGGCTCTGTTGCAAACCGGGAGGCGGGGTAGAAGGGCACGGTAGGGCTGACGGACAAGCGTGATGGCGAAGCAGCGGGTCGGGTCGTTCAAAGGCCGGCACTTCACGTCCGAGGTGATCCTGTGGGCGCTGCGGTGGTATCTGGCGTTCCCGATCAGCTACCGCGACCTCGCCTCCATGCTGTCCGACCGTGGCGTCGAGGTGGATCACACCACCCTGTTCCGCTGGGTGCAGGCCTATGCTCCTACCCTGGAGGAGCGGATCAGGCGGCACCTGCGGCCGTGCAACGGGTCGTGGCGTGTGGATGAGACCTACATCAAGGTCAAAGGCGTGTGAACCTACCTGTTTCGTGCCGTGGACAGCCTGGGCCAGACGATCGACTTCCTGCTCTCAGCCCGGCGAAATGCGTCCGCAGCCCAGCGCTTCTTCCGCAAGGCTCTGCGGCAGCCGCACACTGTAAACCCTCGCACGATCACGGTGGACAAGAACCCGGCCTACCCACGGGTGGTGCGCGACCTGAAACAAGCCGAGCAACTATGGCGCTTTTCACGGCTCCGACAGCGCAAATACTTGAACAACATCGTGGAGCAGGACCACCGCCGGATCAAACGCCTGGTGCGACCGGGTCTGGGGTTCGGCAGCCTGCGAACAGCGAGAAAGACGCTGGCAGGCTACGAGGCAACGGCGATGGTCAGGAAGGGGCAGGTGCACAATGTGGGTGGGCGAGACATGAAGGCGCAGGCTGCCTTCGTTGCCGGCCTGTTCGCGGTGGCTGCCTGAACCAACAGGCCGACACCACTCAACACAGCCGGGCCAGGAATTTGCAACAGAA
>Ga0160427_10000464_pt1 | contig 24895 bp, 15 predicted proteins | sample SolpanmetagenomL_FD_108194 | JGI IMG/M metagenome (GOLD analysis project Ga0160427, IMG submission 108194) | Solar panel surface microbial communities from Lawrence Berkeley National Laboratory, California, USA - L | ecosystem: Engineered > Built environment > Solar panel > Unclassified ...
GCCATGCTCTTGGCAAAGGTGTAAAAAATCAGGTCTACGCCGTCCTGGCAGCCCAAATGCTCGGCCGTGCCCGCGCCCGTGGGGCCCAGCGTGCCGAAGCCGTGCGCATCATCAACGAAGATGCGGAAGTTGTATTTCTCCTTCAGCTTCACGATTTCGGGCAGCTTGCCGAGGTTGCCCGACATGCCAAACATGCCTTCGGTGATGACCAGAATGCCGCCGCCGGTCTCATCGGTGAGGCGCTTGGCGCGCTCCAGCTGCTTTTCGAGGCTGGCCATGTCGTTGTGGTTAAACACAAAGCGCTTGCCCTGGTGCAGGCGCACCCCGTCGATGATGCAGGCGTGCGACTCGGCATCGTACACGATGGCATCGTGGCGGCTCACTAAGGAGTCGATGATGCTCACTACGCCTTGGTAGCCAAAGTTGAGCAGCAGCGCGGCGGGCTTGTTTACGAAGTCGGCCAACTCGCTTTCAAGCTGCTCGTGCAGGTTGGAGTTGCCGCTCATGATGCGCGCCCCCATCGGGTAGGCCATGCCAAACTCGGTGGCGCCGTCGATGTCGGCCTGCCGCACTTCGGGGTGGTTGGCCAGGCCCAGGTAGTTGTTCAGGCTCCAGGTCAGCACCTCTTTTCCGCGAAACATCATGCGGGGCTTTATCTCGCCTTCGAGCTTAGGAAAGGTGAAGTAGCCGTGGGCGTAGTGTGAGTGCGAACCCAGCGGGCCCCGATTGGCCGTGACGCGGTCGAAAATATCCACTGAAAAACTTGGGGGAATGAGTTTGAGAGAGCGAGGAAAGCGCGCGCAAATGGGCTGCGCAACAACATCAGCTAAACGACAAAGATAAGCCGCGCTCAGCTGTTGTACATAATTTGGGCGTTGCGGGGTGCTCGCCAGCGCCTACTTATTACCAAGGTAGCGGATTAAGGTTTTCTTTGTGCTGTAAAACGGCGTAGCGCGCCGCTTCCACGTTCGGGCGTAAGCGCGGCGAGCATGGTCGCCAGGGCACCCCTCGGCCCCGCCTGCTCGCTGCGCCCGCCCGCGCAGCGGAAGCGGCGCGCTACTCCCTACTCTCCCACCCCGCATGAAAAAAATAGCGAAACTCCTGGTTGCCAATCGTGGCGAAATCGCCCTGCGCGTGCTGCGCTCGGCCAAAGAAATGGGCATCGCCACGGTGGCCATCTACTCGGAGGCCGACCGCCTCTCGCCCCACGTACGCTACGCCGACGAGGCGGTGTGCGTCGGGCCCCCGGCTTCTAAAGACAGCTACTTGCGGGGTGACAAAATCATCGAAATCTGCCACGAGCTAGGCGTCGATGCCATTCATCCGGGCTACGGCTTCCTGAGCGAGAATGCCGGCTTTGCCCGCGCCGTGCGGGAGGCGGGGCTGATTTTTGTGGGCCCCAGCCCCGAGGCAATGGAGCTAATGGGCGACAAGCTCTCGGCCAAGCAGACCGTTAAGACCTACAACATTCCGCTGGTGCCAGGCACCGACGAGGCCATCTCCGACGTGGAGGCGGCCAAGGCCATTGCCCAGGAAGTGGGCTTTCCGATTCTTATTAAAGCCTCGGCGGGCGGCGGCGGCAAGGGCATGCGCCTGGTGCACGCGGTGGAGGAGTTTGAGGAGCAGATGCAGCTGGCGGTGAGCGAGGCCACCTCGGCGTTTGGCGACGGGGCGGTGTTTATCGAGAAATTCGTGACCGGGCCACGCCACATCGAAATTCAGGTCTTGGGCGACGAGCACGGCAACATCGTGCACCTCTTTGAGCGCGAGTGCTCCATTCAGCGCCGCCACCAGAAGGTGATTGAGGAAGCGCCCTCGTCGGTGCTCACGCCCGCGCTGCGCGCCGAGATGGGCCGCTGCGCCGTGGATGTGGCCCGGGCCTGCCAGTACGCGGGCGCCGGCACGGTCGAGTTTTTGCTCGACGACCAGCACCGCTTCTACTTCCTCGAAATGAACACCCGCCTGCAAGTCGAGCACCCCGTGACAGAAATGATTACCGGCCTCGACCTCGTGAAGGAGCAAATTCGGGTGGCCGAGGGGCAGCCCCTGCCGTTCCGCCAGGAAGACCTCAGCATTACGGGCCACGCCCTGGAGTTGCGCGTGTACGCCGAAGACCCGCAGAATAACTTCCTGCCCGACATCGGCCGGCTCGCCACCTACGTGCGCCCCCAGGGCCCCGGCGTGCGCGTAGACGACGGCTTTGAGCAGGGCATGGACATTCCGATTTACTACGACCCCATGATTGCCAAGCTGGTCACCTACGGGGCTACCCGCGAGGAGGCTATCGCCCGCATGCTGCGCGCCATTGCCGAGTATCAGATTACGGGCATCGAGACCACGCTGCCCTTCGGCACGTTCGTGCTGCGGCATCCGGCCTTCGTGAGCGGCCACTTCGACACGAATTTTGTGCGCGACCACTTCAGTGCGGCGGTGCTGGCCCCCACCCCCCCCGACGAAGGCACCGCCCAGGTAGCCGCCGCCCTAGTGGCCCTGCTCATGAGCGAGAAAAAGCCCGCTAGCCCCGCGGCAACTGGCGAAGCGGCCGGTGCGCCCGCCTCGGCGTGGCGGCGCAACCGAATGGGGGTTGGGTAGGCCCTTACTCTGCTATCTGTTTTAAATCAAGTGAAGCTTTGCAATTATGGAAGAAATCGATTCTCTCGTTGCAGAGCTTCGCAGATTTTCACCCGGCATTGCTGAGTTGGGAACAGCAGTCGATTCACAACTAGTTGCCCAATTTGAACGCGAGCATCACTTCGCGTTACCCAATGATTACAAGCTCACTATCGCTCAGATAAACGGCTTTAGCGTCATGGGAGCTGAAGTTTATGGGCTGTATGGCAAGACTTCCGCTCTTTCGCTGGGAAGTGTATATCAGCGAGAGCACCCTGACGTTTTCTATCCTCAGCCTTATTATCTGATTCCATTTAGCAGCGATGGCGGCGGTAACTTCTATTGCTTTGATACTCGTTTGAAAAGCGCCAATGAACAGTCAAGCCCAGTCGTCTTTTGGGTTTCAAACTACCCTTATACAGAGAATGACTCGCCGGCTATTACCAATGATAGTTTTCTAGATTTTGTCAGGGAAGTAATTATCGGCTGGACCTTGGAAGAGTACGATTATGAGGGTAATGAGAGAAAATAGCTAATCATGCTTTACCTCGTGCGTGACCACCTCTTTCCGGTACTCGTGTTTCTGCACGCTTTGCTGGCGGGCCGGCCGCCCGATGATGGCCACGGGCGCTTCGCCCGCCAGCGGCACTACCGGGTGGCGCGGCTGGCCCGTCTGCCCGCACCCATCCGCGAAAGCTCGGGGCTGGCGCGGGGCGACTCGGCCGGGCTGGTGTGGACCCACGGCGATGGCGGCACCCTGGCCACGCTTTACCAGGCCAGCCTGGCAGGGCGCCTGCGCGGCGCGCTGCCGCTAGCTCCTTTGGTAAACCGCGACTGGGAAGAGCTGACCCGCGACCCGGCCGGACGTTTCTACCTAGGCGACTTTGGCAACAACCGCAACAACCGGCGCGACCTAGCCATCTACCGCGTAACGCGGGCCACCGGGGGCCGGCCGCAGGTTGATACCATTGCCTTCCGCTACCCCGACCAAACGGCGTTTCCGCCGGCGCCGGCCCGGCGGCACTTCGACTGCGAGGCGATGGTATTTTACAACGACTCGCTGCACCTGTTTACCAAAGACCGCGGCCGGGCGCACTGCACCCGCTACTATGTGGTGCCCGCGCGGCCGGGCCACCACGTGGCCGTGCTGCGCGACAGCCTCCGGCTGCGAACCCTGGTAACGGGCGCCGCCCTCAGCCCCGATGGCCGCCGGGTGGCGCTACTGGGCTACGGCGGCCTGTTTTTAGTTGATGGGCCGCCGGGCAAGCGCTTGTTTTGGCAGGCCAAGGCGTACCGCCGCCTGCCCACTACCGGGCAAGCCGAAGCCGTACTGTTTGCCAACGACCATGACCTGCTGCTCAGCAACGAGCGGGGGCAGTTATTTCAGGTGGTGCAGCGCGGGGCGGGCAGTGCGGCCACCGGGCGCTAGCCCGGCCGGCGGGTACAGCCTCGGGATAAATACGGAGGCGGCCGGGGCTACTACCTAGTCAAAACCCGTATTTACTGACTGGCTTTGCCCGGCTGGTGCGCCGTTAAAAGAGTGGGATGCCCGCCCTTTGGGCCTTCTCGACCCACTCTTTTATGGAAAACAGCCCCAACATCGACCCGAGCCAGGCCGGCAAAACCGACCAGCAAACCGCCGCCGACAACGTACCTAAAAGCGGCGAGCGGCCCGACCAGGGCGCAGCGCCTACCATGAACCCCTGGGACAATTCCAACAAGGACGACGCCGACAAGCGCATCATGACGGCGCCCGATACGCTGGGCGCCAAGCACGCACACGCCATTCTGGCGCAGCCGCCCGAGGACCTGCTCGGCCTCAAGCTGGGCCGGCCGGCCACGGTGGCGGCGGGCATCACGGCGGTGCTCAAGTCGGGCAGCTTCAGCTTTAGCGAGGATGGGCCGGTGCGGGGCACCCACGCGCTGCTCAAGCTCAACCAGAAGGACGGCTTCGACTGCTCCTCGTGCGCCTGGCCCGACCCCGACGACCACCGCTCGGTAGCCGAGTTTTGCGAGAACGGCGCCAAGGCCACGGCCTCCGATGCGCAGTCGGACCCGGTGGGGCCCGCGTTTTTTGCCAAGCACAGCCTGGCCGACTTATCGCGCATGACCGACCGCGACCTCAACAACGCCGGCCGCCTCACGCACCCGATGGTGCTGCGGCCGGGCGCCACGCACTACACGCCCATCTCGTGGCCCGAGGCGTTTCAGCTGGCCGGCGATGAGCTGAACGCGCTAGCCTCGCCCGACGAGGCCATTTTCTACACCTCGGGCAAGGTGCCCAACGAGCCGGCCTACCTGTACCAGCTGTTTGTGCGGCAGTTTGGCACCAATAACCTGCCCGACTGCTCCAACATGTGCCACGAGAGCAGCGGCGCGGCCATGAGCCCCACCACGGGCCTGGGCAAAGGCTCCGTGACTCTCAACGACATGTACGAGGCCGAGGTCATCCTCATCATCGGCCAAAACCCCGGCACCAACCACCCGCGCATGCTCTCGGCGCTGCAAAAAGCCAAGAAGAACGGGGCCAAGATTATCAGCATCAACCCCTTGCACGAGGCGGGCCTGCTGCACTTCAAAAACCCGCAGGACTTCATGAACCCGCTGAAAGCGCTGGGGGTACTGCTCGGCGATGGCACGCCCATCACCGACATCTACCTGCAAGTGCGCATCAACAGCGACCAACTCGTAATTCGGGGCCTGATGAAGTGCCTGCTCGAAGCCGAGGAGCTGAACCCCAACCAGGTGCTTGACCACGCGTTTATCCGCGACTACACCACCGGCTACCCCGAGCTAGTACAGACCCTGCACGACACGCGCTGGGAAGACATTGAGGAAACTAGTGGCCTCACCCGCGCCCAGATTCAGGAAGCGGCCAGCCTCATTGCCCGCCACAAAAAGGTGATAACGTGCTGGGCAATGGGCCTCACGCAGCAGAAAAACGGCGTGTACACCATCCAGGAAATCATTAACATGCACTTCATGAAGGGCGCCATCGGCATTGCGGGCGCGGGCCTGTGCCCGGTGCGCGGCCACTCCAACGTGCAGGGCGACCGCACGATGGGCGTGTGGGAGCGGCCCGGCGCCGACTTCCTAGATTCGCTCGAAAAGGAATTCCGCTTCAAAGCGCCCCGCGAGCACGGCCTCGATGTGGTCGATTCAGTAAAGGCGCTGCACGACGGCAAGGTAAAAATATTCATGGCGATGGGCGGCAACATGCTCTCGGCCTGCTCCGACACCGAGTTTGTGGCCGCCGGCATGCGCAAGCTGCGCCTCTCCATCCACGTCACGCCCAAGCTCAACCGCGGCCACCTCACCAACGGCGAAATGGCGCTGCTGCTGCCCTGCTACACCCGCATCGACATCGACCGCCAGCAGAGCGGCCAGCAGTTTATGAGCTGCGAAAACTCGATGGGCGTGGTGAGCATGAGCAAGGGCGTGCTGGAGCCGCTACCCGGCCAGATGCTGAGCGAAGTGGCCATTGTGTGCGGCATTGCCCTAGCCACGCTCGGCGAGCGCAGCACGGTAGACTGGGTGGGCTGCACCCAGAACTACGACCTCATTCGCGACTATGTGGCGCGCACCATTCCGGGCTTCGAGAATTTTAACGAAAAGCTGCGCCACCCCGGCGGCTTTTACCTGCCCAATGGCCCGCGCGAGCGCAACTTCACTACCGAAAACGGCAAGGCCAATTTCTCGGCCACGCCCTACGAAAAGCACGTGCTCGAACCCGGCCAATTGGTGCTGATGACCATCCGCTCGCACGACCAGTTCAATACTACCGTGTATGACTACAACGACCGCTACCGCGGCGTGTACAACGAGCGCCGCGTCATCTTCATGCATGCCGCCGATATTGCCGAGCGCGGCCTGCGCGCGAAGCAGCTCGTGACCATCACCAGCCACTTTGAGGGCCAGCAGCGCCACGCCGAGAAGTTTATCGTGGTGCCCTATGACATCCCAAAGGGCAACTGCGCGGTGTATTTTCCAGAAGGCAACGTACTGGTGCCCATTGGCTCGGTGGCTTACAAGAGCAACACGCCCACCTCGAAGTTTGTGGTCGTGACGGTAGCCCCGATAGAAATGCCCGCCGGCACGCGCCTGCCCGTCAGCCAGCAGGTGGCAGTGCCTGCTTAGAAAAAGCAGGAGCGCGAAGCGGAAGTTTCGCGCTACCCGCTACCGTTAAACCTTGTAACTCCACGAAATGGCCTCTCCCAAGCTGCGCGGCAACGACCTGCGTAAACTCGGCTACCCCGAGGGCCGCGCTACGACGCTGGCGCTCGACATCCTGGCCGATAAGCAGCTGCGCACCCTCGATAAAGGCAGCGCGCTGGCCCTGCTCCAAAAGATAAAAGACGACCCCTACGCCTACCTGCGCGACTCGCTGTGGCGCGAGCTGGCCAAAGAATTTGTGCCCGACCCCAGCCGTAGCGTGGGCCTCAACCCCGCCGTGAAGGACTACCGTCGCTACGGCGATGCCTTCATCGAAGACGGTGCCCGCCGCCAGATGGACACCGCCATGCAGCTGCCCGTGACGCTCGATGGCGCCCTTATGCCCGACGCCCACCAGGGCTACGGCCTGCCCATCGGCGGCGTGCTGGCCGTAGATAATGCCGTCATTCCCTACGGCGTGGGCATGGACATCGGCTGCCGCATGGCCCTGTCAGTCTTCGACTTGCCGCCGCGCTACCTGGCCCAGCGCACCCAGGAGCTGAAAAAACTGCTGCACGCCCACACGCGCTTCGGCAGCAAGGAAGTCTTCAAGCACCCCGCCGACGACCCCATCCTGGAGCGGCCCGAATTTCGCGAAATTGCCGTGGTGCGCGGCAAGCACGACGCGGCGGCCAGCCAGCTGGGCTCGTCGGGCTCGGGCAACCACTTCGTGGAGTGGGGCCTGGTCGATATCACCACCCAGGACAACGAGCTGGGCGTGCCCGTGGGCCAGTACCTGGGCTTGCTTTCGCACAGCGGCTCGCGGGGGCTGGGCGCGGCCATTGCCCAGCACTACACCAAGGTAGCCATGGCCAAGTGCCCACTGCCGCCCGAGGCGCGCTACCTAGCCTGGCTCGACCTCGACACCCAGGAAGGCCAGGAATACTGGCGCGCCATGAACCTGGCCGGCGACTACGCCTCGGCCTGCCACCACGACATTCACCGGCGCCTGGGCCTGGCGCTGGGCGAAAAGCCGCTGGCCAGGGTCGAAAACCACCACAACTTTGCCTGGCAGGAAACTCTGCCCGACGGCCGCGCGGCCATCGTGCACCGCAAGGGCGCCACGCCGGCCGGGGCGGGCGTGCTGGGCGTCATCCCGGGGTCGATGACGGCGCCGGGCTTTATTGTGCGTGGCCGGGGCGAGCGCGACTCCATTCAGTCGGCAGCGCACGGGGCGGGCCGGCGCATGTCGCGCACCCAGGCCAAGCAGCAGGTGACCGAAGGCGAGCTGCGCCGCCTGCTGCGCGACAAGGGCGTGGAGCTTATCGGCGGCGGCCTCGATGAGGCGCCCATGGCCTACAAGGACATTCACCAAGTGATGGCCCACCAGCGCGACCTCGTGGATGTACTCGGCTCCTTCACGCCCCGCATCGTGCGCATGGATGCGGGCGGCGGGGGCGCCAGCAAGCACGGCGGCGAGTAGCGGTAACCGGGCAGCCAAGTGCCCGCGCGCACCGCAGGCATCGCCGATTGCCAGCGGGCAACTTAGGCTAAGTAGCGCACCCCGGCCAGTAGTTCACCCCGCGCCCCGGCCCTGGCACCGCGGAAATACCTAGTACCAAAATCCGTAGTAATAAGCTTGCTTTTACGCATTTATGCGGGAAAAATACCCTGCGTTTGCCCTGAACTTTGCCAGTAGCTTAGTGGCCCACCCCATTTTATCAACTGGCTTTCTTAACCCTCCGCTTCGTATTTCCGCCTATGCACCCAGTTGGGTTCTACCCGGCTTGCTGGCCCCGGCTGCACGGAGCCAGCAAGCACTTTACAGCCGGGGAGCCGTACTTTTAGCTACTGCCGCCTACTGGGGCGGCCTTCGCACGCCAGGGCTGCGCATAGTATTGATTGATAAGCCTGCCACCCGGCGCGGCTGCCCGGCGGCGGCCTCGTGCAACCTACTCTCCACTCTTTCCTTTTCTATCCGTGAAACCGAACCGCTCCACTACCTGGCCACCGGCCACCCCGCCGGCCCAGGGGCGCCTCGTCAGCCTCGATGAGGCAACTACCGCGCAGCTTACCCAGACGCTGCCGCGCAGCATTCCCCTGCACATCGACTGTAGCCAGCTGACCAGCCAGCGCACGCTCGGCGTGGGCCACGTGGTGTCGCAGCTACTGCTGCTGCACCGGACCGGGGTGAGCATCTGGCTGCGCAACGTAAATGCGCCCCTGCGCCGCTGCTTGCAACTGCTGCGCCTAAGCCCACTATTCCATTTCAGCGACCCCGCCTAGCAGGAGCCAGCCTTGCGCTTACCCACTCGCAAGCCAGTGCGCGGTGCCGGAGCACCGCGCACTGGCTTGTGGTGCTACGCCTCGCCCTGCCGCGACGACTCGCGCACAAACAGCTCGGGCTGCAACACCACTTGGCGCTGCACAAAAGGCGCATCGGGCGCGGCGGCCAGCTCCAGAAACAGTCGCACGGCGGCCTGGCCCATCTCCTCGCAGCGCTGGTCCACGGAGGTAAGCTGCGGCTCGGTAATGGCCGTAAAGCCTTCGTTGCTGAAGCCCGCCAGCGCCACCTCCTGCGGCACCCGAATGCGCTGGCCCTTGAGCACCTGGAGCGCGCCGAGAATGGCCGAGTCGCCGGCCGCAAAGATGGCGTCGATGGGATTGGGCAGGGCCAGCAGCTGGCGCGTGGCCTGGGCGCCATCGTCGGTGGTCATGTCGGAAGTGATAATTAGGGCCTCGTCGGGGGCAATGCCGTAGGCGGCCAGCGCATCGAGGTAGCCCTGGCGGCGGTGCTGGTAGATGTTGAGGTGCGGCGGGCCAGCCAAGTGCGCAATGCGGCGGCAGCCCTGCGCCAGCAGGTGGCGCGTGGCCTGAAACGCGCCCTCACGGTCGTTGAGCACCACCGAGTTAACCTGCTCGGTGGCCGGAATACGGTCGAAAAACACGAGGGGCACCCCCCGGCTGCGCACCTTGTCGAAGTGGTGGTAGTCCTGCGTGTTGCGGGCCAGCGACACGAGCACGCCGGCCACCTGGGCGTTGAGCAGCGTTTCTACGTTGCGGCGCTCCAGCTGCACATCCTCGTGCGACTGGCACACGATGACGCTGAACCCCGCCTTGCTCGCTGCCTGCTCAATGCCTTGAATCACAGACGGGAAGAACTTGCCTTCGATGTAGGGCACCACCACGCCCAGTAGCCGGCTCTGGCCTTTGCGCAGGGCGGCGGCCAGGTGGTTGGGCTGGTAGTTGAGCTTCTTGGCCAGCTTGAGCACGCGCTGCTTGGTGGCCGCCCCAATGCTGTGGTGGTCGCTGAGCGCGCGCGAAACGGTAGTCATGGACACGCCCAGCTCACGGGCCAGGTCGGCCATCGAGACGGCAGCGGGGGAAGCGCCGGGCGCTTGCTTTTTAAGGGGAGTCATGGGGGCAACATCCGCCGGCTACGCTATAAAACCAGGCTGGCACTATTCACAAATTTACGTGAATTTTGGCAATGCAGGCCCGGCGCCGGTTATTTAGCTGCGGGGAGCAGGCGGCCGCCTGCACGGCCCGGCGCGGGCCACCTATGCACAAACGTTTGTGTAGGTGGCGGCCAGGTACTAAAAGCGCTCCAAACTCCTTGCAGCTTGGCAGGTTCAAAAATTTGGCACTATCTGCCATAGCGGAAATGTGACTAAAAATGCCGTACTTGCCAGCGGTTTACACAATCGATTATGTAAACCGTTGCCCCGCATGAAAAAAACGCTGCTCGCGGCGCTGCTGGCTACCGGCCAGTCGCTCGCGGCCCAAACCCTCCCACCCGCCATTCCCATCCACGACCCGGTGCTGACGCGCCAGAACGGGACGTACTACCTTTTTGGCACTGGCAACGGCATTACGGTGTGGTCGTCGAAAGACCGGCAGCGCTGGACGCCCGAGAAGCCCGTTTTCGCCACGCCGCCCGCCTGGGCGCAGCACGACGTGCCAGGCTTTAAGGAGCATATCTGGGCGCCCGACATCTCGTATTTTAACGGGCAGTACAGCCTGTTTTACTCGGTATCGACGTTTGGCAAAAACCGCTCGGCCATCGGGCTGGCCACCAATAAAACGCTCGACCCCAAGGCCAAAGACTTTAAGTGGGTTGACCACGGCGCGGTAATCGAGTCGGTGCCGGGCCGCGATATGTGGAACACCATCGACCCCAACCTCATCCGCGACTCAACCGGCACGCCCTGGCTCACCTTCGGCTCGTTCTGGAACGGCATCAAGCTGGTGCAGCTGCGGCCCGACCTCACGGGGCCGGCCGAGCCCGCGCAATGGCGCACGCTGGCCCGGCGCCCGCGCACGGCCGCCCTCACTGACTCGCTGCCTGGCGACGGGGCCATTGAGGGGCCGTTCATCTTCCGGCACGCCGGCTACTATTACCTCTTTGTGTCGTTTGACTACTGCTGCCGGGGGCCGCAGAGCACCTATAAGATGATGGTGGGCCGCGCCCGCACCCTCACCGGCCCCTACCTCGACCAAGCGGGCACGCCGATGGAGCAGGGCGGCGGCACGCTCGTGCTGCAAGGCGATGCCAATTGGTTTGGGGTGGGCCACAACGCCGTGGCAACCTTCGACAACGCTGACTACCTGATATTTCACGGCTACGACGCCCACGACAACGGCCGGCCCAAGCTGCGCATCGAGCCCCTGACCTGGAGCCCCGCCGGCTGGCCCACGGTGGCCGCCCGGCCCTAGCTAGCGCGCCGGCCGGTAACCCGCGCCCAGCCTAAGCTGTTAGGTTACACGTATTACCCTAGGCCCGCCTTGCTGCGTAGGCGGCCGGGCCTCGCTCCTACTTTTCACCCTAGTTCCTTTGCCATGAACCCGTTAGTTGACATTCGCCGCCTCGACCAAAGCCTGTGGCTTGACTTTATCAGCCGCAAGGTGCTGCAAAACGGCGAGTTGAAGGCTCGCATCGACAACGACGCCCTGCGCGGCGTAACCTCGAACCCGGCCATTTTTGAGAAGGCCATCGGCGGCTCGGCCGACTACGACGATACCATCAAGGCCCAGGCCCAGCAGGGCAAGTCGGCCGATGACATCTACATCGGCCTGGCCGTAGCCGACGTGCAGGCCGCCTGCGACCTGTTTAAAGAGCTCTACGACAGCCACGACAACTCCAGCGACGGCTACGTGAGCCTGGAAGTATCGCCCAAGCTCGCCCACGACACCGAAGGCACTATCGCTGAAGGCCGCCAGCTGTGGAAGGATGTAAATCGTCCCAACGTGATGATTAAAGTGCCGGCCACCCTGGAGGGCCTGCCCGCCATCCGCACCCTCATCTCGGAAGGCGTAAACGTGAACGTGACCCTGATTTTCGGCCTCGACCGCTACAAGGCCGTCACCGAAGCCTTTATCGCGGGCCTCGAAGACCGCGCCAAAGCCGGCCATTCGCTCGAGCGCATCGACTCGGTAGCCAGCTTCTTTCTGAGCCGCATCGACGTGCTGATTGACCCGCAGTTAGAAAAAATCGCGGCCGAAGGCGGCGAGAAAGGCCAGCTGGCCGAGTCGCTGGTGGGCGAAGTGGCCATTGCCAGCGCCAAGCAGGCGTATCAGCTCTACAAAGAGATTTTTGCCGGCCCGCGCTGGCAGGCCCTGGCCGACAAGGGCGCCGACACCCAGCGCCTGCTGTGGGCCAGCACCGGCAATAAAAACCCCAAGTACGACGACCTGAAGTATGTGGAAAGCCTCATCGGGCCGAAGACCGTGAACACCATCCCGGTCGAGACGATGGATATTTTCAAGGCAAAGGGCCAGCCGGCCGCCCGCCTGGAGCAAGACCTAGACAAGGCCCGCCGCGTGCTGGCCGACCTGCCCAAAGTGGGCATCGACCTCGACGCCCAGACCGCCCAGCTCGAAAAGGAAGGCGTGCAGAAGTTTATCGAGCCCTTCGGCAAGCTGATTGACTCGGTAGAGAAGAAGCGTGCCGCTGCTGTGGACGCTGCCAAGCAGCCCGCGTAGCTGCTAGCTAACGTAACATATGCCTGAAAAAAGAATGTCATGCTGAGCTTGTCGAAGCATCTCTACCGCATCATTGGGTTAGTGACCCTATCGGCGTGGTAGAGATGCTTCGACAAGCTCAGCATGACATTCTTTTTTCAATATCCGCTTAACCTGCAATTAGTTACCCTGGCTACATGAGAATTCCCTTTACCTACCTGGTGGGTGCCCTGCTGGCCGCCGGCCCAGCGCTGGCCCAGACCACCGCCAGCCCTACACCCGGCGGCAACCCCATCATCAAAAGTAAGTTTACTGCCGACCCGGCCGCCATGGTGCAGGGCAACACGGTGTACCTCTACACCGGCCACGACGAGGCGCCCGCCCCGCAGGAGCGCTACGTGATGCACGACTGGCTCTGCTTTTCCTCGACCGACATGGTGAACTGGACCGAGCATCCGTCGCCGCTCAAAGTCAGCGACTTTGCCTGGGCCAAGGACGATGCCTGGGCCTCACAGGTAATAGCGCGCAACGGCAAGTTTTACTGGTACGCGGCCGTGGAGCACGGCTCCATTCCGGGCAAGGCCATTGGCGTGGCCGTGGCCGACAACCCGACCGGCCCTTTCAAAGATGCGCGCGGCTCGGCCCTGATTACCAATGACATGACGGAGAGCAAAATCTCCTGGGATGACATTGACCCGACGGTTATCATCGACAAAAAAGGCCAGGCCTACCTGTTTTGGGGCAACACCAACTGCCACTACGCCAAGCTGAAGGCCAACATGACGGAGCTGGATGGCCCCATCCAGACCGTGACGGGGCTGCCGCGCTTCACGGAGGCACCTTGGGTTCACGAGCATGGCGGCTGGTATTACCTGAGCTTCGCCACCGAATTTCCCGAAAAAATAGCCTACGCCATGAGCCGCAGCCTGGAGGGGCCGTGGGTGTACAAGGGTATTTTGAACGAGCTGGCCGGCAACTCCAACACCAACCACCAGGCCATCATCGACTTCAAGGGCAAGTCGTACTTCATTTACCACAACGGGGGGATAAATACGGCGGGCGGCAGCTTTCGCCGCTCGGTATGCATCGACTACCTGTACTATAACCCGGACGGCACTCTCAAGCGCGTGCAAATGACGACCGAGGGCGTACAAGCGGCTAAATAAGCCGTATACTACCTTTTATCCTGCCCAGCGCCCACCCAATACGCTACCGGCTACCTGGCCGGCCCGGCATTGGGTGGGCGTTTGCGTGCGGCGGCCAGGAGGCGAGCGGTAATTTTGAGGGAAGATTGATTTTGAGTAAGCTTATGAATGCAACTACGAAGAGCCGGGTGGCGGTGAGCGCCTTTTTCTTTTTGCCCGGCTTGTGCTTTGCCAGCTGGGCCTCGCGCATCCCCGACATCAGCGCCAAGCTGGGCCTGAGCTCGGGGCAGCTGGGGCAGCTGCTGCTGGCCATTCCGGTGGGCTCGCTGGCATCGCTGCCGCTGGCCGGCTGGCTGGTGTCGACCTGGGGCAGCCGGCGCACGGTGCTGCTGGCCTCGGTGCTCTACGCCTGCTTTTTGCCGCTGCTGGGCTGGGCGGGCAGCTTCTGGACGCTGGCCCCGGCGCTGGCTTTGTTCGGCTTTGCGGGCAACATGCTCAACATCTCGGTGAATACACAAGCCATTGGCGTACAAGAGTTTTACGGCAAGCCCATCATGGGTTCTTTTCACGGGCTCTGGAGCCTGGCGGGGTTCTTGGGCGGGGCGCTGGGCACGGCGCTCATTGGCTGGCACTGGCCGCCGCTCCAGCATTTTGGGGTGGTGCTGGTGGTGTGCCTGGCCCTGGCGGGCTGGGCGCACGGCAATACACTGCGGCAGGACGTGGGCAAAACCGACGAGAGTGGTCCCAGCTTCAGCCTGCGCCACCCCGACCCCTACCTGCTGCGCATCGGCTTTATCGCTTTTTGCGGCATGATGAGCGAGGGCGCCATGTTTGACTGGGCAGGGGTGTATTTCCAGAAAGTGGTGCGGCCCGATGCGGCGCTGGTCACAGCCGGCTACGTGGCTTGCATGAGCACGATGGCACTGGGCCGGTTTCTATCCGATTATTTCACCCACCGCTTCGGCACGGTGCGGATGCTGCAACTCAGCAGCGCGCTCATCGTCAGTGGCTTGCTGCTGGCCGTAGGCTTTCCGCACCTGGTACCGGCGGTAGGCGGCTTCCTGCTGATTGGCTTCGGCATTGCCTCGGTAGTGCCGCTGTCGTACAGCTCGGCGGGGCGGGCCACGTCGGTGTCGCCGGGCGTGGCGCTGGCGCTGGTGTCCACCATCGGCTTTCTGGGCTTCCTGCTCGGCCCGCCGCTGATTGGCTTTTTGGCCCAGCTTTTCTCCCTGCGCACGGCATTTGGGATGGTGGCCATCGTGGCCACGGGCATCGGCGTGCTGGCTTCGCTGCCCAACCCGGTGCCGGTGGCTACGCCGCAGGCTGAGCCGGTGGCCTAGCCATTCCGTAGGTAGTACAAGCAGTAGCGCGAGCTTTGTGGCTCGCGGCCCCGAACGATGCCGTTAGGGCGGCGCGGGGTCGCGAGCCGCAAAGCTCGCGCTACTGCTTGTGCTGCTTATTGCAGTGCGGCACCCAGCGGCTAGCCTACCAGCTCAGGCGCAGCAGCGACACGCCCTGGCGAGGCAGCGGGAAGCGCAGCACCGTGCGGCCATTCTGGATACTCGCCGGGGCGGGCGCCGTCAGCTGGGCAAGCTGGCCGGCCTGCTCCAGGGCCGGGCGCTGGGCGGCCGTTACCTGCTGGGGCGAGCCCAGCGCCTGCCAGGCAGTGTAGGCGTTGCTGTGCTCCTGGTCGATGCGGTAATGCTGCACCGTGGCGGTGCGGGTGGCCAAGCCTTGCAGCGTCAACTCGACTTCGGCGGGCGGGGCGGGTAGCGCGTCGTTGTGGTAGTTCCAAACCAAGACCGTGGCCGAGTGGGCATCGGCGGCGGCCAGCGCGCCAATGTCGGGGCGCTGGCTCTGGGCCTGCGCCCGGATGTCGGCCACCGACAGGGCCGTGGGGTTGGTCACGGCTACGCGGGGGCCGCGCATCAGGCCCAGCATCCGAAACACGTTGAGCACCGGCTTGTCCACGCCGTGGGTAGCCAGGTCGCGGAAGCCGGCAAACCACGGCTGGTTCTCGAACTCAAACGACCAGCTCACCGCGCCCACCAGATTGACCTGGTACTGGCTGGCCAGCTCGTAGAGGCGGGCGTAGGCGGCGGCCGTGTAGCTCGAATACATGGTGCCGTTGCGATAGGCGTTTTCGGGGTTGGTTTGCACGCCGCAGGCGGCGCAGCCCTCGGGGTCGTTTTCGCCTAGTATCACCGGCAGCTGCCGCAACGTGGGGAAGGACGCCACGATTTTGAAGCCCTCTTCGATGTCGCCAAACTGCGTGCCCATGTTCATGCGCACGTGGCCATCCACCACCTTGGGCGCGCCCTTGGCGTGGAAGGAAATGTAGTCGAGACGGGTACCGGTGCGGCCGGTCACGTAGTTTTTGCCGCTCACGCAGTGCTCTAAAAAGCCCCGCAGGTAGTCGGCGGCCTTGTCCCAGCCGGGGCCGGTAGTTTCGGGGCCACCCAGGACGGCATCGGGCAGGGCCCGGTGCACGGCCGCCTCGGTGTAGTCGTAAAGTTGGTTATACTCGGCGGGCGTTCCCTTCCAATAGCCAATGTTGGGCTCGTTCCACAGCTCCCAGCGCCAGGTTTTTACCTCGGCCGCGCCGTAGCGGGCCACGCTGTGCCGCACCCATTGGTACACCAGTTCGCCCCACTTTTGGTAGTCGGTGGGCGGGTAGGCCCAGCCGGTGTAGATGGACTCGTAGGGCTGGCCCGGCGCCCAGTGGTGGCGGTACGGCGTGGGGTGCGTGGAGAGCGCCTCGGGCATGAAGCCCAACTGGGCAATCGGCTTCATGCCCCGCTTGACGTAGGCGTCAAAAATGCGGTCCACAATGCGCCAATCATACACCGGGCGGCCTTTTGCATCCTCGGTGTAGGCGTTGGTTGAGCCCCACTTCAGGTCCGGGGTGCCGTCGCCGGTGGTCAGCAGGTTGTGGGGCCGCACGTACACGGGCACCGGGCTCAGGGCCGCCAGCTCGGTGAGGAGCTTCTGGCCATCGGGCATGTAGGTGTAGTTGGGCTCATCGTAGCCGAAGTAGGCCCACAGCGGCGGCATGGGGCCAAGCGGCTTGGCTACATCCACGGTAATGGTCACCGGCGCAGGCGCGCTTTGGGCCCTGGCCACCAGCGGCCAGCCAGCCGCCAGCACTAGCAGCCCACTGAAAGCAATGGAGGAGATATTTCGCATAACATACTGTTAATTAAAATTTTATTTTCATTAAAAGCAGCACGGCATGCGGAACGAGATGCTTACCTTCGTTCCGCATGCCGTGCTACTTTTTGGGGTGATGGCCTGCCACCGACCGCCGGCCGCCGGTGCTACTTTCCTACCGATGCGTCGGCCGTGGTGGGCTGGCTCAGCAGGTCGAGGGCCGTGATTTTCTCGGGAAACCAGACCGTCATTTCGCCCTTGCCCCGGTTGGCCCAGGCGTAGTACGGAATGGCTACGAGCGGGCGCGATGCGGTGCTCACCGACGTGCCGCTGGCATCGAGCTGCACCACGGGCACGGTAGCCGTGAGGGTTTCGACACCCTTGAGCAGGCCCGGCTGGTAGCTGGCCGTGAAGGTGGCATCGGCGGGCACGATGATGTTGCTGGCCTTGCCATTATTATCTTGCCATTCAGCGCAATACATGACGGGACCACGCTGCAAGGCTACCTTGCCCAGGTCGTCCTTCACGAGCGGGTTGGCGTGCACGCGGCGTACTTCCATCGGCAGGCTGACGTCCACCACGTCGTGCTTGTGCCACTTGCGGCTAAGCACGGCGTACCCGTTTTTGAGCTGATACGTCACCGGCTTGCCATTAACCTTAATGGTCGCAGGCTGCGCCGAAGGCTGCTCGAAGGTGTACAGGTTCGAGGGCATCGCCTCGTTGCGCGCCCAGCCGGGGATGCGTACCAGCAAGTCGAAATCGGCGGCCGAGGCGCTAGGGTCCACCGTGAATTTGAGGCCGCCCTCCCAGGGGTAGTTGTTTTCCTGGGTGAGCTGCACTTTCTGCTTGTTCACCGTCATAGCCGCTTTGCCACTCACGAAGAGGTTGGCGTACAGGCTCCTGCCCTTCTGGGCATATACGTAGCCGGGCAGCGCGGGCATGAGCCGAGCCAGGTTGGTGGGGCAGCACGAGCACTCAAACCAGCCCGCCCGGGCCGGCTCGGTATCGTGGTAGCTCTCCAGGCTCTTTATCTGCATGGCGTTGCTGTAGAAAAACGATTTGCCATCGAGCCCCACGCCCGAAATCAAGCCGTTATAAAGTACTTTCTCCATCACGTCCACGTACTTGGCATCGCCGTGGAGCTGAAACATGCGCTCGTTCCAGAACACGTCGGCCACCGAAGCGCAGGTTTCGTTGTAGGCCGTAGCGTTGGGCAGTTCGTAGTTGGCCCCGAAGCGCTCACCGCTGCCCACGGCACCAGTGCCGCCGGTCACGTACATCTTCTTGGCCACCAAGTTGTTCCAGATGGTATCGACGGCGGCCAGCAGCTGCTTGTCGCCGGTGAGGGCGGCCACATCGGCCATGGCCGAGTACAGGTATTCGGCGCGCACGGCGTGGCCTTCGGCCTCGGTTTGGGCTACCACGGGCTTGTCGTCCTGCCAGTACTGGCCGTTTTTCCAGCCATCGGGGCTCTTGGGGTCGTAGCCCTTGTACTGGCCCCGCGCGTCGAGGAAGAACTTAGCCGTGGTCAGGTACTTCGCCTGGCCGGTCACGCGGTACAGCTTCACCAGGCCCATCTCCACTATTTCGTGGCCGGGCGCCACTGTGCGCTTGCCGGGGCCGAATACCGAGCACACCAGGTCGGCGTTTTTGAGGGCGATGTTGAGCAGCGTGCGCTTGCCGGTAGCCTCGTAGTGCGCCACGGCGGCCTCGTAGAGGTGGCCGGCGTTGTAGAGCTCGTGGCTCAGCTCGCGCTCCTTGCTCCAGCGCTCGGGGCCGGCCCAGTTATGCGGGTGGGCGGGGTCGATGGTGCGGGCGGTGTAGAGGTAGCCGTCGGGCTCCTGGGCGGCACCCACTTTGGTAATCAGCTCATCCACATAGGTTTCAAGCTTCTTGTCGGGGTACACGCTCAGCGAGTACGAGGCGCCCTCAATGGTCTTGTAGATGTCGGTATCGTCGAAGGGAAAGGTGGTGGCAAACTTGCCTTGGTGGGCGGCTGCCATCTCAAAGTTCTTCACCCGGTTGGTACTCTCGCAGCGCGCAAACGACGCCGGAATGGTGACGTCGGTATTGGTTTTGAGGCGCGGCAGCCAGAAACTATCCGTGAGTTTCACTTGCGTAAAGGGCACGGCCTGAATGGGATAGTCAAGCTTTTGGGCAGTGGCGGGCAGCGCGGCGGCTAGGCCTAGGGCGAGTAGAAAGGACTTGGTTGGCAGCATAACGGGTGGGGATTTTTAGAGAATCTATTCTTTTATTTATCATCTGTCATGCAGCGCGCAGCGAAGCATCTCGCGTGGTGCAGTATTGTCCAACGTTTGCGAACGTCAGCACGCGAGATGCATGACAGATGATAATTTTAAACATCACTGAAACAACTACTTACTCGGCCGTCACTTCCAACACGTGGCTGGTCAGCGACTTGGCTTCGGGGTCGCTCAGCACTACGCCCACTTTTTGGAGGTAGTCGCCGGAGTAGGTCTGGCCGTTGGCCGCCAGGTCTGATTTCTGGCCGGGCATGAGGTTGATTTCGACGAGCTTATAGCGGCGGGCGGGGTCGAGGCCCAGCAGCTTCACGGGCAACACGGTTTCGTGGAAACGGGTGCGCAGGTTGTAGGCGAATACTACCGCTTTATCTTGTTTATCAGCGAGGTACATGAGCGCGGCCTGGTTGCCGTCGTAGGGCGAGCGCAGCTTGTAGAGGTCACCCTGCCAGATAACCGGGCTCAGGCGTTTGTAGTCCTTCACGGCCTGCTGGCTGAACTGGAATTCATCAGGCGTCATTTTCTCCACCTCAATGTCGTAGCCGAGCTTGCCTATCATGGCCACGTCGGTGCGAAATTTCAGGCTCTGGCCCCGGTTCCAGTTCGTGACGTGGCTAGCCAAGGTATTGGACGGAAAGAAGTTGAGAAAGCCCCACTGAATGTAGACGCGCTCTAGGGCATCGGTATTGTCGCTGGCCCAAAACTCGGTGAAATACTTCAGCCCACCGTAGTCGGCCCTAGCGCCGCCGCCCGAGCACAGCATCATGGGCGTGTGCGGGTACTTCTGGCGCACGCGGGCTAGCACGCGGTAGAGGCCGCGCACGTAGTCCACGTAGAGATGCGACTGGTCTTTACCCAGGTGCTGCGAATAGGCATTGGTAATCATGCGGTTGCAATCCCACTTGAGGTAGCCGGCGCCCTGGCTCAGCTGGGCATCCACCACGCCGAATACAAAGTCCTGCACCTTCGGGTTGGTGAGGTCGAGCACCAGCTGGTTGCGGTAGTAGTCCTCAGGCCGGTTGGGCAGCTTGAGCACCCAGTCGGGATGCTGCTCGTAGAGCTCGCTCTTGGGATTCACCATTTCGGGCTCAATCCAGATGCCGAACTTGATGCCTTCCTTGGTGGCGGTTTGGGCGAGGTGGCCCACGCCGTTGGGCAATTTGGTTTTGGTGGTTTGCCAGTCGCCGAGGCCCTGGCGGTCGTCTTTGCGCGGGTATTTGTTGCCAAACCAGCCATCGTCGAGCAAGAATAAATCGACGCCCAGCTTGGCCGCATCGGCCATTAGGTTATCGAGTTTGGGCTCGTCGAAGTCGAAATACGTGGCCTCCCAGTTGTTGAGCAGCGTGAGGCGGGGCTGGGTGCCATCGAGGGTGCCGCCCTGCTGGCGGGCCCAGCGGTGCAGGTTGCGGCTAGCCTGCCCCTTGCCCTGGGTGCTGTAGGTAAAGATGAACTCGGGCGTGGTAAAGACCTGACCCGCCGGCAAGGTATACTCTGAGGCGTAGGGGTTAATGCCGGCCGACACCCGCAGCGCTTGCTCGTTGTCTAGCTCGAAGGCTAGCCGGAAGTTGCCGGTCCAGGCCAGCGAGCCGGCCAGCACCTCACCGGTGGTTTCGGTGGCGGGGCGCTCGGGCGCGATAAAGAACGAGGGCGTCTGGTACCAGCCGGCGCGAGTGCCGAGCTTGGTATCCAGCACCTTGGTGCCGTTGGTGAGCTGGCTTTCCTCCTGCTGGGCTTCCTCGGCCCAGTCGCCGTGCAGTTGGGTGAGGTAGTAGTGCGCCGCGCTCAGGTGCAGCATGGCCGAGGCATAGTTGGTGAGCACCACCGGCTTTTTCTCGTGGTGCACGATTTCGGTCCAGGTCTTAATCACGTCCTCGTGCTGGTAGGCCACGAAGTGCAGCTGCACCTCCACCGGGTACTGCGGGTCGCGCAGTCGGATGGTGGTCGTGCGCACGTCATCGCCAGTCGAGCCCGTTTCTACGCCCGCAAAGGCTAGCGCCAGGCTCGGGTTGCCATCGGCGTGCACCATCCGCAGGGCGGGCTCGAAGAGGTTGTTGGTACCGGCGGGCGGGTAGGCCTCGTGGCGCTGGGGCAGGCGCGCGTAGTCAGCAGGGCTAGCCAGCTTAGCGCCTAGGTAGGTTTGATACAGCTTCTGCTGCTGGCCCACGGCCAGCACCAAGCTCACGTGCGCGGTTTCGATAACGATGGGCGCCGGAGCGGGCGCCTGGGCGTGAGCAGCGAGCGGCATGGCGAAGAGCAACAACCAGCGAAAAGAACGGGAAACAGTCATCAGCAACGAAGCGGGCAGGAAAGCAAACGAATTGAAAACGTGTTAATTACTGACTGCCCTTGCGGGCCGACAGGCGGTAGAACCCCGCCCCGTGCCGCCGAATGCAGGGCGCAAACTCTTGCGCGAAGACGCCCACCCGGCGGCCCGTCCACAAGTCCTCTACCGTGACGCCGCCAGGCATCCCTAGCTCTTGCAAGGTCACGGGCACGCGCACTGAGTCGGCGGGCGCGGGCAGCAGCGGGCTCTTGGTGAACACCAGAAACTGCATGGTGCCGCCCGTATTCTGCCCCGCAGCAGCCTTGTCGAGCCCCACGCCGGTGCGCAGGCGGGCATAGCCGGGTGGCACGGTATAAGTAATCAGCGAGTTGGCGTGCGTGCCAATACCGGCCGGATAGGTTTGCCCGGCTACGCTGAGTGGGCCGCCGCTCACGCTTTTGTTGGCGGTGGTCTGGCCCCAGCCGGCAGTGGCCGACTGCCAGGGCAGCGTACTGAGGGGCAGCGTTTTGGTACCATCGGCGCTCAGCAGCACCGGGTTCAGCCAGTCGGCGTGGTCCCAGGCGGTGCCGTCGGCGCCGCCGCGCACGTTCAGGTAGAGAGTCTGGGCGCCGGCCAGGTCTACTTCCAGGGTGGCCTGGGGCGTTTGGCGATTAATGAGCGGGCTAGCCGCGGCGGCCGCGCTGGCGGGGCCTATCTCCTGGTCCTGGGCGTTGAAAAGAGCTAAGAACTTGTCGCCCGTGGCGGGGTCGTCGGCCAGCCAGCCCACCAGGTCGCCGCGCCGAAACAGCTGGCGGTTGTGCGCGCTGGCCTTATTCACGGCCAGCACCCGCGGGTTGGTGAGCCGGGCTAGCGTGGCGGGCGGGCTGCTGGGCAAGTCGCCGCCAAACATGAGTGGCGAGCGGAAGATGCTCCACAAGGTCAGCAGGGTGCGCTGCTCATCGGGGGTGAAGCGCGTTTGGCGGTCGTCGCCGCGCTCGGCCCTGATGCCCAGGCGGCCCAGCGGCAGCATGTCGGCATCGGGCCAGGCGCCGGTGGTGATGTAAGGCGCCCAGCGCGCGCACACGTCGAAGTGCTCCTTGAGCTGCTCCCACGAGTCCCAGAAGTCGCCCACGGTGCGCCACATATTGGCGTGCTGCTGGGCGTGCTTGGCGTCGGCAATCGGCGTTTCGCCCGGCGACATGCTGAACACAATTTTGCGCCCCGTACGGTCAATGGCCTTGCGAATCAGCTCAATCTCGCCCGCGTGGTAGGGCTCCGACAAGTCGTCAATCTTCACAAAATCAACGCCCCAGCTCGCGTACAGCTCAAACAGCGAGTTGTAGTACTCCTGCGCGCCGGGCTTGGTCGGCACCACCGTATACATGTCGTGCAGCCAGGCGGCCTGGCCTTCCTTGCTGTAGATATCGGCCGCCGTGAGCTTGGTGCCCTTGATGGGCAGCTTGCGCTGCACCGCGATAACGGGCACGCCGCGCATCAGGTGAATGCCAAATTTCAGCCCCTTGGCGTGCATATAATCGGCCAGCGGCTTGAAGCCCTTACCCCCGGCGGCCGACGGAAACCGGTTGGGCGCGGGCACGAAGCGGCCGTACTCGTCGATGTTCCAGGCGGGGTCTTTCTCATTGTAGCCGTGGGCCGTGTCGTTGCCCACGTACCAGCGGATGTCCACCACCACGTACTCCCAGCCGCTGGCTTTCAGGTGCTGGGCCATGTAGTCGGCGTTGGCCTTGGTTTCGGCCTCGGTCACGGTGGGGCCGTAGCAGTCCCAGCTGTTCCAGCCCATCGGGGGCGTGGCGGCCCACTGGTGAAAGTCGGGCTTAGGCGCCGCCTTTTGGGCAATGGCAGGAGCAGCAAGCGCCAGCAGCAGCGCGCTACTGGCTAGCAGTTTGGGAGAAGAAGGCATACGACAGCCGGGCCAGCTACGGTCCGCAGCACAAGGTGGGAGAAGCGGGCAGCAAGTTAGCGCATCGATTGTCTTAATTAACTACCACTCCACGTAAGCTAGCCAGCTAGCCTCGTCTCCCGCCCCATTAAGTAATTTAGTTAATTAACTAGCCGATAGAAATTTGCCTCTTTCGCATTCCTAGTTGCAAAAATAAAAATTCTTGCTACATTTGCACACAATCGATTGTGTAGTTACTTCCTTTTTCCCACCCACTCGCATGAAAAACTTTTCTACTCCGCTTAGGCGGCGTGCTTCTGTGCGCCCTCTCCTAGCCGCCCGGCGCGGCTGGCTACGCCTCACCACCCTGTTGAGCCTGCTGGCCGGCCTGCTCAGTAGCCCGGCCGCCCACGCGCTGCAAGGCAACGACAGCTGCCACGACCCATCTACCATCATCAAGGAGGGCAACAAGTACTGGATTTTTACCACTGGCACCGACGTGTACGCCATGTACTCCACCGATTTGGTAAACTGGCAGTCGGGCGCCAGGTCGGTGTTTAATGGCGTGCAGCCCAGCTGGATAGCCAGCCGCGTGCCGGGCTTCGACCGCACCGCCGACACCTATTGGGCGCCGGAGTGCGTGTACCGCAACGGCAAGTATTACCTCTATTATTCGTGCTCGAAGTTTGGGACGAATACCTCAGCCATCGGGCTCGCCACCAACGTGACGCTCGACCCGGCCAGCCCCAACTTCAACTGGGTAGACCAGGGCGAGGTGGTTTCGACCGGCAGCAGCAGCGCCGAGAATGCCATCGACCCGGCCATCGTCACCGATGCCAGCGGCAAGCTCTGGATGAGCTACGGCTCGTTCTTTAAGGGCATCAAGCTTGTGCAGCTCGACCCCGCTACCGGCAAGCGCCTGAATACCAGCTCCTATTGGCTGGCCGGCAACGTGGCCGCCGATGGCACCACGCGCGGCAGCAGCGGCAGCGAGGCTTCGTACATCGTGCGCAACGGCTCGTACTACTACCTGTTTCTCAACAAGGGTGCTTGCTGCAAGGGTGCCAGCAGCACCTACTACGTGGTGGTGGGCCGTAGCAGCAGCATCACCGGCCCTTACCTCGACAAAAGCGGCGTAGACCTGAATAAGAACGGCGGCACCACCCTCATCGCTACCCAGGGCAACTACGTGGGGCCGGGCTGCGTGGGCTTATTCACCGAAAACGGGGTTAACTACCTCACCCACCACTACTACGACGGCAACCAGAACGGCCGCGCCCGCCTCAGCGTGGGCAACCTGGGCTGGGACGGGGCGGCGTGGCCCTTCATCACCCGCGACTGGCTGGCGGCCGGCCGCTATACTATTAAGAACCAGAACAGCGGCCTCGTATGGGATGCCTGGGGCTGCACCGGCGCCTCGGGCCAGGCCATTGCGCAGGGCACCGGCGCCGGC